>NPIE01006520.1_pt1 | contig 78609 bp, 68 predicted proteins | sample 8637661 | NCBI WGS metagenome assembly NPIE01 (sample SAMN07420842, study PRJNA396082) | bioreactor metagenome | isolation source: sample BA12 brine-fed electro-methanogenic bioreactor BA | place: Japan: Kochi | collected 2016-12-09
GTAGTCGGCGTGGCCGGGGCAGTCCACGTGGGCGTAGTGGCGGTTCTCCGTCTCGTACTCCACGTGAGCGGTGTTGATCGTGATGCCGCGCTCTTTCTCTTCCGGTGCATTGTCGATTTCCTCGAACTTCCGGATGTTGCCTTTGCCGCTCTTCACTGCCAAGCGCATCGTAATCGCAGCGGTCAACGTGGTCTTACCGTGGTCGATGTGACCGATCGTGCCGATATTGATGTGTGGTTTGGTCCGCTCAAACACTGCCTTAGCCATCTTAACAAAACCTCCAATGTGCCTGGTTAGCGGTTATTCGCTCTGCTCTTTGCTTTCCTGGTTCGCGCCAAACAAACTCGTCCGGATGGCGATCCGTAGCCATCCTCTATTGTTTGCAGATCCACCGGACCTGCCGTACCTGCATGGAGCTGCTGATGGGACTCGGACCCATGACCTCGTCCTTACCAAGGACGCGCTCTACCAACTGAGCTACAGCAGCGATAATGCCTGTCCTGGCCCGATTCGGGCCCTCGTGCGCCGACACCCGCAGCCCTGACAGAGCGATGTCATTCGGTCGGGAGATAACATCCCCATGAAGGGTTTTTCCCGTGTCGGAAGACAAGACCCTGGCCCTGGTCTGGCAGTCGTTGACTATAAATCGATGAATATAAGGGAGCCACCAGGCGAGTGCAAACACAAAAAATGGAAAAATAGAAAAAAGGTGGCCTTCCGAGCCCCGTCGGAGCCTCACAGCCCCGATCGAACCTCGTCGGTCCCCCACCGGCCAAACCGCGCGGCGACTAGTTGCTGACCTTCTCGTCCGCCTCCGGATGTCTGGCCTTCGCGAAGGTCTCCCACTCCAGCAGTTGCTGGCGCCAGACCTTCCGCGATTCGGGCTCCTTCACTTGGATCTGGCGCAGTCGCGCCAGCACCGCATTCGGATCCGCCGTCGCCGGCGGGTGGTCCAGGAACGCATCGATGGTCTCGGCGATCGGGCTTTCCGGCATCAGGTCCTCCACCAGCAGATGCCGCTCCAGAATCGTGCCGACTAGATCCACCGGCGGTTCGGCCGCAGCAAAACACGCCTCCACCAGAGCCACTGTCGTCCGCCGCTTCTCGGAGCCGTCTTTGGCGATTTCCCAGAGTAGATTGCTGTACTCGACCGCCTTACCCGCCTCACCGGAAGCGACATAGAAGCCGAAGAGCTTCGTTCTGGCCTCTCGCAGCTTTTCAGGTTTGTTCTCCGCCTGCGCTTTGCGCTCCAGAAGAAGCAGCAACGCACTCTTGCGCTCGTCGGTCCAGACGTTCGGATCGGCCTCCAATTCGGCGGTGCACTTCTCCACCGCTTCCGTCGTGGAACGCCCGAGAACCTTCAGCATCGCCTGCCACGCCGCCGGGCCTTCAGCCTCCACCGTCAGCCTCTTGCCCAGCCAGCCAAGGTCCTCCTGCCCCCCGACATCGCCCGCCAGCTCCGTCAGCTTGGCGCGGATCGTCGCGCTCGGGTCGGTCGTCAGGCTCGCCCTGGCCTTGCTCAAAGCCGCGGCCTTACCGATATTCGTCAGCCCTTCGAGGGCCGCCTGACGGACCGCCTCCACTTCGTCCCCCAGCGATCCATCGAACACCGGTCCATAGAGCTTGCCCGCCTGCACGCGGCACTTGCTGCGCTCCGCACAAAGCCGGGCCATAGCACCCAGCAGTTCCCCACGCAGCCCATGGTTCGCCGACGGATTCGCCTGGCTGTAGCGCTTCGCCAGAGCCCCCAGGTACTTGTCGATCTCCTCCGGTTGCAGCCCGTCCTGCTCCAGCAGACGCCAGATCACCTCGGCGCCGCTCCGCACCTTCTCCGGATCGGGCAGATAGAGGAACTTCACCGCCAGTTCCAGCGTCCTTCGCCGGACCTCTTCCGGAACCTTCACCCCCGACGTCGGCAGCGAGGCATAGTAGCAGACGTTCCCCAGAGCCGAAAACAGCCCATGGCTGACCTCCGGGTCCTCCTCCACCTGGAGTTGGTCGAGAAGCTGCGTCGTCGAGTTCAGTTCCCACATCAGAGACAGGAGGCTGGCGGTCTTGAGCCGAACGCGTTTGTCCCGATGCGACACCAGCGACAGCAGAATGTTCTCGACCTGCTCGGAAAGCTTGGTCTTGCCCGTGCCGCGACGCAGCTCCTCCAGCTTCCCCAAAGCCCATAACTTGACCCCAGGCTCCGCCGAATTCAACTGCTGAGCGAGAAACTCGCTCCGGGCCTTCTCGTCGACCTGCACATCGTACAGCCTGCTCAACGCGGCCATGTGCCGCTGCTCCCATGCCGCCAGAGACGTCGTCAGCTCCCGAATGCGGTTTTCTCTACTGATAAGCCAGTTCCGCATGATGGCGGGATTGTCCAGGAAGGCCTCGGGACCTCGCCGCTGGAGACTCTCGTTGAGAGCGCGCTGCTCGTTGGGATCGTCCGGAATCTTCAGGCCCAAAAGCGACAGGGCCTGCTTGGATTCGGCCGCAATGCCGGGATGTGGACTGTCCAGAAGGTTCATCAGTCGAAACACCGCCCGATCGTCGGGCTGATACTTCAGAGCCCGGATCGCGTTGAGACGGGCCACGTCCGGGGCGTTCGTATCGGTGATGAACGCCTCCAACCGTCGCTGAACGGTTTCATAGGAGAAAATCAGCAGGCTCTGTGCTGCCAGCTCCGCCCTTTCGGGGTCGTTCTCAGTGCTGAGAACCCCCATCAGGGGCTCGGCGAACTCTTCTCGCCCGGGAATCGCCTGCTTGTTGTCGCGAGCCACCATCAGGGCCTTGCAGACCGCCGCCCGGGCGGTGGGATGATTGGGGTCACGCAGGACCTCGAGCAGCTCCTTCCGGGCCTCCCGGCTCTCACTGAACAGCAGCAGGGTCGCCGCATCCACCCGGGTCCGCTCGTCCTTGGCCTCCAGGAGAATGCTCTTGTTGATCTTGACCTGCTTATCGGACTCGGCCTGTGCCGCTTGCTCGGCGGGGCTCGGCACCACTTGCTGCGCCCAAACGTGTTGGAGATTGAAGAGGGCCAACAGTAGCCAGAGAGTGCCACAACGCCGAGCGTTCATGGTAAAAGACCTTTAGAAAACGCTTGCCTATTCTATCATCCGCAATAATAACCCTGATAATCGACCTGAGTCAATTCTATAAACGACGATTTTCGCCAATTTCCGAAGCAAAAACGCGGTTTTTTTCCACCGAAAACCCCCGGCCCTCTGCCCAGGGGAGAACTTAGGGCCTGGGGTGAAACTGCCTGTGAATTCTCCGAAGTCGCTCGTGGTCCACATGGGTGTAAATCTGGGTAGTTCCCACGTCCACATGACCGAGCATCTCCTGAACGCTCCTTAGATCGGCTCCGCCACTGAGAAGGTGCGTCGCAAAACAGTGTCGGAGCGTGTGCACCGTGAGGTTCCTGGGCATCCCTGCGCGAATCGCGTATTTCTTAACCAGTCTCCATATTTCAATACGAGTCAAAGGCCTTCCTGTTCGGGACAGCAGCAGGTACGTTCCACTGGCGGAACTGGATAATCTGGGTCGCTGAGATAAAATGTACTCTCGCGTCGCCGTAAGAGCCGCCTTCCCCACAGGAATCACCCGCTCCTTATTGCCTTTCCCCAGACACCGCAGATACCCCACATCAAAGTTCAAGTCCGAGGTCTTCAGACCTGCCAGTTCGCTGGCCCGCACCCCCGTCGCATAGAGCAACTCGAGCATGGCCCGATCCCGCAGGTAGAATGCCTCCTCCCGGGCCGGCGCCGCCAGCAGTCTGGCCACCTGCTGTTTGTTGCATACCACCGGCAGGCGGTACCAGGTCTTGGGCGTTTCCAGCACGTCGGAACCATCGTCGTCGATCAGACCCGTCAGCTTGGCGTAGCGCAGGAACATGCGGATCGCCACCAGGGCGCGTTTGACCGTATTTTCGCCCTTGGGACCCCGCGCCTGCTCGTGGATATACCCCTGTACGAAGCGGGGTTCCACCTCGGCGATCCGTTCAATCCCGCGTCGCCGACAGAATTCCAGGAAATCCCGCAGGTCCCGCCCATATGCCAGAATGGTGTTCTCCGAAAGACCCGCTTCAACGACGAGATAGTCGAGGAACTCAATGGCCGTTCGGCCCAAAGGCAGCGAGCGGAGGTCAGCGGCAACGGTTTGCCTCTGGATCAAGGACATCGCAACGACACACTCCCGAAATCAAGCAGTTTTCATCAGGCTTATCGGCTCGTGCAGAACCCCGGCTTTAGGGACGAAACGCTCTAAGACAGCAAAACTTCGCGGACCGCCACCGGCCGGCGCACCGGACCCATCGGCCCGACGGGGTCGCCCCTGAGATTCTGACGTTTGTTCCCCGATCGCACTTGAGACAAACGCAGTACAAGCATATAATCGCCGTCTGCCTGTAGGCCGTATTCCAAGGATTGACATGGGCAAATCTGTGACATCGAGTCTGTTCCTGGCGTGGACCGCCGCCACCCTGCTCGCCGGCTGCGCACAGACGCAGCGCGTAGCCGAAACACCGCAAGCGTTGACCTTGCGAGGACTTACGGTCGCCGAGGCGATGGAAGAAGCCACCACAGTCCTGCGGCGACTGCACTTCGGCATCCGGAATGCCGACGCCGGCGTCGTCACCACCGTCCCGCTGACCGCTGCCCAATTCTTCGAGTTCTGGCGATCCGACAACGTCGGCCTCGACAGCACGCTCGAGGCCAATCTTCACACGCTGCGTCGGTCCGTCCGGATGGATTTTGCCGAGACCGCCGACGGGGGCGTCCGCATCCGCTGCACCATCCGCGTCCAGAGGCTCAGCCTCCCCGAGAACGAGGTCGCCAGCGTCTCTCAGGCCTACCGCATCTACTCGCGAAGTACGCCGACCATGCAGCGTCTGGATCTCAATCCCTCGCAGAAAGAAGCGGTGACCTGGATCGAGATGGGTGACGATCCGGCCCTGGCCGCCGAGATCCTGAGCAAGATCGCACGAAACATCGAGCAGCCCAAGGAAGACGAAACCACATGAGGATACTCGTTTGCGGCGGCGCCGGGTACATCGGCAGCAACATGACCGCCCTTTTGGCCGCCGAAGGCCATGAGCCGACGGTGTACGACAATCTGAGCCGGGGGCACCGCGCCGCCGTATGCGATGCCGAGCTGGTGGTCGGCGACCTGGCCGATTTCGACCGCCTGACCCGAATCCTGAAGGAACGCCGTATCGAGGCGGTAATGCACTTTGCCGCTTGGATTGAGGTCGGCGAATCGGTGAGCGAGCCGCTAAAATATTACCAGAACAATACTTCCAACACACAGAACCTCTTGTCGGCGATGGAGGCGGTCGGTGTCGGCAAGTTCGTCTTCAGCAGCACGGCGGCGGTCTATGGCATGCCCGAGACGGTCCCGATCACCGAAGAAATGCCCAAGGCCCCGATCAACCCCTACGGAGAGACCAAGTGGGCCGTCGAGCGGATGTGCCACTATCTCAGCGAGACAGGCAGGCTGCACTATGCCGCCCTGCGGTATTTCAACGCCTGTGGCGCAGGCCGGGACGGCCTCTGCGGCGAGGATCACCGACCCGAGTCGCACTTGATCCCGCTGATCGTCCAGGCCGCCATGGGCAAACGCCCCGACATCAAGATCTTCGGAACCGACTACGAGACCCCGGATGGGACCTGCATTCGCGACTATATCCACGTCGACGACCTGTGTCGGGCCCATCTTCTGGCGCTCGGCAAGCTGGACGAACGACCCGAACAGGTCTACAACCTGGGCAACGGGCAGGGCTACTCCGTGCGCGAGGTGATCGAGACCGTCAAACGCGTCTCCGGCCGGGACTTCAACGTCGTCGAGACCGAACGCCGCCCTGGTGACCCCGCGGTGCTGACCTCCGACGCCACCAAGGCCAGACGCGAGCTTGGCTGGACCCCCGAAAAGGCGGACCTCGAGACCATGGTGGCCACCGCATGGAAATGGCACACCGAGCACCCCGACGGATACCCCGACTGAGCCACAGACAGAGCAAACCCGAATGAGTAGGAGATTGGCCGGTGGATGAAGTGAAAAGCGCAGTGGAATCGTTCCTGAAAAAACGCGGCATGTTCCACGCCGACATCGATATCGAACAGACCTGCAACGTGTTCCTCGACGAGATGAACCGGGGTCTGGCGGGTACCGAGAGTTCCCTGGCCATGCTGGCGACCTATATCGAAACGGAGGAGGAGTTGCCCCGCAACAGACCGGTGATCGTTATGGACGCCGGCGGGACGAACTTCCGCGTTGCCACCGTCTGCTTCCGCGAGCAGGGCGAGCCCGAGATCGCGGATTTCCGCGTCTTCCCCATGCCCGGTATCAAGAAGGAAGTCAGTCGGGAGCATTTCTTCGGCACGATGGCAGGCTATGTCGCCGACATCATCCACAAGAGCGAGCGCGTGGGCTTCTGCTTCTCCTACCCGATCGAGATGTCGCCCAACAAGGATGGACGCGTCCTCTATTTCTCCAAGGAAATCAAGGCGCCGGAGGTGGTCGGTCGGATGATCGGCGAAGGGCTCAACGGCGCGATTGTCGAATCGACCAGTTCCGACGCCAAGCAGATGGTGCTGCTGAACGACACCGTCGCGACGCTGCTGGCCGGGCGCGGCACCTCCGACGGACGCCACTACGGCAGCTACATCGGTTTCATCCTCGGCACCGGCACCAACACCGCCTATGTCGAGCACAACCGTAACCTCACCAAAATCAGCGGCCTGGACCCTGCCCACAGCCAGATCGTCAACGTCGAGTCCGGCGGGTTCGGCAGGGCCCCCCGCGGAGACATCGACGAGAAGTTCAACGCCGAGTCCGCCAATCCCGGCGTCAACACCTTCGAGAAGATGATCTCGGGCGCCTACCTGGGACCCCTCTGCTTCATGACGATTCGCGAAGCGGCGGTTGAAGGCCTGTTCGGCAAAGCGGTCGCCGAGAGATTGCTGGCGATCAAAGACCTCGAAACCAAGGACGTCAGCGCCTTCCTCAGCCGGCCCGAGAGCGATGACAATGTGCTCGGTTCGGCCCTGGCCGGAGGCGGCAAGGACATCACCGCTGTCTACTACCTCGTCGATGCGCTGATCGAACGGGCGGCCAAGCTGACCGCCGCCAATCTCTCGTCGGCCGCCATCCAGTGCGACGAAGGCCAGGACCCCTGCCGGCCCGTCTGCATCGTCGCCGAAGGCACGACCTTCTATCATCTCAAGAGCCTGCGTCAGAAAGTGGAATACTATCTCAAGCAATATCTCGTGGACCAGAAAGGCGTCTACTACGAAATCGTAAGCGTCGAGAATGCCACGTTGATCGGAGCAGCCATTGCCGGGCTGACCAACTGAGAGCCATGCGAAAGAAATCCCCCGTAGCATTGACACCGGTAGAGGAGGTCGCGGTCGCGGCCTCCTCTTTCGACGTATTATACGACCCCACCGAAAAGATCCCGACGATCGTCGTCGAGAACTTCCCCGCCCTGGGCAAGCTGACCGCCATGCGGTTCCTCGAATGGGTGCAGACCCATCCCGGCGGCGTCGTCAGTCTGCCCACCGGCAAGAGCCCCGAGCACTTCATCCGTTGGGTCCAGCGACTCCTGGCCGACTGGGACGGGTCTCAGACGGGCCGGATTCTCGAAGAGGCCGGCATCGATCCCACGATCAAGCCCGACATGCGCAGCCTCCACTTCGTGCAGATCGACGACTTCTATCCGATGGACTCGGCGCAGCACAACAGCTTCTATCACTACGTAAATCACTTCTACATTGAGGGCTTCGGACTCGACCCCGCCAAGGCCCTGCTGATCGAAGCCTCCGCCATCGGACTCGACCCGGGCGAAACGATCGCCGACGTCTGGCCCGACAAGCACGTGGACCTGACCCTCCGCTACCGCCACGCACGGACCAATCTCGAACGTCGGCAGAAGAGGCTGCTCGAAGACATCGACCAGTGGTGCATGGAATACGAGCGCCGCATCCGCGCCCTCGGCGGGATCGGCTTCTTCCTCGGCGGCATCGGCCCCGACGGGCACATCGGCTTCAACATCAAGGGCTCCGATCACAACAGCACCATGCGCCTGTGCCCGACCAACTACGAGACCCAGGCGGCCGCCGCCACCGATCTGGGCGGGATCAAGATGGCCCGCCAGTGCCTGGTCATCACGATCGGCCTGCGCACCATCACGCGCAATCCCGACTGCACCGCGATCGTCATCGCCGCCGGGCAGGCCAAGGCGCAACTGGCCGCCGAGGCGATCCAGTCGCCCCGACACATCAACATCCCCGCCAGTTGTCTGCACCTGCTGCCCAACGCGCGATTCTACGTGACCCGGGGCGCCGCCACCGGGTTGACTGAACGGCGCATCGCCTCGCTCTGCCAGGCGAAGACCGTCAGCGACGACGACGTCGAGAATGCCCTGGTGGAACTGGCGGTACAACGAAACAAACGCCTGCTCGACCTGACCGAAAAAGACAGCCAGGCCAATCCGCTGGCCGCGCTCGTGCTGCGACAGCGCCGCGAACCTCTCAAGGAGCTGGCCCAGACCGTTCACGACCGGCTCATCGAGAAGATCGAAACGGGCGTCAGGGTCTACAAGGAGAAACGCTTCCTCCACACCGAACCTCACCATGACGATGTCATGCTCGGCTATTTCGCCCAGGCGGTGCGTCACTTCCGACGCAACACGAATCAGCACCACTTCGTCACGCTCACCAGCGGCTTCACCGCCGTGACCAATGAGTTCATGTTGGGTCAGATCGCCAACCTGAGGCAGTTCCTCGACGCCGGCCACTTCTCCGAACTGATCGAGCAGGGCTATTTCGCACCGGAGAACATGATCGACCGCAACCGCGACGTCTGGCAGTACCTCGATGGGGTCGCCGGCCGCGACGATCACGAGAAGGCCGAGGGCAACGCACGACGGATGCTGCGCAACCTGATCGAACTGTTCGACGGGGATTTCCTCCGCCATATCGACCGGTACCTGGGCGAAATCGAAGAGTACTTCACCATGGCCTATCCCGGCAAGAAGGATCCCGAGCACATCCAGAAGCTCAAGGGTATGAGCCGCGAGTGGGAGGCCGAATGCCTCTGGGGTTATTACGGCTGGCAGTGCGAAAACGTCCGACACCTCCGCCTGAGCTTCTACACCGGAGACATCTTCACCAAGGAGCCCACGATGGATCACGACGTCCCGCCCATCGTCGCTGAGCTCCACCGGATCGCACCGGACGTGGTCACCGTCGCCTTCGACCCCGAAGCCAGCGGACCCGACACCCACTACAAGGTCATGCAGGCCCTCGCCGAGGCCATCCGCATCCATCTGGACGAATCCGGAAAGACCGACCTGAAGATCTGGGGCTATCGCAACGTCTGGTTCCGCTTCGACCCCTCCGAGGCCAACGTCTTCGTGCCGGTCACGCTGGCCATGTTCGCCACGACGCACGACGCCTTCATGAACGCCTTCATCACCCAGAAGGATGCCTCATTCCCCAGCTACGAATACGATGGGCCCTTCTCGCTGCTGGCCCAGCGGATCCAGGTCGAGCAGTACCGCAGGATCAAGACCTGCCTGGGCCGCGAGTGGTTCCACAACCACCCCAGCGCCCTGATCCGCGCCACGCGGGGCCTGGTCTTCCTACGGGAGATGTCGCCGAGTCAGTTCTTCGACTCCTGCCGCCAACTGCGCCAGTCGATCGAAGCCCGCTGACGGCACCAAACCGGCAGACCAAGACCGTCGTGGGGAAATGGGGGAAAGCCGATGGAGAGATTTGAACTCTCAACCCCGGCTTTACGAAAGCCGTGCTCTACCGTTGAGCTACATCGGCGTAAAGGCTTAACCTGAAAAAACTTGCGCCAAAACCGACCCCATTGCCGCACCCATGACCTCTGCACTCCTGTCTGGTACGGCTACAGGCCAAACCCGCAAGCTTCCGCGTAATGTACATTTGCCCGGCCGATATTGCAAGAAGATTTGCCCCAAGATGCGCTACTTGGCCCAAGATCAGCGGAGCCTGAGCCTGTTGGGACCGCCCCCTTCGCAGGAAAGCTCGGCTTTCTTCGTTGTGAGCCCCCGGCGCAATGGGTATGTTGGCCCATCGACAAAGCCATGGCATCCAGCCACACGTGAAAACCAGGATCGGGAGTCTGTCTATGCATCGTCGCGATTTCCTGAAGGTAGCCGGCAGCAGCGTAGCCCTGGGCAGCGCCGTCTCGGCAGCCAATGAATCCTCATCCGCCAGTCCCTCCAAAGAGCAGGGACCTCCAGACCGACAGGCATCCATCCAGGTCCGTGGCGACGTCCTCCATATTGACACCCCGACGCTAACCGCGACCATGGAAAGGGGCGTCTTCACCTCGCTCCGGAGCAAGCAGACAGGGGAGGTGTTCATTCAGAAAGGCGATACGACGTCCATCCCCGCCCTGCAACTGCTCTACCGTGGCGGTGAAACCATATCGGTAGACCAGAGCAAATTCGGCACGATTGAAACCCACTGCCTCTCCGACCGCCGTGCCGAAGTCGTCTTCCACAGTTGGGACGCCGATGGCGTCCTGAGCGTATCGGTCGAACCCCAGACTGGGGATATCCTGGTCGAGCCGTCCGCCTACTCCTCGCGTGGCGGAGTCCTGGCCTGCCGCTGGAATCTCCCCGGCCTTCGCTCGGACCTCGAGCTCGTCGCGCCCTTCTTCCAAGGCGTCAAGCTCCCGTTGAGCGATCCTCTCATCCAGGACAGTCACTGGGAGTGGCCCTTCTTCTGGGAGGCGGGCCTGGCGATTCTGGAGGCGAAGCAGGGAGGATTCTGGGTACACACGCAGGACAATCGCTACCGGTACAAGGCCCTGCACGTCGGCACGAGAGAAGACGCGACCCGGCTCGGCTTCGACACCCAGGCCTATGGCCCGATCGACGACAACCTCAGCGCCGGAGGCCTCACCTGGCGCATTAATGTCTTTGCAGGCGACTGGCACGAGCCCGCTGCTCAGTACCGCCGATGGCTGTGGCAGGCGTATGACCTCGAAGCGGAGCACACGCGTCGGGCCCCCTGGGTCGAGGGCATTCGTTTTGCCGTGAGCTGGTGCCCGACTGACGAGGCGGTTCTGGAGGCGCTGGCCCAGGAACTGGACCCCAAGACCGTCCTGCTGCATATCCCCAACTGGCGCACCGATCCTTACGACGAGAACTATCCGACCTACGTCGCCAGCGATAAGGCCAACGCCTTCATCCGCAAAGGTGACGCCATGGGCTTCCATATGATGCCCCACTTCAACGCGATCGATATGGACCCGTCAAATCCGGCCTATGCCTACGTCCGCGACTTCCAGTACCGGGGCATCGAGCGTCGCGATCTGCGCGGCTGGAGCTGGTATCAGGGTTGCGGTCTGGGCGTACCCGAATCCAATGCCGCCCGACAGGCCAATCGCGACAAGAAAGTCATGGTTAAGGTCCATCCCGGCCTGGCCATGTGGCGCTCGATTCTGGGCCGGGCCATCCTCGATGCCACCCAGGACCTCGACATCGACACCGCCTTCATCGACGTCACCCTCGTTTCGCACAACCTGCACAACTGCTTCGTCGAAGCCATGACGCCCACCGAGGGCATGCACAAGCTGATCCACCACGTCGCAACACTGGGCCAAGGCTTGGCGGTCGGGGGCGAAGGGCTCAACGAGATCACCATGCAGGCCCAGTCGTTCGCCCAGGCCCACCTGTTCAAGAGCTGGCACGATTCCGTGGACGGCCTGGAGCGTACCGGCGGCTGCGACCTCAATGCCTTCCTCTTCGACGGTCTCTGCCGTACCATCGGCTACGCGAATCTGGGGGGCCGCAACGCCGACCAGGAACTGCGCATGCAAATGCACCTGGAGCACGGCGCCATCCCCACCATCACCATTCGTTCACCCCAGGAGATCCTGTCCCCCAACCCGGCACTCCGACGCATGCTGGATCGGGCCAAAGGCTGACGCCGCGTTCAGAACCGTCGCCCGACAGAGCGGAGTGATTCACGCGTGAGCCAAAGCTGCGGATCGTTGTTCCCGCCGATACGCACTCCAGCAAACAGCTCGCCCTCGCGCCCTGTCCTCATGAATGATGATATCCCAGAGGTCGCTTTTCTCTTGACAGCCCCCTGGCAACGCCTAAGGTTGCGGTAGAGACGGTGCATTGACTCGTGCTCCCCGCCAGGGGAGACTCCGACGCCGACAGGGATGGAGCAACCAGAGGTCATTGATGACCGAGTGCAATGGGGTTGCCAGGGCTGTCAGGGAGGCGGGGGTTACGCACATCGGTGCGGGGGTATGGTCTTCCCGCTCGGCGCCGGTTCGCTCCGTCGGCTGCAGAGTTCATGAAAGAGGCCCCACTGCCGCACCCGAGCCGATCCTGGTCCGTTCAACCGTTCTTCCTTTCCGCGCCGTCGGGGCGCGGGATCTCGCATCCACCATCGCTTTCAGGCTTGCGCTGCGCACGCTTCGATCTCACCCTGTCCGCATGCGGATATCGAGCGGGCCCCGCCAGGCCTATCGATCCCGAGATGGACCGCCGGTGCCTTGAAGGCTTCCATCGTCAGTCAATGCACACGCAGAATCAGGAGAGTGAGGTATGCGTAAGAGAGTGCTTCTTGTCATGGCCTTGGTCATGGCCTTATCCACCATCGCCCCTGCTGACAGCTTCTGGGGCGGACTGCTCAACGGCGCTTTTTCGTGGGGCTCGGCAGGGGATTCCAGTTCTAACTCGGGTTGGAACTCCAACTCCGCCGGGTACCAGAATGCCGAGGTCCAGGGCAGTCCGTTCGGCGTCGGTTACGTCGGGCAGGCCGCAGGGGCAGCGGGTTTCCAGAATAGCGGTATGACCTCGCAGCAACAGGGCGCCATCGCCGGCATGGGTCAGACGGTGGGCGCCGCCAACGGCAGCTCAGCCACCGGTTTCCAGGCCGGCTATGTCTACGACACGCAGACCGGCCCCTGGGGAACGCAGAGTTATCTCATCGCAGGCACCCAGTTCGGTTACGTCAGTACGACCCCGGGCGGATCGGCTACCACCACCCAAACCAGCGTGGTCACCGTCTACCAGAGTCAAGACGACACCATGGGCCCGCCCTAACGATCGCCCGGCCCCCCGCGGCACGCTCGGCCGCGGATGCCGCATGGTTCCAGGCCGGTCGCCTTACACCTCCGGTGACCGGCCTGGGCGATTTCTTTCCCCGCGTCCGCAAAACGCATGGCAACCAGACGTGTTCGTAGTGTGCCCGTAAGGGCATACCACCCCAGCGAAGACGGCCCTTACCGCACGAGCACAGACAACTCCCGTACGGTATGATGCGAAGGGTACTACCGCCAGGCGGCAAGAGTAACTATTGCCCGCCGAGGGCCTCGATATCCGCAGCGTCTTTGAGACGACCGGTGGCTTTCTTGTTGGTGATGAAGTCTTGCCGACTGATGAAGTGGACCGGGAGATCCGCGTAACGGCCGGGGACCTTATCCGCATCGACTTGCTCCCACGAGATCCCCGTCAGCGAGGTGACGAGGTCGACACGAGTTGGAGGCACGCCCAGTTGGATGACATTACCGGGTGTATTGAAATCATCTGCCGAGAAAGCCAGTGACTCGAATCCCAACTCGGAGAGACTGGCAAGGATTCGCTCGGCGTTCTCTCGCGTCGGACGAACGAACAGATCGATATCGCCTGTCAGATGCGGCGCACCGTGGAAGGCCAGGGCATAACTGCCGATGATGACGTATTCAATCCTGTGCCTGTTGAACGATGCGAGCAGTCCTCTGAAGTCGCTGGTCGCCATGCCACTCGTAGCTGAGCTCATCGACCGCGTCGAGGCGTTCCTCCGGCGGGCGACTGAGCCAATAGCGAAGGTTCTCTTTCACCTCGTCGTATTCGTCCATACGATACGTTTTCATGACCTTGCGATTCATGCCATCATTATAATACAGAGCCGCCACGCCTCGCACGGAATACGGCATCCGCGAGGCGAATTCGGACGCCTTTTGTGTTCGTCGATAAGCCCTCACAAGACCCCGCAACGCTTCCAGCCCCCCGTCCGTACCAAGGGTAGGGGCGAGGCATGCCTCGCCCTTGCAGGACATCCTGTCTTCTCGGAGGCCCCGGTTCTGGGCGTCCCTCTGCTGAAAGGGTTTGAGGCATTCCCACATTACCTGGGTTATGGGAGCGCTACGGACGAGACCGGTCGATGATCGATATTACATCGTCCTGCGTCTCAACCGGCCTCCGACGACGGCCACGAAACCGACCACGCCCAGGAGCAGGGCCCCGGGAACCGGCACCGAAGGATAGGGCACGAAATCGAGGGCCGCGTTGTTACTGCCGGGGATACTGTAGGCCCAGTCATGCCCCGGGCTGCTGACATAACCCCCCGCCGTGATATCCAGGACGCAGTAGTCTCCAAGTGGCGCCGCGAAGATCTGATCCATGCTCCGATCGATGGCCAGTCCCATGAGGTGTTCGTTCGACCACGCGAAGAGTTGGGCTGTGCCGCCCGTCACCTCATAGACCTGGGTGTCGTTGGTCACGAAGACGCGCCCGTCGCTCGTGTAGTCGAGATCAACCACGTAATAGCTCGGACCCGGAAGCGAGGCGTACGCCACGAGCGATCCGCTCGAGATGTCCCACACCTTCTTGCTGCCGGTGTCTGCGACCAGAATCTCCCCCGTCGGAAGTTGTATGATGTTGCGCGGACAGGTCATACCGGTCGCAACGACCGTTCGATGAGACGGATTCGTGACATCCCAGACCCAGCCCTCCATGCTCGACACGACCAGAAGGCGATCGTCCTGCGTCCGCACGATCCCCGTGGGACCGGCAACGGACGCATAGAACGACACGGCACCGGAATCGGAGATCGAGAATACCGTGTCGCAGGAGTGGGCGGTCGAGTACATGGTCGTCAAGTCCGCACTCCACGCCATCTGACCCAGGCTTCCGCAACCCTGGACCGCGAAGGGAGTCAGCCCGGTCATGTGGCCCCCTCCCGCGAGGTTGTAGATGTTCCCGGGGGCCTGGCTCGAAGCGTAGTACAGGTCGCCCGGTGTGAACACCGCCAAGGCCGCCGAACCCGCCCACATGACACCAACCGCGGCAACAAACATCCATGCCCGCCCAGGACTTGTTCTGCTCATGATCACGCCGCTCCAGGATAGACTGACCGCCTCCCTGTCGACTCATCGACCTCCGTTGGGTGGCGGTTTGACGTGCGAACTGATCCCTCCGTGCACTGGACCGTGCCCCAACCACAGATATCGAGCAATCCATTCCCGCTGAGTATACCGATTCTAATCCCGCGACAGCTGTTTGTCAAGAAAAACCCTAGTCCTCTCTAGGGCTTTTAGAGGCAAATCAGCCGCACCCGCCCCCGATCAGTCGAAGTGCTCGTCGGCAGGGTCGAAGGGGGGAATGCAGACGTTGACGATGCGGAGGTTGCCGACCGCGCGGTGGCGGCAGAAAGGCTTGATCTGGACGGTGCTGTAGGGGCGGACAGGAACCATCTCGCCGTCGAGCTCGATGTGACCCGTGCCTTCGAGGACCAGGTAGAACTCGGTATGGCTCTTGTGATAGTGGGCCTTCGAGTCCGCTTGGACATCGACCACGTGCAGGGTCGCCGTCTCGTTCTCGGGCGCCGCGAACGCCCGCCGCGCGAACCCGCACGGACACACCACCGGCTCGATCTCATCGAAATGCATCACTTCGTAGTTGCCCATAAACACCCCTGCCGTCAGATCCTGTCGTCGTTGCGCCTATTGTCTCTGGCGGCGAGGGAGCGTGCAAGAGGCAAAGCCTGGAGAGGAATCGTGACGCGCGCGGTCTGGCGTTTGTAGTGTGCTCGTAAGAGCATAGAAACGACCGAGAGTAGCGTCTTGCGACGCCACTACAAACGCGGGCGGGCGAAGGTTGAAATGGGTCGCCGGCTCGAGTATAGTCGACATGTGTGGCCGTTCTTGGGCAACAACAAAGAACCGCTTGTCGCCGTTCCTACAATGACGCCAAGTGAACGAAAGGAAAGAAATGCAGAATCTGTTCGACATTCAGGATAAGGTCATCGTCGTTACCGGAGGCGGCGGGGTACTGTGCGGCGAGATGGCGCGGGCGATGGGCCGGGCCGGGGCCAAAATCGCCGTGCTCGATCTCTTCGAAGCCGCCGCCGGCAAAGTCGCCGACCAGATCAAGGCCGAAGGCGGCGCCGCACTGGCCGTCAAGTGCAACGTGCTCGACAAGCCCAGCATCGTCGAGGCCCGCGACCAGGTCCTCGCCGAGTTCGGCCGGATCGACGTCCTGATCAACGGCGCCGGAGGCAACAAGAAGGAGGCGACGACCGCCCCCGACCTGACCTTCTTCGACCTGCCCGCCGACGCGATCCGCTTCGTGTTCGACCTGAACTTCATCGGCACCCTGCTGCCCACCCAGGTCCTCGGCAAGGACATCGTCGACAGCGGTGGCGGCGTCATCCTCAACGTCTCCAGCATGAACGCCTTCCGACCCCTGACCAAGATCGCCGCCTACTCCGCCGCCAAGGCCGCGGTCAGCAACTTCACCCAATGGCTGGCGGTCCACGTCTGCCAGAACTACTCGAAAGACGTCCGCGTTAACGCCATCGCGCCGGGCTTCTTCCTCACCGAACAGAATCGCTTCCTCCTGACCGACGAAAAGACGGGCGACCTGACCGCCCGAGGCCAGTGCATCGTCGACCACACGCCCATGGGCCGCTTCGGCCAGGCGGAAGAACTCATCGGCACCGTCATCTGGCTGCTCAGCGACGCCGGCAAGTTCGTCACCGGCGTCGTCATCCCCGTCGACGGTGGCTTCTCCGCCTTCAGCGGCGTATAGGAACAGCAGTGCATCCTTTGCTTTTTGTCATGTCGAGCGTAGTCGAGACATCTGGCTCCGTGCGCAATATAGGCCGTGTTTTCAGCCAAACTCCTCCGCGCAAGCCTCACCCCACTCGGCTTCGCTCGGGGCAAGCTCTTACTCAAAATGACAATGGTTCAAAAGGGGTCCTCTCATGAGACAGGGTGATTTCTCGCGAAGAAGCTTTCTGCGAACCGCCGGTGCAGCCTCGCTGGCCATGGGCCTGCCAACGGCAGATGCTGCGCCGCAAGAGGTCAAGCTCACGAAGATCCCCGGACAAAAACCCCGCAACGTGATCTTCATCCTGTGCGACGATCACCGCTACGACTTCATGGGCTTCCTGAACACGCCCAGGTTCCTCGAAACGCCGAACATGGATCGCATGGCCCACAACGGCGCCTACATTGAGAACGCGTTCGTCACGACCTCGCTGTGCTCGCCGAGCCGGGCGTCGATCCTCACGGGACTCTTCTCCCACAAGCACGGCGTCGTCGACAACCAGACCGACGTCCGTCAGGACCTCGTCTTCTTCCCGCAGTACCTCCAGCAGCTCGGCTACGAGACCGCCTTCATGGGCAAGTGGCACATGGGCCATGGCGACGACGAGCCCCGACCCGGATTCGACCGCTGGATCAGCTTCAAGGGCCAGGGCGAATACTACGACTGCCAGTTGAACGTCGACGGCGAGCGAACCCGCGCCACCAAGCACATCTCCGACGAACTGACCGACTACGCCCTCGACTGGATCAACCAAGACCGCGACAAGCCGTTCTTCCTGTACCTCTCGCACAAAGCGGTCCACGCGATGTTCGAGCCCGCCAAGCGCCACTTGGGCAAGTACGAGAACGTCAAGGTCGAATACCCCGAGAGCATGGCCGACACCGAGGAGAACTACAAAGGCAAACCCGCGTGGGTCAAGGAGCAGCGCAATAGCTGGCATGGCGTCGACTACATGTATCACGGCCAGATGGACTTCGACACCTTCTTCAAACGCTACTGCGAAACCCTGCTGAGCGTCGATGACAGCATCGGGCGCGTCCTCGACGGCCTCGATGCGAAGGGCCTGCTCGACTCGACCCTCGTCTTCTACATGGGCGACAACGGCTTCTGTTTCGGCGAGCATGGCCTGATCGACAAACGCCACATGTACGAACCCTCCATGCGCGTCCCCTTCCTGGCCCATTGCCCCGTACTCATCGAACCGGGGACCAGGGTCACCCAGCTCGTGCAGAACATCGACGTCGCCCCGACCGTGCTCGAAGCCGCGGGTGTCCGCACTCCCGACTACATGGACGGTCGCTCGTTCCTGCCCCTGCTGCAAGGCAAGGACGTCGAGTGGCGCGACGCTGTGTTTTACGAGTACTACTGGGAGGCCGCCTTCCCCCAGACGCCCACCACTTATGGCGTCCGCACCGACCGGTACAAGTTCATCCACTACCACGGTATCTGGGACACCGACGAACTCTACGACCTCCAGGCCGACCCCGACGAGATGCACAACCTCATCGACGAACCCGAGCACCAGGACCGCATCGAGCGGATGCACGAGCAGCTCTACTCCTGGCTCGAGCGCACCGACGGCATGCAGATTCCCCTGCGCCGCGAGGGCGGTTTCAAAGGCAACCTCCGCGGCCCGAAGAAGGTCAAGGAATACAAATACCACGACTGACCCGCCCCGGTCCACGAATCCCATCGACACGCGATCCGTAGGGGCGAGGCATGCCTCGCCCCTGTCCCACGACGTGCGCCGGACCTGGCCCTCGGTTTCCTGGATATGAACTGGCCTCCGACCCGACCCTAATGGTAGAATAGGCCGATAGACGTGCGGCCGACGAACGGTACCAGGCGTGGGACGCGCCGTCACACGCACCCCCCGCCTGCTCGGCATGGATCGCAATCGGATTCGAGGACGCCGGACCGCCCTGCCCTCGTTTGGAAAGGTCGTCGCATGCGCTTTCCTCAAGGCGGCAAGCTGTGCATCATGCTGTTGGCCTGCCTGGCGGCGCTGGCCCTGGCCGGCCCCCTCTCGGCCCAGGCCATCGACGAGGACGAGGTACAGACCGAACTCGAACGAAGGGGGTTCGACCAGTTCGATCGCATGCAGGAGGCCCTGCAACGCTGGGGACGCATCTTCATCTATATCGCCGCCGCCCTGCTCGGCATCGTCGCCATCAAGATCATCGACCCCATCGGAATGTACTATGGCTCCCACGACCGCCTGCTGAAGCGCGCCGTTCGAGGCGTCGACGAGCTGCTCAAGCGCATCCAGGAAGAGACCCAGTCGACCGGACCGGAGTCGCGCGAAGAGACCAACCAAGACGGCGGCCTGCTGGCCGGCATGGCGGAGATCGCCGAATTCGACGAGGCCGAGCAGGTGCCCGCCTACGTCCTGACCGTCAACGACCTCATGCTCGACAACATCCGCATCGCCCTGAACCGACTCCGCCGATTCAACGAAGGCCACGCCGAACGGTATAAGGAGTACATGTTCACTGTCCTGCGCGGCATCAAGATGATGACCGAAGACAGCGCCGCCTCCGGGGTCCCCTCCTCCCTGGCGGTCGATGCGCAGGAGTACTTCCAGGACGAGCGCCGTTACAAGGCCTGGAAGAAGCTGCTCGGACGTCTCAAGGGCCATGGCGACCACCAGGAAATCATCGACGGTTTCCTGGTGTTCATGCGCGACCTCAACGAAGGAAGACCGCTGGACAAACCCGCTTCGACCGCCTCGTTCGACGAGACGTCAGAGACCGCGGAAGAGCGCCCCCACTGCGACCTCCCCGACGTGCTCGACGAGGACACCCTGCCCAAGGTCCAGCAGGCCGCCGTCCGCGAGGCCCGCCACCTGGTCGCCATGATCCGGCGCGGCACCCCCGCCGACCCGACCTCCTGCTGGCAGTTCGAACTGGTGCGCCGACAGCAGCAGCTCCACCGACGCGACGAAGCCCAGAAGATCCTCGTCGTCTTCCTCAGTGTCGAACGAAAGGTCCTCCCTCAGATCACCAAAACCCGCATGCTGCCCTGCCGGACTTTCGACCATGTGATGCACATGCTGGGCGTCGCGAACACCGACGAACTCCGCCAGCGCATCGAAGGCCGACTGCTCAACATCCAGGAGATCATCCTGCTCGAAAAGGTCTTCCTCCAAACCTTTGCGAAGAAAGCCTCCCTGGAGATGGTCTATGGGCACGACGCCGATGCCGCCCTGATGATGGACCTGCACGTCCCCCAGCTTCGCCGACAAAGCCTCGTCCTGCTGCGCAGGCTCCATGAAACCGAACCGCAGCGCCTCGTCCGCGCGACGAACGCACTGAACGAAGAGGAGACCCCCACACACAGCGAAGTGCGCCGATTGATCGAACAGTACGTCTGCCACCAGCGTAAGCTGCCCGATGCGTCGCCGTCCTCTTGAGAAACACGACCGATGGCAACGACGCGGATGCCGTTCGCGAACTTGAGCCTTTTTCGTCATTTTGGGATTTATTTTGTTGACAGTTTGGCATTCTGTTGTGTAGACTGCACGCTAAGTCAAGGTGTACACTTTTCCCCTCGAAGTATGCCCCTTACCAAAAAAACAGAGGGTACGTATGTGTTACGGGTCCCTCCGGACCCAAGGAGAACATTGTGGCAAAAGGTACAGTGAAATGGTTTAACGATCAAAAGGGCTTTGGATTCATCGTTCCCGACGACGGCAGCGAGGATCTCTTCGTCCACCACTCCAACATCAGCGGCGGTGGCTTCAAGACGCTGGCGGAAGGCCAGACCGTCGAGTACGTCCCCGCCCAGGGTCGCAAGGGCATGGAAGCACAAAACGTCACCCCCTGCTAAGTACTTAGCACAAGTACGCCGCTAAACCCAAGGCCCCGCTTTCGCAGCGGGGCCTTTTTCGCACGAACCAGCGCTCTCGGCATGGGAAGCGGCCATGGAAGCGCAAGAGACAGACAACCCGTCGAGCCTCCCCAGGGGTACCTCGGTCCTGTTGGCCGTCGTCTGCCTGTGCGTGGGCGTCGGCTTGATCGTCCTCTTTGGCATCCTTCGCGGCGTCCCGGTCCATCTCATGCTGTTGCCGTGGTGGGTCGTCCTCCATGTAGCCATCGCCCTGCTTGGCCTGGTCATGGCATGGATTGCGCTGCGACTCTATCGGCGTATGCCGGATGCAAAACCCTCGCGAGCCTTCGCCGTCTGTGCCGTCATCTTCGCACTGACCTCCATCGCAGGCGTCTTCTCGCTGACCCCGCTGTCGTCCTACCTGAGCCAACGCCACTACAATCGCACGAGAGTGCCCACGTTCACAGGCGATTCGACCCAACTCGAACGGACCGCCATCGTCCCGACGCTCGATACCCCCAGCCCTCTCGACAAGAACGTCATCTGGTGCTCCTCGTTCCAACTGGCCTGGAACGAAATCCGCGACCACGTCATACGCGCCCCGCTCCAGGTGGTGGGCGCTCAGCCGCTGGCGGATCGCCTGAATAACGCGCCCCACCGGGCATCCGATCTCGATCCCGCTTCCGTCTACGCCGCGGGTGGCTGGACAGGCAAGGGCATCGTCGAACAGATCGAACGGGATATGGCCGCCCGCTTCCCGGCCCGACAACTCCCCGATTTCAGCCCCTCTGAAGGCGCCGGCGGCATCCTGGCCTATGCCTATCTCACCGCCCATGTGCCTTTTGAGCATCCTTTCCGCTCGATCGACGAGGGATTTACCTTCACCGACTCGACAGGCGCCGAGACCCACGTCGCAGGCTTCGGACTCTGGCAAGCGTTTCTGTCTCGATACGAGAGTATCCGCGAACAGGTCGAGGTGCTCTACGTCCTGCCGGAAGAGCCCGAGCACTTCTGGGGGACGAAGGAATACGCGCTCGACCTGTGCCGACACACCAGGCCCTACCAGGTGGTCGTCGCCGTCGTCGAGCCCAAGGCCTCACTCGCCGAAACGTACGACCACGTCCAGCGCGGCATCGAGCAGTTCCGCCAGCAGCCCAACTATGACCATGACCGATGGTTCCACGATTCCGATGACCTGGAAGTGCCCGACGTGTTCTGCCGGATCGACCACCGTTTCACCGAACTGATCGACAGGACGGTGACCAACGCCGGCATGCCGATCGTCGAAGCCCTGCAAACGATCAAATTCCGCCTCGACCGATCCGGCGTCCTCCTCGAAAGCGAGGCGCTCGTGGAAATCGGCGCCATCCCCCGGGAGTTCCTCTTCAACCGCCCCTTCCTGATCTACATGAAAAAGCGCGACGCCGACCGTCCCTTCTTCGTCCTGTGGGTCGACAACGCGGAACTTCTGACCCCCCGCTAGCGTAAGATCAGCAGGGATATCTGCGACGACCGGCGAGATCGCGACGGAGGACAGGGGTTGTCATCTGAGAATTCCTCGGTACCATAAGAGAGGCATCTACCGTATAGACGTCAATGTGGGCGATACCGCAGGATCAGGCTGGAAATCGAAGCATGGAGACACCGTCGAAACGCCCGAAGCCCGACACGACACCCGAGGCCCGAAAGGCCCAGCACGAGATCTATCGGCAGATGGCCCCGGCGCGAAAGCTCCAGCTCGTCTTCGAGACGTACCAGACGGGCCGGCGCCTCGCCACGACGGGAATTCGCATGCGCAATCCCCACGCCAACGATGAGGAAATCTGGCATCTCTGGGCCCGCCGGCACCTGGGTAGCGACTCCTATGACCAGGCGTATGGAGCGATGAGCCGTGAGTGAGTTGCGAGAGATCCAGGTGTTGGAGAGGCTCGCTGAGGTGCTCGATACGCTCGGCATCCCCTACGCCATCGGGGGGTCCATAGCCAGCAGCGTCTATGGCACCGTCCGCTTCACCCGCGACGCCGACATCGCGGTGCTGCCCTTTACGTCGGTAGCCGACAAGTTCTATGCGTTGCTCAAGGACGATTTCTACGTCAGCGAGGACGCCATGCAGCAGGCGCTGGGCTGTTGCGGCTCGTTCAACATCATCCATTTCGAGACCGCCTTCAAGATCGACCTGTTCCTGTTGGGCCCCAGCGAGTTCGAACAGCAGCTCCTGGTCCGCAGCCGAATGGTCCGTCTGGGCGAAACCCCCGAAAGCGACCTGTGTTTCGTCGCGCCCGAAGACGTCATCCTCCTCAAGCTCCGCCGCCTCAACGAATCCGACGGCTTCGCGGAAAACCAGTGGGAAGACATCCTGGGCGTCCTGGCGATTCAGGGCCGGGCCCTCGATGTCGACCGAATGGCCCAGGACGCGAAAACCCTCGGTGTCGAAGACCTGCTCGAGCGGGCCGTCGCCGAAGCGGAGACCTACGTTTGATGATCGATCTCGATACGAAATACGATGCCCTTCAGAGCATCTTGAAGGACTTGAAGAAAGTGGTCGTCGCCTTCTCCGGAGGGGTGGACAGCACGCTGCTGTTGAAGGTCGCCGCCGATACCCTCGGCACGGAGAACGTGCTGGCCTGCATCAGCGCCGGCGCCTCGGAGCCCGGCCACCAGCTCGATCGCGCCGCAACCCTGGCCCGCGACATCGGCGTCGAGCTGATGACGGTCGAAACCGATGAGCTCGACGATCCCAACTTCGTGGTCAACCAGGCGGACCGCTGCTTTCACTGCAAGTCGCACCTGTGTCGGACCCTGCTGAATATCGCCGCCGAACGTTGCTACGACCATGTGATCTTCGGAACCAACTACGACGACCTCGACGACTTCCGACCGGGCAACCGCGCCATCGGCACCTTCGGGATCCATTCCCCGCTGGCCGAGGCGAAGCTCACCAAGGACGACATCCGGGCGCTGAGCCGCCGACTGGGCCTGCCGACCGCGGACATGCCGTCGTCGCCCTGCCTGGCGTCGCGAATCAGCTATGGTCTCGAAGTCACCGCCGAGCGGCTCCGCCAGATCGACCGCGCCGAGACCTTCCTGCGCGAAGCGGGCTTCGTCGAATTCCGCGTCCGCCACCATGGCGATCTCGCGCGGATCGAAGTGCCGCCGGACCAGATCGACCGGCTCGTCGCCCAGCCCCTTCGCTCGCAGGTCATCGAACGTCTCAAGTCGCTCGGCTTCCGCTTCGTCGCCCTGGACCTCCAGGGCTTCCGCTCCGGCTCGCTCAACGAGTCCCTTTCCGAACGAGAGAAACAAGAGAATCTGTAGAACCCGATCCCGCTATCCTGGAGAACGTCATGCCGTCGAATTCAACCGCAAGCCTTCGTCGCTTCGCCGTACTGTTTCCCGCCGTCCTGTGCCTGCTGCTCGTCGTCTCTCTGATCCTGCCCGTCTCCGGGTCCGCCGCCCGAGAGAAGGGCGACCTCGAAAACGACCTGCTCGTGATGACCTTCAACATCCGCTATGGGACCGCCGACGACGGGAAGGACAACTGGGTCAACCGCAAGGAACAGGTCTGGAACCTGATCGACCGCTACGACTGCGACGTGGTCGGCCTCCAGGAGGCGCTGCGCTTCCAGATCGACGAGATTCGCAAGGCCCTCCCCCGATACGACGAGATCGGCGTCGGCCGCGACGACGGCAAGACCCGAGGCGAATACAGCGGCATCCTCTATCGCACCGACCGACTTCAGCTTATGGATTCCGGTACCTTCTGGCTCTCCGATACGCCCGAGGTCGTCGCCTCCACCTCCTGGGGCAACCGCATCACACGCATCTGCACCTGGGGACGATTCCTCCACAAACCCAGCGGCAAAACGTTCTACCACTTCAACACGCACTTCGACCACCAGTCGCAGCCCTCGCGCGAAAAGAGCGCCGTGCTGCTGGCCAAGCGCATCGCCGACCGCCGGCACCCCGACCCCGTCGTCGTGACCGGCGACTTCAACGCCGGAGAATTCAACAAGGCGATCCTCTACCTCAAGGGCGACCTGGACGTCGACGGCAAAAGCCCGATCCCGTTGGTCGACACCTTCCGCGTCCTCCACACTAACGCCGCACAGGTCGGCACCTTCAACGGCTTCTATGGCACCCGCTCGGGCGACAAAATCGACTACATCTTCGTCGAACCCGACACCGACGTCATCGAAGCCCGCATCCTCCACGACCACGAACAGAATCGCTACCCCAGCGACCATTTCCCCCTAATGGCCCGAATCGCTCTGCCCAGCGAACCAGCCGCGAACTAGCGATGAGCACCCTCTGCGCCTTTTCCGTGCGGGGAAAGCGGTAGAATGCCTATCAACTTTCGTGGACGCCGCAACTACAGGGAACGGACAGCATCGAACCATGCTTTTCCCGTAGGAGCAGACCCATGGGTAGCGAGAAGACACAGGAGAATCCAAGCCACCATTCGGCATTGAAATGGGTGCTGGGCACACTGGCGATTCTGGTCGTGGCGATCGTGGTTCTGCTCGTCGCCGGCAAGTTCTGGATCGCCCCGGCCCTGATCGAAAACCGCATGCAGCAGCGCGTCAGCAGCCTCCTCAACGGCGATGTGCGCGTGGAAAAAACCCGACTCGGATACGATGGCCAGGTCGCCGCCGGCACACTGACCGTCGAGGACGCCCAAGGTCGGCCCCGCCTCCGCCTCACCGACCTCCGCCTCGACCTCGACGGAATCACCGACCTGAACCCCCGCCTCTCGACCGTAACCATCGGCGCCGCCGAAATCGATCTGCACCCCGACCAGGGACCGCTGCTCAAGCAATCCCGCCCCCCCTCCAAAGGGGATACCACCCTCCAATCGCTCGAAGTCGAGAGCGTCCACCTGCGAATGCACACCGAAGACCGCACCGTCGCCTGGATCGACAACGCACGCCTGACCGCCACCCGAGCCGGCGATCTCTACGAACTCGCGCTGAAACCCGACGCCAACGCACCCCAGGAGTTCGTCCAGGTCACCGGCACCGTCAACCCCGGCGCCGACGAGCTGGACCTGGAGGCCCGGATGAACCGCACGCTCGACCCCAACCAGACCTCGGTCCTGCTCCAGTGGGCGGGCCTGCCGCCCAGACTCGCCGGCAATGGCCGACTCGACATCGACGTGCGTTTCGACGGAAGCTACGCGAACCTGGCAGACCTGAAGACCAACGGCCACGTCAACCTCACCGAAACCACCTTCTCCTACCACGGCGCCCCGGTCCTCTCCGCCCTGCAGTTCCTCTGCGACGTCAACGATACCCTCTGTAGCGCCCGGATCGACAGCCGCCTCCTCGAAGGCACCCTGAACGGGACCTTCACGCTGGAACACGAAGGTCTGACGATGGGCCGCTGCCAACTCGACCTTCAGGGCGACCAGGCCGACCTGAGCCGACTCGCCTCGGATATGCCCGACTGGGATTCCTTCACCAAGGGCGTCGCTTCGGGTCGGTACCAAGGCACCTTCCACCGCCTGAAGGTCGCCGACGTCAACGGCACCGGCGCCATCCACGTCAAGGGCATGGACGTCCACCTGGTGCCGATCATCTCCCAGATTCTGGAGGTCGTCAACATCTCCGACGCCGACCTCCTCAGCGCCTCCGACGCCATGATCCAGTTCGACAACCAGGGTCCCGCCCTGACCATCCACGACGGCTCCGTCGCCAGTTCCGTCACCGCCATCAAGATCGAACGAGGCGGCCGCGTCAATCTGAAGAAGCGTTACGTCGACCTCTACGCCGTATGGGTCCCCCTCAAACAGGTCGAAAGCCTCCTGTCCAAGCTGCCCTTCTCCGAACTGCTGACCAACCTGAAAGACCGCCTGATCCGCGTCCACGTCGAGGGCCAATGGGACCAGTCCGCCTCCCAGCTCGTCTCCAAGGAGCCCCTCGAAGACGTCTCCGAAGCCCTCGGCAGCTTCGTCCAGGACGTCGCCAAGGCCGGAGGCCACCTCCCCCAGGAAATGTTCGACGCCCTCACCTCCGTCTTCAAGTAACCGCGCGTGCTGCGACACGCCTTCCAGCCAAATCATGCACCGGTAGGGGCGAGGCATGCCTCGCCCTCCCCTCGACCCATTATCCATCGCATTTCTGACTCCCTGTCAAAACCGCCCCGCTGTGGACTCTCCTCACCTTCTCCGCTATACTGGCCCCCGAAGCTCGTATGGGGGCGAGGCCTGTCCCCCCGGCCCGCTCGGGGCCGAGCGCCGAAGTCTCATTCGATTGTGGAAATTTATGGGATTACCTACCGTCGCCATCGTAGGCCGGCCCAACGTGGGCAAGAGCAGCCTGCTCAACGCCCTCGCCGGGGAGATGATCAGCATCGTCGAGCCCACCGCCGGCGTCACGCGCGATCGCGTCAGCACCTTCATCAACCGCGACGATAAGTACTTCGAGCTGATCGACACCGGCGGCTACGGCATCGTCGACTCCGACCAGCTCAGCACCCACATCGAGCAGCAGATCTTCCAGGCCATCGGCTCCGCCGACCTCGTCATCTTCATGGTCGACGTCCGCGACGGACTCACCCCCCTCGACGAAACCATCGCCCAACTGCTCCGCAAGTACAACCTCGACGTGATCGGCGTCGCCAACAAGGCCGACAACGCCAAGATGTTCCCCGCCGCCGGCGAGTTCGCCCGTCTCGGCTTTGGCGAGTTCCTCTGCATCTCCGCCGAGAACAACCTCAACAAAGCGGTCCTGCTCGACCGCATCTTCGAGCGACTCGCCGACCACGAGGGCATGGACGCCCCGCCCGAGCCGGTCATGAAGATCGCCATGGTGGGCAAACGCAACGCGGGTAAAAGCTCCATGGTCAACGCCATCGCCGGAACCGACCGCGTCATCGTCAGCGAGGTCCCCGGGACCACCCGCGACGCCGTCGATGTCCGCATCGAAAAAGACGGGCAGACCCTCATCGTCATCGACACCGCCGGCGTCCGCAAGAAGGGCAAAATGGCCGACAACATCGAGTTCTACAGCAACGTCCGCGCCGCCCGCTCCATCCAGCGCGCCGACGTCGTCTGGTTCCTCATCGACGCCACCGTCCCCCTCTCCCAGGTCGACAAGCGACTCGCCCGCCAGATTGCTGAGGAATACAAGAGCTGCATCATCGTCGTCAACAAGTGGGACCTCGCCAAGGACGTCGCCTCGACCGGCGATTATGAAGAATACCTGACCGCGAAGCTGCCCGTGCTTAAGTACGCCCCCATCGCCTTCACCACCGCCACCGCCGGAAAGAACGTCCAGGCCGTCCTCGACCTCTCCGCCGAGCTCTTCAAGCAGGCCACCACCCGCATCGGCACCGGACGACTCAACAAGGCCTTCGAGATCATCCGCGACGAGCGAACCGGCGCCAAACGCACCGGAACCGCCTGGCCCCGCGTCTACTACGCCACCCAGATCGCCGCCAACCCCGTCACCATCCTCATGTTCGTCAACAACCCCAGACTCTTCGACGAAAACTACCTCCGCTACGTCGCCAACCGACTCGGCGCCCTCCTGCCCATCGGAGAAGTCCCCGTCCGCCTCTTCGTCCGCTCCCACCGCTCCGAAGCCTCCGGAAAGAAGAAGCCCCGCCGCAAACCCGAATAACCCTGCCCCCGTTCGTAGTGGCGTCGAAAGACGCTACTTTCCAGGCGTATGGATGCCCGTACGAGTCCCTGCGAACGATATGCCCCTTCAACGGCCCACTATGCCAGAGAATCTACCGGACATCCTCGTTCCCCGAGACGGTCCAAGCGACCTTACTGTGTCTCCGTTGGGAGAAGTCCGGGGATCGGGATGTCAGTCAGCACAAACGGTATCTTCACCTCCATAGGATGGACCGCGATAAGATGACGTATGGTGTCGTAGTCATTCCGGTCATGCTGCTCGAGCTTGCCAAAACATGCTGCTCCGCGCTTACCGAACGGATCACTCCAGACATGTTCCTCCGGAAACGCAAGCTTGTTTGTCTGAGAATCATAAAGCCTGGTTCCGATGACCACGTAGTCCCCCAGTGACCACGAAACCGCCATGATCCAGCGATCTTCCAGGGCAAGAACGGCCTGCCCTGTTGTCGACTGTACGAGCGTGCGATATTCGTACAACGCACGGGGCGCTGTCAGTACGGCAAGGCGGCGAGATGAACCTGAGGGAATAAGGGTCCGATACTCGATTGGACCTGGTCGTGGGGGGGGTATCCACTGTCACAGCGATGCGCAGATCCGGGGCGGCGTCGATCCGGGGGTGGTTCGGCTCGAATGGAATATCCACTTCGATCACCTTCTCGGCATAGAGCGCGTGGAAATACCCCGTCAGTTTTACCACCGAAGCAGGTATAGCCTGGCTTGGGGCGAGGATCAGTTGCACCACTGCACGCGGCAGTTGCACGCTACCGCGTCCGCCAAACCCCTTGGCTGCCCGATACTGCCGCACAGGGTAAGACCTCGGAAGCCAACGAATGTTAGTACCATCTCCATCCACGCCTGTTAGAATGACCGGATGGTTCACGTCCAATCCGACCAGATTGCTGGAATCGAGAATCTTGAGATCCAACGAGAACGTCAGCTTTCGCTCAAGCTTGTTCCTGTCGCGCGTCAACTTCTGCGCTGCGTTTGTCACCTCCGATGAGACCATCGCTGAAGTGCACACCACCTCAAGCGTCTCGCGTAGCTTTCCGTGCAAGGTGTTTGCGTCCACTGGCTCTCGCTGAGCCCATTTCGTCTCTTCCCCACGAAGGCTATGTCCCCCCGTATGGCCGATACCAGCACAGGTGAATATCGCACCTACCAGAAAGGTCGAAATGAGCGCTATTGTCCTACGTGTCGTTCTCATAGGTAGCCCTCCGAATTGCCTGGGAATCAGGAGCGTCCGCATGCTCGCCTTATCGGTTATGGCCTCGGTTGTGTTTACTCGCGCTTTCCACCTCCAGGGAGCGCGTGACGGACTTCAACAGTTTCATCGCCGCCGGGTCCGCACCATCTCCTGATGCTATTATAGCCGGGGACAAGCGATGGACCAAGGAAGATAGACGGCAGCCACGCGTTTACGCTTGCACGTATCCTACCCGCGCCCTGCCGGGCAGGGCAGGCCGTCTTTCTCATGGATCTGGCGGGGGCTGGGGTTCGCAGGGAAAACCTTGCATCAGTGCCGGTGTTTCGAGCTTGTGCTTCGGACCATTCGGGCTTGTTTCGCATTCCGCATTTCGATATTCGTATTTCTACGCTATGGGCCAAACGAGCAGCGAAAGGCCAGGCATGGGCTCCGAATGGCTCATTTTGTTGTTCCCGCCTAATCCAAGCGCTATAATCGACCGATACATCTGATTGGGGATACCATCCGAAAGGAGCTTCCTATGGACGCGCTTTGGCTGATGCTGATTTGCGGCGTGGGCTACCTCGTCGCCTACCACACCTACGGTCGGTACCTCGCCCGCAGGATCTTCAAACTCCGCCCCGAGACCGTGGCCCCCAGCCGCGAGCTTCAGGACGGCATCGATTACGTACCCACCCGCCGGGGAATCATCTTCGGACACCACTTCACCTCCATCGCCGGAACCGGACCCATCGTCGGTCCCGCCATCGGCATCATCTGGGGCTGGCTCCCCGCCCTGCTCTGGGTCACCCTCGGATGCATCTTCATGGGCGCCGTCCACGACCTCGGCTCCCTCGTCGTCTCCATGCGCAACGAGGGCAAGAGCATCTCCGAGACCGCCGCCAAGTACATCAACGCCCGCGTCCGCTTCATCTTCTTCGCCATCGTCTTCCTCACCCTCCTGCTGGTGATCGCCGTCTTCGGCGTCGTCATCGCTGTCGTCTTCGCTCGCTTCCCCAGTTCCGTCGCCGCCGTCTGGCTCCAGATCCCCATCGCCATCGCCCTGGGCTGGCTGGTCTATAAGAAAGGCGCCGGCGTCCTGGTCTCCACCGCCGTCGCGGTCGCCGCCATGTACGCCACGATCTGGCTCGGCAGCAAGGCCCCCTTCGATATGCCCGTCATCGCCGGCATGCCCGCCACCGGAAGTTGGACCGTCCTGCTGCTCATCTACGCCTGGATCGCTTCCACCCTGCCGGTCACCGTGCTGCTCCAGCCCCGCGACTACATCAACGCCTGGCAGTTGTTCATCATGATGAGTCTGCTCGCCCTGGGCGTGGTCTGGTCGAGTCTCTCGCAGGGCCTGCCCATGGTCGCCCCCGCCGTCGATCTGGCCCCCGCCGGAGCCCCGCCGATCTGGCCTTTCCTTTTCATCACCATCGCCTGCGGCGCCGTCAGCGGGTTCCACAGCCTCGTCGCCTCGGGAACCAGTCCCAAGCAGATTTCCACCGAGCCCGACGCCCAGTTCGTCGGCTATGGGTCCATGCTGCTCGAAGGGGCCCTGGCCGTGCTGATCCTGATCTGTGTCGGCGCCGGAATCGCCATGGCCTACACCACCGCCGATGGCGAACTGCTCACCGGATTCGACGCCTGGCACCGCCACTATTCCTCCTGGTCCACCGCCTCCGGGATGGCCGCCAATCTCACCGCCGTCGTCGTCGGCGCCGCCAACATGATGGGCCGCTTCGGATTGCCCGAAACCGTGGGCGTCGCCCTGATGGGCGTCTTCATCGCCTCCTTCGCCGGCACCACGCTCGATACCGCCACCCGCATCCAGCGCTACGTCATCGGCGAACTGGCCACCGATCTGAAGATCCCCTTTGCATCGAATCGATGGGTCGCCACCACCATCGCGGTCGTCACCGCCGCGGCGCTGGCCTTCGCCACCGGCGCCGACGGCAAGGGCGCCCTGGCCCTCTGGCCCCTCTTCGGAAGCGCCAACCAGCTGCTCGCCTCGCTGGCCCTGCTCGTCGTCACGCTCTACCTCAAGCGCAAAGGAGGCCTCAAGTTCCTCATCACCGCCATCCCCTGCGTGATCATGCTCCTGGTCACCAACTGGGCCATGATCGAGAACGAGCGGACGTTCATCCGGAACCAGGACTGGCTGCTGGTCGGCATCGGCGCCGGCATCTTCGCCCTGGCCCTGTGGATGACGATAGAAGCGGCCATCACCTTCAAGAACGTGGTCGTCGAGAAGGAGCCTGCCGAGAAGAAGGAACCCGCCGAGATGCTACAGTCCTGAGGGCTCCACCTCCGGCTCAGGAATCGCCTCGAGCGTGAACCTTGCCGGCGGAGGAGGCGTGCCTTCGATCTGCCCGCTGCGCACGTACTCCTGCGGAAAGTTGAACACCACTGGCCGCGTGATGACGCCGCTCGCTTGCCGGTCCGAATCCAACACGTACAGGAAGATATGGAACGGCTGCTGCTCGTACGCCCGCCAGGCGTCCGTCGTCGAGCGAACCAGAACCGTCGCCAGTTCCGCCTCGTTCTCCAGAACCACCCGGTACGCGCCCTGGAGGTTCGGACTGAAGCAGAATCCCAGCACCGCCTGCACCGGATGCTCCGCCAGCACCACCTCTTCCGCCGCCAGCGCCACGCTCACCCGCGTCGAGACGTCCCGCCGCTGGCCCGGGACCAGTTCCACGTAGGGGGTCTTCTGAATGGGCGAGACCCTCGCCTGCGACTGCTCGTTCTCCGACAGGCGAACCTGCGCCGCCACCACGCCGTCGGGCACGTAGGCTTCCACCGTCGGCGGCTCGACGCTGGCCCGCAGCGGCGCCCCGTTCTCGTCGATGCACTCCACCGGAAGCGGCCGCTCGATAAGCTGTCGGACCTGCACCGTCACCGTCCGCGGCTCGCAGCTCTCCACCGTCAGGCCCAGTTGCCGGATCTCGTCGCTCTGCTTGAGGAAGTTCAGCACGTCGAACGTCCGGACGCCGACTTCCATCCACCCTTCCTCCTCAGGCGAAACGAACAGATCGAGCGGCAACTCCCCTTTCTTCCTCATCCGCTCGACCTCGGTGACGCGCGAGGCGGGCCCCTTGAGATCGACGCTGTTGATCGTGATCGAAGGCCGCAATAACGACTGCGGCCCTTCAAAGCTCACCCACAACCCCGGATCGCTCGGTCGCGCCGCCGTGATCGTCACGTAATTCGACAGCGACATCTGCTCGTCCTGGGCCAGATCCGACCACACCCAGATCAGGCCGGTGAGAAAGACCACGATGAATATCTTGCCCAGTTTGGGTTTCTTCGCCATGTACGTCTTCAAACCTGCTGTGTCCGATTGTTGCGTTTGATTCGTTCGCGGTTGTCATGCCGGGCCCGGTCCGGCCGCCCGTAGAATAAATGGCCGCTCTATGCTCCTGCGCCCGTTCGCGATCCCGCCGGGTCCTCTTCGTGCCGTTGATTCAGGCTTTCTCAATGGACTGCCAGTACTACAACGCCATCTTGTGGGCCCGCAGTGGTCGTAATTCCTTACAAAATAGGAACATACCAGCGTGTCACTTCGTTGTCTTAACGCCCACAAAGTTACACACCGACATATTCGTAACTTCTTGTTACGGCTTGCCTTGCGTCAAACGACCGTCAAATCATAGCGTCGTAGCACTAGCCGTGGCGCCTCAGCAAACGTCCCACCAGGGGCATATTGGCCGTCATGGTGCTGCCCAGATAGGACCGGATCTGGGCCTCGGTCACGTTACGCACCAGCCGCCCGTTGCGCGCCACCGAGATGGCCCCCGTCTCTTCGCTCACCACGAGACATGTCGCATCCGACCCCGCGGTAATGCCCAGAGCCGCCCGGTGCCGCGAGCCCAGCTCGATCCCGTCCATCGCCCCCGCCTCTGCCAGCGGAAGCTGAACCCGCGCCGCCACCATCCGATCGCCGCGGATCACCACCGCCATGTCGTGCAACGCCGTCCCGGGATAAAAAATCGTCTTGAGCAGATCCGCCGTCACCCGCGCGTCCAGCCTCACCCCGGTCTCGATGAACTCCCCCAGCGCCACCTGCCGTTCCAGCACGATGATCGCCCCGATCCGAGCCGCCGAGAGCTCCGTCACCGCCGTGATCAACGCCTCCACCGTCCGCGACAACTGATGCAGAGATCCCGTCCAGATCCGCGGCTGCCCAATCTGGATAAGAACCCTCCTGATTTCGGGCTGAAAGGCGGCGACCGCGACGATCAGCACCGCAATCAGGAAGCCTTTGTAGAGGTATTGCAGACGGTCGAACGGGAGGCGTTCGACGACGAGGTTCAGGACGAGGACCCCCGCCACGAGAATGAAGATGACCCCTCGAAACAGCCTCTCTCCGCGTGTTCCCTCGAGAAAATCGACGACCCAGTAGACGACCAGCCCGATCAGCACGAGTTCGACAACGACCACCCACCACTCATAGCGTGCGACCCGACTGAAATAGTCAACCAGTGTATCCACCTACCCCACAACCCTTCCGTGGGCCCGGTCACACCCGCCTGTTCACGAGACTAGGGCAGTCTCTTGTCGGTGAGCATGCTGGGCCGATCCAGCAGGAGCAGCGTGTCGATATCGGCACGCATCATCTCCATGTTGTTTCTGACGACTCGTTTGTGCCGCCGGCTGCCCTCGGCCGCGGTCTCGCCGGGATAGTTCCATCCCGAGCCGCAACCACAGGACAAAACGACCAGAGCGCCCAGGATCAAAGCCAGCGTCAGCGCACGAAGGTTAAAACGACTCGTTCCCTGCTTGGTGTTGTTCTGAGCCACTACGCTTTTCATCGTTTCCCCTTTTTCAGAGTCTGTCCGTTTTCTGTGCGGCCGCATGCTATACCCCAGGCGCTGCCGGTTACGCGAGCGGTAAACCGGGCGGCGCAAAACCTGCCCCGACAGAGACTTAATTATAGCACGAGCGCTGTGCCCTGTCAAGCATCGCAGCAAATTTGCACGGTCACGTGACCTAACCGCTTCTGTGCCTACGACTTGCAGCGATTCGGGACCAAATCGTGCCGTCATGACACGCCGCCCCATCCCGCACTCATCGCGTAGAAAAGGCTGCAAACGACCCTGCCGGACGTTACAATGGGTCGCGCCGGCTCGGGGACCGCTCAACGGCGGCTGCCTTTCAGCCAAGCGCGACCTGTGACTGTAACGTAGGAGTTTGCCATGGCCACCGACTCATCCGTCGCCCCGCTCACCAGCCGCCAGCGCGTCGTCGCCGCGATCAACCACCAGCTCGTCGACCGGGTCCCCGTCGACCTGGGCGGCACCCCCTGCTCGGGCGCCCAGGTCAGCGTCGTCGCCCGCCTCCGCCAGGCGCTGGGCCTCGATGCGCCCGGCACCCCCGTCAAGGTCGTCGAGCCGTATCAGATGCTGGGTGAGATCGGAGCGGACTTGCGGGAGGCGCTCGGGATCGACGTGGTCGAGCTGCCCAAGCCCAAGAATATGTTCGGTTTCGAGAACGCGGGCTGGAAACCCTGGCGGACGCTCGACGGGACGGAGGTGCTGGTGCCGGGCAAGTTCAACACCGAACCCGAGCCGAGCGGGGATATCCTGATGTATCCCGAGGGCGATCATTCCGCCAGACCCTCGGCGCGGATGCCCAAGGGCGGATTCTACTTCGATTCGATCATCCGCCAGCAGCCCATCGACGACGCCAAGCTCGACCCGGCCGATAATCTCGAGGAGTTCGGGCCTGTCAGCGACGAGGACCTGGCGTTCTGGGAGCGGCATGCGGCCGATCTCTACGACAACACCGACCTGGCGATCGCGGCGGGCTTTCCGGGTACTGCCTTTGGCGATATCGCCCTGGTGCCGGGACCTTGGATGAAGGACCCGAAGGGCATCCGCGATATCGAGGAGTGGTACATCAGCACGATCACGAGACGCGACTATATCCAGGAGGTCTTCACGCGGCAGGCGGAGATCGCGCTGGAGAACCTTAAACGCATCCACCAGGCGGTGGGCGACCGGGTTCATGTGGTCTTCATGTGTGGGACCGACCTGGCGTCGCAGAACAGCCTGTTCTGTTCGCCCGACGCCTATCGCGAGTTGTACCTGCCCCACGCCAAGAAGCTCAACGACTGGGTGCACGCCCACACGAAGTGGAAGACGCTCAAGCACTGCTGCGGCGGGTGCGAGCCGCTGATCGACGGGCTCATCGGGGCGGGCTACGACATCCTCAACCCCGTCCAGACGTCGGCGAAGGGGATGGACCCCGAAGGGCTCGTCGAGAAGTATGGCGATCGCATCGTCTTCTGGGGTGGCGGCGTCGACACCCAGCAGACGCTGCCCTTCGGCACGCCCGACGAGGTCCGCGCCCAGGTCGCCGAGCGCGTGAGAATCTTCAGCCGGAAGAACGGCTTCGTCTTCAACACCATCCACAACATCCAGTGCAACACCCCCACCGAGAACCTCCTCGCCATGTTCCAGGGGCTGGGCAGAAGCGTGAAAGCGTAGATGGGTAGATGCGTATCGTAGGGGCCGCCCTATTCAGTGGGATGGGCGCGTTCGTAGTGTGCCCGTGAGGGCCCATCCTGAGCAAAGCCGAAGGGGCATACGCGCGTTTGAGAACACTGTCTCACGACGCTGCTGGAAACGGGAAGGCCTCGCCTGCACAGCCCAAGAGGAACAAATGATGCCTTGTCATGTCCCTCGTGGCATCTGAACCCGGTGATCAGCCGGTTGGGTACGATGAACCGGGCGAAACGAAGAAGTTGACGACGGGATGCCGAGCCGCGACAATGCCGTGCTGGTTGAGAAATCGCAGTACGAATAGCAGGATTACGAGCACACGTGGCAAAGGTACCGGCCAATCCGAAGATATACCACATTACGCACCTGCGGAACCTGCCGCACATCGTAGAAGCGGGAGTGCTGTGGTTGGATGCGAAACGGATTGCCATGGGGCTTGCCTGTGATGTAGTCGGGATGTCACACATCAAACAGCGCCGGCTCTCGGAGATTGAGGTCGACTGCCATAAGGGAACGCATGTGGGTGAATATGTGCCATTCTACTTCTGTCCACGGTCTATTATGCTCTACATTCTACATATGGGTAATCACCCGGACCTGAACTACACGGAGGGTCAAGGGCCCATCGTGCATCTCCAGGCTGACTTGTATGGGGTGATCGAGTGGGCCACGAAGGAGCGGCGGAAATGGGCTTTCAGCGATCGAAACGCTGGCACATACCTCGCGAAGTTCTTTGGCCGGACGGACCACCTGCCCGAGATCAACTGGCCAGCCATTGCGTCGAACGACTTCCGGGATATGGTAGCCAAGGAAGGCAAGCAAGCCGAATTCCTCGTCTACGAGTCATTCCCGTGGCAACTGGTTGACCGAGTCGGTGCGTGCAATGACCGCGCTGCAAGCGAGGTCCGCCAGGCGATCGGTCCATCGCACAAGAGGCCGCAGGTGAGCGTAGAACGAGGTTGGTACTACTGAACGAAAGGAACGGTCCGTGATTGAGCTGCAGCAAGGCGATATTCTCAAGGCAAAGGCCGATGCCCTGGTCAATACGGTGAACTGCGTGGGTGTGATGGGGCGCGGGATTGCGCTGCAATTCAGCAAAGCGTTTCCGGAAGTCCTTAGAGCTTACGAAGCAGCATGCAAGCGAGGTGAAGTTCAACCGGGCAGTGTGCTGTCCTATGATCTGAACCGCTTTGAGCCACCACACTATGTCATCAACTTTCCCACCAAGAAGCATTGGCGAGGCAAGAGCCGAATGGAATACATCGAGACGGGGCTTGATGCACTGGTCAAGGAGGTGCGGAGGCTCGGTCTTACGTCCGTGGCGGTACCACCGCTTGGCTGTGGGCTTGGGGGACTCGAATGGTCGGAAGTACGGCCGCGTATCGAGCGCGCATTTGAGGCGATGCCCGATGTGCACGTTTTGTTGTTTCAGCCAAAGGGCGCGCCATCGGCGGAGGCAATGGCCAAGGGCCAGAAGTCACCAAACATGACTGAGGGCCGGGCATTGCTGTTGGGGCTGATGCGCAGATACCTCGCAGCAGTCATGGACCCCACGGTTACGCTTCTTGAAATTCATAAGCTAATGTACTTCATGCAGGAATCGGGGCAGAACCTGCGACTGAACTATGCCAAGGGACCCTATGGCCCTTACGCCGAGAACCTGAGGCATGTGCTTACGCATATCGAGGGTCATTTCGTCGTTGGATACGGCGATGCCGCGGACCAACCGGAAAAGCCCATTGCGCCTAAGGCAGAAGCAATCGATGCGGCTGAGGATTTTCTTAAGGATCACCCAAAGCTCCTTGCGCGTTTCGATCAGGTTGCACAACTGATTGAGGGATTTGAAACACCCTACGGTATGGAGCTGCTATCGACGGTACATTGGGTAGCCAAGTACGAAGGAGCAGCAGACCTGGACGAAGTGGTCAAGAAGACTTATGCCTGGAGTGATCGCAAGCGGATGTTCACTTACGAGCATCTGCGTATTGCATGGGATACCCTGAATCGCCATGGATGGCTCCCGCAAGAATGTGACCAGAAACCATAGGATAAGAGGACCGAAGGTATTCGACGCGAATGGCATGGTGGCGTCGGACCTGGGGCGGATGCTGGGCGATCGCAGCCTGGGACACCGCATCCTCACGGGGCAGCGCGAGCTGAGCAAGGCGCACATCCGCATCCTGGCTGAGCGGTTCGCGCTGAACCCCGGCGCGCTGCTGCGCTGACGCCGAGGTCGAAGCATGCTTTGCCCCTACCAACGGCGCGTTTGTAGTGTGCCCGCGAGGGCATCGGTAGGGGCGAATGATGATTCGCCCTTACGAGGGAGGATCGGGGGGTGGGGTGTAGACCTGGGCGCGTCGTTCGGGGGGCCATTCTTCGGGGAAGTTGACGCGGGCGAACTGGCCGCCCAGTTCGACGGCCTTGTGGTCGTAGGCGCGGGCGGCGTCGACCTCCTCGGCGAAATAGCCGATGTGGAGCGGTTTGCGCATCCACTGGATGGCGGCCCGCCACTTCTTGTTCTTGCAGCTCTTGCAGAGGCACACACCGATGAACCGGGATGTGGTGCCCGACCGCTTGCGTGTGTTCTGCATGTTCTCCTGGTGCGTGCAGATGCGCAGGTTGAACCGGGTGTTGTCCAGTTTGTTGTGGTTGCGGTGATCGACGAGCTTGTCGTCGGGCGGCTGCATGATTTCGCGGTGCATGAAGATCGTCTTCTTGCCATAGCGGACGGCATATCCGTTCTGAATGTGCCAGGTCCACTGGCTGAGCCATTCGTAGTCGGCGGCGTCGACGTAGGTGTAGTAGCCCCGACCGAGGGGGATCATGCGAACGTCGCCTTCGGGCTTGGCGGGGCGAGGGCGGTAGTTGGGGCAGATCCCGCGCTGGGGGGTGCGGCGCATCCGCCCGAAGGACTGGGGATGGTTGGCACAGGCGGGCCAGTTCAGCAGGCCCGCCGAGTAGCATTCGAGCGTGTGCGCGCGGTCGAGGTACGCAAATACGCAGTTGAAACAGCAGCGGATCGTCTTGGTCGTCGCCATGGTCTCCTCCCTCCATTCAAGTGTGTCCAGCGGTCTGTCGTTCGTGTTCTGCTCATGGCATCTATGGTACATTGACCATGCTGTTACGTCAATAAAAATACAAAGACATGCGTCTTTTGTTGCATACAAGATAAACCCTTGTGGCCCAAGGAATTAACGATGTCGGATGCTCTTTCGGGGACGGGATACGTTTCGAAGGTGGGCAGGCGGAGCGTGCTTCGCCCCTACCGATGGCTTGTTTGTCGCGTGCGCCTGAGGGCACAGGGTGGGAGGGCGAACGACTGTTCGCCCTTGCGAGGGACATTGGTCAGCGGGCGGCGGAAATGGCTGGAATTGGCGCGGGGGGTCTGGAAACCGTCTTGATGGATGGCTGGTGCCGGGGTATGTGTAGTTGTGGTAGAATGCAGCAGGTGGCCCGTGGGGCGACGAGTGGACGGTACACGGTGGAGAATCTCGGGATGAAGGCGAAGAGACAGCATAGCGGGAATCGTATCGACCGCAGGGGTCGCAGGGTCTCGCGTCGCGCCCTGCTGGGGGGTGTGGCGGCGGGTGCGGTGTTTTCCGTGGTGCCCCGGCACGTTCTGGGGGGGCAGGGCCACACGGCTCCCAGCGACAGGATCAGCCTGGGGTTGATCGGGCTGGGCGGTCAGGGCCATGTGAACCTGTTCAACTTTCTGCAGATGGAGGACGTGCAGGTCATCTCCGTGTGCGACGTCAATCGCGAAGGGCCAGGGTATATTTCCTGGGACTGGATGCAGGGCACAGAGCAGAAACTGGGCGGACGAGAACCCGCCCGGCGTCTGGTGAACGAGCACTATGCCGAGCAGCGGGGGCGAAGCACGTTTCGAGGCTGCACCGCCCACGCGGACTATCGCGAACTGCTGGAGACGGAAGACGTGGATGGGGTGATGGTCGCGACGCCGGACCATACCCACGCGGTGATCGTCATGGCGGCCCTGAGAGAAGGCAAGCATGTTTACTGCGAAAAGCCGCTCGCGTATACGGTTCACGAGGCGCGGGCGTTGGCGGACGCGGCGCGTCGGGCCGGGGTGGCCACCCAACTGGGCAACCAGGGACAGGCCTCCGAGAACGCGCGGTTGACCCAGGAGACCATCCTCGACGGCGCGATCGGCCCCGTGCGTGAGGTACACGTCAATCGGGGCGCCTGCTTCTGGGACCCGCCGGCATGGGGCGGGCAGCGACCGCCGGACCGACCGGCGGTGCCCGAGGGACTGGATTGGGATCGCTGGCTGGGTCCCGCTCCGGCGCGTCCCTATCACCCGGCTTACCATCCCTGGCGATGGCGGGACTGGTGGGACTTCGGCACCGGCCCCCTGGGCGACATGGGCTGCCATATCCTCTCGACCGTGTTCAAGGCGCTCCAACTCCGCCATCCGGACCGCGTCGTCGCCGAGTGCGCGGAGGTCGGGCCGGAGGTGTACCCGCGTCGTTTCAAGGTGACGTATTCGTTTCCGTCGCGTGGCGGGATGCCGCCGCTGACGCTGACCTGGCATGATGAGGGCTATGACCCGCCTCGGCCCGAGGGGCTGGAGCCGGGACGTTCCTTGACGTCACCGGTGTACGTGGGCGACGAAGGCACGATGATGGACTACCTGCTGATTCCCGAATCGCGGCGCAAGGCCTATGGCAAGCCCCCTCGGGTGCTGCCCCGTTCGCCGGGACCGTACCGTGAGTGGATCGATGCGTGTCGAGGGGGGACGCCGGCGGGCTCGAACTTTGTGGACCACAGCGGTCTGCTTACGGAAACCGCGCTGCTGGGCAACATCGCCATCCGTACGGGCCAGGCGCTCGATTGGGACGGTCCGAACCTGAAGATCACCAACGACGAAGCAGCCAACCGATACCTGCACCGGCAGTACCGCGACGGCTGGAGGTTATAACCACTTGAGGCTGTCCCGTACTGGCATGGAGATGAGCGGTGTTCGTCGCGTGCCCATGAGGGCATGGTGGGGCTATGAGAGGAATCGTATGAGGATCATGGGAAGATTGTCACAGATGGTGCTCGCGGCGGTCCTGACGGTGTGTTGCGGCGCGGGCGCGGCGGCGGAGAAGATACCGGTCCTGCTGGACTGCGATACCGCGAACGAGATTGACGATCTGTATGCGATCGTGCGCGCACTGGCCGAGCCGGGGTTCGAGATTGTGGGCCTGACGAGTGCCCACTGGCGGACGCAGCCCAATGCGCCGCAGAACACGGTGGAACCGAGCCAGAGGCTGAACGAAAAGCTGCTGGACTTGATGGACAGGCGGGACATTCCGCATCCGCTGGGGGCGAACGAGGCGATGAAGGACGCAGCGACGCCCCAGGATTCGCCGGCGGCGCGGTTCATCATCGAGAAGGCAAGACAGATGCCGGCCAGCCGGAAACTGACGGTCATCACGACCGGGGCAATGACGAACGTGGCGTCGGCGATCGCGCTGGACCCTTCCATCGCCTCGAAGATCCGCTGCTACAGCATGGGGCTGCGCTTCGAGAACGGGCAGTGGAACACCAGGGAGTTCAACGCCCAGAACGATCTCCAGGCGGTCGATTGCCTGTTCATGGCAGAGGGCCTCGAATGGCACGTGATGACCGGCACCGCCTCCGCGGCGCTTCGGTTCAAGAAGGCCCGAGCGGTTGCGGAGCTCCAGGGCGCCGGGGGTGTGTACGATTTCATCGCGGATTACTGGGTCCGGTTCGATCCGCCTTGGCAACCGGGCATGGACACGAATACGTGGACCATGTGGGACGTTGCAGCAGTCGAGGCGGTGAGGCGTCCGGAACTGGCCCATGAGATCGAGGTGCCCGTCCCGGCCAGGCTCAACAGCGACCGTCGGGTCTGGGTGTATACCAAGATCGATGCGCCGCAGATGGAAGAGGTCTTCTGGAACGCACTCCGCGAGCACCGCACGAAATAAACACGCCCATTCCATCGCTCAACTCACACACGCAGGGCGTCACAGCCGACCGACGGGCGCCAACGCGCCGGCCACGGAAGAACCCTCGCCATTCCGCACGTGCCCGTTCGTCGTGTGCCCGTCTGGGCATACATGCCCTGGAGGTAGCCCACGCGGACCTTCGGAATGCGAGGATGCGGAAATGCGGGGATGCGGCGGGATGCGGGGGACGCTCATTTTGCTTGGTCCGACGGCTGTCCACTGCTATAATACCGTCAGGAAGATGGTGCGGACCAGTCTGGATGTGAGGTGGACTGTGTGGTTCTACAGGGGTGGCTATTGCCATATTAGGTGCGGGAGTTAGAGAGTTCAGCGAAAATGCCCAGAAGAAAACCTTCTAGTCGCGCCGGGTCCGGATTCCCGAATACAAAAGGTGGGCAGGCGAATGATAAGTCCTGTGTCCCAAGAACGATGGAGCATCATGATTATCTGAAACGGCGAGACGAGTTGCTGGCGATCCGCATGGATTCCTTCAGTTCGTTTGATAAGGCCATCTTGAGTCTCGCCACGGGGAGTGTGGCTCTCTCCGTTGCCTTCTTGGATAAGATCGGCAAGCCTTTCAGCGGTATGAGCTTCACGCTCATCCTTCTTGTATGGATATGCTTCTTTCTCGTGGTCTTGCTCAACCTCGCGAGCTATCTGTTCGCACGACAAAACATGGATCGAAAGATTTCGGAACTGGACGATCGCTACAGGAAGGAATTGGAAACTAACACGGGTGATCCCTCTGCAGAAACAGTGTACTGGCAGAAGCAGGCTACATCGTGGTGCAATGCTCTTGCATTTGTGACGTTCGCTGCCGGAATGCTGCTTTTCGTGATATACGTAGGGATCATCCAATTCAAGAACTACAAAGAACTCACTAACCAGACCGCAAAGGAGACAACTATGGCAGAAAAGATCCAGCCACTGAACAAGGGGAAGACTGAAGCTCCAAAGGCGGTGTCCCCTAAACCGCCCAAATCCAGCGGGAGTGCCATAACACACGGCGCGACAGAAGCTCCTCAAGCAATACTCCGACCCGCGAAGCCGAGCGGAAATTCACCGAGTGGTGCGAAGAAATGACCGTGGGACACCCAGCTACTTGGATGCGAAATGACGGTCTTTGAAAGCAGCTGTCCCTGATTGAGCTCTATCCGAGATTTTCAATTCATACGGAAAGTGCAAAGGATGAGTACGAATCATGCAAAGTGCGCTCTCTTGATGCCGGCCGCGTACGAGGGAGAAGTACGCCGAGGAGGTAAAGGCAGTGAAGAAGTGTGGTCTGTTATTCTTGCAGCTACGTATTTCGATCTGCCTCCCCTATTGAAACGGTACGGAGATTGGGCGGTAAGTCGAGAAGGCATCCATTGTCTCACGACCCAGTATCATATCGCGAAGGATCGTCTAGACGAACACGACTGGCCCGCGCATATGGCAGAGAAGACTTGGGTCGATCAGTCCGATTTCAATTGTATCTTTTCTTTAGCCGAGGACATGGTTGAGGCAGGGATAATTTGATCATCGTGGCGGAGTCTCCCGTACCTGACAGATTGCCGCGAAGCGGCGAATACTGAAGGGATGTACCGATTGTGGTGGGAAATCTCAAGGGAGGAGAATCGAAGGTGTAAGGTGCATTTCCCGCGTGCGAGGGATGGTCCCCGTCAAAGGGACGTTGCGTTTGTCGTGTGCGTGGGCGGGCGAGGCATGCCTCGCCCCTACAAGTGGCGGGTGACAATGGGCCGTGGCGGTGTGTGGTCGCGTGGCAGCGAACGAGGCGGCTGGACGCATGGGTTGAGAACGCACCCTACGGGACGATCGATACGATGTCACGATGTTCAATCGGTGGGTGGGTCTGTGCAGAAAAGAAAAAGGAGCTCGTCCGTGAGCTGCGCCGGTGAGGGCGGCACCGTCCTTGGTGGCGATTCGTTAGGTATCCTGTTTGGGTCGGGTTCGTCTCCGACGAGCTGGACCGTTCTTTTCATCGCCCACGCCGGAACTTCACCTGCCTGACGTCACTCCTCGGAATGGCTCGCCTCCCTGCTTGCCATATGGGTAAAGCATACGCGGTTGCGCACTATCGGTCAAGATGCAGTGCGATGTTTTGAAACGAATTCGGCGCGGTTTTCTTTGGCGTGGAGATGGGTTGATGGTACAGGCGGGATCAATTACCTATTCTTCTGCTTCAATGTAAAACTGGGCAAGATGAGGCAGCCAGTCCTGGATAGAGATTGCGGCTGTTATCAAGGCGAATCCAGGTTCTGGGTGCATGAGCGTACGTGCGATCGGATTCTGTGAGAGGGCGTCTGTCGGACGCGGATGATGGCTGGCGAGGGCAAATTCGAAATCCGAAACACGATCCGCCTATGGCGGACGAAACAAGTTCAAAGCACGAAATCCAAATGCTCCAGATGGAGCCCAGTTTGCATGGGGATAGCAGGCTCAGGGCGAGGCATGCCTCGCCCCTACCTGTGGTGTAGGCAGGTTGTAGCCCCCCGAGGCGGGCCACTACGAACGCGGCTGACTGGATTCTGTCGTTGCGCCGGGCCTGGAGGATTGGGTGGACGGCGGGGGTTAGAAACGGAAGATGAGTCCGGCCTGGAGGACGGCCTGGGTGAGGCCGTCGGTGTGGATCTGTGCGGTGGTGGTGCCCGATTCGATGCGGATGCGCGTGTCGCTGTCGATGAAGGTGAAGAGGGCCCGGCCCGCCAGGTAGAGGCCGAGGCGTTCGGTGGGGAAGTAGCGGAGGCCACCGCCGAGGCCGAGGGAGAAGCGGGTCAGCGAGCCGATCGAGGAGGGCTCGGGGCTCAGGCGGGTCGCGCCGAGGGTGCCGACGACGAAGGGCTGCCACTGGTCTTCGCCCAGCAGCAGGGTGCCGCCGATGTGGTAGTAATCGACGTCGAGGTCGAAGAAGGGGTCGGAGGGGAAGAGCCCGCCCGATTCGAGCTCGGTCTCCTGGTGGCTGTAGTAGAACTCCAGTTGGGTGATGTCGCTGAGGTCGAGGTTCAGTTGGGCGCCGGCGCAGGGGCCGGAATCGAGGTCGTAGCTGCGGCCCGTCTCGGCGTCCTCGAAATCGCCGCCGAACTGGTACCCATAGAACGGGGTGACCTCGACCCGAGCGAGGCACAGGCCCGGCAGCGCAGCGAGCAGGCACAGGATCTGGAGGACCGTCCGAACGTTCATGGGCTTGATCTTACCTTCTCGTGCACGATTCAGCCAGCCTTTCGGATGGAGATGAGGGCGAGGCATGCCTCGCCCCTACGCGCGAGTGATGGGGGGGGCGATCTGTCACGAGTCTGCACGAAAGCCTCTCGCCTCGCCCCTACCGAGGCGGGCGATGGGGAGTAGCGTCTCACGACGCCACTACGAACGAGCCCCTCACGGCGTCACTGCGGCAGAAAGGCAAAAGAGGGCTTCTCGCGCAGTGGGGGTGCTTGACAGGACGCTGGTGGGGCGTAGAGTGAGGGGGGACAGCAAACCGTTCCGGATGGTGTGACCGATGAAGGTGGAAAGGCAGGGACTGGGATGAAGGTGGCGTTGGTGGCGTTTCGGGGGGAGGCGATGTGTTTCGTGCACGTGCTGCTGCATGCACTGGACCTGGAGGAGAAGGGTCACGAGGTGAAGGTGATCCTGGAAGGGGCGGCGACGAAGCAGATCGCGGAATTGGCCGATGCGAACCAGCCCTTCGCGAGGCTCTATGCGCAGGTGAAGGAGAGGGGGCTGGTGGCGGCGGTGTGCAAGGCGTGTGCGGCGAAGATGGAGGCGCTCGAGGCGGCGCAGGCGCAGGGTCTGCCGATCGGCGCCGAGATGTCGGGCCATCCGTCGCTGGCGCCCTACCTTGAAGCCGGCTACCAGATCGTCACGTTCTGAGGGCCCCTTACTCTCTGCCGGCGGGTGGACTCTCAGACTTCGGACTGATTTCAGCCACGAGCCGGAAGAAAGCGTTGTGCTTACAGCGCGGGCGTACTATGATAGAGCATAGCCATGGGCGAAGAACAGGCTACCGTCCGGAAGCAGGAAAGGTCCTATGGATTGGCGCGAACACATTACGGTTGACCCCAAGATCCTGACGGGCAAGCCGATCGTCAAAGGGACACGCATCGCCGTGGAGTTCGTCATCGACCTGTTGACGCGCGGCTGGACGACCGAGCAAGTCCTCAAGGAGTACGACCACCTGACGGTGGAGGATATTCAAGCCTGTCTGGCCTACGCGGGCGAACTGATCAAGGAGGAGAGGGTCTATCCGCTTTCGACGTGACGGTGGACATGCGTATCGTTGCCGATGAAAACGTCAGCGCAACCGTTGTCCGTGAGCTGCGGGCGCGTGGCCACGATGTGGTGTCCGTCAAAGAATCCATGCGATCGTCGCCGGATCGCACTATCCTGGAGCGTGCGGGCGAGGAAAAACGGCTGGTCATTACTCACGACAAGGACTTCGGCGCGCTGGCCTTTCGATGGGGATTGCCCGCGACGTCAGGGGTGATCCTGTTTCGCCTGGCAGGCAAGGATCCAGATGTAGATAATGAGCGAATTCTGCATGTCCTTGAGCAACGCGCGGACTGGGCGGGGCATTTCTCTGTCGTTACAGAGGATCGCATTCGCATCCGTAGGCTTCCCAGATAGGCGGCACCGCACGATCAAGGGCTTGAAGTACGGATTCTCCGAAGGCAGGTGGTCGCCGGGACGCAAAAATTTGGGCCGGGGCGAATGGATTTAGGAGCAGGCTATGAAAATGATACTGGCACTGATGGCAGTTGGGGTGGCGATGCTGGGCGGTGCGTCCGCAGGGGCAAGAGAGGTATCGCCTTACGGCGTCACGACGAACCGGACGGTTGTCAATCTGAATGGGACGTGGGAGGTGGCGGAGGGGGCGATGGATGCGGCGCCGGAGCGGTTCGGGCATACGGTGCCGGTGCCTGGGCTGATCGATATGGCGGAGCCTGCCTTTGTCGAGGTGGGCAAAAAGAGCGAGAGGCGTCAGGCGTTCTGGTATCGGCGGACCTTCACGATCGAAGGGGCGATCCCGGAGATCGCGAGGCTGAAGATCGGCAAGGCGAAGTACGGCACGAAGGTCTGGCTCAACGGGCATCTCGTGGGCGAGCACCTGCCCTGCTTTACGGCAGCGCTGATGGACGTCAAAGCTCCTCTCAAGGGGGACGGGCAGGAGAACGAACTGATCGTCCGCGTGGGCGCCGACCGCGAGTCGCGCCCAACCGACGTGCCCAGCGGGTGGGACTTCGAAAAGTATCTCTACATCCCGGGGATCTACGATTCGGTCGAGCTGATCCTGGCGGGCGAGCCATACATCCGCAACGTGCAGACGGTGCCCGATATCGAGAACAAGCAGGTGCGGGTGGTCGCGGAATTGTGGTCGTCGCGCGAGCGGTCGTGTGCGGTATCCTGCGCGGTCTCGTTGAAGGCGCAGCCTGGATTTACCGCCGGCAGTGTGAGTCGCACGAATGTTCCACTGGCGGGCGGACAGGTGACGAAGCTGGATGTGGTCATCCCGCTGGAGCCATGCCGGCTCTGGAGTCCGGAGGATCCGTTCCTTTACACGCTTCGGGTGCACACGGGCGGCGACGAGGTCACGACGCGGTTCGGGATGCGGGAGTTCGCGTTCGATCGCGAGAGCGGGCGGGCGCTGCTCAACGGCAAGCCTTATATCATGCGGGGCACGAACGTCTGCGCGTACCGGTTCTTCGAGGACGCCGAGCGCGGGGACAAACCCTGGCGGGCGGAGTGGGTGCGCCGACTACACCAGAGGTTCAAGGACATGCACTGGAACAGCATCCGGTACTGCATCGGTTTTCCGCCGGAGATCTGGTACGACATCGCGGACGAAGAGGGTTTCCTGATTCAGGACGAATTCCCGATCTGGCTGCTGGGCGAGGCGCCGGAGAACCCGAAGGCGGAAAAGATCATTCCCGAGTACACGGAATGGATGCGGGAACGTTGGAATCATCCGTGCGTGGTGATCTGGGACGCGCAGAACGAGAGCAACACTCCTGAGACGGGCAAGGCGCTCCAGGCGGTGCGTCATCTCGATCTTTCGAATCGTCCGTGGGAGAACGGCTGGGCCGAGCCACAGAGCCCTGCCGATTGCGTCGAGGCCCATCCGTACCTGTTCATCAGCCTGTTCAACACCGAGTGGGGCAATGCCAAGTTCAAGGGGCTCCCCGACATCGTCAACGTATCGACCGTTCCGAACCTGCAACAGGCCCAGAAGAAGCTGGACGTGCCGATACTCATCAACGAATACGCCTGGCTCTGGCTCAATCGCGACGGGACGCCGACGTGTCTGACCGCGAACGTGTACGAGAAGCTGCTGGGACCCGACTCGACGACGGAACAGAGGCGGGTGCTCTATGCGAAGTACCTGGCGGCATTGACGGAGTTCTGGCGCAGCGGGCGGGAGTGTGCGGGCGTGCTGCACTTCTGTGGGCTGGGCTACTCCCGCGCGGGCGACAAGCCCCGTCCCGAGGGCGGCGCGACCAGCGACCATTTCATCGACCTGGAGAAGCTGACGTACGAGCCGAACTTCGAGCGATACGTGCGTGACGCATTCGCGCCGGTGGGGGTCATGCTCGACTACTGGGGCCAGGAGCTGCCGGCCGGCAAGAAGCACGAGTTCGAGGTGGTCGTGACCAACGATCTGCCGCTGGAGTGGGAGGGCACGGTGCGTCTGCGCCTCCTCGAGGGTGACGAGACCGTCACCCGCCAGGAGAAACCTTGCATCGTCGAGGCGCTGGGCCAGAAGCGGCTTTCGTTCACGCAGACCGTTCCCTTCGAACCAGGTCGGTACCTGGTGATCGCCGATCTGGCGGTTGCCGGACAGGAGCCGGTGCGCAGCGTGCGAGATCTGACTGTCGTAGCCAAGTAGATGAGGACGATATCATGAAGGATCGAGTCCAGACGCGACGTAATTTTCTGCGAACGGCGGGCCTGTGCGCCGCAGGGGTTGCGCTATCGGGGTGCGGCCAGCCGGAACCGTCGTCGGTTTCCACCCTAGCTGAGACCCCAACGAAGAAGCCCAATATCCTCTGGATCACCTGCGAGGACACCAGTCCCTACCTGGGCTGCTATGGCGATCCGCAGGCGCTGACGCCCAACCTCGACCAGTTGGCGAGCGAGGGCAGCCTCTACACGCAGGCGTTCGTGACTGCTCCCGTCTGTAGTCCCGTGCGGTCGTGCCTGATCACGGGCGTCTATGCCACCTCGCTCGGCACGCAGCATTTGCGCTCGACGGTGCCGCCGCCGGCATCGATTCAGCCGTTTCCCAAGTATCTCCGCGCTGAAGGCTACTACTGCTCGAACAACTCCAAGGAGGACTACAATTTCCGCGACCCGACGATCTGGGACGATTCGAGCCAGACGGCGCACTGGCGCAATCGCAAGGCGGGACAACCGTTCTTCAGCGTCTTCAACCTGACGTTCACGCACCAGGGGCAGATCAACGGCTCCGACGCGGAGTTTTTCGAGAAGTACCGCTCGAAGCTGGCGCCCGAAGAACGCCACGATGCGGAGATGCTGGTGTTGCCGCCCTACTATCCCGATACGCCGATGGTGCGGAATATCTGGGCACGGTACTACGACCTGATCACCTTCATGGACAAGGAGGTCGGCAATCTGTTGGCGCAGCTCGACGAAGACGGGCTGACCGAGGACACGATCGTGTTCTTCTTCGCCGACCACGGGCTGGGGCTGCCCCGCTTCAAGCGGACGCTCTACGATTCGGGGTTGCACATCCCGATGATCGTGCGCTTCCCGGCGCGGTACCAGTCCATGGCGTCGGCCTCGCCCGGCGGTCGGATCGATCGGCTCGTCAGCACGATCGATGTCCCGCCGACGGTGCTGAGGCTGGCGGGATTGTCCATCCCCGACCACATGCAGGGCCGTCCGTTTGTCGGACCGAACATCGCGCCGCCGCGCGACTATATCTACGGCGCCTCCAGTCGCGTGGATGAGGCGTACGAGATGTCGCGGTGCGTGCGCGACAAGCGATACAAGTACATCCGCAACTTCATGCCGCACCTGCCCTATGTCCAGCCCAGCACGTACTGCGACCAGGCGGAGATCATGCAGGAGTTGCGGCGCGTCGCGGCTTCGGGCTTACTGACCGCGGCGCAGAAGCCCCTGTGGCAGCCGACCAAGCCGACGGAAGAACTGTACGACACGCAGGCGGACCCTCATGAGATGCAGAACCTCGTCGACGCGCCCGAACATCGCGCCGCCCTGATGCGATTGCGCAAAGAGCTTCGAGACTGGATGCTCCAGACGAAGGATGTGGGGCTGCTGCCGGAGGCCCAGATGCACATCCGCGCGGGGGGATCGACCCCGTACGAGATGGCGCGCGAGCGCAACGAGTATCCGCAGGATCGCATCCTCGGCGCCGCCCTGCTCGTCGGCATCGGACCTCGGACGCTGCCCGCTTTGCGACAGAACCTGAACGACGACGACAGCGCGGTGCGGTACTGGGCAGCGGTCGGTTTCGATGCGCTCGGGGTCGAGGCGGCGCCGGCTCTCGACGCGCTCGAAGAGGTGCTGGACGATGCGAGTCCGAACGTGCGTTTCGTCGCGGCGGGCGTCTTGTGCCGGCTGGGGCGCGGCGCGCGGGCGCTGCCCGTGCTGGTGGAGGGGCTGAAGGATTCGCGCGAAACGGTCGTGCTGCATGCGGCGCGGACGCTGGAGTTGCTCGGGGAGCAGGCCTGTCCGGCGGTCGCGGCGATGGAACAGACCCGCCAGCGCTACACGAATCCCGACGGCAGCTACAAGAACAACGACCACGCCATGTTCATCGCCTGGGCCCTGGAGAACGCGCTGGAAAACTGTCAACCCTGACCGAATGGGAGCCCCCTACGTCATGAACCAGGATCTCGACCCGACCGGCCCGGCTACGGGCAGCGTATCGTATGTCTTGCTCGTCAGCCTCGTAGCGGCGCTGGGCGGTCTGCTGTTCGGCTACGATACGGGCGTGATCAACGGAGCGATCGGGCCACTGACCGCTCACTTCGAACTCAGCGATGCCCAGCAGGGTTGGGCCACCGGCTGCGCACTGCTGGGCTGCGCGCTGGGCGCCGCGGCGGCCGGGGCATTGAGCGACCGGTTCGGGCGAAAAAAGGTGCTGATCTTCTCGGCGGTGATGTTCCTGATCTCGGCGATCGGGACCGCGCTGCCCAGGACGCTGGCGACGTTCATCGTCTACCGCATCATCGGCGGCATCGGCGTCGGCGCCGCCTCGTTTTCATCACCGATGTACATCGCGGAGATCAGCCCGGCCCGGATGCGGGGGCGACTAGTCTCGGTCAACCAGTTCGCCATCGTCAGCGGCTTTCTCGTGGTCTACTTCGTCAACTATATCATCGCTCTCCAGGGCGATGAGGCCTGGAATGTGCAGACGGGATGGCGGTGGATGTTCGGCTCGGAATCCCTGCCGGCCTTAATGCTGCTGGTGTTGCTGTTCTTGGTGCCCGAGAGTCCGCGCTGGCTGACCAAGCAGGGACGCTCGGACGAGGCGCTGGATATCCTCACCCGGGTGGACGGCAGTCGGTACGCCCAGGCGGAACTGGCGGAGATCAAGGACACGCTCGCCCACGAGAGCGGCTCGCTGAAGCAACTGCTGCAACCGGGGATGAAGATCATTCTGGTGATCGGGATCGTGCTGGCGGTGCTTCAGCAGGTGACGGGGATCAACGTGTTTCTGTACTTCGGGACCGAGATCTTCAAGAAGATGGGCTCGGAGACGAACGCGGCGTTGCTGCAGACGGTGGTCGTGGGCGTCGTGAACCTGACGTTCACGGTGATCGCCATCTGGACGGTGGACAAACTGGGTCGCAAACCACTGATGATGATCGGTTCGGCGGGCATGGGCGTGAGCCTGCTGGCGATGGGTCTGGCCGCCTATGGGCAGACGACCGGGCTCTGGATGCTGCTATTCATCCTGGGGTACATCGCGTGCTTCGCGCTGAGCGTCGGACCGGTGACCTGGGTGATCCTCTCGGAAATCTTCCCGACGCGGATACGCGGGCGGGCGATGGCGATCGCGACGGTCTTTCTGTGGATCGCCAACTACCTCGTCTCGCAGACCTTCCCGATGATGAACGAGAATCCCTGGCTGGTCGCGACGTTCCATCGGGCGTTTCCCTTCTGGCTCTACGGCGCCTTCTGCGTGGTGCTGTTCGTCTTCGTCGGCGCCTTCGTCCCCGAGACCAAGGGCAAGACGCTGGAGGAGATCGAGCGGCAGTGGATGCGGAGACGTCGCGACGAATAGGGTTCTGGAAGAAAGCACACTCGAGAGAAGGGTGTGGGATTTCCCTCCGCCGGACTTACCGACTGGACAGACCACCCTCCCGAAATTCAAAGAAGCCCCTGCGCGGCGGAGGGAGAGGAAAAGCGAGATAACACGCAGGGGCTTGAGGGCTCATCCTGCTGCTACACTATCCAGAATATACCCTCTGTCGCGCGTCCGGTAAAGAGAAATTTCGACGAAATTTGTGACTTTGATCCACATTGGCTCGCCTGCAACGTCTTAAAGGGAGAGACTTGGTCCAAAGGCGGCGGAACCTTCCCAATTCCGGCAGCGAAGTTTCGCAATTCCGGCAGACCCCCGCCAGAGCGCTCACGATTTTCCTCTGCGCCGACCTTGCTGCGCGGGTTCCATCTGCTATCCTGTGCCCTCATGGAAGAGCTACCGAACAGACACATCAGCCAGTCAGTGCACACGATTCCGATCGTGCCGCGTTACGCCGAGACGGATCGAGGCGGGGTGGTCCATCACAGTATCTTCCCCGTCTGGTTTGAGATGGGGCGCACCGAACTGCTCCGCGCCAATGGGATCGCCTATCGGGACCTGGAGGAGGCGGGGATCTTCTTCGTAGTGGCGGAGTTGCATATCAAGTACCGCAGGCCCGCGTTCTATGACGAGGCCCTGTTGCTGGAGACCACGTGCTCGAAGGTTACCGCTGCCAAGGTCGAGCACACCTACCGCCTGCTGCGGCGCGACACCGGTCTGCTGCTGACCGAGGGCGCCAGCATCCTCGCCTGCATCGGCGCCGACCGAAAGGTCCGCCGGATTCCAGAGTTCATGTATCCCGAAGAACCATGAGTCAGGCGTCACCGTCATAGGAGAGGACATGGGACTCGGTCGCAGCCTGCGGATGCGGAAGAGGGCAGTGGCACTGCTCCTCCTATGGGCGGTGGCCACGCTCTGCTGAGCGTTTCTAATCGCGTGGAAACTGCTCGATCGAGCGGGCACGTTCGCGGAGCGAACCGTCTTCGTCGAAACGATCAATCTGGCAACGCGGCCCGGCGTACGCGTACTCGATGCGAATAACCCGTTCTTCACCGTGCTCAACGCCGATTCGAGTCGGTTGGACGTCCACTGGAAAGCCTCCGAGATCCTTGCGCGACACCCGATCTGCCGCATGAGGAGGCTCGAGGGTCCACCCACCAGCGTGATGGGAACCCTCAACGGCCAAAGAGAGTACGCGGTGCTGATCGACACAGGCTCCAACCAGGGGCTGATCGTCAACGATGTAGTGGCCCTCGAAAGCGGACTGGCGGTTTATCCTGCCGAGGCCAGTCTCGGCGTCGGCGGGCTCTGCGACGTCGAGCAGATCACGATTGACGACGTGACGCTACGGCATCCCCCCTGCCTTTACACCCTCGGCCATTACGAACGACGGGCCCTTGCCAGGCCAACCCAGAAAGAAAGGCAAATCATCCTGGGTCTGCGCCTGATGCGCGGATTTCGATATCTGCTCATCGATCATCCTGCATCGGAGGTGACGTTCGGCGTCAGCCGGAGCTTTGCACCAGACCCAAACGAATCATGGCGGCACTTTCCCTTGGAGGTGGACGAAGGAGACAGTTACAGCCTGGAGGCGATTGCCGAGATTCCCCTTGCCGGGCGCATTCGACGGGTGAAGATCGATACGGCGGCAAGCTGGAATCTATACGTCGGTCGCGCGGTCTGGGAAAACCTTTCACGCGAGGTGAGAATCGTCGGGACGTCGCGGAGCCGGTCCAAAATGTTCCGAGGCTGGAGCGACATCGAAATAGTGACTGTCGAACAATGGCAGGTGGGGTCAAGAACGTTGCCGACCGCGACGATCGCCGTCCATGACGAGAGTGCGGATTGGAAGTCAGACACCCTGCTCCTGGGGATGGCCAACTTCCTCGACACGGCCATCGTCCTCGACTTCGAACACCACCTGTTCTGGATTCGCCATCCATAGGATTCGCCTGTTGGTCCGGAAGGATTAGCGGCCGGGACCCGTTTGGTTCTTCAGCGAGGCGGGGAGTTCGGCGATGCGGAGTTCGAGGCGCTTGATCTCTCGCTTGATGCTGTTTCTGGCGATCATCTGCCAGGCGAAGACCTTCAGCAGGCCGACGAATAGTACGAGGCAGATGAAGATGGCCGCATACATGATCTGGTCTTTGGTCTGGTCGGTTGCGAAAAACCTGACGGCGCTGTACACCGCCCCGGCGATGAAGACGATTCCCCAGAACCAGACGAGGATCGCCGTCGAGAGCATCTTGCGACTGTAGAAGTCGGCGAGCATCGAGCGAAGGCTGTCCTCCTTGGCGTCCTCGTATTCCTGTGGTCCGTCGATGATCTTTCGGATCTGTTCGTCGTTCATTTCTTGTCTCCTTGTGGATTATGCGGTGGCTTGCAGCCACAGCTCTTTGAATTCGTTTCGGGCCTGGTGCAGCCTGGACTTGACGGTGCCGACCGGCAGCCCCAGGACTTGGGCGACCTCCGAGACGCCGAGGTCTTCGAGGTAGTACAACGTCAGCACGACCCGGCTGCGGACCAGCAACCTCTGGAGGACGCTCTCCAGATCGACCGAGACGTCCAGCTTCGACGGTCCGGCGGTTGTGGTCGGTTCTCCCGCGGGCTCGGCCTGCTGCGTTCGCGCCCGAACCCGGGCGCCGATCCAATCGTGGGCCTTGCGGGTGACGATGCGATAGACCCAGGGTCGGAAGCGGGCGGGATCGTCCAGCCTGCGGATTCCGCGCACCACGCCCAGCCAGCTTTCCTGGGTCACCTCCCAGGCGGCTTCGGCGTTGCCGGTCAGGCGGCGGGCGTATTGCCAGAGCCGTTTTTGCCAGCGGGAGACCAGAGCCTCCATGGCCTGGGCGTTGCCGTCCTGGGCCTCCATCACCAGCAGTTCGTCGATCAGTTGTCCGGCTGCATCCTTCATATCTATAGTCCCAGTCCCCCTCGCAAACGACTTGGTTCACCATTCTGCGTGGATCAGGTGAAAAAGTCCACGGTCGGGTGCGCCGGGGCGTTTCTGCGCGGGTTTCTGGCATTTGGGCTTGTCTTTGGGGCGATATCGCGTAGAATCGAGCGTTGCTGCTGCCGGACATTGGTATACGCTGCCGGAGAGGTGTCGGAGTGGCTGATCGAGCAGCCTTGGAAAGGCTGTGTAGGGCTTGTCCCTACCGCGGGTTCGAATCCCGCCCTCTCCGTTCGTTTTTTGGCCTTCGGGGCGCCGTACCACGGGTGAGTGAGCGGTGTGCACATAGAAGCTTGCTGTGCGCCCATGCTAAGGAGAGTCGGACGTGGCAGAAGCGCAGAGTGGCGAGGGCAAGGTCATCCGGCGGGGGGCCTATCCGGAATTGACGTGGACGGCTGTGCTCGTCGGCTATGGGCTGGGCTTTCTCATTACGATCAGCATGGGTTACGCCTGCCTGATCCTGGGCTTCTCGCACGAGGGCTCGGAGCTGGCGGCGATCCTGGGCTTTGGCGTCCTGCGGGGCATCCTGCGGCGCAACAGCATCATCGAGAACAACATCAGCCAGACGGTCGCCAGCAGCGTCAACGGCGCCTCGGCAGGCATCATGTTCTCGGTGCCGGCGCTGTTCATTCTGGGCCAGACCGATTTCAACCCCTACCTGATGATCTTCGGCACCATTGCCGGCGGCATCCTCGGCATCGCCTTCATCATCCCGCTGCGCAAGCAGATGATCGATTTCGAGCGGCTGACCTACCCGGGCGGGGTGGCGGTCGCGACGGTGCTCAAGAGCCCCGGCGCCGGCGTCCACAAGGCGATCCTGCTGGTCGGCGGTGCGCTGGTTAGCGCGACGGTCAGTATCCTCAGCCATGTGACCGGGTTCGAGAACTGGGCGATCGGTGAGCATCTCGGCATGCCGGCCTACATGAATGGCGTCTGGTTCGTCTCGCTGCTGACGATCGGCATCGCCTTCATCGCGGGTAAAGGCGGGCTGTGCTTCGTCATCGGCGGCTACGCCTGCTACTGGGTCCTGGCACCGATCCTGGCGCAGATGAACCTGCTGCCGACTCCGGCCCAGTTGCAGGAACTCGACATGGCGACGCCCGACTACCTGCGGGTGATGCTGTTTCGCCCGGTGGGGATCGGGATGCTGGTCGGCGGGGCGCTGACGGGGATCGTGCTGGCGCTGCCCCTGATCATCAGCGCGGTGCGCAGCATGCAGTCGGCCGCCAAGAGCGGCGCCGCTATGTCGAAAGACGAGATGCCGATCAAGCTGCTCTACGTGGGCATCGTCGGCGCGGTCATCGTACTGGGCGTCGTCGCGGTGCTGAGCGTCGAGGAGATGGGGCTGGTGCGCGGGATCATCATGGCGGTGCTCGGGACGATCTGGATCTGGATGGCGGGCGTGATTCTCTCGGAGTGCATCGGGCGGACGAACTGGTCGCCCATGAGCGGCATGACCCTGATCGCAGTGACGATCCTGATCGTGATCACCCGGGGGATGGGCGACAAAGCAGCGATGATCTCGTCCGTGATGGTCGGCGCTGCGACGTGCATGGCGATGTCGCAGGCCACCGACCTGATGCTGGACTTGAAGACGGGCTATCTGGTGGGCGCTATCCCCAAGCGACAGCAGTATGGCCAGTTCCTCGCGACCTGGATGGGACCGATCCTGATGATCGGCCTGCTGTTCGTCCTGCACAAGGCCTATGGCCTGGGCAGCGAAAGGCTCCCCGCGCCGCAGGGCACGGTGCTGGCCAGTATGATCCGCGGGATTCTGGAGGGCGATGTGCCGGTCTACAAATACCTGGCGGGAGCGGGCCTGGGGGCCCTGCTGAGCACCACCGGGATCGGCGGGCTCGGCATCCAGGTCGGCCTGGGCTTCTACCTGCCGTTCAGCATCGTCCTGACCTACACGATCGGCACGATTCTGCGGATCGTCAGCGATCGGACACAGGGTCGGCACTTCAGCGAACAGGTCGGCATCCCGATCGCCGCCGGGCTGATCATCGGCGAAGGCGTGGTCGGCGTCGGGTTCGCGGTCTATTCGGTCATCGTCGGAATGACGGGAGGACAGGCATGAGACTGCTCGGGTTCCTGATGGTGACGGTTGGCTTCATCGTCGCGGCGCTGGCGGCGGTGGTCGAGACGGAAACGGTGCGATGGCTCTGGTATGTCCCGGCGCTGGCGTTCGGCGTCGCAGGGGTAACGATCATCCGGATGGACATCGCCAAGCACACCAAGGCGGTTCACTACGTCGCCGCCAACATCGAGACGATCGAGACCAGCCTGAGTCGGATCGCGGCTAATATCAGCACGCTCGATGACGAGAAGCAATCCATCGACACCTACGACGTGCGGCACCGGATCGACGATCTGTTCATCGACGACCTGGAGATGTTCGTCGAAGCCCGTCAGAGCATCGCCCATCGGTATGGGCTGGCCGCCTATGGCGAGATCATGACCGCCTTCGCCGCCGGCGAGCGGTACCTCAACCGCGTCTGGTCCGCCTCCGCCGACGGCTATATCGACGAGGTCCACGAGTACCTCGCCAAGGCCAAAGACCAGTTCGCCGAGACCCTCGCCCTCCTCCACCGCCTCCGGGCGTAGCCGGACAGGCATACGTCGGATCCTTTCGGAAAGGGTTCCTTCCTAAACGACAGGAGAGGCTGCTATAATTGGAGTCGGAAGGCTTTCTTAGAACTCTAGCCGTGAATACAGCCTCTTTGAAGGTGTTCAGTGGCGGGATGGAGAAGATATACATAGAAACGAGTTTTGTCAGTTTCCTGGCCGGTCGGCCCTCACGCGATCTTTTGGCGGCCGCCTGGCAACAGATCTCAACGGACTGGTGGGAGAACCGCCGGTCACAGTTCGAGTTGTTCACCTCGGAACTCGTGATCGATGAAGCGCGACGCGGCGATGAGGACGCCGCTCGACGGCGCCTATCGTACATTGACGAGCTGCCCGTCCTCAATATCACGCCCTCGGCCATATCGCTGGCCCAGCAGTTCCTGGACGAAAACGCGATGCCTGCCAAGGCGTTTGGCGACGCTCTGCACATGGCGTTGGCGGTGGTACATCGCATGGACTATCTGCTGACGTGGAATTGCCGTCACATCGCCAATGCCCAGACCAAGCCATTGGCGCGAAGGTTGTGTATAGGGCGGGGTCTGCCTTTCCCCGAGATCTGCACACCTCAAGAACTGATGGGAGGAACGTTCGATGAAGAATCCCATTCTTGAAGAACTCTGGCAGGTCAAGGATGAGATCGCCCGGGAGTGTCAGTACGATCTCAACAGACTGGCCGATCGACTCCGTCGGGCCCAGGAGCACGACAAGCGACATGTTGTCGACTTCAGTGAGAGCCAGACGCGAAACCAGATCCCCTCCAAGTGAGGCATGAGTGGGCAGGGTGTGCCATGCACACCGACGCAGGAGATCGCGCCGTGCCCACGATGCGGTGGGCATGGCATACCCTGCCGGGCTAGATCGCTTCGTCGAGGGGGCGGATCTGAGCGTCGGGGCGGACGCGTTTGGCTTCGCAGGTCAGCGTGTGGCCCAGCGTCTCGAAGGCGCGCTGGCGGATGAGGCGGACGAGGGCGAGGACGTCGCGGGCGCGGGCGGCGCCGGCATTGACGATGAAGTTGGCGTGGAGGGGGCTTACGACGGCGTCGCCGAGGCGCGTGCCCTTGAAGCCGAGGGATTCGATGACCGCGCCGGGCGGGCCGAACTTGCGCAGCAGTTGGGCATCGCCTTTGAAAACCGATCCGCAACTGGGTAAAGTCAGCGGGAATTTGCGTCGTCTCTCGCGCAGGATCTCGCGCATCTGGGACAGGATGGCCCTTCGGTTGCCAGAGGTCAGCGCGAGGGTCACGCCTGTGACGATTCGATCCTCCCGCTGGAATCGACTCTGGCGATAGGCGAAATCGCATTCCTCGCGTCGATAGACGTGCGCGTCGCCCCGCCGGTCCATGGTTCGCACCTCGGTAATCGCATCACCGATGGCCTGACGCAGGCTGCCTCCGTTCATGACGACGAGCCCGCCCAGCGTGCCGGGGATGCCGACGATGTGTTCGAGGCCGGAGAGCCCCGCCACGGCGGTAATGCGCGCAAGTCGCGAGGCAGAGGTCCCCGCCTCGACCTGCACGACAGTGCCTTGAACTGCGATCCGCGCCAGCGATCGTCCGATCACAATCACGATGCCCCGCACGCCTTGGTCGTCGAACAGCAGGTTCGAGCCCTTGCCGATCACCAGGGCAGGTATGCCGTTCACGTCGGCATAGCGCAGGAGCGCACTCACCTGCTCCCAGGCTCTTGGCTCGATGAGAACATCCGCAGGCCCGCCGATCCGCCAGGTGCCATGGCGCGACAGCGGCTCATCCGTCAGCGGCACGATCCCCCGCCTCCGGCACAGCGTCAGCGCCGTGTGCCGCCATCCTGTATCGATTGAAGGTGCGCCCGACATGGCCCCCCTCGGCGTTCGGTTCGTCATTGTTCACGGAGCCCGAGTCGCAACCGCACGACCCGGCATCGTCGCATCATTGTACCGCTCCGTCGGCCACCACGCCACCCAGCATCAGGGCGGGGCAGGCGCCCGCCCTACCGTTTCGCTGCGGCGGGGTGGAATTCGGGGGCCTCTTTGAGGCAGGTGCCGACGATGCGCATGGACTTTGCGGCGGCGGTGATACCCGAGCGTTCAATGTGGAGCGGCTCGTCGCCGACCTCGGCAAAGCCCTTCTCGTCGGGGGTGAGCTTCTCCCAGTTCTGGAAGAGGCGGGCCCAGTCACTGTCCGCGATGCGGTCCATCGCCCGTCTGGCCTTGAAGGAGTACCAGAAGCTGTCGTGGTAAAGCACGCTGGCCAGGTAGGACCACGGCGCGAGCACCGTCTTGAGCGACCACTCGACCGGTCTCTTCAGCGGCCCCCAGTAGATCTTGTGCTGCATGCGGGCGGCGAACGTCATCTTCCGGAACGGTCCGACGAAGTGCCAGTTCTCCTGGGCGGCGTCGACGTCCCCGACGATCTCGATCTGGCTCGGGTCTCCGCAGCCAAGGCCCATCTCGTGGGCGAGGCGGACGTACTTGAGGTCGCGCAGCGGGTCCATGCCCATCATCTTCGCCGCCGCCGCATCGATCGCCACCTGATCGGCGCCGGCCAGCAGCACGTTCTTGACGTGGGGGACCATGCAGCGCGGCCCAGGCCCATCGCCGGCAAAGGTGCCATCCATCACCGCGAAGACGCCGCGATGGATCTTCTTCTGAATCCTCAGCAGGTCGACCAGCGTCTCGTGGATCACCGGGTGCGTCCAGTGTCGTTTCTCGTTGAGCAGCCCGCCAAAGGCGTTCTTCATCGCACCGGTGGTAGTGGTGAAGACGTGCGTCTTGACGGTCGGCAGGTGGATGATGTTCTCGCCGATGAAACGCTTGGGGATGTGGAAGCCCTTGGGGTAAACCTCGTTGAGGCAGAGGAACTGGTCCGCCAGATCACCCACCGCGTCGCGGATATGGATCCACTCCTGCCCCTCATAGAGGTGCACGTTCTTGAGGCCATGGGCGTCGGTCACGTTGATCTGCTTGTTCTCGCGCTCGCCCAGATGGGCGTCGATCACGACCGTGCGGTTGTGGCAGCCATGGATGCGGTCGGGGTCATAGCCATCCCGTTTCATCGCGCGGATCACGCCCTCGAGCTGCCAGGGCGTGGTCGAGCAGGCGGGAAAGAAAAAGTGCCACGAGATGTTGATCTTCAGCGCCGTCTCAGCAGCCTTCTCGATCACCTCCTGGTACCCCGCCAGGTTCATGAGACGGTGATAGTCCTCCAGGATCGTTCTCGGAGTCGTACGAAGCACCGCGACTTTGGCTTTCATCCGTTCCTCACTTGACCAGCTTGGCGATATAATGGGCGCTGCCCCGTCGCAACCGGGACTGTTCCAGAGATCGTTCGAAACCCGACAGGGGCTTGAGCAGAAACCCAGGGATGAAGTCGGGCAGGAACGTGAAGTACAGCCTCTCGTCAGCCCACTCGGCGCCCGAGACCTCGGGCAGCCGGTCCGGGCGAATCCACCGCTCGTTGCCCTCATCGATTCCGCGAATCAGCGGGAATACATACCCGAGATAGAAGCGGAACAGCGGGTTCATCGTATTGATTTCCTGGAGAAAGAACACGCCGCCGGGCTTGAGGACTCGCACGATTTCCGCGAGCACCTGCCTTTGCCTGTGGGGATCTACGACGTGATGGAGCACATTGATCGCGTAGACGAAATCGAAATGGCCGTCTTCGAAGGGCAGCTCGGCGGCATCGGCGTTCGCAAACCGGCACGCCACGCCTTGCTCTGACGCGTACCGCTGGGCCATGCGGACCTGGGCGGGTGACTGATCGATGCCTGTCATCGCGTAGCCCAGTCTGGCCATTTCGCAGGCGTACCAGCCATGTCCGCATCCGATATCGAGACCACGAGCACCGCCGGCCAATCCGAGCGAATCGAGCGTCTCGTTCATGTATCGCACTTTTCGCATCAGCAGCCGCTGGCGCACGTGCTCCGGAATGCGACGTTCGTACGTCTCGGCAATCTCGTCGAAATGGTCCTCGGGCTGCGCGCGACCCAGACGCCCGAGTAGTCGCTTCCAGTTCAGCAGCAGCGTGATCGACCCGACCGCCACCACGAACCAGACGGTGCCCAGACGAAAGATCACGGTGGAGACAATCGCCACCGACAAGGGGACCGCTCCGGCTGTCAGTTCGCCCACGAGCAGCGAACCCGCGACACCGATACCGACGGGAATACCGGTGAGACCACCGAGAACCGTCGCATACCCGAAAGTGCCCAGGGCTTCGACGAACGGTAGAGGCGATTGCATGATGCCCAGGGTGCCCGACAGCGCCAGGCCCACCAGCGACCAGGCGAGAGCGGTGAAGCCCAGGACCACTGCAACGTTGAACGCGTCGGGCCAACTGCGAAAACGCGCGGTCTGAAAGCGGAGCCGGATGGCCAGCAGAGCGAGGAGCCAGACCAGAAGAACGACCAATGCATAGACGTAGAACCGCCCTGCGAACATGGCGAACAGCGAGAGCACCAGCAGGTCGCTGAATCGTTCCAGGAGCCAGACATACACGATGTCGGTCCGGCGGAGCGGATGCACCCGACCCACCAGCGGAACGCGGAGCAGCTCGCCCATGTAGAACGGCGTCAGGATCGCAGGAAGTGTCACGAGATAGATCAGCAGGCTGTCCTTGGCCTTGAGACGGATATCGACCGAACGCACCAGATAGTGCCAGCGGACCCAGCGCAGGCCTACGTTGACGATCGTGACGCAGATCGTCAGGCCCAGTGCGACGATCACTGCACCGAGACGGTCGAAGACCACCTCGGCGCCGTCCAGCTTGCCGATCCACCAGGCGGAGACGGCAGCGCCCAGCAGCAGAAACAAGACCAGAAAAGCAGCGAGCCCCCCGACGCTTGCCGCCCGCGATGTCGCCGCTCTCGTGTCCATCTAGTTGGATAGGCCCTTCGAGCGAAGCGCCCGGTCGAGGTTCTGCTGTGCGGTAGTATAGTCGGGCCTGGCCGCCAGCGCCTGACGATAGTGCTCGATCGCCTCATCGACCTTGCGCTGCGTCATCAGGATATTGGCGAGATTGTTGTGCGCCTGGTGGTAGTCGGGTTGCAGCGCGATCGCCTGGCGATACTGCTCGATCGCGCCGCCCTCGTCTCCCGTCTCCTTGAGCGTGCGGGCCAACAGGTAATGCACCTCCGGCACGCCTGCCTGGTGATCGACGATCCAGCGCAGATGCACGATCGCCTCGTCGGGCCTCTTCAGCGCCAGCAGCGATGAGGCCAGGTTGTACCGCGCCTGCATGTAGTCGGGACGCAGCGCCACAGCGGTCGCGTAATGCTCTGCGGCTGCGGCGTAGTCGCGCTGACCATAGAGCATGTCCGCCAAACGGCGATGGGCTTCTTCGGAGGCGGGGTCGGCGGCAATCGCCTCGCGGCATTCCTGGATCACCTTTTCGGGTTTCTGCGCCAGGCGATAGCAACTGGCCCGCAACAGGTGCCACTGCGCCCGGTTGACCTCGTAAGGAACCAAGCGGATGCTCGCCAGTCCATACAGCACCACCAGGACCGCCAGCCAGCCGGTCGCGACGCGGTAACGAGAGGTCGCCAGGAACTGCCCGACGCGGGACAGGCCATAGGCGCCGAACAGAAACAGAAACGGAATCACGGGAACGCGATAGCGTCCGACGACGAAGAAAGGCAGATACGAGGCGAAGTAGACCAGAACGAAGAGAACCGCCAACCAGGCGACCTCGGTCGGGCGTCGCTCGTCGCTCGTCGCTTGTTGCTCGCGGCGTCGGGTTCGGATGAACTGGACGAGACCGAAGATCGCCAGCGAGAATGGCAGCGCAAAGCCAGGCAGATAGCGCAGCGTCACGGAGTGGGCTTTTTCCAGATCGACGACCTTGTTGCTGCCGACCTCTTCGGGCCCCCAGAAGAGCGCCGCCTTGATCGCGACCAGCTTCAGGGCGCGGGCGGGATGCTCGCGAATGAACTCCATCGCCCGGCCGACAAAATAGGAGGAGACCTCGGAGTGCTTGACCTTGCGCCCGAGCTTGCGCTCCACCCCCTGGACCATCTTCGGATAATCGAAGCAGGTCCAGTCGTCCCCGGCGCCGAGTTCCTGGAGGTCGGGGATGATCGTGTAGCGTCCGTTGGCGCCCTCGTGATTGCCCGTGTACAAGCTGATGCCGAGGTTGGACGTGACCAGCACGAAATCCTTCGAGGCGACCCAGTTGCGGATCGTCACCGGCGCGATGGTCAGGACGATACCGGCGACGAACGCGAGCGAGACAGGCAACAGACGCCGTTGGTCGCGGCGCTGCCTGGCCACCCACCAGGCCCAGCCCAGGACGATCGGGACAAACAGCAGGATGTTCGTCCGCACCAGGGCGAAGAGACCCAGCAACACCCCAGCGGCGAGTCCCCGTCCGAACGTGAAGCGATCGACCCAGAAGCTCAGGACGTAGAGCAGCAGCAGACCGAGCGTCACCAGCAGCACCGGCGCCAGCAGCTCGCCCTCGAAGTAGATAAACACCCAGTAGAAGGACATCAGAAATGCGAAGATCAGCCCGGTCCCATTCCCGAAGATCCTGCGACCCAGCAGGTATGCCAGGACGCAGTTGATCAACCCCAGCGCCATCTGCACGATCCGAGCGCCGAGATAGCTGCCGCCCGTGACGGCATATACCCCCGCCAGGAAAAAGGGATAGCCTGGCGGACGCAGATAGGGAGTCGAGCGGATCTGCGGATCGGTCCAGTCGCTGAGGTTCTGCGGGACCGTCCAATCCCCGGTGACGATCCCCCGCGCCCAGTAGTCGTGATAGCATGGGTCGATCTGAGGCAGCGAGAAATCGGGATGATCGACGATCTCACGCAGGTACGAGACGCGCAGTGCACCGCCCAGCAGCAGAATCGCGACCAGAATGCCCCACGTCCACAGGGTTTTCCCGCCGGACGTCCGGCCTTCGGAACCCTTTCTGCCGGCAGCTTTCGACGCGCCGATGGCCTTACTCGACCGAACTCTGTTGCCTCTGATCCGACCTCGTCCTGCCATGCCTGATTCCTACTCGCCAGCCCAACCGGCTCGACCGCGAGAATACCCCACCGCCGCGATCGTTTCCTCTGCCGTACGAAGCATCCCCGTCTCGAAGCTGCTCAGATTATTGTAGCCGAATCAGGGCGGAAATGCAAACCCAATGTGCCCACCCCAGCGAGAGTGTCTGTTAACATATTGGGGCATCGGTGTTTTCCAGGCGCTGAGGGGCCGGGGTGGCAGCCACGGTGTTTTCACACACATTCCCATTTTCAGGGTTCCATTATGCCCTTGCCGTTGGCGGGAGCATTTCCCATAATGGCCTGCGGGATGCAGCGGTCCAAAGCGGCCGGGTCGCGGTCGCGATCCGAACCAAACGCAGCCATCAGGACAGGAAGCAGCCATGGGCGCACTGTGGGAAATCGTGCAAAGCGGTCTGATGTACGGCCAATACCGCAAATCCGAATCGATCGAGGATCGCGTCGCCAACCTCGAAGGCCAGTTGCGCGCCACCCAGGAGACGCTGCGCAGCCTGGTCAAGAAGCTCGAGGAGCTTCACGGGATCGACATCGATCAGGACGGCAGGATCGGTTGACGCCGCGCCGGCCCGCCCTGTCGGTCAGTCCAACGGCGTCAGGTAGATATGGCGGAACCGGAACTGCCCGCCGCCGGGGACCTCGGCCTGCAGCGCGATGAACCCCGTCTCGGGACCGGCCAGGCCGTCCGCCTCCCAGGCGGGCTGGCCGTTAATTTCCAGCGAGACCTTCGTACCCTGCACGCTCAGCCGGAAGCGGTTCCACTGCCCCTCGTTCGTCAACCCTTCGCTGCGGGCGCCCTCCAGAGACGCGACGTTGCCTTCCTGGCCTTTGAGCAGATTGACCTGATACCGTTCCGGCCAGGGCCGACCGGCAGGCACCGAATCGTAGCGGAAGTAGATCCCGCTGTCCCATTTGCCTTCGCGGAGGGCCTTCCATTCGAGATCGAGGACGAAGTCACCGTACTGCTCTTCGGTCTGCACGAGTCCGTTGCCGGAGACGAGCAGGATGTCCCCATCGTCGACGGTCGCCTCGCAGTTAATCACCGTCCAGCCTTCCAGCGTCTGGCCGTCGAACAGCGCGAGGCGCTGGCCCTGCGACGAATCTCCCCGACTCATGATCCCGGCGCACGAAGTCACGAGGACCATGGCAGTCACGAGCGCTGCGTAGTAGAACACGTTCGATGTCTTCATACGATCTCCAGATCTCCCTGTCCTGCTCATCATTGGAACCACCAGGCTCGGTGACGGGACTTCGGTCCCATCGACGGCAGCATACACCGGAAGGCGGGACAGAGGCAAGGGTCTGCTCGATGTTTTGATGGGTGGCAGCCTCGAGCCGTAGTGAAACGCAGGCTTGGCGATGATTCTCCTGAAGGAGTCAACTCCAAGCGCTCTTGAGACTGCCACCCATGGGAATCACGTAATGGATTACACGTCGCCCTTGCCCTGGCGCGGCATGGCGATCGTGCCGGTTCGGGCCACGCTCTTGATGCCGTAAGGCTTGCAGACGTTGATGAACGCGTCGACTTTCGTCTCGGGTCCGCTGACCTCGACCATGATGGACTTGAGCGCGATATCGACGACCCGGCCGCGGAACATCTCGATCAGCGCGAAGATCTCCGGCCTCTTCTCCGGCGGCGCCGAGACGGTGATCAGCATCAAATCCCGCGCCACGACCGGCTGGCCTGCGAAGTCCTGGACCTTGACGACCGGGATGATCTTGGCCAGTTGCTTTCGCACCTGCTCCAGCACCCGGTCATCGCCGATGACGACGATCGTCATGCGACTGAGCTCCGGGTCTTCGGTCCGACCGACGACCAGCGAATCGATGTTGAAACCGCGCGCGGCGAACATGCCGGCAACATGGGCGAGAACGCCCGGCTTGTTTTCGACGAGAGCACTGATGATGTGTTTCATGGGAAATCCCCGCTTTCTATGCCGTAGGTTAGATGAGTCGTTCCAGAATGTCCAGGCCGTCCATTTCGTCGAGGCTCTTGCCCGCCGGAACCATCGGCCAGACGTTCTCCTCGGCCTCCACGTGGAAATCCACCACGCAGGGCTTCGTCTCCGCGAGCATCTGCTCGACAGCCTTCGGTACGTCCTCTTTCTTCTCTACCGTCAGACCTACGGCGCCCATGGCCTGGGCCACAGCGGCATAGTCGGGGTTGGTCACGTAACTGCCCGAATAGCGGCGCCCATAGAACAGCTCCTGCCACTGGCGGACCATTCCCATGTAGCCGTTGTTCAGCAGAACCACTTTGACCGGCAATTCATATTGAACGGCGGTGGCCAGTTCGGTCAGCGTCATGTTGAAGCTGTGGTCGCCGTCGATGTCGATCACCGCGGCGTCGGGCACCGCGAACTGGGCGCCGATCGCCGCCGGCAGGCCGAAGCCCATCGTGCCGAGCCCGCCGGAGGTGATGAACTGACGCGGTCTCGCGAACTTGTAGAATTGCGCCGCCCACATCTGGTGCTGACCGACACCGGTCGTCACGATCGCTTCGCTCTTCGTCTGCCGGCACACTTCCTCGATGACGTATTGCGGCTTGATCTGGCCCGCGTTGCCGTCATATTTGAACGGGAACTTCTTCTTCCACTCCGCGATCCGCTTGAACCACGCCTCGCGCGGACGATACTCCACTTCCTTCGTCAACTCGGTCAGGATGTGCTTGGCGTCGCCGACCACGGGAATATCGACGTGGACGTTCTTCGAGATGCTGGCCGGGTCGATGTCGACGTGGATGATCTTCGCGTTCGGCGCGAACGTGCTCAGCTTGCCTGTGACGCGGTCGTCGAATCGGGCGCCGACCGCGATCAGCACGTCGGATTCCTGGACCGCATAGTTGGCGTAGGCAGAACCGTGCATGCCGAGCATATCCAGCGATTCGGGATGCCTCTGATCGATGCTGCCGAGCCCGAGCAGGGTCATGGTCACCGGCAGGTGGGCCTTCTCGGCAAACGCACGCAGCTCCTCGCTGGCGTTGGCGATGATGACCCCGCCTCCGACGTACAGCACGGGACGCTCGGACTTGTTGATCGCCTCCGCAGCCGTCGAAATCTGTCGGGCATGACCCTTGGTGCGGACCTTGTAGCCGGGGAGGTTGATCTCCACCTTCCCATCGCCGCGATGCTTGCTGACCTCGACGTCGACGGGCAGATCGATCAGGACCGGGCCGGGCCGACCCGTCGAGGCGATGTGGAACGCCTCGCGAAGCGTACGCTCAAGGTCCTTCACGTCCTTGACGATGCAGTTGTGCTTCGTGATCGGTCGGGTAATCCCGGTCGTGTCCGCCTCCTGGAAGGCGTCGTTGNNTTTGTGCATGGCCGGGTAATGCCGACGATGTCGACTTCCTGGAAGGCGTCGTTGCCGATCAGCTCGGTGCGAACCTGCCCCGTCAGAGCGACCATCGGGATCGAGTCCATCATCGCGGTGGCCAGACCCGTCACCAGGTTGCACGCGCCGGGACCGCTGGTGGCCAGCACCACGCCCACCTTGCCGCTGGCGCGGGCATACGCGTCCGCCATGTGGCAGCCGCCCTGTTCGTGACGGGGGACGATCATTCGGATCGGCGCCTGGTAGAGCCGGTCGAACAGCGGCAGGACCACGCCGCCGGTGTAGCCGAACATGACCTCGACTCCCAGATCGACCAGGGTCTCAGCGATGATCTGGGCGCCGGTCCTCTCTGGGGATGTCTCGGCGGCTTGGGCCGAATCACGCGAATTCGATGGCATGTGGATCTCCTTTCTCGAAGGGCGCGCTGTCGGGGTCAATCCCCGGCTGCACCCGATGGGTATATCAATCTGGTCTCTTTCGTTTCTTTGTCTCGTCGTACGCGTCCGCACCTTTGGACAAACGTCGGGCACTCACATTGCATTCTCGAGTCGGCGCAGCCCTTCCATTTCATGGAGGCCTCGGCCCGAGGGAACCATTGGCCAGACATTCTCCTGAGCCTCGACGTGAAAATCAAGCAGACAAGGCCTTTTCTCCGCGAGCATTCGCTCGATCGCGGCGCCGACGTCCGCCTTGGCGTGCACCGTGACACCGACGGCGCCGACCGCCCGAGCGTACGCGGCAAAATCCGGGTTTTTCACGCAGCTATGGACATACCGCCGATCGTAGAACAGTTCCTGCCACTGGCGGACCATGCCCATATACCCGTTGTTGAGGACGCAGATCTTGATCGGCAACTCCGCCCGGACCGCGGTGGACAACTCCGAGAGCGTCATGCTGAAACTGTGGTCTCCGTCGATGTCGATGACCGTCGCCTCCGGCCGGGCCAACTGGGCGCCGATCGCCGCCGGCAGACCGAAGCCCATCGTGCCCAACCCGCCCGAGGTGATCAACTGGCGACCGTGACGGAACCGGTAGAACTGGGCCGCCCACATCTGATGCTGGCCGACGCCGGTGGTGACGATTGCGTCGCCATGCGTCTGCCGGCAGACCTCCTCGATCACGTACTGTGGTTTGATCGTGCTCGCGGCGCGGTCGTAGGCGAGGGCGCAGGAGTCTTTCCAGGCCGCGATTCGAGCGAACCAAGCCGCCCTCTCGTGGTAGTCGACTCGCTCGGCCAACCGGGTCAGAACCGCCTTGGCATCGCCCACGATGGGGATATGGGCTGGCACGTTCTTCGATATGTTCGCGGCGTCGATATCGATATGGATGATCCTGGCGCCAGGGGCAAAGGTCCGCAGGTCGCCCGTGACGCGATCGTCGAATCGGGCGCCGACCGCGATCAGCAGGTCGCACTCCTGGATGGCGTAATTGGCGTACGCAGCCCCGTGCATGCCCAGCATGTCCAGCGACCCTGGCAGGCTCTGGTCGTAGCTGCCCAGCCCCATGAGCGTCATGGCGACCGGCAGATTCGCCCGGAAGGCCAGCTCTCGCAACTCCGCGGTGGCGTTGCTGCCGATAACGCCCCCGCCGGCCAGCAGCACCGGGCGCTCGGACTTCTCGATCGCCTCGACCGCCCGGGCAATTTGTGCCGCAGGAGCGGTCGTGCGGGGCCGGTAGCCGGGTAATTCGATCTCCGCCACATCCCCGTTGCCCCGATATGTGGTGAACTCCAGATCCACCGGCACATCGACCAGGACCGGTCCGGGCCGCCCGGTCGAGGCGATGTGAAACGCCTCGTGGATCGTTCGAGCCAGATCCGTGATGTCCGTGACGATGTAGTTGTGCTTGGTAACCGGGCGGGTGATCCCCGTCATGGGGGCCTCCTGGAAGGCGTCGCCACCGATCAGGTCGGTCCGGACCTGCCCCGTGATGGCCACCAGCGGGACCGAGTCCATCATCGCAGTGGCCAGGCCGGTGACGAGATTGCACGCGCCGGGACCGCTGGTGGCGATAACCACGCCGGTCTTGCCACTGGCACGTGCGTAGGCATCCGCCATGTGGCAGCCCCCCTGCTCGTGGCAGGGCACGACAAAGCGGATCGGCGTCTCGTAGAGCCGATCGAGCAGGGGCAGCACGGAGGCGCCGGTATAGCCGAACACCGTATCGACGCCGTGCGCAAGTAACGCATCGACAATGATTTGCGCACCGGTTTGGCAGAAAGGGATTGTGGCCGGGGAGAACTGCTTCGACAACATGTGATCTTCCTTTCCCGATCAACACGTCGGGCACCTACCGTCAGGAGCCCTTTGGTTATTCCGGTGGATCGCGGCGTTTTAGGCGCCTCCTGGCGACCAACCGCCCTTGCACTGAAGAGCGGCCGACACACCCGAAGATACGTGCGTTGCCACGACCCCGTAACCATCCCAACCGTTCTGGGATGCACCAGGATCATTTCCCATGCTCATGCATGGAATACGTATGGTAGGCGTATCGGATCGTTTTGTCAAGTTCTTTTGAAAAGCGGGACATGAATCTACGTATATTTACTTATGTCCTCGTCAAATACGGGACGATGCCAAATGACAGAGGTCAACCGACGGCACCAAAGGGACGGTCTATGGGAGCCGTCCAGCGAAAGGAAGTGGTCCGGATTCGGTCGGGCCGGCGGGTCGCATCTGAGCTGCCTCGTGGCAGGATTTCAGGACCTGGCGATGGCCTTTGGCTTGCAGTTGGTCGGTTTTATGCTATAATAGCGGGTGCGTTATGCGTATTTCTTCGCGTCGTGGTTCGAAGGGCCTGGAGCAGCGCGCGGTGGCACAGCAATATCGAAACGACAACTCTGAAACCGACCCGGCGGTGCAAGCAGCATCGGAGCTCTTCCTCAGATATGGCACCTTCATCCGCGCCGTCATTCGGTTCCAGGCCAGGAATGAGTTTCAGGAGGATGATCTATTCCAGCAGTTCTTCCTCTCCCTCGTCAGCAGGCCCATGCCTGCAAACGTCGAGAACGTCAAGAGTTACCTATATCGGGCCATTGCCAACGACATCGTCGATTCGGCGCGGCGCAAGGCCCGTCGTCGCAGACATTTTGAAAAACTTGCTCAAGAATTTCGGAATTCCATCCACAAGCGGGTCCCCTCGCACGCCATACTCGGTGAAGAGAGCGACAATGCGGCGTTTGTGTGCCTGACGCGACAGTTGTGTAGACGGGAAGCTGAAGCCGTCACGTTGCGGTATCAGGACAACCGAAGTATCTCGGAGATCGCCGATCTGATGGGCGTCGACCAACGGACGGTCAGCCATTACCTGGCCGCGGCGTTGAGGCATTTGAGGAGAATTTGTGCGATTGAATGAGGGATAAGGATGGTAGCGTTCGATGGAAGCGAAGCATGCCAGAGAGCGGAGGCGCATTACCACGACTACCTTGAGGATCCGGGTGGCTCCTCGCTGACGGGGTCCGTCGTCCGCCATATCGAGGGATGTGCATACTGCCAGCATCGCCTCCAGGTGCTCCGCGAGGCGCTCTGCGAAGGCGGCGCTGATGGGCAACCGGCGCAGGGCGAGAGAGATTCGCAGCTGATCGCGACGTTGCGGTCCCATTTTGAACGTCTGGATGAGCCGTTGGGCTGTGCGGACGTCAAACCTTTTCTTTTTGGCCTCGCCTGTCCGGCGGTACGAATCAGAATACCGACACCCATGACGGTCCATGTGGACCAGTGCGCCCAGTGCGCCGAAGATCTGGAAATGCTGCGGCACCTGGATCTGGATGTCGAACGGTCGAGCCGTTTAGGGCAGCTTTGCAGCTCTGATCTGGCGGCGGATCCCGATCTGTGTCGACGGTCGCAACCGCACGCCGCAGCCTTCGCCTCCGTGGCCTATGAGACCATCCCGGCCGCTCTTCTCGATCATATGTGTTTTTGTCCCTCGTGTCGTGACCGGGTGCGAGAGCTCCAGAAGGACCCTGCCGAGGGTACGCGTCAGGCATCAGGGCAGATTCAGCCGTGTCTTGCCGGCGGGCTCACGCGGGCCGAGTTGTTCGACTGCGCCGTTCCATATGGCCGAGGGCCCGAGTTCTTCCGAACTGATCGGCAGCGAGCGGTCTGTGAGCATGTGCGGTCGTGCCCGCGTTGTCTGGAGGCAGTGCGACAGATCCGGCGGACCGTTGGCCGGATTATGCAACGTCCGGATTCGGGCGTGGTCACCGTGTACACCGCACAAGACCGTCAAGAAGCAAGCCACGAACATAGAGAACGGCTGTCCTACGAGAGCAGCGGCATCGATGTCCAGGTCACGTATGGCGGCGCGGCGACGATGACCAACCTCAAGAGTCGAGCGCACCTGAAGCGTCCTGCCTCGAGGCCGAACTTCAAGATCTTCGGTCGAATCGCGTTTCTGACCGCCGCAATGATCCCGCTGGCGGTGTTGTTCTTCCTGAGCCTGCCGTCGGCGTCCGGCTTGAGCGTCCGGCAGGTCGATTCCATCCTCGGCCAGGCCAGGAACGTGCACGTATCCACATTCAACGACAGCGAAGAAGAACCCTTCCAGCAACAGTGGATCTCTCGCGACAGTCAGATCATCCTGTTTGAAATCGAAACCGAACGGAAGATCTACGATCTCGGCAACCGCCAGACCACCGTCGTCCAGCCCGGCCTCGGAGTCGTGGATCGCTCCGCAATGGACCAGCAGACATACCAGAGTGCGAGGAATGCCATGGAGCGGCTCCTGGCGTCCGGCCTGGATGGGGCGCCCGTAGATGCCGAGCTGACGCATCGGCCCGCCGACTCGCAACGCGCGCAGGACGGTCTGGACGTGTACGAGCTGACGTGGGATCGTTCTTCCGGCACCGGGATCCCGATGCCGAGGAAACTGAAGATCTACATCGATCCGATCACCCGACTTCCCCAGCGTCAGGAATTCTCCATGTGGGTTTCCGGTCTCAACGATTGGCGCGTAGAGACCACGCTGTATCGGTATCCGGAGGAGGAGGTGATCGCCGCCCGCCGGGAGGCCTTGCTTTCCACGAAGTAGGCTGATCTAGTCGGGATCCCAGAGTGGAGTCCGGTTGCGGTAGATCGGCACCTCCGCTTCGCCCGTCTTCTCCACCTCCATCGCCGAGGCCTTCTTCCGTTCTACGTGGCCATCGGCAAAGCCCACGTTGACGGTCTTGTTGGGGTGCCGTCCCCCGATCGCATCCTCGATCTGCTCGGGCAACAGTTCGCGGTCCATATTGATCTGAAGACCCGGGATGTACGCTGTACCCAGCGCCAGACTGCCGGAGTAGCGATTCGGAGGCTCGAGTGTGGCATCCCACCAGCAGATCAGGGCATATCCGCTGTCGGCCAGCAGCAGCGTCGAGCCGGGATGCCGGATTGTGCTCGTCGACAGCGGAGGACCGCCGAACTCATTGGCGAAGAGCTTCACGTCGGCGGCGCTGCGGCAGAGTGAACGGTTGACCCCATAGTTGCCCCATAGAATGCTGCGCGACCTCTCGATCCGTTTCGATGGACACTCCAGGATCTTCCGATCTCGCTGTGACCGCGAGCGGACCGCGCCGATGAAGTTGGGCCAGTACCAGCCGGGCAGATCGTAGCGCGGGTCGCTGATGTCGCCGCCGGGTGGGTTGCGCCGCATGGCCCAGATCCCGTAAGGAAGGGTCTCGTGCTCTGCCTCGTACTGGTGAAATTCGATGGCCAGTTGGCGGATATGGGCCTGACAAACCGTCGAGCGAGCCTGCTGACGGGCGCTGTGCAGCACCGGAAACAGCAGCGCCGCCAGAAGCGCAATCACCGCGATCACCACCAGCAATTCGACCAGAGTAAATCCGCCAGACCTCATGGCTGCCATTGTACGCCTGGATGCCCCTGCGTCAATCGCACGCGATGTAATAAGAACAGGCGAGGACCATCGAATCCTCGCCTGTTCTTCTCTGTTGACGTGTGACCCGTTCGTTCTAGTCGCAGGCACTCATCGCGAACCAATCCCAGACACCGGTCACCCGGCAACCCTCGCCGGGATCGTAAACACAATCTGATCCGGCCATTCGTGCCAGCGCGAGGTCTTCACAATAGCCGCTGGGGGCACTTTCACAGCCCCAGCGCTCGAAATACCACTGGAAGTAGCCGTAACAGAAGTCTCCACCGTCCTCGCACGGAATGATGTCCTCTTCCTGGATCAACTCAGTGCATGTCCACCCCTTGGCCCCGCCGGCAACGGTACGGAGGGCGGTATCCGGCACATCCGCGAAATGGCCCTCCAGCGGCTGATTTGAGATCAGCAGGGCGACACCTTCCGTCCAGTCACTGGACAGGAAGGCCTTGTCGCGGCGCGAATAGAAACCGTCACTGGACAGGTCAGCGACCCATGCGTAGCGTCCCTCGATGCGATCGAGCACCACGAAGTGATTCTGTCCTGGGATGTGCAGAATCGCCTTGCAGGCGGGCAGCGCCTCCAGGGTCGCTACATCCGTCTGTACCGCCCGACAGTGAAGACCGAGGCGCTCGGCGCACTGCTTCAGGTCATACAGCGTCGTCTGTCCGTCCGAGCCGATCATCTGCGCCAATTGGCTTGCCGTCGGGGTCTTGCCCATCTGCCTCGCTGCGTACCGCAGCGAGGCGGTCGCACAGTTCTGGGACCGGCTGCCTGCACCGGCAGCGTAGGCGAGACGTTCCGCCAGCAGCAGATCGGTATCCACGCTGTTCGAATAGTGGTAGATGGACGCCTTGCTGGATAGTGGCGAATAGTACTCGATCACAGTATCGGCGCCGAAGGAGACATCGAGTTTTTCCGAGCCCGGCACCGCGGTGCTCACGGCGCCGAGGTCCCATTTGTCCGAACGCAGCAGGCGGTTGCTGAATGCGTCGTATTGCTCCACGAAGACGCCCCTGGGCACCCAGAAGCCTCCGACGTCGCGATATCCCGAACAGGTCGTATACGTGACCAGGCTGCCGCCCGAAACCTTGGCCGACAGCGTCGCGAAGTCCTTCGATGGATCCAGGACGAAGCTCATGGAGGAGCCATCGCCCGGTTCAATGGTCATCTCGATTTGCGTGCCCTCTTTGCCTGCAATCTCAGTGGCCGAGATCTTGGCCGCCAACAGGCTTGCGTAGGAGAGCGGACCAGAGCCCCAAGCGGTCACGCCGGCGGTCAACGGTCCCGTGACCGTGTGAGGGATCTTGTACCCAGCATCGACAATGGCGCCGCCTGCCGAGACGGCATAGATCGTATATTCCTGCCCGTCCCAGGCGAAGATCCGCTTATCATTCCAGCTCCGATTGAAGTAGTTGACCGCGTAATTTCCGAACAGGTCGCCCGACGGAGTCACCGAGTCGCTTCGCGACGACACGGAGACCTCCCAGTAAAACCTTTCCCCATCGTACTTTACGACCTCCGAGGTCGTCATGCTCGACTCATTGGCCAGTTCGTACTCGACGTTGAAGGGAATCGCATCCAGGACCATTTTCTCGAATTCGGTGCTCTCCTCCGCCTTGTCGGCAGTGTTCTGGTACTCGCTGATCGCCTCCTCGATGCTGCGATCCACCAGGGCCGAATTCGTGGTCCTGGCAGCCTTGTACTGCTGGTGCCTACCCTCGATGGTTCCCGCTGGGATCCAGGTCTGTCGGCCCATACTGGTGAGTTTTTCGACGATCTCGCCGATCTCGGCCTGATCCAGCGACATCTGGCCATAGGCGGGAAGACCCATGACCACCGCCAGAATCAGAATGATGATGGAATTCACGACCCTCATAGCTTACCTCCTTTTCTTGAATGTATGATGACCGCTCTACACACGCGATACTTCGGCGAAAACGAAGCCCGCGTCTAGGTGCGGACAGAAGCGCCCATCCTAAAGCGATTCTGAGGGGGAAAATGTGGACACGAATCCTGAAAAGGTCCGAAAAAAAATGTCCTCCGCACCGTCTGCCGAGCAGGAAAGCCGGCCTGTTCTCGCTTAGGGTACCGCGACCGCCGCGTTGGGATCAGACCCAGGGGCAACCGCCTGCGTCCGCTCGAGCCAATACTCGCTGAAAAGCGCCATGTCGCGAGCGTCGACCCAGTCATCCGCATTCAGATCGAGCGCGGGCGCTGCATTGGGCTCCTCGACGTCCGCAACACGCCATTGGTCTGCCAATATCGCGAAATCCACGAAGTTGACGAGGTGGTCCTGGTCATAGTCCCGAGTCAGGACGTGCTGAAACGAAAGCACCTGGAGCAGATCAACCTCAAACGGAGGCGGATCTGCGTCCTCCGGGCTGCGATCCGAGCTGTTGGGATCGCTCGGCCCATAGGCATACAATCCGGGAGTACACGTACCCACCCCAAGGGCCTCGAAATCGAGGACGAACCACTCCCCTGCGATGCTGTCTAACCACGCGAACAAATCAAGGCGCGATCCGACACTGCTGGTGCGCAGGGTCACACTAGAATGACTCCCCAATGCACTAAGGCAAGAGCCTTCGTAACGACGCGACTCCAGACTGTAGTCTCTTCCCGAGACATCGCCTACAGCCAAGTCTTGCGGAGAAAGCCAGATCAGCCCATTCCAAAACCCGCCGGTGTCGGAGCTGATGAAGATGGCGAGTCGGGTTCCGACCATGATGTCGCGATAGACGTGGGGGACGTTGGGATCGGCCAAGGGCAGAGGGGTCACTTCGTCGGACAGATAGACGTCCGCCCAGACCCTGGCCGAGGCGGTCGTAGCGAGAAGACTCGCCAGGACCAGTGAGACGGCCACCCCCGTGCTCGCCTTGATTCCATCCATCTGCTTATCAGACCCCCAACAGCGTACCAGAACCATAGGCTCGGCGGCTGGCTACACCCTCATCGCGGGCGTAGAACTGATTCGGATCGTCCGCACGACGATATTATAGGAGATTGCCTCCGGCGAGTCAATCCAAATGCTATGTTCCCCAGCCAATCGCCCATCACAGCTCGGGCACCGGTTCGTTCGGTTCGCCGACGTCGGTCCGCTCCAGCCAGAATTCGCTGAACGCCGCCACGTCTGCGACGTCGATCTGCCGATCGGCGTTCAGGTCGAACCGACTGGCCTCGTTCGGGTCCACCGCCTCATCGGCTCCCATTTGCGCCGCCAGCAAGGCGAAATCCACGAAATCCACGACCTTGGAACCGTCGAAATCCCGGGTGGGAACGTGATGGAAGGTCAGGAGATCCACCAGCTCAAGCGTAAACGGCGGTGCATCCTGCTCGTAGGGATTCGGATTGCCCTCCGCACGAAACTCATACAACCCGATGCTGCACGTGCCCACGGCTCTGGCCTTGTAGTCCAGGACGAACCACTCGCCCGGTTGCGCATCCCACGCCGAAAACAGCGAGACGAAGACCCCGTTGGAGGCTTCCTGAATGTTAACCAGGGGGTTGCGCCCGGCCGCCTTCAGACAGGACCCTTCATGGCCCTGAAACGGACGCTTCGGATTGAATCCCCGGCCCGAGAGGGTGCCCACGCCGACCGCCTCCGGCGGCAGCCATAGCTGTCCGTCCCACATCCCGCCTGAGTCCGAAACCAGGAACACGGCCAGCCGGGTGCCCACCATGATATCTCTGTACACGCCAGGGATATTCGGCTCTGCCAGGCCAAGCGGCGTCTGCTCATCGGCCGCATAGACCTGCACCGAGACCCCGGCAAGCGCTGTCAGCGGAAAAACCCCCATCACAACCAGCGGGATCAGGACCCGAATTACCTCTCCTCGCAAGATGCGATCTCCTCGTCAGAGGCCTTCCTTCTCGTTAAACGGATCTGCCTCTGATCGCTGCGACTGCGTTCGTCTTATCTCAACAGAGAAACCTACAGTCGCAGTATAGGCAATTCAGGTGGCATAGTCAAGCGAAATGGGGAATCAGTACATATATCCAGGAATGCACACCGCCCAGGCGGACGCGGGTCGCGTGGTGCGCACGAGAAAACGTGCGAGTCTCAAGCCTTGGTCGGGTCCGCCGAATCTACTTCTGCAGAGCCGACTCGCGCCGCATCACAAAGTGGCTGCACATGTCGTCGGCCCACGTGAACAGGCCCTTGGGGCGGTGCTGATCGGCGTTCAAGGACGTCGCCCAGGTGCAATGCCCCCATGTAGGCTTCTCGATGCACGTGCGCGCCGCCAGGAAATACCGGCATATCTCACAGCGTTGGTCGGTTGTCATAGGTTGTCCATCTCCCAGGAGCGGGCCATAGGCCCGTTCATGTGCCGTCCTACCGAAACCTGCGAAAGGACGCTATCGCCCTGCGCTTTGCCCTGCCGAATAACAGGCGCTCGTGGGCATGCAGATGTGGATGCGAAAATCCGCAAAGTCGCAGATTTTATTCTTCCTCGTCGGCCCCAGCGGCATGGATGGTAGCGATTCGTGAGTCGAGCGCGTGTGTGAGAATACCGTGGCGGTCTTGTGGCAGCCTCAAGGGTTGTCCTGAGCGAAGTCGAACGGAGC
>NPIE01001778.1_pt1 | contig 78477 bp, 67 predicted proteins | sample 8637661 | NCBI WGS metagenome assembly NPIE01 (sample SAMN07420842, study PRJNA396082) | bioreactor metagenome | isolation source: sample BA12 brine-fed electro-methanogenic bioreactor BA | place: Japan: Kochi | collected 2016-12-09
GTCGTTTTACCATGGTCAATATGTCCAATGGTTCCAACATTGACATGCGGTTTTGTTCGTTCAAATTTTTCTTTAGCCATTTGTTCCTCCTATGATTGTGGCTAATTGTGATTCTGGAACTACTTCATATTTGAAGAATTCCATCGTATAGCTGCCTCGACCTTGAGTAATCGAGCGGAGATCTGTGACAAATCCAAACATGCTCTTCAGAGGAACCTCTGCAGAAACAATTTGAGTTTGACCTACAGACTCAATTTTGCCGACTTTCCCTCTTCGAGAACTAATCAAAGAGATTGAGTCGCCTAAGTAGCTTTCTGGAACAACAATCTGGACTTTCATTATTGGTTCCAGAAGTTTTGCAGAAGCCTTTTTGAGAGCATCATGAAAGGCTTTTGCTCCTGCAGTTCGAAATGCCATTTCAGAAGAATCGACGGGATGATAAGAACCATCCACAATCCGAACCCCTACATTGACAACTTCATAGCCTGCTACAGGACCATTCTCCAATGCATATTTTATACCTGTTTGGATGGCAGGGATATAATCTTTAGGGATCACCCCTTGCTTAATATGGTCCTCAAAAATGAATCGTTCTCCTGTTGTAATTGGGAAAACTTCACAAACAACATGTGCATATTGCCCATGTCCGCCAGTTTGTTTAATGTGTTTTGCTTCTCCTCTGGCTTCGAATTCAATGGTTTCTTTATAAGCAACACGAGGACTACCAGTGTTGACTTTCACACCGAATTCACGAAACAAACGATCAATAATCACTTCAAGGTGCAACTCTCCCATTCCAGAAATGACAGTTGATTCTGTTTCGTTGTCATAAGAATATCGAAATGTAGGATCTTCCAATTGGAATTTTCCTAGACCTTTTACAAGCTTATCTTGGTCTTGCTTAGTTTGAGGTTCTACTAATACGGATACAACTGGTTCAGGAAATTTAATCTCTTCCAAAGAAATGGGGTGCTTTTCGTTACATATAGTATCCCCCGTATAGCTTTGTTTGAAACCAACAATTCCAGCAATATCCCCTGCTTGTATATGGTCGACATCCTCTCTTTGATTCGAATGCAACCGGACGATTCTAGAAACTCTTTCTTTTTGTCGTTTGTTTGTGTTGTAAACGTATGAACCAGCTTCTAAAACACCAGAGTAAACACGTGTAAATGCCAAAGCTCCAATATATGGATCAGAGGCTAATTTAAAAACCAATGCAGACAAGGGTTCGTCATTTTTTGGATAACGTACTTCTTGTTCTTCATTGGTAGGATTGATCCCCTTAACAGGATCAATGTCTAGAGGTGAAGGTAAATATCGAACAATACCATCTAATAAGGGTTGAATACACTTATTGCGGTAGGATGTTCCACAAAATACTGGAAAGAAAATATTTTCAATGCAACCTTTTGCGATAGCGTTAATAATCTCTTCTTCAGTCAGATCTTGACCTTCCAGGTATTTCTCCATTAACACATCATCAATTTCAGCAACAGACTCTATAAGAGACCCTCGATAGAGTAAGGCTTCGTCTTTCAATTCATCTGGAATTTCTTCGACAGTGAAATCTCCTGAAGCGTCATCGTTATAGATATAGGCCTTCATACTGATGAGATCAATGGATCCTTTGAAAGTATCTTCTGCACCAATCGGGAGCTGAACCAAAACAGGATTTGCTCCTAATTTCTCTTTTATATCCTGAACAACTCGATGTAGATTTGCTCCAACACGATCCATTTTGTTGACATAGATAACTCTTGGAACTCGATATTTGTCAGCTTGATACCAGACTGTTTCTGATTGAGGTTGTACTCCGCCGACACTGCAAAAAACAACGACAGCTCCATCGAGTACACGCAAAGATCGTTCCACTTCTACTGTAAAATCTACGTGACCCGGAGTATCAATCAGATTAATTGTGTGGTCTTTCCAACTACAGGAGATAACAGCAGATGTGATTGTGATGCCTCTTTCTTTTTCTTGGACCATCCAATCCGTTGTTGTATTGCCATCATCTACGTTACCAATACGATGAATTTTACCAGTATAGTAAAGAATTCTCTCAGTTGTAGTAGTTTTACCCGCATCAATGTGGGCAACAATACCGATGTTTCTTAAATTCTCTATGTTTATCGAATCGTTTTTTGTTGGATTATTACTCATAAAATTTCACGTGGTTATTTAAAATGCGAGAAAGCTTTGTTCGCTTCTGCCATTCGATGCATATCTTCACGTTTTTTATAAGCGCCACCGGTTTTGCGGATAGCGTCTACAAATTCGGAAGAGAGCTTTCGAACCATTGGAGCACCTTTCTTTTTTCTGCTTGTCATAACAATCCAGCGGATTGCTAATGTGATTCCTTTGTCGTATTCGACTTCCGTAGGAATTTGATAGGTAGCTCCACCAATTCGTTTTGGTGTTACTTCAACCAAGGGACGTACTGATTCAGTAGCAGTCTCAAGTACTTCAACAGGTTTCATTTTTAAAGAAGAAGAAGCATCATCAAGTGCTTTGTAGAGAATGTTCAAAGCTCTTTCTTTCTTCCCATGGAGCATCAATTTTCCTACATATCGACTCAACAAGATGCTGTTGTATTTGGCATCGGGTGCAGGAGGTTTTCTGGGTAATAGTTTCGCTCTTGGCATACAATGTCTCTCTTTCTACCCTTTAGGTCTTCGAGTACCATATTTGGAACGGCTTCTTTTACGATCGGTAGTACCTTCTGTATCCAAAACGCCGCGCACGATATGATAGCGAACACCAGGCAAATCTTTTACACGACCGCCACGAATAAGAACCACCGAGTGTTCTTGTAAATTGTGGCCAATACCGGGGATATATGCAATAACTTCATATCCATTGGTTAATCTGACTTTAGCGACTTTACGCAAAGCAGAATTCGGTTTTTTTGGTGTCATCGTCCTAACAATAGTACAGACACCTCGTCTCTGGGGACAACTATCCAGAGCTCTCGTTTTCGATTTTTTCTTAACAATTTTCCTGGGTTTTCTCACCAGTTGATTAATTGTTGGCATAACTCACCTCTAGCAAATAAATAAAATCATAGCAATACACTATATCTCAAAAAGTTTCAAACCAAAATACGATTTTATCAAATACTGACACTAAGTCAACAAAAGTTCTGAGAGTTTTTTTATCTCAATTTCATTCTTCGTCTGTTGGTTCTACTATTAATTCCATCTCCTCCGATAGCTCGTTTAATCCATCGAATACTTCATCGTTGTTCTTGGAATCTTCAATTCCTTTCAATTCATGGTCAGTTTCTTGATCTTTCATTATTCCGGAATCTCGTGGAACATATAGATCTTCATTGTGGATACCTAATTTTCTTCGATAATATCGAAGGCCTGTTCCTGCAGGAATTGGATGACCAACAATAACAGCTTCTTTCATACCCTCTAAATAATCACGTTTTTCTCGGATTGCGGCTTCAGCTAATATTTTTGGAGTTTCTTGGAAAGAAGCTGCAGAAAGGAAGCTTTCGCTAATAGAAGCAGCTTTGGTCAATCGTAAAAGTTGTAATTCAGAAGTAACTTCTTTTTTATTTTGGCTCTTAAGCCATCGATTCGTCTCTTCAATCTGATTTCGATCAATACGATCCCCAGGTAAGAAATCGCTTCCACCGGGATCTTTTACTATCATTCTACGCATGAGTTGTTTTACAATAACTTCAACGTGTTTATCGTTGATATCCACACCCTGGCTTTTGTATACTTTTTGAATTTCTTGAATCAAATATTGTTCTGTAGCCATTTTTCCGCGGGTTTTCAAAAGAACATGAGGATTTAAAGAACCTCTGGTCAATTGATCTCCAATTTCAACTTTATCGCCATCTTTCACCAAAATCCCGCTTTCATAGCGGATGTCATACGTTTTAGGAGAAGAAGATTCATTCTCAATCAATATGGTTAAATGGCGTTGTTCATGCTTAATTCTGATTGTACCAGATTCTTCAGCAATAATCGCTTCACCACGAGGCTTACGAGCTTCAAATATTTCTTCTACACGAGGTAGACCTTGGGTAATGTCATCTCCGGCAGCTCCACCCTGGTGGAACGTTCGAAGTGTTAGCTGAGTTCCGGGTTCTCCAATAGATTGAGCGGCTATAACTCCTACTGCCTCCCCTGCTAAAACATCTCTTCCAGTTGACAAATCTAGACCATAACATTTAGCACAAACACCATTCTCTGAAAGGCAGTTTAAAGGAGATCGCAGTTTAACCGAAGTAATCTCAAGTTGATCAATTTGATTTGCATGCTCTTCAGTGATTAGGTCGTTACGATTCACAATAATCTTCTTACCTTTTTTTACGTCTTCTGCAGCATAACGGCCAATGATTCTTTCGCGTAAAGGTTCAATAACATTATCGTCACTGATGATTGATTCAACCTGTATACCTTCAACTTTTTGCATTACTTTTACTTCCACTATGCCCATCTCTTCAATAGCCATAGCAGAATCGTAATCGATATATGAGCCTTTTTTCAAGAAAATTTCATCTGTTTTGGGTTTACGGATATCTTGATCTGCATAGAGTCCAACAATTTGGTTTGAAATCCTGCGAATTGTTTTTCCTGCTGCAGTTCTCGCGATTTTGGTAGTATGTTCACAGTCATTCTCGCGGATGATAACAGAGTGGGCTACATCGACGAGACGTCGGGTGAGATAACCAGAATCAGAGGTTTTAAGGGCTGTATCAGCTTGTCCTTTTCGAGCTCCATGAGTAGAAATGAAGTATTCAATGACTGTTAATCCTGATCGGAGATTATTTTTAATGGGATATTCAATGGTTTTACCAGTTGGATCCTGCATTAAACCTCGGATACCGACCATCTGGGATACTTGCGAAGGATTTCCTCGAGCACCTGAGGATGCCATCATGTGAATGGGGTTGGTGGTATAAAAGTTTTTGAATGCACCGTTTCGGATGTCCGACGTACATTCGTTCCAGTTGTCAATGATCTTTTTGTGTCTCTCGGAATCTGAGATCAAACCATTTTCATATGCTTGTTTAAGTTGAATTTCTTTAGTTTCAGCTTCATGAATGCGGTCTTGTAAATTAGGTGATTCAACCATATCGTCGATTCCAACAGTCACACCTGCTATGGTAGAGTAGGTGAATCCAAGCTGTTTGATTTTTTCCAGGAATTCAACCGTGACTTCCTCTCCAAATTGTTGATAAAAGTTTGTAATGATTCGTTTTAATTTCTTTGATGTTAATGCTTCATTGATAAATGCTAATTCAGATGGGTCACGTTGCAAATCTACTAGCAATTTACGTAGATGGATATTGAAAACAACTCGACCTACAGTGGTTTTTATCATTTCACCGTCGAGATACACACGAACGCGGTCATGGATTTCCACTTTCTTGTAATCCAACGCAATTTGTACCTCTTCCAGAGAGTGGAACACGTAATCCTTATCATGTTTTTTGTAACGCGAATCTTCCAAATCAAGGGTTAAATAATAAGAACCTAAAACAACGTCGTGAATAGGAGACATATTAGGCAATCCACTTGCAGGAGACATTAAATTTCTACTGGACATCATCAGGGTTTCAGTTTCAACAATGGCTGGAATAGAAAGAGGAACGTGAACAGCCATTTGGTCTCCATCAAAGTCAGCATTGAAAGGTGGACAAACTAAAGGTGGGATTTGTATTGCTTTTCCTTCACAAATCGTAACCTTAAAGCCCTCAACACCAAGTCTATGAAGTGTAGGAGCACGGTTTAGAAGAACCGGGTGACCTTTAATCACTTCTCCTAACACACCCCATACAATAGGGTCAAATTTCTCAATTTTCAGTTTTGCAGAGCGTAAGCTCTGTGCTAATCCTTTTTTGGTTAGACGTTCCATGACAAATGGTTTAAATAGCTCTAATACCATTTCTTTGGGCAGACCGCATTCATTGAGTTTTAATTCTGGGTTTACAACAATGACCGATCGTCCAGAGAAATCAACTCGTTTTCCTAAAAGATTTTGACGGAAACGACCTTCTTTTCCTTTTAAAATATCAGATAGTGATCGTAGTGGTCTATTTCCGGTTCCTAAAACAGGTCTGCTGCGTTTGCTATTATCCATAAGTGCATCGACGGCTTCTTGGAGCATTCTTTTTTCGTTTTGGATCATGATGTCTGGAGCACTTACATCAAGAAGTTTTGACAACCGACTATTACGGTTGATAACTCTTTGATACAGAGTGTTTAAATCCGATGTAGCAAATCTTCCTCCATCGAGTTGAAGCAAGGGTCTAAGGTCGGGAGGAATTACCGGGATGACAGACATAATCATATCGCTGGGCTTCCGTTCTGTAGACAAAAAAGCACCAACTGCATTCAATCTCTTGACAAGCTTGGTCTTTTTCTGCTGGGAAGTAGTATTCATCTGCTCTTGAAGTTCTTTCTTAAGAGCTTCAAGATCAAGTTCATCTAGAAGTATCTGAATTGCTTCGGCACCTTTTCCAGCTTGAAATCGATGACCTTCTTCAATTGCTTTATGGTATTCTTCGTCACGGATGACTTGGTATTTTTTAAAATCAGTATCACCAGGATCGACAATGATGTATTTTACAAAGTAAACAACTTCTTGTAATGATTTTGAAGTCATATTTAAAAGCAAGGATACAAAGGGAACTGTCTTTAGGTACCAAATGTGGATGATGGGAGCAGCTAATGAAATATGTCCCATTCTTTCTCGCCGAACGGTTGATCGAGTAACCTCAACGCCACATCGATCACAAATAACACCTTCATATCTTTTTCCCTTGTACTTGCCGCATCGGCACTCGTAGTCTTTAAATGGACCGAATATTTTTTCGCAAAACAATCCATCTGGTTCTGGTTTGAAGTTACGATAGCTAATGGTTTCAGATTTCCTCACTTCACCAAAACTCCAGCTCAGGATTTCGTCTGCACTAGCTAGATGGATAGATATCGCTTCGTAATCCGTAACGGACGGTTTTTTTATTGTTTTGTCTCGTGTTTGCTGTTTATCCAAAACGAGAACCCCCTTTGTGTATGCTTATATTCTTGCTCAAGAAGCTTCTTCTTCTTTCGCTTCTTCAATAACTTTTTGTGCAGTTTTTGGTGGTGCTTCCTCATAGTGTGAGAATTCCATTTCATAAAAACCTCTAGCACCCGAAACAGATTTAATGGTTGTGATGTAAGTTCCTAGTTCTCCAAGTGGTGCTTGAGCTTCAATGATTTGCCACCCTTTTTGATCTCCAACTTTCATACTCATAATGCGTCCTCTACGGGTATTCAAGTCATCAATCACAGAACCCATTGATTCCTCGGGTACATGAACTTTAAGATTCATGATGGGTTCTAACAATATTGATTCTCCTTGGTCTAATGCTTTTTTCAGGGCGATAGAGCCAGCCATCTTAAATGCTTGTTCAGAAGAATCAACAGGATGGTAAGATCCATCATATACGGTTACTTTCAAGTCAACAACAGGATATCCAGCTAAAAGACCGTGCTGCATTGCTTCAAGAACACCTTTTTCGACAGCAGGAACATACGTTTTCGGGATTGCACCTCCGAAAATTTTATTTTCAAACTCAAAGTGCTCTCCTCTGCTGGCTGGTTGTACTTCAAGCCAGCAATGACCAAACTGCCCATGACCACCAGATTGTTTTTTGTGTTTTCCTTCTACTTTGACAGGTTTTCGAATGGTTTCTTTGTACGCAATCTTGGGTTGTTCCAGCAAGAGAGAAACACCAAATTTACGCTTGGCTTTTTCCATAGTTACTTGTAGATGGGTATCTCCCATTCCACGTATAATCGTTTCACCAGTATCTTGGTCTCGTTCAATAATAATACTAACGTCATCTTCTTGAATTTTGGGAAGAACTGCTCCGAGTTTGTCTTCATCTGATTTTTTATCAGCCTTGATGGACATACGAGCATTTGGAATAGGAAGTTTTATCCAAGGAACAGTAAGTACTTGGTCTTGCTGAGAAAGAGTATGGCCGGTCTTGGTTAATGTAAGTTTTGTAATTGCACCAATGTCCCCAGCGGGAATGTGATCAATCGTAACATCTTTTTTACCGATAAATGTTGCAATTTGACCGATTTTATCACCCTTTTCTTCTGCAGTATTGTAAATTTTAGAATCTGCATTTAGGTCTCCTGAAAAGACTTTCACGAGAGAAATTCTTCCGACGTAAGGGTCTGTCATTGTTTTGAAAACGAGTGCAGCCAAAGGTCCACTTTTGTCGACTGATAGTTGAACTTCACTACCATCTTCTTTTAATGCTACGATCCCTTCTCTTTCTTCAGGACTGGGCATATAGGTGGCCATAAAGTCAAGTACGTGATCTGTTCCTTTTGAATCAGTAGCTGCAGTAAAGAGAATAGGAAAAACTTTTCTTTGTAGAAAAGCCTTTTTCAGGCATTGAAGAAACTCGTCATGAGATATTTCTTCTCCACCCAAATACTTTTCTACAAGTGCATCGTCAACCTCGATAACTGATTCTAAAAGTGCATCATAGTTGTCCTCTACGATAGACTGAAGATCTTGAGGAATATCTTCTTTTTTCCCATCAAGCGTGTAATAGGTTTTGTGAATAATGTCTGCTAAACCCTGAAGAACATTTCCTTTAATGTATGGGTAAAAAATGGGATGGCATTTTTCGGAATACTTTTGTTGAATTGCTTGCAGCATATCGGGTATATTCACATTTTCTCGGTCAATCTTGTTAACAACAAAAGCTGTTGGCAGCTTATGGTCTTCTGCATAGTAAAATGTTTTTTCAGTCCCTGCTTGCAGGCCAGAGATAACATCTATGACAATAAGTGCACCATCAGCAGCAATCATTGCAGATTTCACTTCACCTACAAAGTCAAAGTAGCCAGGAGAATCAAGAAGATTGATTTTTAAACCATTGTATTCTATGGGAATAAGAGATAAACTGACAGAAATTTGCCGTTTTGTTTCCTCTGGTTCAAAATCTGAAACAGTATTACCATCCTGAATTTTGCCTAATCGGTCAGTAATCTTAGTTTTAAAGGCAATTGCTTCCGTTATTGAAGTTTTTCCAACTCCTCCATGACCGGCTAGTACAACATTACGGATGTTTTTTGCTTCATACAGCTTCATTCATGATCCTCCTTGGTATTATCGTTAAAATTTTCAGAAACATCACTATTCGTCTCACTCATCATATCTTCAAATTCTTCATTAAAGCTATCGTCTTCGGTGATAAATTTTTCAAAATCGGAATCGAGAGCTTCGGTAGATTCAGGACTTAAGGGATCTTCAAAAGGTGACTTTGAGGAATCGTTATCGTAGGTTGAGTCCTCAACAACTTCCATTTTTATACCAAGTCCTTTAAGCTCATTGATGATGACATTAAAAGATTCAGGATTGCTACTTGGTTGAATTAAGTGTCGGTTACATATTGCTTCATATGCTTTGACTCTACCTTCGGTATCGTCAGATTTGATAGTAAGCATTTCATTTAGTGTATAGGCTGCACCATATGCTTCCAATGCCCAAACTTCCATTTCTCCGAATCTTTGACCACCAAATTGAGCTTTTCCTCCCAGTGGCTGCTGAGTAATCAGTGCATAGGGTCCAATGGAACGAGCGTGAATTTTATCTTCTACCATATGATTTAGTTTCATAATGTAGGAATAGCCCACCGTAACAGGTTTCTCAAAAGATTCACCAGAATAACCATCATATAAAACTCGTTTACCGTGCTTAGAAGATTCATCTTCTTCTAATTTTTCAACTAATTCAGCAGGATTCATTCCAGCAAAAGGAGTAGTTACACAATAGGAGTGTGAATTATTGGCAATAATCCCTAGTAAACACTCCAGTATCTGTCCAACGTTCATTCGAGAAGGTACACCAAGAGGGTTCAGGACAATATCAATTGGAGTTCCATCTTCAAGATATGGCATATCTTCAACAGGTAAAATCTTTGAAATAACACCCTTGTTTCCGTGTCTTCCGGAGAGCTTGTCGCCAATCTGTATCTTTCTTTTCTCTCCAATAAACACTTTCACAATTCTATTTACACCAATTGGAAGATTTTCTTCATCTTCTCTGGATAATACTTGAACATCAATAACAGTTCCTCTGTCTCCGGGTGGTACTCGAAGCGAAGAGTCTTTTACATCCTGTCCCTTTTTGTCAAACATTGCCCTCCAAAGCTTCATTTCGGGAGTAAACTCACTTTCTGCTTTAGGGGTAATCTTTCCTACTAAAATATCATTGGGACCAACTTCTGTTCCCACTCGGATAATGCCCTCTTCATCTAAATTGCGAAGTTGCTCCTCGGGAACATTGGGAATATCTCTGGTGATTTCTTGGGGTCCTACTTTTGTATCCCGAACTTGAACTTTATGTTCTTTGATATGAATAGAAGTTAGAGTATCTTCCTCTACTAGTCTCTGGCTAATAACGATAGCATCCTGGTAGTTATATCCTCTCCAGGGAAGATAAGCAGTTAGAAGATTTTGACCTAATGCTAATCTTCCTCTATCGCAAGCCTCTCCATTAATGATTGTGGTTTTTTGCGTAAGAATATCTCCTTGTGTAACTAGGGGATATTTATTTACAACGGTATCCTGATTTGTTCTTCTAAACTTCGTAACGGGTACTTTTGTGGATTTATAGATATCAATCACTTCTACATTGTGTTTTACAAGATTAATGATTAGTGGTAAATCTACATTATCCCCTTTGTGTGCGGCTACTTTACCGCCAATGTAAACATCTTTGGCAAGGATCACTGTCTTTTTGAGTTTTGGATTAAGAATAAAGGTTTGAGCATACTTCAGTTCTTCTATTGAGACAAGTGTTATTTTTCTAACATTGTGTTCTTTTAGCTTTGTGAAAGTACTTGGAGTAATCTGCTTACCATATTCTATATCGGGATAATATGGGTCAGAATAGACAAGAATTCGTTCAACAGGAATGTTATCCTTATGAACATACTTTACTTCAAATACAGGAACTTTTTCAACTCCACCGGTCCATCCTGCAACATCAACTTCAGGGATTTTGGCTCCAATGAGTCGATCCATCAGTCCCTTTGTGATCTCTCGTCCTGCATTGATAAGCACTTTGTTTGTTTTTGTATAAACATCGCTTACAAGTTTTCTACCAATCAAGGCTTCATTTTTTTCGTACAAAACCAACTCAGCCAGATCAATGGTTTCAAAAACATCTGAATCTGTATAAGCGACCGATAAGTTCTGATTATAGAAAAGCTTATGGAGAATATTTCCGTCAATAGTTTGTCCTACTTCGCCAATATCGGGCACAGTTTCTGCTAAAACTTTTTCAATAAGAGATGCATTGAATTTACCTATTTGAACTTGTTCGTGGCCATTATCAGGAGAGGTTATAAAGATAGATGTAGAATCCACATATGAGACAATACCCTCTTGGGGAGAAAGCTCAGATGCTCCAGAATCAATGGCTGCTTTTTCTTCCAGTCCAGTACCGGAATAAGGAATTTCGGGATGAATTAGAGGAACTGCTTGGTGCTGCATATTACATCCCATTAATGCTCGGTTTGCATCGTCATGCTCTAAAAAGGCAATAAGACCAGCGGATACTGAAAAAACCTGTAATGGAGAAATATCGATAAGATTCACTTTTTCTTTGGGTACAGTAAGATATTCTTCATAATACCTGCAAAGGACTCGATCTGCTGTGATATTGCCATGTTCATCAACGGGAGTATCAAATTGTGCAATATATCGGTCATCTTCATCGTCAGCAGTCAAAGTGACAACTTTATCCGTGACTTTTCCATTTTCGACTACCTTGTATGTAGCAACAATAAAACCTCTATCGTCTATTTTTGAATACACTGAAAGTGAGTTGATAAGTCCAACGTTTTCGCCTTCAGGTGTTTCAATGGGACAAATCCTTCCATAGTGGGAATAGTGAACGTCTCGAACTTCTGCCCCTGCACGTTCACGGTGAAGTCCACCAGGTCCTAGGGCTGAAATTCGACGCTTGTGGGTTAAGGAAGCTATTGGATTGGTTTCGTCCATAAATTGAGACAATTGACCCATGCTGAAAAACTCTTTGATGGATGCTTCAAGAGGTCTTGGGTTGATTATGCTCGAAGTATGTTTATGGATTTCTTCCCATGGGGTTACCGATATTTTCTCATACGTGTTCTTCATTACACGATGCAATCCAACTCGCATATTGTTCTTTAATAGTTCTCCAACTAGACGAAGTCGTTTGTTTCCCAAATGGTCTCTATTATCAGTTTGACCGGTATTATGCTCAATTTTGGCAAAGTATTGGATTAGTTTTAGTAAGTCATCCTGGGTAACAGTACGATCTAAAACATCTAAGTCTAATTTTTTATTCATTTTATAGCGACCAACTTCACCTAGATCATTTCGACGAGGATCCGTCAGTACTTGTTTAAACTGTATGTCAGCATTCTCTTTTGTATATCGTTCACCGGGTCTCAATTTTAAAAAGATCAGTTTCTTTGCAGATTCTTCATCGGTGGTATTGTCTTCTTCTAACGTAGCAATGGCAAAACGAGACAAAGCGCGGTCATAAATATGAATTCTGCTGATTTTCGTTTTGGCAATTTCTTCCAGAATTGCAAATGTTAATGTGGTTCCTTTTTTATAAAGATCTTCTCCGGTTGTTAAATCGTAAATATCGTCGTACAGCTTTTTTCCAACTGCATCAAAATACTCTTTAGAGTTTACTCGAAGTTCAACAACAGTCTCATCTTTCAAAGCTTCTCGTAATTCTTCGTCGGTTAAACCCATAGCACGCAAGACCACGGTAGCTGGAAGTTTTTTGCTTCTTTTGTCGAGGTAAACGAAAACAACACCATTTTCGTTGGTTTCAAATTCGATCCAAGAACCTCGATCAGGAATAATGGTAGCTTTGTATAAAGGTTCACCCGTTTTAAGTGAAAGACTTTGTTCAAAATATACACCAGGTGATCGAGTCAGCTGCCCGACAACTACTCTTTCTACACCATTAATGATAAAAGATCCTGTGGGAGTCATATATGGAAATTCGCCAACGGCAATTCGTTTGTTTTTATCTTGTAAGTGAATTTCTTCACCAAGTTCTGTGTTGGTAAGACGTATAGATAAGTTTAATTCCCCGTTGTATGTTTTTCCTTTAACTTTACACTCATCGGGTGTTGCTTTTGGTTTCGTTATTTCATATCCTAGAAAACGAACCAGTACCTTCCCACTCTCGTACGTTGTGTCAGTTTCTTCGAATTCGTCTAATAGTTCTTGGATGCCCTTGTCGAGTAACCAATCAAAAGATTTCCTTTGCATATCAAGAAGATCAGGTGCCTGAAAGTCTTGTTTTATTTTGTTCAAATCTCTCAACACAAATGATTGATGTGACACAATAAACTCCTTATTACCATGTGAAATAAATCACAAGGCTATAAATAACCATAGAAACCCTGCAATCCATAAAACAAAAAAATCAATTTAACAAACATTCATTATATAATATAATGTGTCAAAATGCAAAAAAATGATTCGAGGCAAAAAATGATTTCATGTGGAATCGATATAGTAAAAATTGACCGTATTGAAAAAATGTGCAACCAGTATCAATCCAATTGGTGGATTCACTATATTGGTACCGAACAAGAGTGGCAGTATTCCAGACGAAAAAAAAATTTTGCAGAATCCTTAGCAGGTTTTTTTGCAGCAAAAGAAGCATACATAAAGGCAGTAGGCTGCCAAATACAAAAACCTGCCCTTCGAGATATTGAAATACTTCATTCACCCGAGGGCAGGCCTTATATTCAATCAAATCGTAGTGATTTGCGTTCAAATCAACTACAAGTCAGCATATCGCACGAAAAAGAATATGCGATTGCGATTGTTATGTTTCAGTGGGATTAGTCGAATAATTGTCGAATCCGCCAATCTTCATTCATCATTAAGTGATTGATGTCTAATAGGTCAATTCTTCTATCGTCATTGAAATCACCTTGTTTTAAGAAACCCTTGTCGCCCCGTAGAGTACCAAAAGATTTCCCCAAAAAGATGACGTCACTATCATCGACACTTCCGTTATTATCAAGATCATAGATGTTTGGAATTACTTGTATTCCGCTAAAGAAGGACAGATCAATAAGTTCGAAAGGAACTATATTATTGTCTGGATCAGAAGCAGAGAATTGAACAATCTTGAAAACAACACCACCTTCCCCGGTATCCTTTTTGAAATTTACAAGCAAGTCAAAAAGGTCTCCAGATCCAGTAAAAGGTTTATCGAATGTGACGACAATCTCTCCTTTTCTTTGATGAAATTCAATCGTAGCATTGTTCTTAATTGAATCAGGAAGTTTTGCAGCTTCAATGGTGTAATAGTCATTGGCAGCCCAAAGTCGTACGACAAGTCTCTTTAAATTACGAGTGTTGTTGACTTTGTAGGTCATGGTATCAAGAGATGTATGCTTTTGCTGTAATCCCATTTGGGGTACATTCCAGTAAAACAGAGCAGGATTTTCGTTGGAAAACTTGTACAGTGCAGATCCTACTATTTCTTTTGTCTCCTGATCTTGAAGAAAGACCACAACTCCGCATTGAACAGCAGCTTTTGTAGTAAGTACAAACTTTCTATCTTCTTCATAGATCTGATCAGCTTTAAGACGAACTGGCTTTCCAGATACACCATAGGGCATATTCCGAACTACATGGCGATTAAGGTATTCGCCATTTTTCTGTTCAGTAATCACCCAATCCTGATATATCGCTGCAATCATATTAATGTTTCGTTTGCCAAAATCCTGTCTTGCTTTAATTTTTAAATTGAAAGAATGGGCATCAAAATCAGCTGTTAACTGGATATCTGCAATGTCTCTTCGTGCGTTATCAGCTTCAAGAATTGCTTCCACATATTGATCAAAATCAATATATTGTCCATCATTAGGGACTCCTACAATCAAATCAATTCCACCAACAACAACGGAGGGGAATGAATTTACACTGTAGTATTCGCAGCGTTTCTCGGTATCAGCAGATGCTAAAGAATCGCGGTAGTGATATGACAATGGGACGAAAACATCATCTGTTTGATTAAGCACTAGGTCACAATAATCCATACCTGCGGAAGCAAACGGGCAAGCCCCGCACCATCCACCTGTAAATCTTTCTACAATAACAGGGGATGGAGACGGTGTAAAATCAGTACCATTTGCAGCATAAACTTTGTATGGTGCTTGGTAATGAGAGAATAGAAAGAGGAAGATAAACACTCCTGAAAAGCTAACTGTAAAAAGCTTTTTAAAATTCAATCTCATACACCGCCTCCTCATGTTTTTTTATAATTTTGGATAGGTTATGGTAATCGTTTGGGTTGCATTTTCCCATCCAATTTCAGCACCGAGATTCTCAGAAACAAATCGTACAGGAACCATTGTGTTACCGCTGATAATTTGGCAAGCTACGTCCATGGTAACATCTTTACCATTTACTTTTGCAATGTTAGAACCAATTTTAAGTTCTACTTTTGTTCCGTCAAGTTCTAGCCAAACAGTATCAACTAATTTGGTAGTAGGATTTTGTGTAAAGCCAACTTCCGCCCCAAGTGCTCGACCAATATAACCAAAGGGTACTAGAGTTCGACCATTTTGAATAATGGGTGCCATGGAGAGATTTTCAACTTCACCATTTTTAGTAGCAGTTTTTTTACCGATGACTAGTTTAATTGTATATCCAAAGGTGATGTGAAGTTCTTTTTCAGTTACATTACCGACAGGATCGGTTGCAACAAAATCAAACTTCATCTCCCCAACTTTTCTAGCTGTAACTTCATAAGCAAAAGAACCATCTTGATCTAAATATACAAACTCACCATTAATGGTTAGCTGCGCAGTTGGATCGGTGATACCCGTAATGGAGAATCTTCGTTTGGTGACAACATCACCCTCTAAAGGATATGTAATATCGATTTTAGGGGGCTCTGTGTCGTAGATAACTTCGTAGTCGAGGCGTTTTTCATGTCCTGCTTCATCTTTTGCAATGATAACGAGGGGATTTACGCCTTGTTCAAGATCGACAGTGGTTCTGAAAAAACCAGTTTCGGGTTCAACAGTTATGTTTTTGCCATTTACAAGCGCAATCAAGTCATACTCTAGAGAATCCACTCCAAAACGAATTGTTTTGATAAGGGTAGTACGCCCCACAACATCAATTGTTGGTTTTGTAGTAATGGTTCTAGCTTCTTCGGGTTTTTCCATAACTAGTTCAGGAAGAACAGTATCAACTTTTACTACAAAGGATTGTCTTGGTTCGTTACCAGTAATTGACTCAGCCCAATATGTAATGCGAGACTCATATTGACCTATATCAAGTGGCTTACCACCGCTTTCGGGGTCAAAAGTTATAATTTGGTTATCTTTATCGTCCCAGAAGAGCTTAATGACTGCGGTTGGATCATCACAGGAGAAAGAAACCAATGGTGGTTCAGTATACCATCCATTATCCCCTTCAGTTCCACCAGTGATATGGTGTGTGGAAACAGGCAACTTGGGTGTAGTGAAAAATGTGGGTGATTCTGCAACGAAATCTTCAGTGCTAGAAGTTACTTCAAGAATATAACCTACTTTTTCTTCGGTTGGATTACGGAAACCAGATTCTAAAGTGGTTAGAAGAACAAATTCAACGCCACCCTTGATGGGTTGAGTCACATAAAAATGTGCAGTTACACCATCAATTGTAACTTTTTCGGCAGGTGCTTCATTGATGGTAACAGTAGAAGGATCTACTTCGCTAGGCATTTCCGTATTTTCTGGAAATGTAACAGCGATGTAATCTCCTTTTTTTAAAGCTCCATTGTCACCTGTAAGTCCTTTAATGTTCCATGAAGTAACCGAATAGGCATTTTTTGGTTCATTGGAAACATCAAGAATTTCAAGTCGTGATTCAATGAGTTCAACAGGAGAAGTCATCAGGTATTCTGCATCGCTCTCCAGCTTATAACCAAGTTTGATATCGCCTGGTTCTGTTGTATTAACAATACCAGCTCCCACTTCAAAAACAACATCAACGGCGTTTTCGGAGTCAATATTGACAGCAGAAGTTAACGAAATTTCGAGCCCGTTCACAGCTATTTCTGAAACAGATTCTCCGCCGATCTTAATTTTGGATTTATCTAGAGAAGAAGGAACTACTGTTCCTTCAGGAAACTGAACAAGAATTTTACTACCCTTGTTCAAAGATTTCCCAGCTTCTAAAATGAAGGAAAAAGAATATCGTGCTGGTTTGTTTACTTTGGCAGGTACGATTTTAAGAAGTGCTCCGCCTTTTTCAATTTTGTATGGCTTAGATGCAACCCACTCTTTATCAGCAGGGATGGTCGATACTTCAAGAACATATTCTCCGGGTTTTGGGGGATTAATAATACCAGCCCCCTGATCAATAAATACTTCAATGCGTCCGCTATCAGGAATCTCAACAGGTGTAATGAAGGTAAGTTGGTTTCTGACAGCAAGAGGTGGGCTGGTGATGGGTTTACCATTGACCAAAATGAACTTTTCGCGGATATCGGATTCAGTAAGTTCAGTTCCTTCTGGAAAACGCACTCGGATTCGGCCATCGCCTTCTTTGAGCCATCCACCTTTCCCTACATTAAATGCAATTGTATAGGATGCATTTGCACGGAAGGAAGAAGGAAGAACTTCAACTTCTGGCATTCCTTCAGGTACTCCAATAGCACTCTCTACAACTTCAAAAGGTTCAGAAGAAACAAAGGATGGTTCAGCTCCAGTAGCAAATTTCCATTGATATTTGCCCGGTTTTGGTGGAGTAACAAAACCGCAAGTATCAGGAACGGTGACAACGATATCTCTGTACCCTTCAATTTCAGGGTTTAACTCGATATGAGTGTTGAAACGCAGTGAAATTCCACCTTCTGGAGTTTCTTCAATATCAGGTAGACCTTGGCAGGCAGAGCAGGGTGATAATCCAATAGACATGGATTCAATGATTTGCGTAAGTCTTTCTTTGCGCTTTTTTTCATCTTCTGGTATTGGAGGATCAATAATTGTCCCGGGAGGCCAGACTAGTGTGATTGATTTGTGTACTTCAAGCTTTTTTTCAATGGTTACATTGAAACGATATGTTGCTCTTGTGGCAACTTTACGAGGTTGAACAATCATAAAAAAGTTTGTCAAGGCATGTGTTTTAGCTGGTTGAAAAACAGAAAACACACTACCCAATAAAATGAATGTCAACGCGATACTAAGAAATTTATTCAGTCGATGCTTCATCGTAAAAAACCCCCTTGAATTACAATTCATCAAAACTGAATCATAACCCATATAAATTTTTAACAAATACTTGAATTTAAGAAAATAATACACGATCTATGGAACAAAATCAATTCCATTTAGTAACACTCTTGTAACTTTATTGAGTCCAAAACGGTATGGAAATTCTTCTAAAGACTCAATGGAAAGTACTAGTAAATCTGCTCTTTTACCGATTTCGAGAGTACCTGTTTTCTCCTGCAAACCACAAGCAAACGATGCATTTACGGTTGCTGCATTTATGGCTGCTGGGATAGTAAGCCCCATTTGTAATATAGCAATTTCTATCATCATTTGCATTGAGCTACACATGCAAGTGCCTGGGTTTAAATCAGTTCCCAATGCAACAGGTATGTCGGCATCAATAAGACGATTTGCGTAATTGTAATCTTTTTGTCCATGCGATAATCCAAAACAAGTTCCAGGTAATATTACTGCTGTACCCCCAGCTTCACAGAAAGCAGGGAATTCCGAAGGCTTTGAAACCATCATGTGATCAACTGATATTGCTTTTAATTTTGCAGCTACTGGTAATCCCCCGATTGATTTAAACTCATCAATATGGAGTTTTGGTTGCAAACCATATTCTATTCCCTTTCTTAATATTCGTTCGGCCTGTTCAGCAGTAAATACTCCTTCTTCGCAAAATACATCGATATTTTCTGCTAATCGATTTTCACCCACATAAGGAGTAATTGTCGAATTCATGTACTGCACATATCCTTCAACATCCCCTGTAAACTCCGGGGGAACCGCATGAGCTGCTAATAAAGTTCGAGATATACAGACTCCAACGCACTTTGAAGCTTCAGTTGCAGATTGTAACATTTTTACTTCATCTTGGAGGGTGAGACCATAACCACTTTTTACCTCAAATGCAGTAGTTCCGTATACAAGACATTCTTTCATTCGAAATACTGTATTTTGAATAAGGTCATCAAGGCTCGTATTTCGAACTGCCCGTACAGTTTCTAGGATCCCTCCGCCTGCAGAAAGAATGGTTAAATAATCTGCCCCTTGTAGGCGTAATGCAAACTCTTTTGCCCTCTGTCCAGCAAAGACAAGGTGTGTATGTGGATCAACAAACCCTGGCATAACCATTTTTTGTTTTGCATCTAGTTCTGGAAATTCAAAGTATTCTTTTGGACATTTATTCATTGGACCAAAATCTAGAATTTTACCATCTTGAATAGCAACATATGCTTGAGGAACACGTAGGATTTCATTTTGTAACTTTCCACGAACTGGCTTTCTTTGATCGCTTTTAGGAACGATGAGTTCTGAAATATTCCAAATACGTCGAGTCATCTTTTTATCTACCATTTCTATTAAATATTAAATCGGACGTGCATAATGTCACCATCTTGCAGAACATACTCTTTACCCTCAACAAAAAAGCACCCATTCTCTTTACATTCTTTCATTGAAAAACTGTGTTTTTTAAAATCTTCATAATGAACGATCTCGGCTCGTATGAAACCCTTTTTGATATCACTATGAATTTTTCCTGCAGCTTCCAAAGCCGGAGTGTTTTTTTGTATCGTCCATGCTTTCACTTCATCCTCGCCAACTGTAAAAAATGTTTGTAGCCCTAAATGGTCATATACAGCATGAATAAGGTGATTAAATCCTGGTTCATCGATAGAGTATTCCTTCATCAGATCTTTTCGATCATTCTCGGATAATGCACTTAATTCTTCTTCTAGTGCAATACAGATCTTTGTATATGGTATTGCATCGTAGGATTTCTTCCATGCTTCTTCAAAAGCCGAATCTGCTTGGATATCTTCTTCTGCTATGTTAAAAACAACAATTCTAGGAATCACAGAATGCAAACCTAGATTCTTGACTACATCTGAATGAAGGATGTCAGAGTCAGATATTTTCTGTTGATTCTCAATGAGTGGAATGAGCTGGCTACATTCTTCCACTTCTTTTTTGGCTTTCGGATCTTTTTTGTGACGATCGATAAATTTTTCAAGAAGTTCTATGTCCTTGACTCGAAACAGCATATCAATATCTTCGTATTCTTTTATAACATTAACCTCATCGCCTGGATACTGAGGATATGCTTTGATCACAAAAACGAAAACATCGGAGGATCGTAAATCTTCGAATGGAAAAACAGGTTCAAGTGATACAGAAAGAAATTGGAGTTGTGCATATGTAGTCTTTTTCGGATTGAAAACAGAAGACATTGCCCCTACTCTCTGATCTGGAACATTGGCAGATCCAAGAAGCTTTCCCTTGCTTTTGAAAGTATTCCCTTCCGTTAAAATATCAAATAATCCTTGTTTACCGCTAGTTTCATTGCCTATAATTGTTGCTTTCATTTTAACAAATCTGCCACTTGTGAGGGAATGGAAGCGACTTTGACTCCAACATTCTCAAATGCTTCTACTTTTCCCTGTGCAGTTCCCATTCCTTGGGATATAATGGCACCAGCATGTCCCATTCTCTTCTCTGGAGGAGCTGTAACTCCAGCAATAAAAGCAACTACTTTTTTTCGAATATTTTTCTTAATATAGTCGGCTGCTTTTTCCTCAGCATCTCCTCCTATTTCCCCAATAAGGACAATGGATTCTGTTTGAGAGTCTTCATTGAACATAGATAGGACATCGATGAAATCTGTTCCAATGATGGGATCTCCGCCAATACCGATGCATGTTGATTCTCCAAAACCTGCCGTTGTAAGACCATATACAATTTCATAGGTCAGTGTTCCACTTCTAGAAACTACACCAACGTTTCCTTGTTTGAAAATATGCCCAGGAAGTATTCCAACTTTGCTTTTCCCGGGGGAAACCACTCCAGGACAATTGGGACCAATAAGCCGTACCTTTGGTTTCGTAGCAAGATATGCTTGTGTTTTTAACATCTGGTTTACTGGTATTCCTTCGGTAATACATACAATTAGCCCTATGCCTGCATCGGCAGCCTCAATAATAGCATCTGACGCATACGCAGGAGGCACAAAAATAAGTGAAACATCTGCTTGTGTATCAGAAACAGCATCTTGCATAGAGTCAAATATGGGAACTCCTAGAATGGTTTTTCCACCTTTTCCTGGGGTAACTCCACCAACAACATTGGTTCCATATTGGATCATTTGTTCCGCATGAAATGACCCGTCTCTGCCAGTGATACCCTGCACAATTACTTTTGATTTTTCATTAATAAGAATACTCATATCATTCCCCCTTTCGCCATTTTCACAACGTTTCGAACTGCTTCGTCCATATCCGTGGTGACAGGAATTTGAATCTCTTTCATGATATTTCTGGCAATTTCATCATTGGTGCCAATGATTCTACAAGAGATTGGAAGGTTAAAATCAACTTTTTCAAGTCCTTGTCGGAAACCTTGAGCAATGTCGTCACATCGGGTTATGCCACCAAAAATATTGATTAAGACTGCTTTTACTTTTGGATTAGAGGCTATAATCTTTAAGGCATTGACAACTTTTTCTGGATTGGAACTACCCCCAATATCAAGGAAATTGGCTGGATTCCCCCCAAAATGTTTGATTGTATCCATGGTGGCCATTGCTAAGCCAGCACCGTTTACCATACAAGCAATAGAACCATCTAGAGATATATACGTTAAATTTGCTTCTCGAGCCATTTTTTCCTGTTCTGTTTCTTCAGCATTGGAAAGAATGTATTGTTGGAATTCAGGATGAAAATCCAATCCGTTGTCATCAAGAAGTATTTTTGCATCAAGAGCCATACATTCTTTTTCATGAATAATGAGAGGATTGATTTCAACCAAGGTAGCATCTTTTTTAAAATAAACGTCGATAAGTTTCGTTAGGAAAGCCTTAAATTCATGGTATGTCGGAATGTTTTCTTGGTTGTGAAACATTTTTTTATAGATTTTTGTCAAACTATAATCTTTGAAGCCAACGATAAAATCGTATTCTTCTTGAAAGATCTTCTCAGGTTGATTTTTACTAATGTCTTCAATATCTACTCCACCAGCAGGAGACATGATGATCATAGGTTTTCGTGACGCACGGTGAAGCACAACACTCAGGTAATACTCATTTTGAAAAGATAATGCTTCGGAAACGAGAATTTTATCAACGAGACAACCTTTAATGTCCATACCCAAAATCTGTGAAGCAAGTTGATGGACTTCTTGAGAGTTTTTTGCAACTTTCACTCCCCCTGCTTTTCCTCTTCCACCTACAGGTACTTGTGCTTTTATCACACAGGGATACCCGACAGATTCATCGGCTACTTTTACGGCTTCTTGGGGGGTGGTTACCATCGATTCTTTCGGTATCCGTATGCCTGCATCTCGAAAAACTTCTTTTGCTTGATATTCTAATAGTTTCATATCATCCTCCTAGAACAAAATTTCGGATAAATCGTCATTTTTACGGATTGTGATACGCTTAATGCTCCAACCCGAAGGTAGTGGAAGAGTGTTCACTCCTCCCCCAGAATTGAACGTACCTTTATACCCTTGATTTCGAACGATTTTATTTAAATCACTATTACCATAGCCAAAGGGAATAGCTAAAAAATGCACTTTCTTTTGAATCTTCTCCTCAATGATTTGTTTGGACATTAGAAGATCCTCCGAAACTCTTTTTGTATATTGATTGACAGACTCAACTGTCCCATCTGGTAAAGGCATTCTACTGATTAAAGCAGCATGTCTACCTTCTGTATCATCCACAAAATAGTGGGAATTCAGTGTATGGGATTCAATACTAAAAACTCTACTAGACTGCATTTCCATGCATTCATCCCATGAAACATAATGCTCCGTTGTACCTACTCGACTTACAAGCAGAAAGAAGAATCCTGACAAACCCAATTCTTTTAAAACTGGGTACGCATGTGTATACACACCTTTTAAACCATCATCAAAAGTTATCAAAACAGGTTTTGGTGGTAAATCAGCCCGACCTTCAATGTGGCTCAAGTAAAGGGTTGGGGAAACAAATTGAAAATCATTTTCAAGGAGATATTCCATATCCGCTTTGAACTGATCGGGTGATCTGGAAAACACATTTCCATCTTTGCAAATATCATGATAGTTCAACACAACTAATCCTTGAGAATAATACTGGATGGCAACTTGCTGAGAAGGAAAAACGCAAATTGGTTCTGAATCCTTCTTTGCATGAACAGAAAAAGTATTCAATCCATCATTCAAGAGAATGGATTGAGAAACCCAATCCCCTTGATGATCGCTCTTTAATTCTTCGATGAACTCTAGTCCGTGGAGTGATTTTCGATACAAATACAAAACACTGCCAGGACTAAAGATCCCTTTGAGTACAATTGAATTTGTGAGAACAGATAATCCAGTAGAAGGATAAGTAAAGAAGGGTTCTGAATTACAAATCATGAAGTTTACATCACTCTGAACAATGGATCCTTTAGAATCTTTGCAGATAATTTTGATCACATGAGAGCCTTCAGTCATTGTGTAGGGAACAAAAAAACGAGTAATCCATTTCTGTTCTTCAGGTGAATATTGCATGGCAATTTGAATATTATCATCAATGAGTGCATCCACATTTTCCAACTCACTGGTAGTATCAAGAAATATGGTAAGTGATGTTCCACTTCGTACGAGCTTTGAAGATACTCCAGCTTGTAAAGAAGGTTGTGTATTGTCTATCACTACGGAAGTGACAGGAGAGTCTAATATCGCTTTTGAGTCTTCTTGGACGACATACAAATAGTGACTACCGTTGGGAAGACTTTTTGTATTTAAGTTAATGCGATAAAAATGGTCCGAATAGGATAAAGAGTAGTTATTGGTATTTCCTTTCGTGTCAATCACCTTAAGCGATAAAGATAGAGTATCACTATTTGCTTTCACAACAACAGGGATAAAACCAGAAATTACTTCACCTGGAGAAGGCTCCATGATTTGAAGGTCACCTGAGGCAATAGACAGTTCAATAGGAACAAATAAACCAATAGAAAAAACCACAATAACAACAGATATAGCTATTTTAAATCTATCAAACAGCATGATGAAACTATATTTTCACACTTTCCAAAGTCAAGTCTTCAATGAGAAATGATCTACTATCTTCTTGACAAAAATATGATTTCTACTAACTTTGTCCTTATGGTAAAATTTACAGCAATTGATGAACACGAATTGACAGCTTTGCACAAGTTTCCCTCTAACAAAATTGTCATCCATTTAAACCATCTAAAAAAGAATTTTCAGTGCATTCAAAAAACAAAATCCAAAAATACTCAGATCATAGGAATGATAAAATCCAATGCTTATGGTCATGGCATTGTACCAGTATCTTCATTGCTTTCTAACTTACAAATTGATTCTTTTGGTGTTTTCACCATCGAAGAAGGTATCCAACTTCGAGAGCATAATATTCAAACTCCCACCCTCATCTTTGGTTCATTGCTAGAACCCCACATGAAAGCTTTGCATCAATTCCACTTAACACCTGTTATTGGTTCTTTTAAAGAATTGCAGGTCTTTTTGGAAGATACAACCTTAAACTCTTTACCCTTCCACTTAAAAGTTGATACAGGAATGGGTAGGATTGGCTTTCTTCAATCTGAGTTAACAGAAGTTTTTCGATATATACAAGACAAAGAGGCCAAAAATAGATTGAAGGGAATCTGCACGCATTATGCCGATGCAAGTGATCTTTCATCAAATTATACCCAGTGGCAAAGCCAGAATTTCGAAAATGTTCGGAAAGAAATTCATAGTTTTATTCCAGAAGAACCCTTATTGCACACCTGTAATAGCGCTGCATTTCTTCGATATCCACAATACCAGTACAATGCAATTCGACCAGGACTCTTACTGTATGGCATTAGTCCTTTTCCAAAGGATCAGTTCAATTGGAATCCGGTTCTATCAGTTTTATCCTATATCAGTGTCATTCGCACTCTTCCAAAAGATTCCTACATTAGTTACAACCGTACCTACATAACAAAACGTCCTACAAAGATCGCCATTATCCCTATCGGGTATGCAGATGGAATTCCTCTGTCCTTATCCAACCGTGGTTGGGTAATATACAAAGGAAACAAGTACCCTATTGTTGGAAATGTTTGCATGAACCAGTTTGCTATTGACATTACATCCTGCGAAGATGCAAATGTAGGGGACCAGGTTACGATTATCGGGAAAGAAGGGGGAGCAGAGATAACTGCACAAGATGTTGCCACTTGGGCAAATACGATACCTTACGAGATTATGTGTAACCTTTCTACTGCGATTCCAAGGTTGGTTGTTCTAGAATCAGACTAAGGATTTATCTTTAAAATAACTGCTGGATAGGTCGAGGTATTCCCTCTCATATTTTTTGATTCCACCAAAACATGGTTTATGCCCTCTTTCAAAGAAACCGATACTATAAATCGACCATCATTTTGAACTGGAATCTCATTTTCAAAATAAAACATTTTGTACCCGTCTGTTCTCCCTGATATTTGTATTGAATCCTGCGCTGTAATGAGAGGATAGGGGTCCAATCGAATACTTGGGTACTTATCACTCAAGCGATATGCTTCCACTCTAACAGTGTGAGTTCCCGCCAAAGACTGAATTTCAATGATGCCAGTGTTTTTTCCATTTGCCATAAAGAGAGGATCTAGTTGAATATAGATGTGGCTTTCTGAGGAGTGAATCTCAGTTGGATTACATTGTATCCACCTTGCCTGAGAATATACCTTCAATCGAACGTCATTACCATTAGTTTCTTCAACATACAAGTACGAAGAAGGTTCATCTAGGACAGTAACATTATCAAATGTAAGAAGCGATGTAGAATAGTAGAGATTTATTTCAGGATTAAGAGAAGTTTTGAAGGGAAGATAAAAATCTCGATAAAGGTTTTGTTGATTGACAGATTTAAAAGAATCCTCTCCACCTTTTACTACAAGTACATATCCTGTATCAGGTTTAAGAAGACGGCGCGGGGATATAGTTAATGACTTTAAGGTGGCATTATAGGACCATTCAGACTCGATAATTTCACCTTCCTGATCTAAAAAGTAAAATTGATCAGACTGAAGAGTTTTAATGATGATTCCATCATGGAATTGTATCTCAAATTGATGATCGCGAGGAACGGTTTGCTCAAAAACTTTGGGAGTTGTATCGGCAATCATATGTGAATAGAGAGAGCAAAACTGTGAGTTATAAATTTCTTTGGTTGTTAAATTCTGAAAAATACAAAGGGTGCTATAAAACTTGGAGTCTACTGATTCACTCATCGGTAATGAAAATTGAAGATGATAGATTTTTTTTGGTTGGAGAATCATATGGAAGCCATCAAAAGAAGGGAAAACACTTTCTGCAACATAATCATGAACAGAATCATCTATTGTGATTCCACTCACCATTGTCAATCCCATAAAATCACCCTCAATTTGACGGTGTGGAGAATGCAAAAAAACATCAAAAAAGATTTCTTGATCTCGAACGGTGATGTTGGAGTGCATTGCTAAGTCAGGAGATTCACTTAGCTCATTTTCAATAACCTTGGAAAACTTTTCCAACCAATCCTCTGAAACACCTGTTTGTTTAGTATTTCCGTTTGCTATAACTGTGGGATATCCGCTAACTCCATAAAAATAGATTCGATCTTTTATCGTATCCATGGAAATCTCATCTTGGCAGTGATATCGAATGTTGGTAACCTTTTTTTCACCATACACATCGCGCAACGCTTCAAATAGATCATAAGCTTTATAGCACCAACCGCACCAAGTAGCAGTAAATATCTCAAAGGTGACATTTTTATCGAATACAATCCAATTTGGATAGTCTTCCGTGGAATACTCATGGACAACATCAGTACTTTGAGCATTGCTAGAGTAAAATCCTAGGGAACAACAAAAAACAAAGATTAAAATTGGAATAAATATTCGTTTTTTCATAGTACTTTTTACCTTTCTGTATAGTAGTATAATACATCTATGGAAAAAAAATTACAATCACAAAAAAACTTTACTGTACAGTGTATATTTCAATGGTTTGTCCTTTTTCTGTTTCTTTTTTCTGTATTACATAACGCTGGGTGTTCATCCAGCTCTAGCAAACAAACATTTTTCTCCAATGAAGAGGTTACTTCAGAGTTCGTATTTTTTGCCGACCCAAACGGACATGGAATTCGATTATTCTTACCAGCCACTGGAAATGTCCAAGCATTGACAAATGGAAACGATGATTTTCCTTACTACTCCAAACAGCAACACCGTTTATTCTTTATACGATCTGTCGAGCAATATAGTTCAGTACCCGATAAAACAAACCTAACCTATAGCATTTGTTCTATGCACATGGAAACAGGTAAAGTGGAAACGATGTCAAATTTAACCATTTATTCACCAAGAAAAGATAGAAAAGACCAGTTATTTTTCGTGGAAGATGGTAAAAAAATTGTCATTTGTCCCATCCACGATAGCCCTTTTGTTGTTCGCACAGATACAGCGCAGAGGATTCCAGAAGAAAATGCTCAAACCTACTACCAAACGATCAATCAATACGACTCAGAGCAACATCGAATATTTGGATTTGCCCACACAGATCCTTACCAGCCCTATTTTCAAAAACTAGACGTAGTAGAAAGCATCCAACCCCAAAAAACTCTATTCTGGTGGGAAGAAGGGAAAACAATTCAAACCATCCAATCGATCAAGGGACCTGACAGTTACGATCATTGGTTTTTTGGGTATTCCTGGTCCTCAGCTGGGAAAAAATTATATTTTAGTCAGGACCATAATTTACATATATGGGATGGTACCCAAACAAGTATCATTACTGAAGGTGTTCATCCATTTACCATTCAAGAAAAAATATGCAATCAAGAAATATGCACCTTTCCTTTTTTTAAACTCTATTCATGGCTTCCACTAGAGAATGAATCAGACTATATGTTTTCTGAAAATAATTATCTCTCCGTTTACCGAGATGGCGATTTTCATATCCTCCAAAACCACGAATTTTTGGGTGGAAAAACAATCGAAAAAGATCCCTATTATCTGTTTGACCATCTTGTTTACTTGAATACATTAAAAAATCCGGAACATGTATATATATTGGTATCTTCAAAGAAGAACTCCCCTGTATCACCGGATTCCATTGCAAAAGGAAATGATCAACCTGATCTCATCAAAATTTTTAACCTTCATGGTACTGAGGTTGAGGGAACGTTTGATCACACAATGTTCTCCGTAAGCGGATACTGGGATCTCTCTATGCAAATGGAGTATTTGGATTCTCCTTCGGGATTATATCCTGAAATTGTGCTTCAGTATTCTGCATCCAATTTTGAAGGCACCGAAAGAATGCAAGCAGCGGGAAGAGCTATCCAGTGGATTGATGTTTACGCTTTTGATTCCAAAGAAAATGAATATGTACTGGCAAACCAGAATTATCCTGATATCTTTGAGCAGCTACTTCAGCAGCTTGAATCTATCTATGAGTTTGCGGTCCAATCAAAAAGATCTTATAACCCTGTTATGTGCGAGGAAGATATGAGAATACTTGAGAAAAAGATAAAAGAAGCTCGTAATCTTTCTCGATCCTCAGAGGGTAAAAACTAGATCCTATGGTTTCTTCGACTTCATTTGGTTCTGAAGTGCATTCATTCTCTTTTTCACAATTTCTTGAGCCTTTTTTAGCATAATGCTTTCTTCAGGACAAGGTGTGTCCGAGGAGGCATCTTTTTGCACAGGTTTCTCAAAATTCCAAGAGGTATCTCTGTTATCCCCAATTCCATGTTGATTTGGTGGGATTGCATCAATAGTCTGCTCTGTTCCTTCTTCGGAAGAAAGAATGAAGTAGTCAATAATCTGATAATTACCCTTTCGGTCAATAAAAGATATGATTTTGATTAAACAACCCACTGAAACATTTGTATCCATCATTAATACATGAGAAAAATGATGTGGGATATGCAATACAATACGCCTACTATCCTTAGAGCCCAGTACCAATGTGTCATCACTAAGTGATATTAAATATCCGACAAAGGAAATTGGCCTATCGGGACGCAGTGGTTTGATCTCCAGGAAAAGCAGTTCATAGCGATACTCAGAATAGTTGTACATGATCTTTGCTGCAATTGGGCTACCAATCTGGATTTTTTCGAACAATGATAGATCTCCAACAACAAAGATTGGATAGGGAAATTGTTCAACAAAAATACTGTGATTATCAAAGTCAATTTGACGGATTCGACCTTGCAATGCAAATCCTTCTCTTGGTATTGATCGATAGGAGGCTTGAAAGTCTCGTAAGAATTGTATGCATTGTTGGGGTGTAATTTTTGTATGACGAGCTATAACTCCCCATTCCAAACGGTTTTTCCGCATACGTATCAGATCTTTTACAGGAATGTTTGCTTCTTTAGAGACCAATAGTAGAAATACAGCATCAAGTGGTTGTACATTGTATATGTAGCGAGTTTCTAGAAATTCAACTGGGTCGATCCCATATTTTTGTTCAAGCAACGAAGAGAGCATATACGGTGCAATAGATTGATCATGAACCATAGAGTTGGATTGATTTTTAAAGTCGTGAATACTTCGGTTAAGTTTATAGCTATTGTATACATCAATCAAGGATCCTTTTTCGCTACCAAATACAGGGAAAAGAGAAGTTACAGAAATAACCAAGGCAAGTGCGATAGGTACTGCAATCCGGCGACTTAACGAAAAAGTTCTTTTTTTCTTTTTTTGAGATTCAACATTCCTCATAACAGAAAGGAACATAGTGTCATCAATTGAGTGAGTAGGTGTAATAGATTCGAAGAATTCTTGGATGACCTTTTTATCTTGATCCATTAGACATCTTCCTTTATTTCAATAATTTGCTTCAGTTTTTTTGTTGCTCGATGAATTCGAACTTTTGTATTTGTAACAGTAATTTTCAATGTTTTTGCAATTTCTTCTACGGTTAACTCCTGAAAATAGCGCATCATAATGATTTCACGATCCTTTGTGCTTAATTCTTTCATATACTGCTGAATTTGGTGAGTTTTTTCTTTGGTTTCGTGATGTGGAGAAGGAATATTGTCAAGCACAAAGTCTTGATTTGTGTAAACTCGTCGGTTCTTTTTAATATGTGTCCTTGTTTCGTTGAGAATAATTCTAGATAACCAAGGATGGAAGGAACGTTCCATATCAAAAGATACAAAATTGGTAAACACTTTAATAAACACGTTCTCAACGATATCATCTGCTTCATCTTGATTTTTCAGCATGTAATAAGCAGATCGAAAAACATAGTCTTTGTAATACTTAAATACTTCAGCCTGAGCCATTCTATCACCATCTTTAGCAAGTTGTAGTATTTCCCTGTCGATTTCAGTCACGTTTAACCATCTTTCTATATGTATTACAAATTAACACGAGTTTTGTTACACTACTTTTACTATTTTTTGAAAGGAAGTACAATGAACCGACTCCTAGCAAACAGTATAGAGAAAATTGTATCAAATGAAGGAAAAAAATTCCTGGATATGACCCGAGGCTATGACTCATCCTTATTGTTATACCAAGAAGCTCAAAATCCGTCACTTTATGTGCATATTCCATTTTGTCAGAAAATCTGTCCGTATTGCTCTTTCAATCGTTATCCATATCAGGAAGAATTGGCCATCCAATACTTTAAGGCTTTGGAGCAAGAAGTACATTACTACAAAAACAAAGGTTTTGATTTCCATGAAGTATATTTTGGTGGAGGAACCCCAACAATCAACATACCATTGCTCAGAAAATTCATTAAAATTCTTCGAACTAATTTTTCAATACAAGAAATTTCCATTGAGGCAAATCCAATTGATTTAACCGGGGAAACCATTCTAGAATTGCAACAAATGGGCATCAACAGATTATCTATCGGCGTACAAAGCTTTAAAAATGAATTACTAGTCGACATGGGGCGTCGTTCTCACACATCAGAAGAAGCTATTCGCGCTATCGAAAGAGTAGGTGATCGATTCAACACTGTCAACATTGACTTCATTTTTAACTTTCCTAATCAAAAACTTGAGGACTTCTATAACGATATACAAATCATGAAAAAAGTAGGAGTAAACCAGGCTACATTTTACCCATTGATGCCTTCTCCGCACAAACAAAGTGCTTTGGAAAGAAAATTCCACACTATTGACACCAAAAGAGAATTTTCTTTTTATCAAATGCTCCAACAAGAAATGAAAAGCGATTTTCAGCCTTCAACATGTTGGTGTTTTTCTAAAGGAGAACAAAGAATTGATGAATACATTATTCACCATCCTGAATATGTAGGTTTGGGTGCAGGTTCTGTAGGGTTTCTACAAAACACTTTTTTTGTGAATACCTTTCATCCAAAGAAATATATTGAGCAGATTCAACAAAACGAAGTTTCAATTGTCATGCATAAAAAAGCCACGAGAAAAGAGGCAGCACGATATTTTATGCTTACGCAACTGTTTGGTATGCAATTAGATTCAAAAGAACTTACAAATCGGTATCAAAATGCTGTACTTCCCGAACTTCTTTTGCTACAAGCCAGTTCCATCATTAAAAAAAGAGGAGATCATTTTGTCACAACGACAAAAGGTATATACTATATTGGTCTCATGATGAAGCATTTTTTTATTGGTTTAAATGGTTTACGTGAAATTTGCATCCAAAATCATGTGTAAAAGTAGCAATTCTTCATTGCCAAAACAGAATGATTCAGTAGAATTAAAGAATACTTTACCGTAGGGGGTAGTTTGATGAAAAAAATCATCTCTATTGTTGTTATGCTAATTATGGTTCTTGGTCTTAGTTTTTCTATGACCAGCTGTACTGATAATTCCTCTGACAATGGTGGTCAAGTTATCAGTGACGGAGGCAGCGGAGGTGGTGTAATATCTCCGGAAGAAGCCCGAGATGCTGGTGATTGGACATTACCAATCGTTGCTAATCCAAATCCTGAATTAGGAATTGAAGCAGAGGTTAAACTTCAAGAATTGATCGATAACCCTGATGTCAAACTAATTTTGGTTGATTTTTGGGCCACTTGGTGTGAACCTTGCAAAGAAGAAATGCCCTATCTAGAAGAAATATACCAAGAATACAAAGATCAAGGTTTGGAATGCCTGGTTATTACTATTGACTCCAGTAAAGCTCTTGAGTCACAAATCCTGAAAGACGTGGAGCACTTAGCTGTTACCTACCCTATTCCTTGGGATTTGGATTCAGCAGTTAAAAACTCGTATGGAATTCAAGCCATTCCCGTTACCTATCTCATTGACAAAAATGGCAAAATTCGTTATGAGCACTCTGGATTCACAATGGCACTCATGGACCATTTATGGGAAGCAGTTGAGGAATTAATCAACGAGTAATGAAAATTATCTCAGGAAAAAGGCGCGGGAAAACACTTGCTTCTCCCGCGCATCTTCCTTTACGACCAACCTCAAATAAAGTTCGAGAAGCTCTATTCAATATACTTCGACTAGAGATTCCGGGCTGTTTTTTTTTGGATTTATTTGCAGGAACAGGGGCAATTGGAATCAATGCTCTGAGTGAAGGAGCAGAAAAAGTGGTATTTGTTGAAAAAAATGCCACTTGCGCCAGAACAATCCTAAAAAATTTAACCAATGCTGATTTTACAAGTGACTCTTATATGCTGTTTCGCGAAACAGCAGAATATTTTCTTACTCACCGAAAAATTGATCAATTTCAGTTTATTTTTTTAGATCCTCCCTATAATTATTCTACAGACCAATACCTATTTCTTCTGCAGAAAATTGAAAAAAAAATGAATCCTCAGTGTATCATCATTCTGGAACATATAAAAAAAAGCGAGATTCAAGCTATTTCCAAAGTGCTTGAGTTAGATTGCGAGGAACGAACGTATGGAAGAACCAAACTGTCCATCCTTGGAAAAATGCAACAATAAACATGCAGTTTACCCTGGGAGTTTCGATCCCTTAACATATGGGCATATTGACATTATTCAACGTTCCCTTGGTTACTTTCAAAACCTGACTATTCTCATTGCAGAGAATAGGAAAAAAACTCCCTTCCTGCAATTGGAAGAAAGAGAAAACCTGGTCAAAACATATTTCCATAACAATCCGCGAATTCATGTTACCACTTGGCAAGGTCTTTTGATTGATTACATGAAAGAACACCACATCCCTGTATGCATACGTGGACTACGAGTTCTATCTGATTTTGAAAATGAGTTTCAAATGGCCATTACAAATAAGCAACTGTTTTCGGAGTTTGAAGTGGTTTTTTTTATGAGCAGCATGCAACATGCCAATTTAAGTTCTTCCATGGTGAAAGAAATGATACATTTTCATGGAGATATTCGACTGTTTGTGCCTGACATTGTTGCTCAGTACTTAGAAAAAAGGAGATAAAATGAGCATTATTGAGTCTTTGGATCAACTTCTTTCCATTTTAGAAAATGCAAAAAGTGTTCCACTTACCGGAACAGTGATTGTAAATAAAGAAATCGTGGAAGAAATTATTGACAAAATTCGCTGTAATTATCCCCATGAAATACAAAAAGGACAGAGCATTCTTCTTGAACGATCTGAAATAATAGAATCTGCAAGAATAGAAGCTGCTCAAATTGTAGAAGATACAAAACATCGACAAAAAGATTTGGTGAACAAAGAAGAAATTGTTCAGCTAGCAAATCATAAAGCACAAGAATTGAAGGACAAAACGAAAAAAGAATGTATCCGACTCTTGCAGGACTTACATAAATCTTTCAGGAGTTTAATAAAACAACAAGAAGAAGAACAGACAAAACGTCGGGAGTACATTCAACAATCTTATCAAGCCATACTTCATCAAATGGAACAATTCAAAATTGATCACATTGACCAGCTTTAAATCATGAAACTTTTCCTTATATGTGTCTTGTTTTTCCAAAGTATTGTACCGGGTAAAACTGATACAAGCTCTTTTCAATATCTGTCTAGTGCCGGTTATCCTCCAACCCTATACGAGTTTGCATGCTCGCAAGCATCCCCTCAAAGAGCTCTGGACACGATTGAAACCCTATCTTCTCCAGTCTTTACTGGAAGACAATCTGGAACTCAAGGGTGCGAATTAGCTGCAGAATGGATTTCGCAGTACATGGAAGATTTGTACTTGGAACCTTGCCAAATCGATGGCTCAGGAAGCTACTATCAAAACTTCTCTGTTCCACTGGTACAAGTTCTGGATTCGACCAAATGCACTTTTTATGGGGAAGACAATATCGATTTTGAATATCGCAATGAATTCTACCCTTTTATCAAAAGTGATTCAGGATCCTACAAATCGGAACCAATATTTGTTGGATATGGTGTCATTACTCCAGAATACAATGACTACCATAATGTGGATGTCCGAGATAAAACGGTCATTGTTCTAAGTGGCTCTCCTTCCTTTCTCCAACCCTCCGATTATATTGATATTGCTGATATCCATAGAAAATTTGCTACCGCCAAAAAACAGGGTGCAAAATCGGTTTTATTGATTGATCAAAACGCAGATTCCAAAATAAGAAACTGGAATCGAAAAGAAGTCTGGGATCCAGGAGTTATCTCAGATATCCTATGTGGTTTTCTTTCTCTTAACGCAGGAGAAAAAATATTAAATAGCCAATCATTATCAATTGATTCTGTTATTCAGAAAATCGAATCATCAAAACAATCCTATACTTTTTCAATGCAAGAAAAAATCGAATTAACCATCTCTATATCAAAACAAATGAAACCCACCTCGAATGTCATCGGTTATATACCTGCTCGAAAACCCACAACAAAGTCTTTTCTTTTTACAGCACACTATGATCATCTAGGTCAAGACTCTGTAAATGCAGAAATTTTTGCTGGTGCCAATGACAATGCATCTGGGGTATCCGTTATACTAGAGGTTGCCAGAATTCTTCAACAGTTTCATACATCTGCAGATTATCATATTGTATTTATAGCATTCAGTGGGGAAGAAGAAGGATTGCTTGGGTCAAAATGGTATGTCGATCATCCAATGTTTCCCCTTGATGACATTGTTGGAGTCATCAATCTAGACATGGTAGGAGTTGGAGATAGTGAAATTATAGCTGGTACAGACCCAGATTTATTTCCAGAATTGGGTCAAGCTATTCGTTTTTCTGCAAAACAATTTGGCATACCAATCCAGTTTCATCGAGGAAGCCTTTGGGGTGGTTCAGACCAGTATTTCTTCTACCAGAATAATGTCCCTTGTGTATTTTTCTGGAGAAGCGGCTTGTATGTTTGGGAAACATATCATACACCTCAAGATGTTCCTGAGTTGATTCATATAGAAAATTTGAAAGAAAGCTTACAATTGTGCATCTATACTGTACTTCTTGTCACAGATGCTTCACTTTCCATATTCCCAATCCCTTTACTTTCTCACCAATTTGATTATCAATTTGAAGCATGAAAAAAAAGAATGGATATGTAATTCGATCAATACAGCATAGAAAAAAACAACAAAATAGGGTTTTTGTTGTTATAGTTGTTGGTTTGCTCATTGCTCTTGGATACTTTTTTTATCTCCATCGCTTTGATGTAAAAATATCGAATGCAAAACTATACTTTTTTGACGCTGAAAAGACAGAACTCGTCCCAATAAGCCGAAAGATTAACCTTTCTGGTCATACCGAAAAAATTGTTAAAATACTTATAGAAGAGCTCTCAAAACCACCAAAAGAAGGTAATTTGCAATCCTTTATGCCCGTTCATGGTTCTGTTGCAAGCGTAAACCTGAATGAGGGTATTTGTCATGTAGTCGTAGAAGAAGACATGATATCAAAATCTATCTCATCCGTTTCTCAAGAGGCAGCTGCTGTATATTGCATTGTGAATACATTAACAGAACTTGATTCAATTCAAAAAGTACGCATTACTGTGCAGGGGAAAAAAGACCCTACTTTCAAGCAGTATATTTCTTTAGAAGAACCCCTAATACGTCTTTCAGGACAACTACCGAAGGGACAATATGTTCGTCTTTATTCTTACAACGTATCACTTGATAACCTCGTGGTAAGAAGAATTGAAATTCCTGCTTCTGACAAGATTGAAGAAACCGTATCAAGTATTGTCCATCAATTCATCATTCAAAGCAATAAGAAAGAAGAAATTACCAGCTTTTTTCCAGAAGATGTCACCATCAACAATATCCTGATCGAAGATGGAACTCTTTTTATTGATCTTTCTCCCGAATTTCAGAGATTTCATTTTGGAGCTACCGAGGAAATGGCTCTGGTGAATGCCATAACTCTTTCTCTTACAGAGCTACCACAAATTCAGCAAGTCCAGATTCAAATCAATGGGAGCATTATTGATACCATTGGTGGTCATTCATTATCAATCGCTCCGTATAAACGATGGTATGGCTACCAGAGAGAATCGTCTACCATTCTTTACTTCGTGTTCAAAAAAGATCAAAATCACTATTTAGTGCCTACATTTCGAAATCAGGATAATCAGAAACAACTATCCCCCGAGGAAATACTGAAAGAACTTCTTAAAGGTCCCTCATCAGAAGAAAGGGAGATGGGTATTGTTAGCGATATACCCTCAGGAACAAAACTAATTACTGCAACCCCTGGTGAAGAAAATAGCTTAACGATCAATTTAGAAATGGAAATGAGTGAATTCTTAAATGCTCAACAAGAAGAGAATTTCTTAGAACAACTGATCTTAACACTTTCTGAAAACACAAGTTTTCGTTTGTTTCATTTATACTTCCAGGGAGAAGCACTAGAGTCTCTTCCATTTGGAACAGAAATCAATAATCCACTTCGGCGGGAGATCGAATGAAAAGAAGTTTTCAAACTAAACATTTTTGGACGTGTATTCTACTGGTTCCGCTTTGCATCGGTTGCATACTATCCTTGCCTTCTTGTTCTTCCATCAATCATCATTATCACTACAAACTAGTAAAATCTGAAAACATGGGTACTCCTCATTTTCAATCTATTGCATCAATATCTTTCCCATTAGAAGATCAAAAAGTCTTTTTACATGCAGCTATTATTCGGGATAAAATTGATGAAAACGAAACTTCACAACTCTTGATATTCCAAACTGATTCATCTGGTCAGATTCTACAATCTCGTGTATTATTACCTCCTGAGAATATCATTCTCAACCAAGATCTTCTTGGGTGGTTTCAATCCCCGCATACCACATACTTATTCTTCGAAACATCCTCCATCGAAAAAAATTCAAATTACAACATCCATTTTCTACCCTTTCAGATTCAGCTTTTTGATGAAACACCCACCATTGATGTTGTCTCATTTTCTAGTCCTTCAATCACTATGCAAAACTATTGCACTATTGCCAATCACTTCTTTCTGGCAGGATCCTATGCAAGTTCAAGTCAAACGAATTCATATGGTTTCATTGTTGACTTTGTCGAAAACACACCTGGAACGATAGAAATTTCTACCACCTCGCTCATGCAAATTCCAACAAATACAAAAAGAATGCATGCTACAACTGCAATATCTAGTGTTATTCCGAACAACTCATCAAAAGAAGATGATTATTCTGTCCATTTCTCAACTCAGAATAGTTATGTAGGAACACTCTACCCAGGCAAATATGTAAAAAACTGCTATTCGATCCCCGATTTCTATCCTTCCTTTCAAAACAAAATGTACACCTATGGGGAAACTATCCTTGTAGAAAACCATCCTCAATCCTCTTATGATGCAGATCTTATTCAGGTGCTTTTGAATGGTAAAACAAATCACATCCATATTTTTAACCAATATCCCAATCTTACCTACAATTGGATGGCAAAAAAAAGTATGTATGATGCAAGTCAGGGAATGATTGCTTTGGGTTTTTCAGACAATAATGATCTTTTTCTTGTAGGTGACTTGGATAAGGGTTTATCGACTATACAGGGATGGCAATCACAAAACCACTATCAAATGACCCCAAACCCTTCTGTATGCAGTAACCCTTCGAATGTGTTGATATCAAGCCTTTTCTCTCAATTAGAAGGAGGGGTTTCCGAATCATCCCTGTTAAAATCTGATACTCCTTATGTAGAATTCCTTCAGAATCCTTGGGAAGTATCAAAATGGCGTCCAGCTCTTAAGAAAATGAAAAAAAATGAGATTCCTGATCCAGAAAAAACTCACATATATTACAATGATCAGCAAAACAACATTTTGGATTTGAGGAAAGTGCAACGAGAAGTCACTTTTGTGAAACCGTTTCATGTTTCCGATATGACTGGAAAAGTGTTCAAGCAAGATAAAATGACATTTACATCTCATGATTTCTCCCGCTTGACAGGTATGAAACCTTTACCCTAGATATTCTGGGGACAAGAAATAAAAATAAACTTGTCAGATACAGAGATATTTTTGTAGTTCAAAAAGCCTTTCGTCGATAGGTTTTACATGACTAGCCACATCTTCCATTGGTATGGATACGATTTGGTTATCTTGTATTCCTACCACTAAACCAAATCTTTTCTCTTCAATACATTCAACTGCCCTCACTCCAAAATTCGTTGCTAAAAAGCGATCCTGGAATGTTGGATTGCCCCCGCGTTGAAGATATCCCAAAACACTAATACTTGCATGGATACCAGAAACAAGCTCCAATGCATCTGCGAATTTCTCAGCCTTTGCAGAACCTTCTGCTAGAACTACAATAAAGTGTTTTTTCCCCAACTCAAAATTCTTACGAATTCGTTCAGAGATATGATTGATATCAAAGGGCCTTTCTGGAATTACAATACAGTCGGCCCCCACCGAAATTCCACAATGTAAAGCAAGAATTCCGCGATCTCGTCCCATCACTTCAACTACAAATACACGCTGATGACTAGTTGCTGTATCACGAATTTTGTCAATGGCTCCAACAGCATTGTTAAGGGCGGTGTCAAAGCCAATCGTGCTGTGCGTACCATACACATCGTTGTCAATGGTCGATGCTACTCCAACAACGGGAAAACCTTTTTTATGAAGTGCAAAAGAGCCTCTTTGAGTTCCATTTCCACCAATGATTACAAGGGCATCAATACGGTTTTTCTCAAGAGAATCCAATGCTCTTTGGATGCCTTCTTCTGTATGAAATTCGGGTGCTCGAGCAGTAAGAAGGATGGTTCCTCCCAGTGAAAGTATGCTACCTACATCTCGTGAACAAAGCTGTTCAATTTCACCGGTCATCAAACCTGCATAGCCCTTCTTCACACCCATTACTTCGTATCCTTTGTATATGGCTGTCCTGGTAACTGCTCGTACAGCAGCATTCATGCCAGGAGCATCGCCACCAGAAGTTAAAACTGCTATTCTCATAGTTCACCTTCTTGAAAACACTTCATCATCGAATGGTAAAACTTAGGTGTATATTTGATAAAATCAACAAGATCATCCCTATTAGAAGTATACTCCTTATCAATGACAGTGTAAATTTGAACAACGTATTCCTCACCTCTTCGATTACACTGATCAAAATAGTCTTCTACGGGTATCTTTGTATACTTCTCCCCATAAGTTGCAATTCGAATTGCCTCCACCATTTGATTGCAAAAAGAGTCACTGGTTTGAAGTACAATGTCTTGCAATTGTAAGTCAAAATACTGCAGAGCATGTAAAAAGAGGTATTCGGGAGCACTTTCTGAAAGCAACTCTATAAAAATGTCTTGGGATCCAAATTGTAAATATCCATTTTGGACATTCGTCAAGGAAACAATCAGAAATAGGTCGCTCAGTCTAGTTTGCAAATCCATCACAACATATGCATCCATCGTATACAATCGAGTAGGACAAAGTATAATATGGACGGTTTGATAGTTGTATCCGAAGAAATCGTATGTATTCTGGAGTTCATTTTGGACCAGTTCTTTGTATTGAAAAGTATTGACAATTTGTGCATATGCATCCTTCATATGACTGAGATAGGAAGAAAAGTTGGAAACACTTGCAAAATCTTGGAGTGCTTTTTCCAGTTGAAGAATATTCTGTTGATGTTCAATTTGTAGATTCAAGGAAGATACACTTTTTTCCCAGGGTTCATTACGAAGTAATAGTTGGTACACATACGGAATTAATTCGTCTTTTTCTAAAGTAGTGTAGAGCTTCACAGCTTCATGATTCTTCCACTTTGAAAACTGTTGTTTTGCCTGATACAGAAAGACACTTGTCAAAAATTGACAATTGGAGTATTCGTCTACGTTTGATAAGAAAGCAACTACATGAAACAACTCAATAGAATTGTGTGCGTATACAGTAACGGTTGGGTTGGTTTTCTCGTGAGAATATAAATGCCCTGTATACCCCGAAACTACTAAGCTAATCAATAAAAGCAACACAATGATTTTCTTCTTCAAATCGAACACTCCAAATTTATATGTTTACTTAATAGTAGCAGATTACAATAAAAAAAATGTTACAATACATCGTAAGAAATGCAAAAGGATAACAAAACAAACAAAAACCCGAAATGGGATGAATTAATTCAAAACGTACGTACATTTCCCGACTCACCAGGTGTGTACATCATGCGTAATGAAAACGAGGATGTTCTGTACGTTGGAAAAGCAACATCATTAAAAAAACGTGTTAGCTCTTATTTTTACAATCAAAAAAAGAATAAGAGAATTCGTCAATTAATGAACAACGTTTTCTCTATTGAATACATTGCAACAAAATCTCCGTATGAGGCCTTAATCCTTGAATGTAACTTTATTAAACGTCTTTTACCAGAATTCAATCGGGCATTAAAGGATTCCAAAGGGTACCAGTATTTAACCTTCACCAATCATCCTTTTCCTTCCTTTTTAAAAGTAATGAGAATGCAAAAGGATGATGGTATCTATTTCGGTCCTTTTACAAGTTCCAAAAAAGCTACATATCTTCATCGTTTGATTTTGTCCACCTTCAATCTGCGAAACTGTAAAAAGAATTTAACCAAAAAAGAAAACAAGCCCTGCCTTCGATACTACATGAACCAATGTCCCGGGTGTTGTACCGGACAAATCTCCCAAAGTGAGTATCAAAAGCAAGTTCAATATGCTATCCAATTTCTCAAAAATGATGTTCATGCAGTTCAGGCAAAATTAACAGAAAACATGACATTAGCTGCGAAAGAACAAAAATATGAGTACGCCGCTCTTCTTCGGGATCAAATACAATCTATCAGTGCTATTCAGGAAAAACAGAGAGTAATCACCAAGCCGGACTTCGATGGAGATTTACTCGCCATTTATTCTTTTCAAGACAAAGCGGTTATTGATTTAATGAAAGTTCGAGAAGGAAAGGTGATCTACGAAGATCATTTTTATTACTACCAAACATTTGGTGAAGAAGAAGAGGGAATTCTACAGAGTTTTCTGCTCCAATACTATTCGGATCTCAGCTTCTTTCCTCCACCTAAAGATATTCTAGTCAGCACCGAGTGTCCTGACCTGCCGGAAATACAACAACAGATAAAAACGAAATTTCCACAATCTTCTTTTCAGATCAAACACCCTAAGAGGGGATCAAAAAAGCAACTGATTGATTTTTGTCTTGATAACGCTAAGAAACATTTTCAAACTAAATTTCCTCATTATTTCGATCAACTGAATCCCCTTTTAATTGAGATTCAAAACATGTTCCAGCTGCCTTCCATACCATACCGTATTGAAGGATACGATATATCTCATATGCAAGGTGAAAATACCGTAGGATCCATGGTTGTTTTCATCAATGGAAAACCCGCTAAGAAGTACTATCGATACTTCAAAGTTCGTTTAGCTTCTTTACCAGATGACACTGGATCTCTTCGTGAGGTGATTCAAAGAAGAATACAACATGATGATGAAGATTTTGGAACACTACCTGATCTTTTTTTGATTGATGGTGGATTGGGACAACTCCATGCAGTTTCTAGTGTTCTACAGGAGAATCAAATTGAGTTACCGGTACTTTCTTTGGCAAAAAGGGAAGAATTGATATTTACAGAAAAGGGATCTAATCCAGTTCGACTAGATCAAGAAAGTTCTACAATACTAAAACTATTTCAGCAGATTCGTGATGAATCTCATCGTTTTGCAAAGAAACAATATCAATTACAACACTCAAAAAGTACTCTAAAAGAGTAATTACAATATAATTTCAAGAGGTAGGACATTTTGAAATGATCCCTGTAAGATTTGATCTCCCATGATCTCCATCTCAGGATGAATGGATCGATCAACAAGAACGGGTTGGAAATGAGGAGCAATAATCTCATAAATCCTCTTAGCGGTGGAGCCCATCTTGCTACGATCCCGAAATTCTAAGCACTGAAAAGCTGTAAGGAGCTCAATTCCTATGATACGGGAAGTATTCCAGACTATTTCGTGTAGCTTCATGCAGGCATTTGGTGCCATACTCACAAAATCCTCCTGATTTGCTGATACTGGTATGGAGGTTGCTGTGGCAGGATATACTAGAGTTTTGTTCTGAGAGACTAAGGATGCATCTGTATACTGAACAATCATAAGGCCTGAGTTCAAACCTGGTTCTTTTGCTGCAAAAGCAGGAATACCACAGCTTAGATTGGGGTCCAGCAATTGATTCACACGGTGTTGAGAAATTTCACCAACAGTCTGCAATGCTATAGCCAAATAGTCTGCAAACAATGCAATAGGCTGAGCATGGAAGTTTCCCCCCGATATCACTTGATCTTCTTTAACAAACAATAAGGGATTGTCTGTGGCAGAATTCATTTCTGCATGATTTACCCCTATGCAATACCGTATTGTATCCAAGACCGGTCCAATCACTTGAGGAATACATCGAAATGAATATGGATCCTGAACCCGAGGAGAAGAATCTATCAAATGCGAATCTTGAAGGGATGCTTCGAGAATTTTTCCTGCAAGTTGTTGACCTTGATGGGGTTTTTGTTGGTGTAGCAAAGATGAAAAAGCTGGTTTGCAACCGCAAAAAGCCTCCAAAGATAAAACTATAGAGCAAAACGCACCGTCCATCAAATGAAGAACATTCATCAGGTTAATGGACAGCATTGCACAACTCATCGATGTTCCATTGATAAGAGCTAAACCTTCTTTAGGCTCTAAGGTGATAGGTCTTAGTCCATGATCTCTTAAAACAAATCGAGAAGGAATCCTTTCATCATTCTGAAAGCATTCACCTTCTCCTAACAAAACCAATGCCAAATGAGCCAAAGGAGCTAAATCTCCGCTTGCACCAAGTGAACCCTTAGCGGGAATAAAGGGTACAATTTCATGATTCAATAGATCAATCAATGCATCAATAACTTCTTTACGAACACCTGAGCATCCAACCAGGAGAGAGTTTACACGAATAAGAATGGTAGCACGAACAACTTCTTCAGGAAGTGGTTTGCCAACACCAACTGCATGGCTACGCAGCAAATTCACCTGAAGATGTGTTGCTTGAGATTCATTGATTGTTGTGCTTGAGAGCTTTCCAAATCCTGTGTTGATACCATACACAACTTGTTCGTTTTCAAGAATCCTACTTACATAATCTCTGGATTCTTGAAGTCTGGGTATTGCATCAGGATGGATGCCTACTTTTTCCTTTTTATATGCAACGGATCGTATTGCATCCAATGACAACGAGTGGCCATCTAGTAAAATACTCACCGATCCCTCCTACGAAGCTGGGGAAACAATAGTACATCGCGTATGGATTCGCATCCTGTAAGAATCATCACAATACGATCGATACCAAAACCCAGTCCTCCGGTAGGTGGTAGTCCGAATTTTAGAGCCTCGATATAGGAACGATCAAAAGTATGTGCTTCTTCGTCACCGTGTTGTCTTGCATCACTTTGGGATAAAAATCTTTCTTGTTGGTCTACAGGATCATTAAGCTCAGTAAATGCATTTCCCACTTCCAAAGAACCCATGATTAATTGGAAACGTTCTACCCATTGTGAGTTTTGTGATGTTTTCTTTGCTAAAGGAGAAAGTGGTAGTGGGTACTCATACAAAAAAGTTGGATCCGTTAAATTTGGTTCCACTTTCTTTTTTAATATTTCATCCACAATATTAGCCCAGCTCAAATGCTTATCAACATGTATTTTCTCGTTATGCAGGTACTCTTTTGCGTATTGTTCATCCTGTAATTTGTGAATATCAACATGTGCATAATAATCAAATGCTTCTGCTAGTTTCATTCGTTTGAAAGGAGCAGAGAGATGAATAGTCTTCCCGCGATACTCTATGACATCTTTGTGTAAAACATGATCACGTATTCCAATAAGAAGCTTTTCGGCAATGTCCATCATGGTTTCATAATTGCCATAGGCTTCATAGAGTTCCATCAGGGTAAATTCAGGATTATGATTGATGGATATACCTTCATTTCGATATGCTTTACCGATTTCAAAAACTTTATCAAATCCCCCTATAATCAAACGCTTCAAATACAATTCCGGGGCTATTCGAAGGTAAAAATCCTGATCAAGAGCGTTGTGATGGGTCATAAAAGGTTTGGCTAAAGCACCTCCATAGATTTCTTGGAGAGTGGGAGTTTCAACTTCCATGTATCCTTCTTGATGTAATGTTTCACGAATGGATCGGAGAATATCGGAACGCATACGAAAAGTATTACGAACGTCTTCATTCATGATCAGGTCTAAATATCTTTGTCGATAGCGAACTTCAATGTTCTCAATTCCGTGAAACTTTTCTGGGAGAGGAGATAATGCTTTCGATAACAATTCGCATTTTGAGACACTAACGGTAATCTCACCAGTGTGGGTTTTAAAAACCTCACCTGTAACGCCAATAATATCGCCTACATTGATTCTTTTCTTTACGAGTTGAAATGTAGCTTCATCAAGATTATCTTTGCGGAAATAAATCTGAATTTTCGTTCCACCTGATAAAAGATGGGCAAAGCCAGCTTTACCGTGGAGCCTTTTGGTGACAACTCTTCCAGCAATAGTTACAGTTTGATTTTCAAGTGTTGAGAAATCTGAAAGAACATCATTTGCCTGGTGAGTAGGAAAATATTTTAAGGGATAAGGTTCTGTCCCTTCTTCGCGTAATTCTTGTAGAAGAGCTAGTGTTTCGGTATCAAATAGATTCTGATCTGACATTAAGACTCCTTTTTCCGTATCTCCACTAATCGATATCGTACCGCTCCTGTGGGGAGTACAACTCGGATCACATTCCCTACTTGATGTCCAAGCAAGGCACTTCCTAATGGAGAGAGATTTGAAATTGCATTTGTAAAGGGATCTGCTTCTAAAACAGATACGATTTTGTACGTTTGTTTTTCTTTTGATTCAATACTCTCTATGACAACGCTGTGGCCCATACGAACTGTTTCGCTATTGTCATCGTTATTGTCTTCATCCACAATGATGGATTTACGGAGCATGTTTTCTAGCTCAGAAATGCGGATTTCAACTACGGCTTGTTCTCTTTTGGCATCTTCATATTCGGAGTTTTCACTTAAATCTCCCAATGCTCGAGCCTGGCGTATCCTTTCAGATATTTCTGCCCGTTTAACAGTTTTAAGTTCTTTTAACTCACTTTTTAGGATTTCAAGACCTCTTTTAGTTAACTTAAATCCATCGCTATCTTTTTCTTGATACCCAGATGATATATCAATTGTGGAAGTTTTACTGGCTTTAGGTACAGTTTTGGTATCGGTAGAAGTTTTAGTTTTTTTTGCAGTGGATTTGGATGCTGTTGGTTTTTTTTCGGTAGTAGTGGTGGCTGTTTTTTCTTCTAGCTTTTCTTTTTTTACCTTTGTGCTTTTAGGAGAACATTTGGTAGTCTTTTTCTTCGAAGTTGAAGTACTTTTCTTTTTCGATGCTTTTTTGGCAATCGTCTTTTTTTCTTCTTTTTCTGTCATTGGACATCTCCTTCATCAGATAATTTGATAATTCTTGGTTGAATAGGATATTGTTGAAATAAGTCCATAAAATCTTCAATAGGAATTTGATCGGGTGATTTTTGATAATGAGCACAAACGCAAGCTTCTAAAACATTCGTTCCAAACGAACGACCTTGAAACTCTGGGGTCACGGAGATCACATATCGTACACCACGTTCTTTCAAGATTTGAATTTCTTCTTCTGTCAATGTATTAGTAATGACGGTTTTGTTTTCCATGGAGTCAGGAAGATGCTTATAGATCAAATGAAAATCTCCCGCAATAATATCCGCACTATCATAGGCTTTTTTGTATTTTGGTACAATGATATCTTGATCTTTAACGGGATATAGCCATTGAAAAGGTACTTTCACCAATATGGGCCAAGCTACATAAGCGATAAAATTCATCCATTTCTCGCTATCCATAGCATCGTTCCCAATTCCCAGTCCAAAAGCTACATCACCCCAGCGGACATGAAAGCCTTCTTTCTGAAATGCTTTGTATAGAAAATAGCGGGAAGTGGCAGAAGGTATCATAACAACTTGGTCAGGATGAATGATCCCTTGCTCAACAAGAGTATGGACACTCATAGCTTCTAGAGTGCTTTTTACTTTTGAACCATCTGCAACTGGAGTTTGCTTGACATTTCGAATAACAGCAGATGCATCTTTAAAACGGTATGTTTTATGTCCATAATGAACCCATAAATCAAAACCTCCCATACCAAATGCATCTACTTTTCCGTCATATGACTCATATAGTTCTTTAAGTTTCTTTTTATCACCATCGGTGCCAATTCTTTGAACTTGGAAATCTTCACCAAACAAAGAAACATCTGCAACATGGTCTCTTCGAGAAGATCCCATGCTTAAACTCAATACTTTTTTCATGATGTACCTATATTTCTAATGAATCTCGCACGATAATTATACATGAAAAAAAGTGCTTTGATAATTCCTGAGAATTCGAAAAAGTGACTCACTGTCTTTTGCTTTGTTTACTTGATCTCGAACAGATCCTGACTTGGGTAATCCTCGTAAATAATCATGAATCGGTCTGCGCATTTCACGAATTGCCTGATTTTCTCCTTTTAGTGAAATTTCAAGCTGAATATGCTCCTGTAGGGTATCAAATATCAATGCAGAAGAAGGCTTTCGGTAATCTACGACTCTAGGATCTTCGCCATTGTAAATATCTAGAACATCTTGAAAAAACCATGGTTTTCCTAAACAAGCTCTTCCTATCATAACAGCATCCGCTTTGGTATATGATAGAATCTCCAGAACATCGCTGGGTTTTTTTATGCCCCCATTTGCACAAACTGGGATCGTGACCATTTCTTTTGTTCTTGCAATCTCATCCCAATCCCTGCTACCTTTGGAGTTTTGTTTCACGGTTGCTCCATGAATTGCAATAGCAGCAATTCCCTCCTGTTCTGCAATCTTGGCGACAGAAGATGCAATCGGTTGATTAGGGCGGTATCCTACTCTGGTTTTGACAGTAACAGGTATAGAAACTGCATTCACAATAGTTCGGAACAGTAAAGGAAGCTGCGAAAGATCGGACAACAATTCTCCTCCACTACCGCTTCTGGCAATTTTCGGAGCAGGACAACCCATATTAATATCGATCATATCATAGCCAAGTTCTTCTCCCATTTTTGCAGCTTGAGCCATTTTTTCGGGATAAGCACCGAAAATCTGCAAGGCAACAGGATGCTCTTCTGGGTAAAATCGAAGCATGTCGATAGTTTTTTGGTTTTGGAAGCACATCCCCAGGCTGGTAATCAATTCTGTAACCACCAACCCTGCTCCAAATCGTCTGCAAATTTTTCGAAAAGGGGCATCGGTATACCCCGCCATTGGTGCTAAAACAAGATTATTTTGGAAGGAGAGGTTGCGTATCTTCCACGTTTTTTTCATATATCGATAGTAGTCCTTTCAGGTTTAAAATTGGATCAATGATGTCAATTTCAGGAACGCCTTGAGCAATATCTCTGCATAATCCCCCGCAACCAATTACATAGGCAGGTGAATCTGGTATTTCTTTTTGAAATCCCTCTATCATTGTTCGAACCAAGCCTTGGAAACCATAAAAAATCCCAGATTGAAGAGACTCTTTTGTGTTCCTTCCTAAATAACTTCTTGGCTTTTTAATCTCGATACGAGGTAATTTTGCTGTATTCATGAAAAGAGATTCTGCAGATCGAATCATTCCAGGAGATATGGCGACACCAAGAAGTTCTTTTTTTGATGATATGGCTGAAAACACAGTAGCAGTACCAAAACTAATCACAATAGCGGGTAGTCGACCTAAAAAAACAGCTCCAGCAGCACCTGCGATAATATCTGCACCTACTTCTTTAGGATTCTCAGCTAGAATTACTATCCCTGTTTTAACTCCAGGTTGTATAAACAAGGGTTGGATATGGAAATATCGTTGTGCTAATGATTCAAAAATTGGATTCAGTGGTGGAACTACCGAACAGATGACAATATCTTTAACAGATGAAATCGTGAATCCGGATCGCATACAAAACATTTCCAAAAGGAGAATGTATTCGTCAGAAGTTTTCCCACGATCTGTTGCGATTTTAAAAAAATGAGTAATAGTTCGCTTCTTTGCAAAACCAAATTTAATATTCGTGTTACCCACATCAATTGTTAAAACCATTGCAAAATCCAATTTAATGAAAGCTGTGAATTATTCATCATAAAGCAATCTTCTTTCTTGGTTATTTTCCGAGATACGGTATGGTAAAAACATACTTTAACGGATACAAAGCAGCAACAACGGCAGAACAAATAAAAGCAGCAGCTACTGCTTCAATAGAAGCTGGGATAATGCTTGCATAAGCAACTGTTAAATTTGCTTCAATTGATTCACCAAACAATCGAAAAATGGTAGCTAAACCTAAAGTAAACACAGTATTTGTGAGAGATCCGGCTATAGCAGCAACAGAAGATGGCAAGATAGTGTGTTGAACTCCGGTTTTTTGTTTGTTACGAGTCGAGAAAGCAACAAGCCCTATAAAGACATAATGGGCCACAACCCCAATAAACATTTTTGCGGGAATCACTATCCAAAAAGGAAATCCAAGCATGGACGTAAAAATACCAAATATAACACCGCAAATTAGTGCAATATCTGGACCAAATAAAATACCCGCTAAAATAACGGGAATATGAAAAATAGTTGCTGCAATGGTAGGAGTACCAATTGGGATGAATCCCCATCCGGTAAAACCTAGCAATAGGGTGATAGCAATTAATAACGCAGCCAAAGTAACTCGTCTTGTTCCGGTAATCATCGTATTCTGAACCATAGTACACTCCAATCCTTTCTGGTATCGGGTAGATCCATATATCAAAATTGACTAGCAGACTTTTTTCAAAGTTCCACCTTGCAAAACATTTTAAATTCAGTATCATATTTTTGCAACGGTTTACGTTTACTATGTTTTCGCATGGATTCGTTTAAAGCCGAAATTTTATAGAAAGGCAAGTAACATATGAATAGTATTGCAACCATCCGAACAATCGTAACAGCACTTGTTTTCATTTCCTCTGCTGGCATTATATTAGGATACTTGCTGCAAGCACCAAAAGCATCTGGTCTTGGCGCTATTTCTGGTAATGCTACTGTTTATAAATCAAGAAGACCCCTTGATTTATTTTTAGATAAAGTTATTCTATGGTCTGGCATTTTGTTTGGGGTTTCCACACTCATCCTTGCCGTCCTTAGAACCGGTTAAATTACACTTTAACTGTTCCTTGAAAACTGAATATTGGACATACGCCGAGGTGGCGAAATTGGTAGACGCGCACGCTTGAGGGGCGTGTGGAGAGATCCTTGTGGGTTCGAGTCCCACTCTCGGCAGAATAAGGGCGGATAGTTCAGTGGTAGAACGCCTCGCTTACACCGAGGAAGTCGTAGGTTCAAATCCTGCTTCGCCCACCATTATTATGGGGTCGTGGTGTAGCGGTTTAACACGCCAGCCTGTCACGCTGGAGACCGGGAGTTCGAATCTCCTCGATCCCGCTTTTTTATGCCGAGATAGCTCAGTCGGTAGAGCAATGGACTGAAAATCCATGTGTCGATGGTTCGATTCCATCTCTCGGCACTTTTCTCCTTATTCTTGCTATCGTATGTCTAAATCAGTACTCTATCACGGGGTCGTGGTGTAGCGGTTTAACACGCCAGCCTGTCACGCTGGAGACCGGGAGTTCGAATCTCCTCGATCCCGCTTTTATCTCAGAAGTTCTTCAACTTTTCTAAAAAAACGAGAAATTGGATAATTCTTAGTTTCCTGTTTCTTCACCCAAAAAAATTCTTTCTTCTTTTCTTTTTCTCCAGAATTATCTTGACCTATTACATATTCACTTGATGCTTCTCTCAATCCATGAACGGGAATATCATCTTGCAGAAGTTTTATGCAATATACCTTACTATTCCAAATCTGGTGAGAGTATTCATGCTTCACTTTTCCTCGATACTCTACACTATACGAGGTGAAAATTCCTCTTGCATGAAGAAAAGATTCCAAACTTTTTACAAACATCTTTTTTGATATTTGAGGAAAAATGGGAAATTCATACAAATCAGCTAACAGGCCGGTTTCTTGACGTTTTGCAATCAGAATATTGTCCTGTTGTTCAATGATCGCAACTGAAATATCTAGTACCGGACTTTTGGATTTTTCTTTTTTCACGGGTAAGTTGTTCTGATTCCCATTAAGATAAGCGCTGCAATTTGATTGTATGGGGCAAATATCACATATAGGTTGCTTGGGAACGCATAAAAGAGAACCGAACTCCATAAGGGCTTCTGTAAAGTTTCTTGCTTGACCAGCTGGAACAAGCTCTTGTAAGTACAATCTAATCTTTTTGACGAATGCGGGACTTTTTATGTCTGAAGCATCGTTCTTCAACCGACTTATGAATCTCAAAACATTACCATCAACTGCTGGGTATGACCGATTATATGCCAAGCTCATGATGGCACTGGCTGTATAATCTCCTATTCCTGGAAGTTGTATAAGTTCCTCATAGGTGTTAGGAAAAACTCCATAATACTTTTGCACAATCATTTTTGCTGTCATATGCATATTTTTTGCTCTAGAATAATACCCCAGGCCTTCCCATAGTTTATGTAAATCCTCTAAAGAAGATTCTGCTAGAGATTCCACAGTTGGATACTGTTCAAGAAAACGATTGTAATATGGTATTACCGCATTTACACGCGTTTGTTGTAACATGATTTCAGAAATCCATACTTTGTAAGGAGATCGATCTTTTCTCCAGGGTAAATCTCGTTTATTCTTCTGAAACCACTCGAGAAGATCCTGAATCCAAGGTTCATTAGCATTTTTTTTCATTTATTGAGTACACCTAACTTTCAATGAATGGACAAAGGTTCCATTTCATTGTACCTTTTTAGATTAGATTTTCTTTCTAATTTCATTATCCTATTAGTGGTTTCAACTGTAGAAAGGATAGCTACCTATGTGCGGAGTAATCGGAATCATTGCGATCAGTAAAAATGTTACGTATGACTTATACAATGGCTTGCTGGATCTTCAGCATCGAGGACAAGATACTGCTGGAATGTTTATTGATGACCAAAACAGTATTCATCTTGTAAAGAACCAAGGACGAGTAGCCGAAGTTTTCCATCAAGACACACTTTCCAGTATTCGCGGAAAATGTGGTGTAGCACAGGTACGATATCCTACAACCCGAGGTAAACATGATCCACAACCGTTTTACAACAGTAGTGGCGGTATAGGTTTAGCCCACAATGGTCATATATTAAACGAAGCCGATGTTCGGAAAGCACTAGAAGAGAAGCGTATTTATTGCGACTCTGACTGTGATGCAGAAACGATTCTAAATCTTTTTTCCTATTACTTCAATCAATCCAATCAAAAAAGTGTGAAAGAGAAGTGTTTTGAATCTGTGTCAAAGATTATGGATATTTTACTCGGATCCTATTCGGTAATTGCAGTAATTCGAGGAGAAGGAATGTTAGTTTTCCGAGATCCTCACGGAATTCGTCCTCTGGTGTACGGAAAAAGCAAAGATTGCTGGGCATTTGCATCGGAAAGTGTTGCTATCGAAAGCATTGTCGACGATATACAAAATGTGAAATGTGGAGAAGTTATTTTTATTGATTACAATTTACAAGCAGAATCTCGGATAATCAATTCCAAACAGCCTCAACATTGTATGTTTGAGTGGATCTATTTCTCCAGAGCCACTTCAAAAATTGAAGGTATCAGTGTTAATCGAGCCAGAGGTAACCTGGGAAAACGATTGGCTGATCTGTATTTGGAAAGTCCTCTCTATGAAAGACTCAAAAATTCTAATGACAAAATCATTGTTTCACCCATTCCTGAAACTTCCAGACCAGCAACTGTTGTATTTGCAGAAAGAATTGGATGCGAATACAAAGATGTGCTAGAAAAAAACCGTTTCATTGGACGTATTTTCATCAAACCCAATGAAACTATTCGACAACACGAAGTTGCTGCAAATGTAAGAGCAATTGAAGACGTGGTAAAAGATAAAATTGTTTTTTTAGTAGATGATTCCATAGTACGAGGAACTACCTCAAAAGGAATCATCCAAAAAATCCGCAACAGAGGAGCGAAAGAAGTTCACCTTTTTTCAACATGTCCACCTTTAATTAATCCATGCCACTACGGAGTTAATTTTCCTACAAAAGAAGAGCTCATCACCTTCACAAGTTCTGATCCTGAAGAGATAGCAAAGCTCATTCAAGCAGACTCAGTTACCTATATGACAGTAGAAAAGCTCCCACTTTGCTTACGAATACCTACAGAAGAATTGTGCACTGCTTGTTTAGGTGGAGAAAATCCAACACCCTTATCTCAGAAAATTGAGTTGTAAGAAATTTTGCTATCGATTTACCCTTCAGGTAACTCTATTTCGATATCTTCTTCTTCGTCCTCCTCAAATTCATCTTCTTCATCCGTGGAGTCAGGCATATCAGGATAAACAATACAATAGCCATCATTAATTTTGACTAAGCTAAATTGATTTTCTTCGTCTTCCACTAAATCTTTCAGATATCGCACATAGTCAATGTAGTCAATCCAATCACCACATTGTTCCATAATAACGGAATCTAGTGCTTCCATGTAGTTTTGTAAAGTTACTGCAACAGGGTCCTCATATTCTGACTCAAACTCATCTAACACTTGATCTAGCTCATCAGAAGATACATCAACATGAACATTTTCCAAGGCTGTCTGAATTTCTTCATTCGTTGTACATCTACGTATGGACATTGCGTCCTCCTTACTTTGTTTTTTATAGTTTCAGATAAAAAGAGGATTTTGTAAAGCGAAAACCTGGAACTGTGATTTTTTTCTGCTCGTGCTATGATAAAAGTATTCATTTATAGAAAAGAGGTTTGTCAGATGACAAATATACATCCAACATATCCTATCTACCAAGAAATTGATGTAAAAGTACCGATGAGAGATGGGATTTATCTTTCTACCGATGTTTTTCTACCCTCCAAGGAAGGCTCTTTTCCTATCATCCTAACTCGAACGCCCTATGGAAACAATGATCCACAAAGACTTCAGATGAAACAATGGTTTGTTCAGCGTGGGTTTGGTTACGTATTCCAAGATTGCAGAGGCAGATATGACAGTGAAGGAGAATGGGAACCGTTTCGACATGAAAGAAATGATGGATGGGATACTTTGGAATGGATCTCTTCACAGCCATTTTGTAACGGAAACATAGGAATGACGGGAGGAAGCTACGAAGGATATACATCTTGGATCCAAGCTCCTCATTCTCATCCCTCTCTAAAGGCGATTGTACCCTTGGTACCACTACCAGATCCTGTCCTAAATGTACCTTATCAAAATGGAGCATTTTTCTGGAATATGATTGTATGGGGATTGTTTGTCCATGGGAAAACAAACCAGAATCTTTCGTTTGTAAACTGGCCCTCAATATATCAATATAGGCCTTTACAGGATATGGCAAAAGTAGTTGGAATGGGAAATAGCAAAACATGGGAACATTGGATGGAGCATTATCAAAAAGATTCTTGGTGGGAAGAAGTCTGCTACATGCATAAATGGGGGGAAGTAAACATACCCATTTTACATGTATGTGGTTGGTATGATGATGATGGAATCTCCACCTATCTTAATTATCCAGGAATGAGAAAAGAAGCGAAAACCAAGAAAGCAAGTGATCAACAAGAGTTGATTATTGGTCCATGGCCACATAAGTTGAATAAAAGCACCCAATGCGGAGATCTAGATTTCGGATCTGGAGCTTTGATTGATCTAGAAACAGAAATGTTTCTATTCTTTTCTAGACACCTTACAGGAAAAGAGTACTCTCAACAGAGTATTTCTAAGCTTCCGTATAAAGCTCCAGAAGATCGCTGTCGTATATTCATCATGGGAGATAATCAATGGTATAGTTTTAAAGATTGGCCGTTACCTGAAGCTGTGAAAACCAAGTTCTATATCCATAGTAATGGACATGCTAACAGTATTTTTGGTGATGGTGCTTTATCTACTCAACCTCCCTTGGCTACGGAATTACCAGACCATTTTGATTACGATCCGCAAAACCCTGTCCCCTATGTTACGGATCCGGTACGGCTACAATTAGGAGAGGCTTGTGATCAACAATCCATTGAAAGAAGACCTGATGTGCTTGTATACTCCACATCTCCATTACAAGAAGACTGTATTGTTTGCGGAAGAGTCTTTTTACACCTTGTGTGTAGTTCATCAGCACCTGGTACAGATTTCACAGCTAAATTAGTAGATGTCTATCCCAATGGAAAAGCCATCCAGCTATGTGATGGAATTCAAAGAGTAGAATATCGTAATTCCCTGGAAAAACCAACTTGGATCAACAAAGATGAAGTTATTACCCTCAACATTGATCTATGGGCAACCGGAATACGTTTTTTCAAGGGACACCAAATACGATTAGAGATTAGCTCCTCGGCGTGTCCCAAATTTTATCCTCACGCAAACACAAAAGAAAATCCGTCCAAAGCAATTCAAACCGAGATTGCACATCAAACTATTTTCCATTCTTTGGGAAAAGAATCCTATTTGGTACTCGATGTAGTCCCAGAGATATCAATGGAAAGAGCAATATGAAACTTACAGAATATGAAAAAAGAATGCTTCAGGGTGAATATGGTCAAATACGTGCAAAAGCTTTAGACTATCTGGTGCAATTTGGGGAGGCATTTGGAGCAGAAAAACTTGTTAACATATCCTACAGTCACTATCCAGCAGAAATGGCCATATATGACGGCTTTTGTGAAGATGTCGAACAATATGCAAATCAAAATATACAGGTAGCTATCCCTACTACTAGTTCAACATTGTGTTGTGACATTGAAGATCCCAGTTTAACAAACTGTCCCTCTGAACTTTCCTTTCTTCAAGAAAAAACAAAACATGCGTTCCAAAAAATGGGGATACTTGAAACTTTTACTTGTACACCCCAGCAGATCGGTTTTGTTCCACCAATGGGTAGCTATATTAGTTCTGTAGAAAGCAGTGCCATTATCTATTTCAACAGTGTATTAGGAGCACGAACAAATCGAGGAGGTTTGTTTACACGGTATTCATCTGTAACAGGGAAATATCCCGCTATGGGATATATATTAGACCAGAACCGATCTCCTTCGTGCTATTGCAAGTTAACATTGAGCTCAAATAATTTATCTCGAATCGACCAATGGTCTATACTTGGCTATTTGATCGGTGAATATGCACAAGATCGAGTTCCTTTTATTCAATCTTCAGAAATCCCGAAACCAACAATGAGTCAAATTGTTTCTTTGGGTGCTGCCATGGCAACTTCTGGTTCCGTGACATTGTTTCACTGGAATGGAATTACCCCTGAAGCAATGCAATATGACACTTCATTTTTGAAAGATTTACCATATGTTCAGATTAGTAAAAAAGAGATGTTAGAAACAAGAGCAAAATTTACAGTAGTCCAAGAAAACCAGCCTATTGATTTTATCGTTTTAGGTTGCCCACATGCAACCCTATCTATGATACAACATGTAGCAAAAAAAATAGAAGGAAAAACAATCCATGAAAATGTAACATTTTGGATTTGTACAAACCGAATGACAAAATTACAATCCTCCCACTTGGGCTTCACACAAACACTTGAAAGAGCAGGAGTTCGTTTGATTGCTGATACGTGTCCCGTTGAGTCACACATGCGAAACAATATATGTTCTCGATTCGGTATTCCTTTTCCGTGCTACCAAACAATGGCTTCTAATAGTCTTAAAATGCTCCATTATTCAAAGAATCTACTTGGTGTAAAACCAGTTTTGCTATCTACAGATCAATGTATTGAGAGTGCTGTAGTAGGGAAACGTGTTTCTATGGACTGGAAAGAGGATGGCTACAATGAAAGAATATAAAGGGAAAAGAATTGTAAAGGGTTCAGCTCAATTGGATAATATCTCTGCACCATGTATCCTTTGTTCACACAGCTTTTCTTTTTTAGGAGACATTGACAGTCATAGTGGTAAAATCATTCGCACCGATAGTCCATGTAAAGATATGCATGTTTCTCAGCAGATACTGGCTTTTACTTCCTCAAAAGGATCATCAAGCGGTTGTGTCATCTTATCATCTTTAGCAAAACAAGGCAAAGGTCCTGTAGCAATTATCACCTTGCAACCAGCAGATTACAACTTAGTAGAAGGAGCAATTCTTGGAGATATTCCGTTTCTTGCAGAAATAGATCCACAATTTTTTGAAGAAATTCAAACGGGTATGCGGATAAAAATACAGGGAGATACCTGTATACGTCTTTAAAAAAGAACAGTGATATGAGTAACTGTTTTATTCGCTGGAATCTGATACGGTTGGGATATCTATAACAACAGCCTGATTCATAAGGCTGATTTTAAAGGTAATCCTTTGTTCGTTCATCCGTCCAGGATTGGCTTCATCCAAACCGATTGGAGCAATAATGTGAAACTCACCTGCAACAAGATCATACTCATCTTCAGTTAGGTATAGTATTGCGTTCTGTTCTGTCTTTCCCTTGGGCCAACTGGCAACAAATTTTCGTAAAGGATAGGGAATAGGATTTTCAGTATTGGGTTCTTGAGATAAAGATCCATCTTCTTGAATATACCAGTTCACCATACCCTCTTCTCGAAACTCAGATGGTTCTTCCATAGAGGCATTAAAAAGAATCAAAAGATCTTGTGGTTTTTGAAGCTCAGTGCCACGTATTTGGGAGGCATCAAAAGAAATCCAATCTTCATCCATTAAAGTTTTGTAATAGATTTTTTGGTTGGAAATGATAATTTCCTTTTCTGAAACAGCTGTTCCTGTATTATCGTCAGTGAGCATTTTGCAATAAATATCGCCATTTGAACCCAACATATATTTTGTATAAGTGATTTCTTGATCTGGCATATTAATGTACTGCTGCCATGATGATTGAAATAAGAAGGATTGGAGATGCTGCAGTTCTTCGGTCGCTGTATGAATAATATTGACATAGGATAAAGGTTCTAAGACTATTTTGTACTCTTTTTTTTCAATAAATTTTGAAAATGAAGTTGATTTTGATAAGGGTTTATAGCCTTGTTTAGAAACAAATATTGATTGCTTGGGTACCATGGAGGTGTGAATCTCAAATATCCCATTTTCGTCCGTCGTTGTTGTATTTTCACCTAAAGTAATGGTTGCATTTGCTACTGGTTTTTGTGTAAGTGCATCCTCCACTGTACCGGACACATGTACGCCCGTAGAGAATAAAAACCACACAAGGACGACTCCAATAATGAGAATCCCTAAAAGAATAAGTAAAGCTTTCTTTTTCATATAGCACCCTGAACATTATTTTCTTTTAGTATAGTAAAAAAGCGGGAGTAAATAAAACTCCCGCTAACTTTTTTTTATGAGACGGATTAATTCAGAGAATCAGTGATTTTCCAAACACCGTCAATTTTTGTTAAAACATATTGGCCATGAGGATTGGTATCCCGACCTTTTTCTCTGGCTATCAGGGTAAAGGCGACAACTTTTTGACTTTGTCGTTCCGTAGGAGTAACTTTTTCTATCTTTACGCCAATATAGACGGTTCCATGGTTTCGAGCATTTTCAAACTGAGCTTGAAAAGTTTCTACATCTTGTTTGGTCTTTTGATAATTCCCTCCCAGTAGCTGAAATGCTTCCTCATATTGTTCTTGTGCAATATGGTGGAAATATGTTTTTACAGTTTTTGCAGGAGATGGGGCATATATGCTGTAGGCCCACCATGCCAATAATATTACAAGAATTCCAACGCCAAGAATATATAAAATAGTTCTTGGGTGCTTTTCAGAAGAGTCAGTAGCGGTTGTTTTCTTAATCATGTTGATCTCCTTTTATTGCTGAGGGACAAGTTTTTGTGCTTGGTTTTTATTATATTCGGTTGTTACATTGCCTACGATTTTCCAACCTTCACCAGGAATCTTTTCACACAGATAAGCTCCAACACTGGTAACCAAGGATCCCTGATAAAACACATCAATTTCAACAACTACAATTCGCTGATTCTTTTCTTTGCCCTTCAACTCATCGATAACACGAATTGCACGGGTACGCGTGCCAGATCGAACAGCGGTATCATAATCAGAGGCAAATTTTTCGTACGATCCCCTACTCTTTTTGTAATCTTTGGCAATAAAAGAATACGCCACCGAATAATTTTCATTCATAAGCGCATAGAAGAAATTGCGAACTGTTTTGGTAGGAGTAGGAATAATCAGGTAAAGAACAAAAGAAATGAAAAAGAGAATCAAGGCTCCTACGACAATATTGCGAAGCCATCGAAGGCACTTTTTTGGTTTCTTGGATGACAAATCAATATTTTCTTCTTTGGATGAATCTGTTGACCCTACTTCAGTATTGGAGTTTGAAACATCCTCATCTGTGAGTTCTTGTTGCAGTGAATGTGAGTCTTGATCTTCGTAAGAAACATATGTCATTTGGTAACTCCTCGCAAACGATCCCACCATTCCAAGAAATGAGTCCATCGATTTCCTACAACCATGCGACGTTCATATTGATCCGAAAGGCGATTCATGAATCCATTGACAACCTGGTCTTGCTTTTGATAAATGACATCCTCTTCAATGAGATCCCGTACTTCTTCATATGTATTTTTCTTCTCTTCAGTTCTCTCATCAACTCGGAGAATATACCATCCATCTCGGGCTTGGAGAAGATAATACTCACCAAGGGCTAAGTCTGGAAAGAAAGCATTGTTTGCAATTTCTGGATACAATTCTTCTTTTGTTACCCAGCCCATATCGCCTTTATCAGACATTACAGTAGGGCTAATCGATTTTTCTTGAGCAAGTTTTTCAAAATCTGCTCCATCTAGAAGCTGGTCCATAATTTCTTTGGCAACATTTTCCTCTTCAACAACAATGAAATGAAGATTTGCTTTTGCAGGTACATCGTAATACGGAGCAAATTCATTATAATGAGCACGCATTTCTTCTTCTGTTGCTTCAACTCCATTTCGGATAGGCTCTAAAACTTTGTCGTAAATGGTTTGGTACTTCATATCAATCCAAAAAGAACGCCATGGAATTCCATAATCAGATAGAGTGGCTCGAATGTCAACTTCTTCTTCAGGGTTAGAAGCATAAGATTTTGCATATTCATCAATTGTAGCTTGCACTTCTTCGTTTGTGACAGTAATGTGATTTTCTTGTGCATATAGATACACACATTTTAGCTTAATTAAATTCTCCAAAGCTTTCGCTTGAACTCGTTCTTCGGTAGTAATTCGATCTTCGGTATCCATGTTTTTCAGTTTTTGCTGATAGTCAGGAGGAGTAAGTCGTTGTTTTTCAATTTCGAGTTCTTGTGCGGTAATGTTAAGTGGACCAACGCTCATGACAATGTTCTTCGATTGATAAAACCATGTGAAGAGAAATGCTAAAACAAGGATTGGAACTATAATGAATAGCATTTTCCATTGGATTCTTCTGGAAGAACCATCTGAAACGGTACCCTTGTTTTTGTTACGGAGTAATTTGTCTTTTTTCATAGTTTATGTCCTTACGGGGTTTGAGTTTGTCCTTCAACTGGCACATCGATAGATTCCATCTGTGATGGGTCAAAGGTTATGGTTTGGGACGAACCATCTTCACCTTGGATTGGAATAGTCATAGGAGTACTAGAATCACCAGGTGTAGGTGTTAAGTTTTCAGGAATTGGATCAACAGTGAAACTTCGCACCCAATTCTTGACAGATTCAAAGAATCCTCCAAATGTTTGATTCCACCATGATGACATACGGTCCCAAGGATTGGAATGAGAAATACGAGATTGATCACGTAGATCTTCTAAAAACGCTTCTCGTATTTTGTTCCGTTCTTGGTTTTCCATTGATTGCATGACACGATCTTTAATCTCTTCAAAAACAGCAATTTTTGCGGGATACTTTTTCACAATTTTCACAATTTCAAAGGTTGTTTCGTTCGTTTTGATTGGATCAGAAATTTCCCCCTCTTTTAATGAGCCAAAAACGACTTCATCTAAAGGAGGATTAGAACCTTTATATAGAGGATTAGGGGTAAGTCCTTGATCCGGGAAAGCAGAATACGTAGTTGCAATATTCTCAAAAGTTTCTTTGCCAGATCGCATCGTATTAACATAACCACTGGCTTTGGTTTGAAATTCATTAATCTCTGCTTCAACAGCCCCTTGAGGTGCTTCAAGTATAATTTTCAAAATATCTGCATGCTCAGGTTCGTTATATTGATCTCGATTTCGAGAAATCGATAATACTCGAATAATACTGAAGCCTTTATCGGATTTCACTATTCCCGATACATCGCCCTCAGCTAATGTTTGAACTGCGTCCCAAAGTTCAGGTTCTTCTTCATATGCACCTTCTTGAAGGTACATTTTTCCTTCATTAACCTTGGTGGCGTTATCTTCAGAATATTCTGCAACTGCTTTTTCAAAAGACAGTTCATTGTTCACAATTTTGGTTCGTATGTCGGTAATTTGATCTTCTTTTTCTTTTAATGTTGCTTCATCCATTTCAGGATCAGTAGCAATGAAAATTCTTTGAGCTTCAACGCTTGCTGGAGCATTAAAAAATATTCGTGCATCTTCTTCTGTAATGTTGATTGCATCATATTGATCAGCTAAAACAGCATCCTCGAGAAGTGCTGGTTCAATAGATTTACGAATCTCTTTGCGAAGATTTTCTTCATTGCGCAAAGGTGACTGACGAATCTGATTTAAAAACTCTTCTTCAGAAGCGTATTGAGAACGAATGTTTTCCATTTCTTTTTCAATTTCTTCGTTCAGTTTTTCTTCAGAAATTGTCACAGAATGATCCTTAGCATACTGCTCAATTAAAGTTTTATTGACCAGCATCTCCACAACGCTGCTTCTATACTTCTCAACGTTCGCTGATTGCTCCGGATCATTCGGGTTTATACCTTGCTGCTGCATTTGGCCTTTAATTGGTTCGAGCAATTCATTAACTTCATTGTTCGTAATCCTTGTTCCGTTAACAACAGCAGTTGTATCTTTTGCCGAATATGCCCACATACCAAATACAAGTACAACAATAATGATGGATGTTGGAATCCAAATAAACATATTCCGTATTGCAGATTTTCTTTTTTTATCTACCTTTACGGACTTTAAGATTCCTTCTTTGCGAAGTTGTTTAATTTTCTGTTCTCTGCCCATGTACAATCCTCCAAGCTATATTTAAAAGCATAGAATCTATATACTATACTTCGTAACGCACGAAAAATTACAAATCATTCTTCAAAAAAATAAGTATATTTTTAACTGGATGAATGTAAAGAATTTATATATACCTAGATACACAAACAAGGTGGTTTCATTACATGAGCGTAGAAAAAAAAACACGAAGAAGCTGGTATCAATGTTGGTGGGTATGGGGCATTGCTATTGTCATCCTGGCAAACATTGCTCTATTCATCATCAGCTATAGCGGTGGTATTGTTCAAACCATCAATCTGTCTTCTTCAGAACAACAAAAACAGATTGCAGCAAACCAAGAATCCCTTGAGGCATTGGTTCAAAATCCAGACCTGCTCTATATCAACGAGCTGGAAAATCATACAAAAAAATGGGCTGAATTGTTTTCTGATCTTCACCGAGTGTTACAATCAAAAGGACCTGATGCAGAGATTTGGGAAGAAAATATCTATGAAGTCTTATTCTATATGCAGGCGTTAATTGAAGAGTCTGAAATCATTTCTCCCTCTGAAGATTTATTGTACATCCATAAGGAATACCAAATTGCTATTGATCACTTTGAAATCATGGTAACAGATCTTCCCAATGCCATCCACACACAAGACATAGAAGCCATAGAATCCTGTATGGAAGAGTTACGAAAAGGTGTTATATATTTACAGAAAACCCGAGATTTGATTGCTGCTTATGCAAATCAATCCGGTGAAGACAGTGAAAATTAACATATAAAGGAGATAGTATGAAGAAGTTTTTAGCTAGTGTCATTTCATTTGTTTTACTTTTCTCTGTATGTAGCTTTTTTGAAACGCAAGCAGAAGAAAAATTGCTCTCTCAAACAAGTTTTATGGTATCCGTAGCAAAAGGTACTACAACCTATGTTGAAGTTCCTTTTACCAATTTATTAGATCAGGAAAGCAAGTATACAGTTTCTATAACACGTAAACCTCCTGTAGATATTGGATTAAAAGTTGAGTTGGATGGTTTTTCTGTACAAGAAAAATATGATGTTGGACCCTTACAACCAAAACAATCGACCAAACTTGGCTTCCGCATTCTTTGCTCCGATGGTGCTGATACTGAGAGTATTATTAGTGCAAAGTTATTAGTAGGTTCTGTTGAGAATTCTCGCTTATCCTCAATTATTAACATTTACATCAAACCCATGGAACAAAAAGTATTGCAGATGCATACTGACAACGCCAACGCAACAGTAAATGGAGAAAAACTCGTACTAGAAACTCCTCCACTGGTCGTAAATGGCAGAACGATGGTTCCATTTCGATGGATGGGTGAACAGCTAGATGCTGAAGTGTCCTTTACCATGTCTGAAGAAACAAAAAAAGTTGACACTGTCTCGTATGTAATTGGTAAATCTACAATCACCCTGACAATTGGATCTACTACAGCTCAAATAAAAGTAGACAGAGATGTATTTGAACAAACTCTCGATGTTCCCCCCTTTATTCAAAATGGCAGAACGCTGGTACCACTACGATTTGTGTCAGAAACCTTGGGAGCTCAGGTTAACTGGACTCCTCCAAATACCATTGATATCGAATATCCGAAAGAAGTTCCAATTCGTGAAGATGAATGTGTTACCTTTTGGTCTGATATAAAAGCAGATGATCTACAAGAAAAAGTAGATGAACAAACTGAACTTCTAATTTTTGATCTTCGTGATGAAGCTGCGTATAAAAGCGATCATATCCCTGGTGCTCTACATGTTGATTTTAACACCTTAACAACCGATTTTCCTGTTGCTAGTGAGGATACAGAATCCATACCCGTAGTCCTGTACTGCAAAACAGGAACAAAATCTCGCTTAGCAGCTGAATGGGTTGTCAATGCAGGTTATCAAAATGTTCATTCTCTTCTTCAAGGTTTTCCAAGTTGGCAAGGAGATATTGAAAAAGCAGAATAACGGTAACAAAACAGTTACAGTACTTATTATGGAATGATTTCTGGTAAATAATCCCCAGATACAATCCTATAATGAGGCTGATACGCACTTCGATAAATTTCTGAATGCGTAGGAATGCACAAAGGGTTTTCCTTTACTTCTTCCCAAAGAAGCATAAAGTCCTTCTCTATCCAATGTAGGGAAGGACTTTTTGTTATTTTTAAAAACTCCTGCATAGCAGTTTCATATTGAGAAAGATTTTCAGCAAAGGTTTTACTGGTTTCCAAAAAAAACTCCCAGACTAATTCTGGCTGTACGCCTTGCCTTTTTAAGGGTTCAAGGTGTACTCGATAGAGGGGTGTATGCAAGGAGATATCTTCAAAAAGAGGAGTGTTACTGGTAGTGGTGATAGTATTTCCCCATTCTTGAAAAAAATACTCTCTTGCTTTCTCTACGTGACGCAAAGAATGGACAGGACCACGTGTAGTCTGAAAAAGCAATTTATGAAAATCCTCTGCTTGCATCAACGGATACATATTGTAGTGTCGAAGAACTAAATCAATCAGTTTTGTCATCAAGTTATTGAGTTAGCAATTCTTCAACTGTTTCGGTGTCATTATTAGATTCAGTTTCATTAGTAGATCCATCTACTTCAGCATTATTCTCATTTTTATACTCTTCTGTCATAACAGATTCATCAGAAAAACTCTCTTCTGATTTTTCATGTTCATTTTGAACTCGATTGGTAAAAAAATGGTTTACAGTGAAACGTGAGGATTCCAGATAGAATTTCTTTGGAGTCAGAATAAAAATCCCCAAGCAAACCAAAACAAAACCATAGTTTAACTGAGTCCTTGTGCTATCGGTCACATAGGCATTTTGAAAAACAAATTGAAATAGCACCAACCCTACGACAAAAAATACAATTCCCAGAACAAGAAGAGAAACGCCGCTATTGTTGATTTTTTTTCTAGACGAGATTTTCCCGCAAATGATTTGTCCAACACCAAATGCACCAGGAAATATCAAGGTCCAAGCATACGACCACCAATAGGGATTTTGTAGAAAACTCTGAACTAGAATAAGAAGTCCCGCCATAATTAGCATTGAACCAGTAATAAGAAAAAAGGGACGTCCACCGTCGCGAAACATACTTCCCATCTGTATTAGGGTTAGACCAAGAACAATGGGTAGTAAAGGCCAAAAATATGACCATAAAGGCATTTGAGGAAATAGATTCTGCAAGAGGAAAAATACTCCCGCTACAATCACAATAATTCCTAAAAATAGATTGAATCGATCGTTATTTCTTTTTTTCTGCATATCTGTTCCTCCTATAAAAGGTTTTTCTTTCTCAAGATAATGATCAAAACAGCGGTAAGCAAGAGCATGAAGATCATAGTCATCCAAAAAGCACTTAGCGGCTGAGAATCGAAAGGAAATGCAACATTCATGCCTAATATGCTAGCAATCAATGTAGGTATAGAAACGATTAAAGTAATGCTGGTTAGAAATTTCATGACCATATTCAGATTGTTAGAAATCATGGAGCTAAAAATGTTTCCCATACTTTCAAGAATTCGCCCATAAATCCCAGCCATTTCAATAGCTTGTTTGTTTTCGGTCTGAACATCCTCCAGTAGTTCCTGGTCTTCTTCATACATGGCAAGAAACTTTCTTCCCTCATGAAGAACTGGATCATTGGTATACCCGAATTGTGAACTACGAAGTCGGCCCACCGTAGCTTCATTAGAACGTAGCGAGGTGGAAAAATAGGTGATACTTTTTTGGAGATTCAATAGTTGAGTGAGTTTTCTGTTTTCTGTTGCTTTATGCATAGCAATTTCAAGTTGGTCAGTTTGTTGATCAATCCGACGTAGATACCGAATATAGACTTGCGATGTTTTATACAAAAGCTGTAGTAAAAATCGTGTTCTTTTGAATGTATGGATTTTTGGTTTTCCATTTTCTAATTCAGAAGTGATAGAGTTTTCCTGGAGACATACAGTAATGAGTTTATCCTTTAAAATGATGATCCCTAAAGGGATAGTGTCAAAAAAACGTTCGTTCTTCATGTTTTCATCATATATGGGGATGTCAACAATAACGATCATCTGATCATCCTCAATTTCGATTCGAGAGCCTTCTTCCATATCCAGTGCAGCACGGAGAAACTCCATACTTGCCCCTGTGGCTTCAGAACATGTAGTAAGTTCATCAAAAGTTGGTCGAATACAATGAATCCAAATATTTTTCATTGTTAGATCTGAAACTTGAGTAGTTTGCATTGTTTCCTGATCTGAATAGTAAGCTCTAATCATATTTCTCTTTTCTTCATACTGATAGAATGCAATACTTCATCTGTATATACTATAATAAACACAAATGTTTTTTTAAAAAGAGGCAAACATATGAAAAATACGGGAAACATCCTCATTCGGAATGGGTATGTTTTTATAAATTCTTTGGAAGGATTTCAAAAACTTGATGTTCGTATTCAGGATGGCATGATTGTAGAAATATCAGATTCCATCCCCAACACGATTGATAAAGAAATAGATGCAAACAATCAGTTTGTTGTTCCAGGCTTTGTAGACATTCATTGTCATTTGCGCCAACCCGGTCAAACTCACAAAGAAGATATTACAACTGGAACACGATCCGCAGCTGCTGGGGGATACACTACCGTTGTAGCAATGGCAAATACCACTCCCGTAATTGACTCCGTAGAAAAATGGAAAAACCTTTTTAACATCATTCAGCAAAAAAGTTCCATTGAGGTTATTCAGGCTGGATCTATTACACCAGGTTTAGGAGGTAATGAGTTATCCAGCTTGTTTTTACATAACCAGTCTATCCCACCTTTCAATCGAACCATTGATGCACCGTTTGTATTCTCTGATGATGGGGTTGGAATCAATGATCCACCTTTGTTTCGAAAAGCCATTCAACATGCAAAAAAAGAAAATTACGTTTGTATCTTACATGAAGAAGACGCAAGCATTTCAGCCAATGGTGTAATACATTATGGAGATGCTTCACCAGAATTAGCATTTCCCGGTATCCCTTCTTCATCTGAATCCACATGCGTTGCAAGAGATGTATTGATTTGTCACGAGGAAAAGTATTCTCCTCATTTCACTCATTTATCCTCTAAGCAATCTATAGATGTTCTGATGGGGCTTTCTGATGCTTCTTACCGTTTCACAGCAGATACTACCCCCCATCATTTGTATTTCTCTGAAAAGAATATTGACCTAACCAACACCAACTTTAAAATGAACCCTCCCATTCGCTCGGAAGTAGACCAGAAAGCATTGAAAGAAGGTGTGCGAAGTGGGATCATCCGGTGTATTGGGACCGACCATGCTCCCCATAGTGCCTCCGAGAAAAATACAGATTTTTGCAATGCTCCTTTTGGCATCATTGGTTTCGAAACTGCATTTGCAGCTAGCTATACGGCTCTAGTTTCTCCAGGTTGGATATCTTTTCCTCAACTCATTCAACTGTTTACCATTGGACCAAATTCTATTCTAAAACTCCAAAATCATGGCTTGATTCAACCGGGAACTTTAGGAAACCTTACAATAGTCGATGAGCAAGAATACGTTGTTTCGCCTGAGTTCTTCTCAAAAAGCAGCAATTCTCCTTTTGTTGGCGAAAAACTCAAAGGCAGAATTCGTTCCACCATTTTTCAAGGAAAGGTTGTGTATAGTGATCAAAACTAATGGTGAAATCATTAAACATAGGTGCATTGCAAAAAATATTTTTTTCTTGTCTCTACAGTATGCCGAATCAGATGTAATAGTACAACCAGGACAATTTGTCCAACTTTCCTGTCCCGGTAAATATACAACGCTATTAAAAAGACCCTTTAGTGTTTTTGATGCTTCTCCAAGTATTGTGTCCATTGTGTATAAAGTTGTAGGAAAAGGGACTGCAAATTTATCTGAAAAAAAAGTTGGGGATTCGTTGGAAATGCTTCTTCCCTGCGGTAATTCCTTTTCCGTTCCTCAAGAAGAGGGACTCAATGTGCTGATTGGTGGAGGTTTAGGGATCGCTCCCTTGCATTTCTTAACAAAATATTACCCCAATACTCCCTTTGAGTTGTGGTATGGAACATCCTATGAAGATGAATGGATTCCTACAAATCTGGTTCAACGAAAAGGTATTGATTTGCATTTTCATGCAGACTTTTGCAATTCCAATGATTCTCTTCAGTTTAGTGAAAACTTATTACAGAAATATCAAAGAGAATCCACCACTTCTCCCTTGAAAATCTATTGCTGTGGCCCCACAAAACTTTTGCAAAACGTAACAAAACACTGCATTGAACATCAAATTTCTATTGAAGTATCTCTTGAGTCTAGAATGGCTTGCGGTTTTGGCATCTGCCTTGGATGTTCTTTTCAAACCAAAGAAGGTATGAAAACGGTATGCAAAGATGGTCCCACATTTGACGGATCAAGTGTTGTCTGGGAGAGTCTACAATGAGCAATAACTCCATGCAGGTCACCCTTCAATCTTCCGGTCGTTCTATCCAACTAAAAAATCCGATTGTTCCAGCATCAGGAACTTTCGGAGATGGCTCCATCGTCAATTCTTTGTACGACGTCAATCAGTTGGGGGCATTGTTAACCAAGAGTATCACTCTTCACTCCAGGCAGGGAAATCCTTCTCCAAGAATTTACGAAACTCCTGGGGGGATATTAAACTCCGTTGGGTTAGAAAACAAAGGAGTAAAGTGGTTTCTGGAAGAAGTGATGCCTTTTGTTTTATCACTCCATACTTCAAAATGGATTAGTATTGCTGGCTTTACAGTTGATGAGTTTGTCGAATTAACTCGTGCCATCAATCCATACGAAGTGGATGCAATTGAGGTAAATGTATCGTGTCCCAATATTCATAAAAATGGGATTCAGTTTTGCCAGAATAAAGATGTGCTGCAGGACACTCTTCATCGAGTCCGAAAAGTTACAGATCACTTCTTGATTGCGAAAATTGCTCTAGAAACAAACTCTCTTTCCGAAATATTGGAAGTAATTCAACAAGAAGGCTTTGATGCAGTTTGTATTGGCAATACAATTCGAGGCATTGCCATTGATCCCATCAGCAGGAAGCCTTTCTTTCATCAAATCTTTGCAGGGTTGTCCGGTCCTGCCATCAAACCCATTGCACTGCGGGTTGTTTGGGAAGCGTTCTCTTCCCACCCCACATTACCAATCATAGGTTGTGGTGGCATACAATGTGCTTCTGATGTAATCGAGTTCATTTGTGCAGGTGCATCTGCCGTAGAAGTTGGGACAATGAACCTGGTAGATCCTTTTATACTCCCCAACATTATTCAAGATATTGACACATACTGCACCAACCATGAAGTAACACTTTCTTCTATTATAGGATCATCTCACCGTTCCCTTTAAAAGTAGGAGTACATGATGAAAAAGCAGTATGGTGATATACATATAAGGTTGTTATTCCAGCGGATATGCATAATTCCGTTTTTTCTTTTCACATTCGTCACCTGTTTTCTGTTATTTCCAACCCAACCTCCGATCGGACAATGTAAATCAGTTGATTGCACACATGCAATGATTGATGTGCATATACTAGAAGACGGAAGTGTAACAATTCAGGAAACCCGCCAGTTTTCTTTTTATGGGACTTTCTCATATGGCTATTACACTCTAGAAAAAAAAGACTTTGCTCGCATGGAAAACTTCTCTGTTTCCGTTGATGAGACTCTTTTTACTGAATCATCAAAAAATGAAGCTTCGCCTTTTACTTTCTATATCGAAGAAACTTCTAGTGAATACACCATTTACTATTATTTTAATGCAACCGATGAATCCAAAGCTGTAACTTTTACCTATGATATTTTGGGAAGCATTGATCTCTATAAAGACTATGGACAGTTCTATTGGCAACTTCAGGGAAAAAACTGGCCACTGCCTGTTTTTGAATTAGAAGCAACCATCCGATGGGATAAACCCTTTCCCATGGATCAGTACAGTATTTGGGGGCATGGCCCCTTTCAGGGTGTTACAGAAAAAATCAATGAAACAGAATTCAGAGCTTACTGCAATAATATTCTGCCAGGAGAAAGTATTGGAGTACGGCTTTTGCTTCCCTCCTCCTATTTTCAAAGCTTTGATCATTCATGGGGCGGGAATAAAAGCGATGTAACTGTTCTTGAGAGCATCCAAGCCGAAGAACAACGTCTTGCACTTGCTGCTAACATCAAAAGGGGAATGGTGAATCGAATTCCTTTGTACATTACTATTCTCCTTGTTGGTCTTTTTTTCTTGCTATATTTCATTTATGGTAAAGAACCTCAAGTGAAAGAAATTCCATACTACCGCGAACCACCCACCGATGAACCTCCTGCTCTCGTTGGTATGCTGTTTTACTATCAGAATTTTCACAAAAGATTCATCAGTGCAACAATATTACACTTCATTCACCGGAAAATAATTCAATATGAAGCTATAGTAGGTGATCCAAATGATTTTCGCTTAACCTGGGCACAAAAAGATATCTATTTGCATGATTTCGAGAAAACAATGTTACAAGATATTCTATTCCGCAGTAAACAAGATACAATCACCATCAAAGAACTACAAAAAAAGATCAAACGATACAAGTCGGTGTATGCGTATCCGTATCACAGATTTCGAACACAGTTACAGAAAAATGCAAAAGAAAAAAACTGGTTTCATGCCGGGTCTTTAAAAGCTTCTGCAACTATACGTTCTCTTGGATCATTTTTAATCTTCGCCACTTTAGTTCTTTTTGCTTTTTCACCATCGTATCTATTATTGGGTTTACCAACCCTGTTGTATTGCATTTTTGCACGCAACCTACGTAAACGATCAATAAAGGGCAAAGAAGAATTTGTCAAATGGAAAGCATTCCAACGGTTTTTACTGGATTTTAGTAATTTGGAGCATTATGAAGCAGACTCTATCATTATCTGGGAAAAATTCCTGGTGTATGCGACTATGTTTGGAATTAGTAAAAAAGTACTAAAAGCTTTCAAGCTCCATTTGCCTGGATTTGAAGATAAAGAAGTATCTTCAGCCTTCCACCAGAATTTACTGTGGACAAGTCCATTCCTTGTAGAATCTTTAACCAAGAGGATAACTGCCGTAGGACCCACTCAACATACATTGCATAGAATAAACACTAGTCCTGGTCGAACAAGTGGCTGGAAAAGTAACTGGTCTAGTGGTCGTGGATCTGGTGGTGGTTTCTCGGGAGGAGGAGGCTTCTCTGGTGGTGGTGGAGGTTCTGGTGGGGGATTTGGCTAATGAGTTGGCAAATTCATACGATTGGCAGGAGGTTACATGATATTAACTGATTGTACCTATCTAAATCCACAAATGGAATGGGAAAAGGGTCATATCTCAATTCAAAATGGAATCATTCAATCCATTTCAAAAGAAAATCCTTCCCAAGTTTCTACAAAAGAAGAACATTATTCTGGAAAAGGTATGCTTCTAATTCCCGGACTGATGAACCTTCACACGCACATTGCAATGACTCTCTTTCGTGGATTTGCTGATGACTTACCATTGCATGAGTGGTTAACAACCAAAATATTCCCTATTGAAGCCAAGTTAACTCCCGAAGCAGTCTATTATGGTTCGCTGTTGGGGATTGCAGAATGCATTCGATCTGGATGTACTTTTTTCAATGATATGTATTTTTTCACAGAAGAAACCATAAAGGCAGTCGAATTATCTGGTATTCGAGCATTACTATCACCTGGCATGATGGATACTGCTGGAGAGGAAAAAATACAAACAGTTCTATCGATGCATCGTGAATACCATGGTGCTGCCAATGGACGTGTATCGATTTTTTTTGGACCTCATGCTCCGTATACTTGTAACGTATCATTTCTCAAAAATGTAGCAGATGTTGCTCAAAAAAATGGTATTGGTATCCATATCCACCTGAATGAAACAGAAAAAGAAGTTCATGATTTTCAAAAGGAGCATCATGGAGCTCTTCCAATCATCGAAATTGCTCAAACTGGTCTTTTTCATAATCCAACGATCGCAGCTCATTGTGTTCACGTATCAGAAGAAGAGCAACAAGTATTGCTGAATCACAATGTTTTGGTAGTGAATATCCCTGCATCAAATCTGAAACTCTCTTCTGGCATTGCTCCGGTTCAAAGTTATCTTGAAAAGGGGATTCCAGTTGCCATTGGCACAGATGGTGCATCGTCAAACAATCAACTCAATATGATGCTAGAGATGAGACTTTCTTCACTTTTGGGGAAAGTGGTGCCATCAAAGAATCCAAAAGCCCTGGATGCGAAAACAACATTTTCAATGGCCACAAAAATTCCTGGTCAGTGGTTATTTCCGAACCAATCTGGTTCGATTCAAGAAGGAGCATTTGCAGATTTGGTCTTTTTATCCATGAATCATCCATCTTCGACTCCATGTTTTCATCCAATCTCGAATATTGTCTATGCATCAAATGGATCTGAGGTAGAATCTGTGATTGTACAAGGTAAATTTGTCATGAAAGACAGAATCATTACTACTTTTGATGAGAAACATGTCCTTCAGAAAGTAAATGAAATTGTCTACAAACTCACTGGAAAAAGGAGCTATAGCGCATGAAAATAGGTATTATTGGCGGTTCCGGTTTTCGATCTTTCCCCTCGGTGGAAACTATTTCAGAGAAAACAATACATACTCCCTATGGAGAAGCATTCTTTGAAGAGATTCAGTTTCACAACCAAAACCTGATTTTCCTTCCCAGGCATGGAAAAAAACACCACATACCTCCACATCAGATTAATTACCGAGCTAATATTTTTGCTTTACATGAAATTGGTGTCACCCACATCATAGCAACAGCAGCATGTGGTTCTCTTCGTGAAAATCTACAACCGGGAATGTTTGGTACTTGCGGTTCGTACATCGAATTCACTCGAAATCGTAAATCAACTTTTTATGATCATTTTATTCCCTCAGCAATACATATTGATCAAACCAATCCATACTCAAAATTTCTCAATCAACACCTGGAAACCGCCCTATGCTCTCTTCAAATCCCTCATCAAACCAACTTAACAATGATTGTTACAGAAGGTCCCCGATATGAAACTACAGCAGAAATTAAGATGTATGCTTTGTATGGAGGAGATATTGTAAATATGACCGGATATCCTGAAATTGTTCTCGCTGGAGAAATGGATATCGAATACTCTTGCATCAGCATCATAACAAATTTTGCTGCAGGCATTTCCCCCACACCATTGTCTATGGAAGAGGTAGAACAACAGATGAAGGCATCAAATCATCAGTTATATGAAGTATTCCATCAAGTTATCTCGAAACTGAAGTAACAAAATGCCAGTATCATCATCGCAACTACCTGACTTTTTTCTTCGATGCACCTATCACCTATATGTTTCACATGCCCTTAAGTATCGCCAATACAACGAATTATGGGAACATGATTTTGATGCCATACCTGATGAAATAATGAATCTACTCAGTACAAAAGAAACATTGTGCTTTCTAGATCAAGAAAAGGAAAAAGCACTACAGCAAAAAATTCAAATACTTCCCTTTCATCACAATGATTACCCTTCCGCTCTAAAGAAGCTGAAAGGTATGCCTCCTGTACTCTACGCAAAATCAAATACCAACATAGATTTAAACCAACCTTTTTTTATTGCTATTGTCGGCTCAAGGAAAGCAAGCACATACGGGAAAAAATACGCTTACCGTTTTGCTTCAGAACTTTCTGCCCTTGGGTTCACAATCATTTCAGGGCTAGCATATGGAATTGATGCAGAATCCCACAAAGGGGCCTTATCTCAACATGGAAAAACCATTGCAGTTGTGGGTACAGGAGTTGACCTTTGTTATCCAAAACCAAATTTCAGCCTTATGCAATCTATTGAAAACAGTGGCTGTATTCTATCGGAATTTCCCATTGGCACTCCTCCAAAACCTTATCATTTTCCCTCAAGAAATCGAATCATCAGTGGAATCTCTGACGCGTTATTGTTAATAGAAGCAGCTCAAAAAAGCGGTGCTATGATTACAGCAGATCTAGCGTTGGATCAAGGAAAAGAAGTATTTGCTCTTCCTGGCTCTATTGATTCCCCAACAAGTCAAGGTACGAACGATCTTATTAAACAAGGAGTACGGGTATTGACTCAAGTAGAGGATGTTACAAGTTTGCTGGGATTCCCAGACCATTCAGAGTCTCTTGATGAGGAAAAATCTTTTCAAAGTATCGAAAAAAAGATTGTGATTGCATTGAAACAAGAGGATTTGGATTTCTCTTCATTGGTAGACCAATTACAGATATCCTCTTCCGAACTGATGAAAGCTTTGACTATGCTAGAGATAAAAGGGATCATTCGAAAAGAAAAGAATGTTTACAGCTTGTTTCAAGCTGTTCTTTTTTCGTAATCCAGGTTGTTAAAACCCTTTAGCAAGACGCTTTATCAAAAACTCAGGAAATCCTTTGGACTCCATTTTTTCTTGTGTTTTATAGATTGGATAGGGAAATCTAAGTATTTTGAGTTGCATTGCTTCAGAATCAAACAATCCAAAAGAACAGTCAGGATTCCCATCTCGACTTTGTCCCACGCTACCAACATTGATAACATACTTACAATTTGGTTTGAGCACCCAGTCTAGACCTAATTTTGCTTTATGCACTTCAATGTTGTTGTTACTTGCTATCTCAAAAATACAGGGATTGTGGGAATGTCCAATGAATAAAATGTTATTCTTTTTGTTAAGAGAAGCGTTTCGGTATGCGGTATTTTCATCTAAAACATATCGATAAGGATGTTGAGGATCAAGAAAAGAATGAGTAATAGTAAATTTCTTGTCAACTATCGTGCTTGGTAGCGATTTCATGAAGTCGATTTCTTTTTTGTGAACCAATTTTTTTTGAATATTAAGTGCTACTACGGCATCTTCATTGAAATAAATATCCATAGAATCGGTCAAAAAAGCCTGATCATGATTGCCATAGACGGATTGCAGAGAATATTTCTGAAGGGAGTGTATACACTCCACTGGTTCTGGTCCATAGCCTACAATATCACCACAGCAAATGATATCACGCACGTCAATGGTATTTAAATACGATAGGATTGTATCCAGGGCTTCGTAATTGGCGTGGATGTCAGATAATATTGCGTAAATCATAGTATCATTGTACAAAAAAAACGGGGAAATAGTTAATTTCCCCGTTTTTTTTTTAAACTCAGCTAGTTAAAAAGAGTTACTTAACTTCGATAACAGCTCCGACAGCAGCTAATTTGTCTTTCAGATCATTGGCTTCTTTTTCAGAAACTTTTTCTTTAACAGCTTTTGGTGCACTATCAACTAATGCTTTGGCTTCTTTCAATCCAAGACCAGTAATTTCACGTACAACTTTGATTACTTGGATCTTTTGAGAGCCGGCATCGGAAAGAACAACATCGAATTCGGTTTGTTCTGCTCCACCATCTCCACCAGCACCGTCGCCAGATGGAGCTGCTGCAACAGCTGCTACAGGCATAGCTGCAGAAACACCAAAGCGTTCTTCAATAGCAGCTACTAGCTCAACTAATTCTAAAACTTTCATTTCTTCAATAGCTTGTAAAATTTCGTCTTTATTCATCATATCCTCCTATGATTCAGATTGTTTTTGATCTTTAACAGCATTCAATGCCCAACACAATTTGGTGATAGTGTTATTAAGCACAATTGCCATATTTCTCATTGGACCATTCATACAAAATGCTACCTGACCAAGAAGTACTTCTCTTGGTGGTACAGAAGCTAATTTTACGACATCTTCTTTTGAAAGAAGCTTACCTTCAAAAAACCCTCCTTTAATAGTAGGAGTTTTTTTGCCTTTGGTGTAATCCTTTAAAATCTTGGGAGCCATTAAAGGATCTTCCTGGGAGTAAACAGCACCAGTCATGCCGGTGAAAATGACTTTTTCAAGGTCAGTGTCAAACTCAATACCAGCATTTGCTGCAGTTTTTCGATACAGAGTGTTTTTTGTTACGAATGCAGAACAGTTTGCATTGTTCACTATTTTACGGAATTCAGTCAAACTTTCGTCATTCATGGATTCGTAGTTGTAAAAAACAAGACTTTGAGCATCATTCCAAACTTGGGTCATCTTTTCAAAAATCTCTTCTTTTTTCTTTCTTGTAATCATACTTCCTCCTTTCTAATAAAAAATGCCTTCCCAAAGTGGGAAGGCATTAATTGATGACAATTGTATTACCTGCCCTATGCGAGAGAAGTTTTAAACCCGAAGGTTCCCGCAGTCTTTGGGAAGAGTGAAAGAGCTATTGCTTAAGTACCAGCAGCGCTCCTTACTAAATTCGTAACATTCAATTTCAGCGATGGACTCATTGTTAGAGCAATATAACAGCTCTTCATATATTGTCCTTTAGCAGAAGAAGGTCTGGCTTTTACAATAGCATTCGTCAAGGCATAGATATTCTTTTTTAAATCATCTTTTGTAAAATCAGCCTTACCTACAGGTACATGGACATTAGCAAATTTATCAACGCGATACTCAACGCGGCCAGATTTCATTTCTTTGATTGTTTTTTCGATATCGTTTGTAACAGTGCCAAGTTTTGGGTTTGGCATTAAACCGCGAGGACCCAAAAGTCGTCCTAATTGACCTACAACTCCCATCATATCAGGGGTTGCGATACAAACATCAAAATCAAACCAACCATTTTTAATCTTGGCAACATTTTCTTCGTCGCCAATATAATCTGCACCAGCATCTTTTGCTACTTGGATCATGTCACCTTTTGCAAATACCATGACTCGAACTTCTTTTCCAGTTCCTGCGGGTAGACTAACCATACCTCGAATATTCTGTTCGGATTTTTTTGGGTCTACACCAAGAGAGAAATGGAGTTCAACAGTTTCATTAAATTTCGCAGTTTTTAGTTTTGGGACTAAATCGAGAGCTTCATCAATCAAGAATTCTTTTCCGACAAGATCAAGCTCTTTTACAACATTTTTGTACTTTTTTCCGGGCATAATAGTTCCTCTATGCTACTGCAATTTAAATTTCGACGTCAACGCCCATCGATTTTGCAGTGCCGGCTACCATTTGCATAGCAGATTCAACGCTGATCGTATTTAAATCTTGCATTTTGATTTCAGCGATCTTTTTTACCTGACTAGCATTGAGCCTTCCCACTTTTTTCCGATTGGGTACACCGGATGCTGTTTCCAATTTTAGTTCTTTCTTGATTAGCGCAGCAACGGGGGGCGTTTTCAAAATAAAACTAAAGGTACGGTCAGCATAAACCGTTATGACTACAGGAATCACTAATCCTTTTTTATCTGCAGTTTTATCGTTAAATTCTTTTACAAACTGCATAATATTGACACCTTTTTGTCCTAAGGCTGGTCCTACGGGAGGAGCTGGAGTGGCACCACCAGCAGGGATTTGTAGCTTAATATATCCAGTAACTTTTTTTGCCATCAGAAATAACTCCTTCTGCGATGTTATATTTTTTCAATAAAGGGAAAATCAATTTCAACTGCCATTTGACGTCCAAACATTGTGAGTAGAACTTTTGCTTTTTCGGTTTCTTCATCAATTTCTTCTACAACACCTGTTAAATCTTGGAAAGGTCCGTTGTTAATGCGGATATGGTCATTGACGCTAAAGTTCAACCGAGCTCTTGCTTCTTCTTCGGTAATACGGTTCAACATAATTTCGACTTCTTTTTTTGTCAATGGAGTTGGTTTTCCTTCAGGACCGACAAACCCAAGAACATTTGGCGTTCTTCGAACAGCATACCAGGTTTGATCATCTAAAAACATTTTCACAAGGACATATCCAGGATAGACTTTTTCTTCTACAGGGTCTTTCTTGCCAGGTTTTCGTTGGTAATCTACTGGAATTTCGATATCAATAATTTTGCCTTCTAATGCAAAAGATCGAATTCTTTCCAGCAAACATGTTTTAACATGTTTCTCCTTACCGGAATAAGTACTAATTAAATACCACTGCGCTTGATGGTCTTCCTGGACAATTGCCATATTATGCTCCAGTTACAAAGGTCATAAATGCTTCCATGGCCTTGGCAAAACCAGTATCAACAAGTCCTAGGAAAGCAGACCAGACTGCAACAAACAGCAAAACAATGAAAGTTGTTTGCCACAACCTGCTGAAGCTTGGCCAGGTGGTCTTATGAACCATTTCGTACCAGACATCAATAAAAAACTGAATAAATTTGTTTGTATGTTTTTTCATAAAAAAGCAGGCGCGGGAGGACTCGAACCCCCAACACTCGGTTTTGGAGACCGATGCTCTACCAGTTGAACTACGCGCCTATCTTACCTCCCTGTGTTCAGTATGTTTTCGATCAAAGGGACAATACTTACTTAATACAATGCGGTCGGTTGTATTCTTTTTATTTTTAGAAGTCGTGTAATTTCTATGTCTACACACGGTACATTCTAAGGTAATTTTATCTCTATTTTGTTTGCTTTTTTTTGCCATTTGAAACTACACCTATTCTTTCTTTAGAGTTGTTTATTCGTAAATCTTGGTCACAAC
>NPIE01002045.1_pt1 | contig 78307 bp, 75 predicted proteins | sample 8637661 | NCBI WGS metagenome assembly NPIE01 (sample SAMN07420842, study PRJNA396082) | bioreactor metagenome | isolation source: sample BA12 brine-fed electro-methanogenic bioreactor BA | place: Japan: Kochi | collected 2016-12-09
ATCGACTGGGCTCCGAGGCCGGCAGACAGGCCATCCATGGCCTGGCCGCCGGTGACGGACGTCCTGTCCGCCACCCTTCGGGCCTGATTCTCGGCCCCGCCGGGCCTTCGCTATGTAGCCTCCAAGAGAACCAACCAGCCCGGAAAGTTCAGCCTGCAGAACTGATTTTCATAGGAAAAAGCGCGCGGCAAACGCCGGACATGCCGGCAGCCGGCCCGTGCGCCAGCCGGACAATTGAGCGAGCCGGGACTCTGTTACGCAGAAGGCAATTCAAAGAGGCAGTCAGGCTCCCAAAATCCGGCTGCTGTGGAATCGAGGTCCTGGAGCTTCTTCAGATCTGTAGTGCCGGTCAGGATCAACGGCGGCGCCCCGTCTGTCGTCTCGGCAAACAACCGCAGGACCCCTTCAAGTGTTGCCGGAAACATCGTCTCCCCGTTTTCTATCAACAACAGACACGGCTTGCCCTCTCGCCCGCTGTCGAGACCCTGCTGTAAACCATGCCAGATCGTTGTACTGCTGCTCTGGTCGGGCAACTCGATAGCAAGCTGCCGGCCGATGCCGAGCAGGATATCCCGGACCGAACCGCCGGGACTGTCGATGACGATCACCCGGTAGAAATCGCCGAGGCGAGACCGGGCCAGGCGGCAGAAGCCGGCACGCTCGTCAAGGTCATCGGAGACGGCTACCACCAGTCGGCTGCCACCCTGAACCGCCCCGACCAGCGAATCAATCACATCGTCCGGGGCGTTACCGTCCGCAGGCTCCGGCGTGTTTCCGTCTGTTATCGGCTCGACCCGTACAGATCCGGTCGCCCGCTGCTGCTCAGTGTTCGCAGAGTCGGCGAGTGGAGCTGGTTGCAGCGCCGCGCCGCCGACACCGATCAACACATCGAGAACCGCTCCGGCTGCCATGGAAAGCTCCTCGGCCGCTAAGCTGCCGGCAACCCGGGCCGTTTGATAAAGGTGTACACGTTTTGCGTTGACCCGGCCGTTGATCATACCGTGGCAATTGAGTTGCTGCAGATCGGCTTCTCCGGTGAATCGGCCGGTAGCACCAAGCTCGAGTTGATCACCGCGCAGCGAACCCTCGACGGATCCATCGAGGCGCAGAAGCCCGCGGAAATGAATCTCGCCGGTAATAGTCATCTCTTCGGAGATGTGCGAGTCCGGGACTCTTCGCTGGGTCACCTGACATTTCCTCCTGCTGGGGCCAATGGATCGGAGATATCTGCCAGTATGAACTTTTGCGGCCCTGGCTGCAAGGCAAATATCACCGTCGGCTACGGATAGCCGGCAGCGGTGCGCTCACGAGCGTATACCGCCCCGGTCGCTCTGCTGGAGAAGCCGGACAACCTGCTGCCAAACCGTCTCCAGCCCAAGGTTGGCCAGCTTGCCGGCCTGCAGCCAGGCGAAGGAGGTATGCTGGATACCGGTCGTCGTCGCCGGCGCATGATCGCCGAACAGTGCCAGGCCCGGACCGCGGAGGTGAGCGGCGAGATGGGTCGGCCCGGTATCGTTGCCGACGACGAAAGCCGCCTGGCGAATCAGGCCGGCCAGTGCAAAGACTTCATAATAGCCTTCATCGGGCACCAGCATCTCTGCCGGGATGGTCCGGCACAGCTCCATTTCCGCCGGCCCGGGGACGGTGACCACCCGCCGGCCCCGGGCCTGCAGGCGCTGGGCCAGGTCCGGAAAATACGGCCACCGCTTCGCATCATGGGCGGCAGACGCGCCGGGGATGAGAAGCACATAACCCGGCGCCATGCCGGCCCGATGCACGATGGCGGAGACATCATCGGCAAGCCAGGACACATCGCCGTTACGCGTGTTGCGAGTTTCGATGCCGGCCAAGGACAGGTGGTGGGCAAAGTGATCGGCGGCACAGCAACCGTCCGGTCGGTGCAGCTGCCAGGTGCAGCCTGCTGCGTCCCCAAGCCATGGTCCCGGTGGAAACAGCCACCGCCGGTAAAAACGTGTCCGGCCGACCTGCTGCAAATCATAGACCCGCTCGATCCGAACGGCTCGCAACCGCTTTCGCAGGTCGAGCATGCCGGCAAGATTGAACCGGGAGACCCGAGGATCGATAAAGACCCGGTCCACCCACGGGCAGCGCTCCATATAGCGCCGATATGGCGGCGTCGTCATCACCGTGATCGATGCGTGGCGATGATGCTCGCGAATATCACGCATCGCCCCGTCGGCCTGGATGAGATCACCCAGGGCCCCGAGCTTGATAATCAGGATCGTTTCCATCAATAAGCTTGATAGGCTTTTTCTTCGATGATATCCGAACCGAGCAGATCGTTGACCCGATATTTCAAGGACGCACGGCGATCATTGGTTCGATAGACCTGTCGCGCCAATTCGATAAACCGTTGCCCGAAGTCGCGGCGTCGTTCGCAGTCGCGAATTTCATCTTCGATATCCCAGAGCGCCTCGTTGACGCTGTGCAAGTGTTCCGCCAACTCAGCAAGTTCACCCGGAGCGGACTGCCGACCTTGCCAGGCCTCCTCCAGAATCGCCAACTCCCGGATGACATTACGCCGCTTTTCGGGATCTGCAAGACGTTCTTTTTTAATCCGTAGAATGGTTATCTTATCGAGCAATTCACCCCAGGATACCGGAATCGTTACCGACATTTTTTCTACTCCCTGACCATTGCACCGCTGCAAAACGGGAAAAACACCTTATCTTCTTGCTGAGAAACATGCTTCGGCAGCCGTTTTTACCATAAATTGCACCTCCTGTCTGCCCATTGTCATCTTCCATCAGCCATACATCATAACCGATTATCATGTATCTCGCCTTTACCGACACCGGCGGCCAGCGGCGCTACGAGCTTCGCCAGTCGATCTTCGACACCGACCGGAGCTGCTACACGTCTCGGCTGATTTTCGATCTCGGTCTCGACCCGCGCCGATTCATCACCCGGCTCGACGAGGACATTTGCTATTTTTCCGATAAATTGGTGGATTGCCTGGAACACATCACCGGCAACGATCCGACAACGCTATTAGAAGATCTGCTCTGGGATTTTCTCCCGGCCGAGGAACGGGTTCGGCTCGGGATCTTTCGACATCGCCACCGGGTTACCGTTCGTCCCCTTTCCCGTGAAGAACGCACGGCGATCGAGCACCAGATCCACCTTTTTGATCGACGAAGGCTCTATTATCTCAGATACGGTGCTGTCGATCAGAGCAGGCTCGCCCGGATCAACCCGAAGCTCTATCGACCGCTCCTGCAGAAAAGCCGTGATGAACGTGAGTTCTACTTCCGCGACATGGAGAAGGTTCTGCACATCAACGAATTAAAAACCTACGTCTTTGCCATCTTCGATCTGCAGCGTCATTTCCGGCAAACCTATTCGGCGACGATGCCCGAGGCCCTGGATCAGATCGAAATCGCTGATCGTTTTGTCACGGATCTCTGCGGTCTCAATAGCGACCCTCTCTTTTCGGCCGGACTGCCGCCCGCCGACTCACTGCGCGACCACCTGGTCCGCTATCTGATCATGTTTTTCGATTACGGCTACGGCAGACGCTCGCTGTTCGATGATTTTCTCCGGGAATTCATGGGTCGGCACCGCTCTTTCCAATGGCCTGATCGGAAACCGACGATCAGCACCAGCAGGGTTGAGACGATTTTCGAGATGACATGGCAGGAGTTGCAGGCGATGAGCAAACGGGAACTGACCAGGATGTATCGCCGTCGGGCCAAACAACTGCACCCGGACAGTGGCGGCGATCACCAGCAATTCATTGAGCTCAATGCCGCCTACGCATCACTGCTCGTTCGTAAAGGAGGCTGAACCCCGCTGCTGCCGTTCTCCCCTTCCCCGCTTGACCGGCGTCGGCTATACTCTCCACCGTGGTCTTTTGTATGCCCGTATGACCACGAGTGTCGCGACGACACTGAACATCGTCATGGTAGCAGGGGCCAAACCCGATTGGGTCCGGTTTTCATGTACCCCCCATGACGGGACGTCACAACGAACGATGAAAATCGGCGTCTTGGTCGGAAGGACTGGCCGGCTCTGCCTCCGGTTGCTGCGATGCAGCCTGATAGGCCGGCCTCGGAGGCCGGCCGGGCTTCCGCGATGCAGCCTCCGACAAAACCGACCAGCCCGAGGAAACGATTTACATTTAACACACGAAACCGGGAGACACGAATGGTCCTCAAAGCCCTTGCCATCGAACTCTATCGAGCCCAGCAAACGGTACACGCTCTGGAAGACAGACTGCGGTCCTGTTCTCTGAACGAGCAGGATGATCTGCGAAGGAAACTGCAAACGGCTCGGGCCGAACGCGATCAACTGCGCCGGCTCGTTGAGGCCCGAAAAGACCCGCCCCCTTTTCGCCGCACCTTTCAGGACCGCCGGTAAGGCAGCAAAGTTCAGAGCCGAGCACCTTCTGAAGGGAAATTCGAAACCAGGGAAAACGAAAGCAATCTCGGCTGCTGACAGATATCGGTCAGCCTCTGTTCAGAGCACTCATCGCGTAATGAACAGCCCCGTTTCGGCCCCCGCCGACGAGACTGCTGGAGATGCGCTTACATGAGGTGTTACCGAGCTGAACCGAAGACTGTGACCGCTTTCCGACAAAAGCCGAAACGCTTCCGCTCCCTGGCCGAATTCATATCTGTGCATTATCCGGGTAAACCATTTTACCGGAAACGGACAGGTCATAACCGACGAATTCCGCAGCCGACTGTTTGAAGTGCGGGTCGTGCAGCAGGTTGATAAACCGCTGGATAATGGGGTTGAAAAAGCTCTCCCGGACGATCAGCAGATCAAAACGCTCCCAACGCAGGGGCAGGAAGTCAAGCCCGAGCATCGTCGCCACCGGACGAATGGCCGGGGCTGCGTCTGCCGAGCCGCTCAAGACGGCCAAACCGGCATCAAGGTGGCGGGCGACCTCGGTCCGATAGCCGTCGATCTCGTCTGCCCTGATGTCACAGCGGCTGATTTCATAATCGAGCAACAGCCTGGTCCCGGTGTTGAGTGAGCGGTTGACGATTCGTATGCCGGGGCGCGCCAGATCCTTGACCGAAGCGATTCCTTTAGGGTTCCCCTTGGCGACCAGGATACCCTGTTGCCTTTTACTGAAATTGACGAAGACCGGTAAACGATCCATCTCCCGTTCGGCAAAGCGGAAATTATATTCCTCGTTGTCATCTTGGAGAAGATGGCAAACAGCGATGTGACATTGTCGTCGACGCAGGGCCTTGAGTCCTCCCATGCTGCCGAGATTGGCAAAAAAAACAGGCGAATCGGGGTGACGCTTTTGATAGATCCCGAGCAATCTTTGAAAAAGCACGTCGTCGCTGCCACCAATCAACAGTCGACCGTCATCGGTCATCCCCGGCACCGAAGCTCCGGCCAGCGGCTGATTGATTACCGATACTTCCAGCCATTCCTCGACCAGGTGCCGGGGAAACAGCCACTTCCCGGTCACTTTCGTCGCCGGCAACCCCTTTTCACTGATCAGCGCGTAGATCGCCTTTTCGTTGACGTGCAGCGTCTGGGCAACTTCCTTGGTAGTCAGATATGTCTTGTCCGCAGGCATCGCCGTCCTCGCGCTCACGATGGGGATGAATCTTTTTCAACCATTACGGTAATTCAAATACAGAATCACCCCTCTATTGGCACGAAATATACCAAGAATTACCAAAACAAACCAGAAAAGAGGGGCACGCGGGTGTCTATCGTGGCGGGTATGCCTGCCCGACCTGCTCTATCCGGGATGGATACGGTTTCGGGCCAAAAGAGGCGTCAGATAACGGCAAGGCAAGCAGTGGTGAAATAAGGGGGAAACAGAACCCACAGTTCGGCAGGGAAGCGAGGGGGTGAGATGAGAGCCTGCGGCGAGTTCTGTTTCATTGGCAGAATCGGCGGCTCAACGGCCGTCGAATAGAAGTATGACCATTATTGAGAGATAATTCTACCTGAAGGGCCTTGTGTCAAGCCGGGCGTCCCGAGCCGTTGAATAAACAGGTACGCTCTGGCCGACAGGAGACTCGATAATCTTGTCTCTTTCTCGATATTTTGTTACATCTGCCAGAAGGCCTGAAAAATCGACGCTCGAGACGCCACGATTTATACGGAGCAGATCTCGGCACATCAACTGACACTTTATTCTTTTGCATGCCGGCGGGTATGAACAAAGCTGCTGCTCAGAAAACCGGAACAACCTTTCAGGCCGGGGTTTCCGAGTATGCCGTCGTCTGCTGTGACGCCGGCGACACGATCGTCTCCTGGGATGCCCAAGCCGAGCGACTCTTCGGCCGGCGACACACCGACGTCATCGGTAAAAACCTCTTTCGCCTGATCTTCGCCACCCCGGCCGCCATACCGGCCGACGAATCATCGCGGCTCAGCGAACTATTCAGCCAACATCGCAAAGAAATTTCGGTAACAGTCAAACTCAACGAGCAGGCGATCGCGGCTAATGGTCAACGGTTTCCGATCGAATTGATCATTTCGCCTCTTCCCGGCAACGAATTCTTCACCATTTTCATCCGCAACCTGGCTCTGATTAAAGAACAGCGTGATGCCCTGATCGACCGGGCCTTTCAATTCGAGGTCGTCAACACGGTTCTGGAAATATCTTTGGAACCGTCGTTGCTCAAAGATCGACTGCAATCAACTCTTTCCTATGTCACGTCTCTCGAAAAACTTGACCTGCTGCCGATGGCCGCCTTGTTTCTGGTGGAACAGGACACTCAGTCACTCAGCCTGAACGTGGCCGTCGGGCTGAGCCCGGAGCAGCTCGAAAACTGCAGGCAAGTCGCCTTCGGTCACTGCTATTGCGGCAAGGCAGCCCTGACCAACAAACTGCAATACGTCGACGGCGCCACGACTCCGTCCGCTCATGATTCACCACAGCAGGGTTCTCACGGTCACTATTGCGTGCCGTTTGCCACCCATGGCATCGTCAACGGGGTAATCTGTTTTTTTGTCCCCGATTCGCATCGCAGGACCAGCCGTCGCGAAGAATTGCTCACCGCCGTCAGCGACCTGATCGGCAAGATCATCGACAGCCAGAAAATGGACCTGCAATTGATCAATCTGGTCAACGATCTTCGCTCTTCAATTATCGCCCTCCGGGAAGAAAAACAGTTTTCCGACTCGATCATTCAAGGTCTGGAACATGGCCTGCTCATCACCGACCAGAACGGGGTCATCCAAAAGGCCAATACGGTCGCTCAATCCATTCTGCACATATTTTCGCCGGAACTCGAAGGCCAGACCCTCGAGGCGATCATCGGTGCGGAACATACCAGGCGTATTCTTGCTGCCCGGGAAGCTGCCACTCCGGGCGAAGAAAACGAACTGGTTCTCTCCGCCGATAACGGCGATGAGCTGATCGTCCGTTATTCGGTGGTCGAACGTACCGGCAATCGGGGCGAACCGATCGGCATGATCATCTCCTTGACGGATATCTCCGAATGGCGATCCGTCCGCAAGGAGATGGAAAAGATGAACCGATTGTCAACGGTCGCCGAAATCGCTTCGGCTGTTGCCCACGAGGTACGTAACCCGCTGGCCGGTATCAAGATCATGGCCCAATCCATCGAAGAAAACTCTTGTAGTGACGACGATCGCGTCGAATGCGCCCAACGGATCATCCGACAGGTAGACCGCCTCAACGAGTTGCTGACCGACTTCTTCTCCTACGCACGCCCCGTCGTGCCGAAGAAACAACCCACCTCTCTACAGAATATCCTGTCTGAAATCAAACCGTTGATCATCAACAAGCTGGTCAAACAGCGAATCTCGCTGCTTGAGGATTTCGAAAAAGATCTGCCCCTGGTTATTGCCGATCCCAACCAGATCCAGCAGGTATTCCTCAATCTTTTCCTCAATTCCATCGATGCCATCAAGCAGGAAGGAACCATTGAAATCGGGGCCTCGACCCTGGCTGGTCAGAAACTGACCAGGTATCGAAAAAAAAGCCACCTGCTGGTCAAGGGGTCGCGCTACGTACTGGTCACCTTTAAAGATAACGGAGCAGGAATGTCAAGCGCTGCCACGGAAAAGGTATTCGAACCGTTCTTCACCACCAAATCGAACGGTTCCGGCCTCGGCATGTCCATCGTCTACCGGACCCTGAAGGAAAACGATGCCGGCATCAGCGTTCAGAGCGCCGAAGGCAAGGGAACCACTTTTTCCATGCACTTCAAGGCCTGCTGACCATGGGCTCCGTTCTCATTGTCGACGATAACGAAGACCTGTGTTTTTCACTTGCCGGTGTGGTCAAAAAGCAGGGATTTTCCGTGGCAACCGCAGCCACCGGTCGTCAGGCACTGGACCTGGCCCACTGCTCCGTTATTGATCTCGTTTTTCTCGATATCGGACTGCCCGATGCCCATGGTATTTCTCTGATTGCTCGCTTTCGTGAGACGTCGCCGGATATCGGCATCGTTATGCTGACCGGGATGAACGATGCGAAAACCGCCGTCGAGGCCCTCAAGGCCGGCGCCCTCGACTATATCGTCAAACCGTTCGACCTGATCGAATTTACAACAGTCCTCAAGCGGCTCATGCAATCACGGCTGATGGAAAAAAAGGCGGCGCTCGAACGCCAGGAAGCCGACACCGAATCGCTCATCGGCCAGTGCGAGGCGATGCGGCAGGTCCATCAGTCGATCAGGACCGCCGCCGCAGTCGACGCTCCGGTGCTGATCACCGGGGAAACCGGTACCGGCAAGGAAATGGTCGCCAGATCGATCCACAACAGTCACCGGAGGCAAAACGGGATCTTTGTCAAAGTCGATTGCGGCACCTTGTCGGCAAACCTTATCGAATCAGAGCTGTTCGGCTATGAACAAGGCGCTTTCACCGACGCCAGAGTAGCCAAGAAAGGACTCGTTGAGATGGCCAGCGGCGGCACCTTGTTTCTCGACGAAATCGGCAACCTCCCCATCGAGTTGCAACCGAAACTGCTTCGCTTGATCGAGGAGTCGACCTTTCGCAAGGTCGGTGGACTGAAGGACATTACCGTGCAGGTGCGCATCATTGCGGCAACCAACAGCGACTTGAAAGAAGAAATCGCTGGCGGCAGTTTCCGTGAAGATCTTTTTTATCGCCTCAATGTGCTGCCGTTGCCACTTCCCCCTCTCAGGGAGCGGGGCGACGACATTTTATTGCTGGCCGATTTTTTCCTGCATCGTCTCAACCAGGAGATGAAAAAAGATATCAAAGGGTTTACCGACTCCGCGGCACAGGCCCTCCGTCGCTATCACTGGCCGGGCAATATCAGGGAGTTGCGCAATCTCCTCGAGCGTGAAGTAATTTTTAACCGTTCCGGATGGTTATCGCTCCCCGGACTTTGTCGGAACCGCGTCGATTGGCGGAGCGAAGTGACCGACGACCTGATTACCCTGAAAGAGGCCGAGAAGCGCCATATCAGGCACGTCCTGCGCAAAGCCGGCAATAACAAGTCGCATGCCGCCCGGATTCTCGCCATCTCACGGACCACGCTCAGACAGAAACTAACCGAGACGGACCCCGAAAAGTGATCATTTTTTGACCACCTGGTTAATTTCCTGCCACCTCATCACGTTCACCACCCCCTCTTCCACGTCTTTTCGATTACACAATATGTTTAATAATCAATAACCTATCACTTTTATCTACTTTATCACCAAACGGCACAGCAATTGAATTACCTCAGTCGACGTCTATTTTTTGACTCCAGCACCGTCTTTCCACCACCGATCCCTGAAAAGCAGGGCTATTTGTCCTGACGGCAGGGACAGCGGAAACCTAGAGGAACCAGCATGACGAAAAAAGTTCTTGTTGTCGACGACGAAGAAGACATGCTCTGGATGCTCCAGAGGAATCTGAACAAAGGCATGCCGGACGTGGAAATACTCTCCGCTCGCTCCGGGGAGGAAGCGCTCGCCGTACTCAGCGACACCACGGTCGAACTGGTCATTACCGATATCAACATGCCCGGCATGAACGGTCTCGACCTGCTTATCGAGATCAACAACCGCTACCCGGACACCGGCGTCATCATCATGACCGCTTACCCGTCCAGTGCCTACGAGCGTGAAGCAATGATGAGCGGCAGCCTTCGCTTCATCGAGAAGCCGTTCGATATCAAAGACATGCGCGATATCGTCAAGAGCGTCTTGAAAACCAGTGACGGTTTTCAAGGGACGATCAACGGTATCGATCTGATGGATATCATCCAGTTCAACGGACTCTCGCAAGCCACCGCCGCACTCAAGGTTACCACCGCCGAGCAGGAAGGCATGCTGTTTTTCAAAAACGGTGCCGTCGTCCATGCGATGTGCGATCAGGCCAGCGGCGAAGAGGCTTTCTTCAAGATCATCGCTTTCAACGATGGAACGCTGCAGAATATCAGAGGCGTCGAACCGCCGATCAAAAGTATAAACAAGAGCTTGGAATCTCTCCTTTTCGAAGCTGCCGTCCGAAACGATGAAGCTGCTCCACAACAAGGAAGGGACGAAGATGATCGTGATCTTTTAGCCACCCTGGAAGACCTCGATACCGGCGATATCATTGCACCGCTGGAAGATGAAACTGAAGATGCACTGACGGACTCCGCCGATGACGGGCTCCCCGGAGCCATCTCGGATAGCGTGCCGGAAGCGCCAAACGAACCGCCCGCTGCCGAGCAGACAATCGTCGAGACATCTGCACAACCGTACGATAAACCTCAACAACAAGAAAACCAACCGGATCAACCGGCTGCCAATAGCGATCAGCAACCGCCAACTCCAGAAGAGGACAACGAAATGACCGACATCCAGAAAATTCTAGCCGAATTCACAAACATCGAGGGCGTTCACACCGCTTGCCTGGTTGGGCGGGACGGTTTCCTCCTCGACAGCATCGCCCGAAGCGGCATCGATGCGGAAATGATCGGCGCCATCGCCTCATCCGGCTTCGGATCGGCCGAATCGATGGGCAATCAGTTGGGTCAGGGAGACCTGAACATGACCATGCTCGAATATACCGAAGGGCCGGTCATGTTCGCACCGGTCGGCAGCGAGGCCTTTCTGGTCATTGTTGCGGATAAGGACACCAACCTTGGCTGGATCCGCCTGACGATCAAGAAAAATTCGAAAGTCATCGAAAAGGCAGCCAATCTCTGATTCACAAAAAAAAGGCTTGGAGGTACCCCTCCAAGCCTTTTTTTCAGGTTCGACTAGCCGTTCACGCTACGGCAATCCGCGGCCCGGAGTTCCTTTTCCTACGGCCTGCCGGCTGCGACGGCAAACGGCTTTTCCCCAGTCCTCGCGTTAAACGGGGGTTCTCCTTGTAAGGCCGACCTTTTGCCCCGTTACTCTGACGGTTGACGGAATTGTTCGAGCAGTTCCGCAGAAAAACGCGACAATTCCATCTCGAATCGTTTCATCAGCATCCGCGCCTTACCCAACCATTCATCCTTGCTGGTCATGACAAAGATAAAGAACGGCTGATCCGGCGTATGCCTGATAATGAAGTGATAGCGGCTGGTGGTGATAAGGATGTCATCGGTCACTTCATCGTCTGCCAATAATCCGATCGCCTTGCCATTGGATTTGACAATCGAGGCCAAATAGGCGGAAGCCGCAGCTGTTTCAATACCTTCTTTTCTGCTTACCTCGGCAATGGAGAGACCGTCTTCGACGGTAACCACCGCCACAGCAAGGACTCCCGGCAATTCCCTGGACAACGCATCCATCAATCGCTGCAGTTTTTTTATCATTATCCACCTTGAATACGACCCGGCATCGTCTCATACCGGTTTACGACATTCGGTGAACATCTGCCAACCATTCGACCGGCTGACAAACATCCCGACGGTTCGCTCTACAACTACTTATTCACGTAATCATTTTTTATATCTTCTGCACCTGGAAGATTCAACTTAATAATTATTTCTTTCCCTTCTTCGCTCGGCTGACGATCTCCGGGTAACCATGCTCAAGCCATTGGCTTCAGCTTTTCGGGTCTTGCCTGTAGGTTTGTTTGACAGGTTTTTACGGAGTGAAGCTCCAGCGTTTCAAATAGTCGGTGATCGTCCGCGACGACAGATCAATTCCGAACTTATTTTAAATCGCCAGGCGAACAGCATCATGGGCCCACATCGCAAACGGCAGATAAAGTTGACTGGGAGCTTTGTCCACCAGCATGGCTTACGCGCTTTTCTCCTGCTCGAAATCGAGGACTCGTTACGCGCCTTGTCGCCATCACCAGTCTCGCTTGCCCAGTTCACCAACAAACAGCGGCAAGGTCGTTGACACCCGCAGGTCAACCATGCTACATCAGTGGCTGCCGCCACCATGCCATCAAGCCCACTCCTGAAATCGCCGACCGGACCGGTATCGACATGACCTATCTGCTGCTTATCGCGACCACCTTTCTCTGGGGCGGCACGTTTATCGCCGGCCGCCTCGTCGCCGGCGAGATCCCGCCATTCTCCGCTTCTTTCCTGCGCTTTGTCATTGCCGGCGCGGCATTGCTGCCGATTATCGCCGCTACCGAAGGGCTGCCGGCCCTGCCGACCCGGCGCCAGTTCTTGCCGATCCTGTTACTCGGCCTCAGCGGTATTTTTTCCTACAACGCCTTTTTCTTCACCGGTCTCAGTCATATCACCGCCAGCCGGGCCGCCCTGATCATCGCCACCACCCCGCTGTGTATCGCACTCGTCTCGACGCTGCTCTACCGCGAACCACTGACCCGGCTCCGGGGCATCGGCATCCTGCTGTCACTGACCGGTGCACTGCTGGTCATCAGCAACGGGCATCCAACCATGATCTTTGCCGGCGGCTTCGGTCCCGGCGAGTTCTCCCTGCTCGGCTGCGTGGTCAGCTGGACGGTCTATACCTTTGTCGGCAAGAGCGTATTGACGACCATGCGGCCGCTTCCTTGCGTCTTTTACGCCATTCTGGCCGGCACCCTGTTGCTGGCCGGCCCCGCTCTGGCTGAAGGTCTGCCGGCCCTGCTGCCAGGCATCGACGTGGTCGGCTGGGCCAGTTTGGCCTATCTCGGTATCGGCGGTACCAGTCTCGGGTTTTCCTGGTATTACCTCGGTATCAAGCGGATCGGGCCGAGCCGTGCCGGTGTTTTCATCAACCTTGTTCCGGTGTTCGCCCTTTTGCAATCCTGGCTGCTGCTTTCGGAAACCTTGAAACCGATCGTGCTGGCCGGCGGATTCATGGTCTGCACCGGTGTCTATCTGACCAATCGTCGAGCCCGACTCCACCGACCATAGCGGCAGTATCCAGGCCCGAACATCGGCGAAAGGACCTTCCTGTCGGATCAGGGATTGACATGTCGGGTGTTTTCCGATTATCCATCTGTGACAGACAGGCCGTACCGACGATGTTCTCTTTCTTTTTTCCAGGTTGAGTTATGCGCGCAGTCGTCCAGCGGGTGTCGAGCGCCGCTGTCAGCGAGGCGGGAATGGCACTTGGCGCCATCGGCCGCGGGGTTGTCGTGTTGCTCGGCATCCATAGACACGATTCGGAACGTGAGTGCGACCGGCTGGCGGAAAAAATCGTTAATCTGAGAATTTTTCCCGATCAGCACGGAAAAATGAACCGCTCGCTTGCAGACATTAACGGTGAGATGCTGATCGTCTCACAATTCACCCTCTACGGCGATTGCCGCAAAGGGCGACGGCCGGGATATTCGGAGGCGGCTTCGCCGGACCGCGCCGAAGCACTGTACGATCGGTTCATCGGCGCTGTCGAGCGTCTCGGGATAACCGCCGCTACCGGACGATTTCAGGCGGCAATGGCGGTCTCGCTGATCAATGACGGCCCGGTAACACTCCTGCTCGACAGCGCCGGTACGTTTTGAAGACCGCCTAGACACATGGCATTCCCACCCCATCTGCACGTTGAACGAACTTGTTGTACCCTCGGAATAGCACCACTCTGTTTGCGGCACAGTGTGCTTGCCAACCCTGCTCCCGGGTGGAATTCGGCTATTTCACACCAGTCGGAGTATTTACGAAACCAAAAAACGGAACCTATCATGACCACAGTCCCAGGTAGCACCGGTACGGGGTTTACCCTGAAACATGACGAATGGATCGACGAACTTTCCGCTCACGTCTCGCTGTTCGAGCACGACCTGACCGGGTGCCCTCTGCTGGCGATCAAGAATGACGATGCCAACAAGACCTTTGCCGTCGCCTTTAATACGATTCCCACCGACTCCACCGGTGTTGCCCACATCCTCGAACACTCCGTATTGATGGGGTCGAAAAAGTACCCGGTCAAGGATGTTTTTGGAGAGGTGAACAAAGGCGGGCTGATGACCTTCCTTAATGCGATGACCGGTGCCGATATCACCTATTACCCCTTCGCTACCAGGAACTTGAAAGAATACTTCAACCTGATGGACGTCTATTGCGATGTCGTCTTCAATCCACTGCTGCACCGGGAAACGTTCGAACAGGAAGGTTGGCGCTACCATCAGGAGGACCATTCAACTCCGCTCCAGTTTCAAGGGGTCGTCTTCAATGAAATGAAGGGGGCATTTTCCGACCCGATTCGCCTGATCTTCCACCATATTTTTGGCGGCCTGATGCCTGGCTCAACCTATGCGCACGAATCGGGGGGAGACCCGAAGCATATTCCCGATCTGACCTTCGAGCAGTTCTGCGCCTTTCACCGACAGCATTATCATCCGAGCAATTGCACGCTGTTCGTCTATGGTAATGCACCACTCGAAGATGAATTGAGCTTTCTCCAGCAGCGTTTTCTCTCCACCTTCTCCGACCGCAGCAGTCGCCGGGAACCCTCTCTCGGAACGGTTATCGACAGCCCGCTGCAGATCAGCGATTCTTACGGCGTCGAAGCGGGTGACCATGATGATCGCACCTATCTGGCCGTTGGCACCCGGGTCGGCGATGTCAGTGACCGTCAGCGAAACGCCTCGTTTCAGATCATTGCCAATATTCTCTATAATTCCGACGGGTCACCGCTGAAAAACCGCATTGTGTCGAGTGGCATATGTAACGATTTCGGTGGACTGTATTTATCGTCGTCGTGTTTCAACACGATCATGATCACCTATCTTATCGGCAGCGACGCCCGCCATCGCGACCGGTTTGCCGAGTTGTACCATGACTCGCTGGCGGACATGGTCCGGGATGGTCTCGACCGGGATCTGGTCATTTCCGAACTCAACAAATATGAATTCAATGTCCGGGAAGATGCGAGCAAAGCGCAACGCGGCCTTGACCTGCTCAACAAATCGCTCACTGCCTTCCGCTATGGGACGGACCCGTTCGTCGCGTTGAAAACGGAAGAACTGCTCCGTTGCATCCGGGAAAAAGCCCTGTCGGGTCGCTACTTCGAAGATTTGATCAGCGAAACGCTGCTGGCCAACCCGGCAACGGTGACGATCACCCTGCAGCCCGATCCCGGGAAACTTCAGGAAACAGCACGCCAGGAACAGCAGCGCCTCGATCGCTATGCCGCAACGCTGAGCGAGAGGGACCGGGAGGCGCTCATCGCCCGGACCCGTGACCTGGTCAAGCTCCAGCAGACTCCGAACACCCCGGAACAACTGGCTCTGCTCCCCCAGCTCAAGCTTTCCGACCTGCCGGTCGCCGTCGACTTTCATCAGATCCAGCCGCACTCCATGTTCGGCGAGCAGGTTCTGGTCAGTTCCCTGCCGACCGATCACATTACCTACCTGGACATCGGTCTTGATCTGATGTGCCTGCCGCATCGTTTCCTGCCGCTGGTCGACCTGTTCGGTGCCGTCATTACCGAAATCGGCACCGAACGACTATCGTTCAGTGAATTCGCCAAGCAAACGGCAATCTGCACCGGCGGCCTGAGTCACTCGGTCAATACCTATTCCAATAAAAACAATCCGGACGACGTCAGGTGCCTCTTCTGGCTCAGCGTCAAGATGCTCCCCGAATACCTCGAGCGAGCCGTCGACTTAATCACCGATTTGTTGACCGAACTATCGTTCAAAGATCGGCCACGGATCAGGGAAATCGTTCGCCGCGAATTCGCATGGGCCGAGCATTCCGCCCAGAGTGAGGGATACAATTTACCATCTACGCGAGTATTCTCTCATCTCAGCGTGGCCGGCAGATACCAGGAACAAATCAACGGTGTCACCGCCTACCGGGTTCTCCGCGAGTTGGCAAAAAACTACGATCAGGGGGAAGAGCAACTCCTCGATGACCTGCAGGCCATGGCACGGATTATTCTCAATCGCCGCAACATGGTACTGGCAATAACCGCAGAGGACGAGGAAATCAGCACCTTTGAAAGAATCGGCAGCCGTCTGCCGGAGGCCCTCTCAGATATCGTTCAGCCGTCCCTGCCGCGTCTTGCCGAACCTGCTTTTTCCCGGCACGAAGCCTTTATCACCGCGGCCGAGGTCGCGTTCAATGTCCAGGGGGGCGTCCTGTTTCCGGTCAAAGAGCATTACAGCGGCTCTTTTGAAGTGCTGAAAACGTTTTTATCCCGGGACTACCTCTGGAACACGGTCAGGCAGATGGGCGGCGCCTATGGCTGTTTCATCCAATTCAATTATCTCACCGGCAACATCGCCCTGGTCAGCTACCGGGATCCCCATGTGCGCAAGACCTACCGGTTCTTCGAGCAGCTGCCCGAGATCGTCGCCGGCGTCGAATTGTCAGGCGAGACCCTGGATCAGTTGATCATCGGCACCTATGGTGCTTTCGATCCGCACCAGAGCGCCGCCGCCCGCGGCGCAACCGCCCGCAACGAATACCTGAGCGGCATCACCGTCACCGACAAGCAACACCGTCTCCGGGAGATCACCGCAACCACTGCAGCAGATCTCCGATCCTTTGCCGATCACTTCCGGCAGATGCTTGCCGACAGCTACCGATCGGTGATAGGGAACCGTCTGAAGATTGAAACAGACAGCGATTTGTTCGACGTTATCGTCGATCTCTAAGAGAACCTGAAAAATTCTGAATTGCGTTCAAGATCGAAGGTTTCAAGGTTCCCTCTAACCCCCATCATGGGACGTCACAACGAACGATGAAGATCGGCGTCGTGGTCGGAATGGCTGGTTGGTTTTAGTGAGCGGGGCCGCGCAGGAACGAATCACCGCATCGGCGGGGCATAATGCAGACCGCCCCGGTTCCACAACGCGTTCAGACCACGATCCATACCCATGGTCGACTGGTGCCCGACCGTGCGTTCGAAGATCTCGGCGTAGTTGCCGACTTGTTTGATGATCCGATACGCCCAGCGGGCGTCGAGACCGAGCCCTTTGTGAAAATTTCCGGTCTGCCCGATGAAGTCCTGTACCCGAGGATCTGTATCGGCAGTCACGGTATCGATGGTATCCGAGCGAAGGCCATATTCCTCGGCGGTCAGCAAGGTAAAAAGGACCCAGCGAACAATAGCAAACCAGCCGTCGTCACCTTGCCGAACAATGGGGCCATGCGGCTCCCGGGAGATCACTTCGGGCAAGACCAAATATTCATCACCATGTTCGAGCAACAGCCGCAGACTATACAGGCGGGAACGACTGTCGGTGATCACCTCGCAGCGACCGTTCACCAATTCCCTGGTGGCCAATTCCAAGGTGTCATGACCAGTCGACGTAAAACGGAGCTCGTGTTCGCGAAAAAAATCGTTGAGATGGTCTTGTCTGCGCCGACCTTCGGGCAGGCAGATGGTCGCGCCATCCAGTTCCAAGGCACTTTTGACACCGAGCCGTTTCTTGACCAGAAAACTCTGCCCGTCGTAAAAACTGATGCCGGTAACGAGCAGGCCCATGGACGAATCGATGGTCAGCGTCCAGGGAATCATCGCGGACAGCATGTCGACGGTACCGGACAACAACGCGGTCAGCTGTGCCTGCTGAGGTAGCGCAACAAACTTCACCTTCTCGGCATCACCAAGGACAGCCGCCGCGACAGCCCGGCAGATATCGACATCAAGGCCCTGCCAGCGGCCCGTTTCATCGGCAGTCGCAAAGCCCCGCACCCCGGCTGTCACTCCGCAGTTCAGCAGATCGCGCTGCTTGACCGTCTCCAAAGTGAACGCCTGTGCTCCCGAAGCCCCGCCGACCAATACGATCAGTCCGATAAGCAATTGCCAGCACCTGGTCATGCGCCCCTCCTCGATCCAATCCGTCCATTCCAGCATCCCCGCAACCCCGTTCGGAGAACAATCGTAACAACAGCGAACAGCGCTGTCCACCTGATAAATCAGCGGCGACCATCATTTGCCCTGCACACTGAAGTCATTTCAAACACGAGACGGAGACCGCCGTTGCGGTAAAAGTCGAGGCTTGGCGTATGCTTCGGGCGGTACCTGTTTACAAACGATCCGGCCTCAGGTAAAAGATCATGACACTATCCGAAATCTCTTTACGACGCCTTACCGCCAACCTCCAAACGACAGCAGACGATGGCCCAAACCGCCCGCCATGCCGCCATCGAGACACTGCAGCGCAACCAGCGAACCGGTCACCCGGTTGCCCGAATCTTTAGTGGAATCGTCGAGCAGTGCCGACTCTCTTCGACCGATCGACAGTTGGCCATGAATATCGTTTACGGCGTATTGCGCCACCGCGATCAACTCGACCTGCTGATCTCCCGGTTGTGCTCCCGATCGCCGAGCCGCCAGAACCCCTTTGTTTACCAGGCACTGGCCGTTGGCCTCTACCAGATTTTTTTCCTCGAGCGGATTCCCGGGTTTGCCGCCGTCCACGAGACCGTCGAGGCCGTCCGCCGGATCGGGACCGCGGAAAAACTGTGCGGATTCGTCAACGGTGTACTGCGCTCCGGTCTCCGCCGCCGCGATGAACTCTACGAACTGATCGACCCCGAAGGTGCCGGCCGCGGCCTGCTTAATCATCCGGCCTGGCTCACCAAGCGTTGGCAGACGCATTTCAGCGAGCAGACCATGCGCGCCATCTGCGCCCACAACAATCGTGAAGCGACGCTCAACCTGCGACTCAGCCGATCCCTGACTCAATCGACCTATCTGACGCTGCTCCAAGAGGAAGGAATCGAGGCACATGCCGGCGAGTTTGCCCCGGACAGCGTTGTCCTCCCCTGTTTTCACGGCTCGATATCCACTCTGCCCGGCTATCACGAGGGACTGTTTTTCGTTCAAGACCAGGCGGCACAACTTGCCACGCTGTTGCTCGCTCCCTTTTCGTCCGGCCGAAGCTATCTCGATTGCTGTGCTGGTTTAGGCGGCAAAACGTCTTACCTGGCCGAATTGACCGCCGCCGGCGACGCATCGCTGACCGCCGTCGAACCGGACCCCGGGAGATTTCGCCTGCTCGGGGAAAACCTGGCCAGGACAGTCGGGAACCACGCGCTTTCCCTACACAACAGTACTGTTGAGCATTTTGCCAGAACCTGCCCGCTGCACTTTGACGCCATTCTCGTCGACGCGCCCTGCTCCGGGACCGGTGTCATCGGTCGGCACCCCGACATCCGGTGGAACCGGCAGGAACAAGATCTGCTTTTTTATCGCGAAAAACAAGGCCGCCTCCTCGAGACGGCCGCCGACCTGCTCGCCCCCGGAGGAGTTCTGGTCTATGCGACCTGCTCCATCGAGCCGGAGGAAAACCGACAGGTGATCGACCGTTTCATTGCCGACCATCATGGCTTTACGATCACGAACTGCGACGAGTATCTCCCGGCTCCGGCGCAGGCTCTTGTTGCCGACGGCTGTTTCGCGCCCCTGCCGTCATCCGGCTGCGACGGCTTTTTTGCCGCCCGCCTGACCAACGACGGCGAGAGGTGAAACGTTTTTCCTTTGCGGTTGTCACCATCCTACGGTACACTCGAAAATCTCTTCTTCACTGGTCGCTGACCCTACTATTTCAACGGCATTGATACGTTATGGCGGAAATCAGAAGCACACTTGATATGGTAATGGAGCGGGCGGCCCGTCTGGCCGCCGAAGCACCGGACGTCCCGGCAGACGAAGCGCTCAAGGAAGACGGCATGCGCCTTGCCGTCAGTTATCTGGGCGGTGAAGCACCTCATCTGCTGCAGCTTCTGGAACAACAACCGTTGGAAAAGCAAAGCGCCATGCGCAATGGCATGGCCATCGCACTGCTGCGCAATATCATTCTCCCCAGGGGCCAAGGCCTTTCCGACCAAACCCTGCAGAGCTTCAAAGGACTACAGGAACTGAGCGGCAACGCTCCGGACATCATGTCTATCTGTTCAGAATTAAAACAGATTCTCGAGCAGTATGGACAACATCAGGAGCAAGTGCGACAGCAGTTTGATGAGTCGATCATGAACCAGTTGAAAATGCAGCTCCAGCAACAGGGGATGCAGATCGATGACACGATGGCCCTCAGCCCGACCATGCACCCGCACTACAAAGAAGAATGGGCACGGGTCAGTGCTGATCTCAGCAGTCAGTACAACCAGGCCCTTGAACAACGCAAACAATTGATCGCCCAGCGTTTCGCCGTTTGACGAGCGCGCCGGCCAACAACTGCAGCAATCTCACCACCGGTGATGGACTATCAGGCACGACGGCAGTACCTGCAGGAGAAATTAAGACGCAGCAAGATTGACGTACTGCTGGTCAGCGGCCCGGAAAACCGGCGCTATCTGAGCGGGTATACCGCTCGGGACCACGGTGTCGGTGAAAGCTCCGGTGCCTTGCTCATCGCCGCCCGCGGCACCACCCACCTGCTCACCGACTCCCGCTACGAACTGCAGGCCAGACAGGAAACAGATCTGCCGGTAGCGGTGTACCGACACGGTCTGCACAAACTACTGGAGCGGCTGTTACCGGAGATCGACGGCAACCGGCTTGCCTTCGAAAGTCACCACACCCTGCACGCCGACAGTCTCAGACTGTCTGAACTGGCTGAAAAATTGCAACTTTCCCTGATTCCGGTGAGCGGTCTCATCGAGAAGCAACGAGAGATCAAAAGCGAAGAGGAAATCGAACTCATCCGCCGCTCGGTGCAGCTCAACGAAACTGTTTTTCAACAGGTTTTCAGCTCTCTTGCCACCGGCATGAGCGAGATAGACATTGCCCTGGCCATCGAGACCGCGATGCGGCGAGCCGGCGCCGACGGCCCAAGTTTCGAGACCATCGTTGCCTCCGGAGAGAACAGTGCCCGCCCGCATGCCGTGCCGACAAACCGACAGGTTCAGCTTCACGAACCGATCACCATCGACATGGGCCTGGTCCTAGACGGTTATTGCTCCGATATGACCCGATCGTTTACTCTCTCCACTTCCGACGAGCGCTTTCGTGTTGTCCATCGGCTGGTTCGCACCGCGCAGCAGGCCGGCATAGCCGCCATCAGACCGGGAGCAACGATGAAGGCTGTCGACCGGGCCGCCCGATCGGTGATCGAGGCGGCAGGGTACGGCAGATATTTCGGGCATTCACTCGGACATGGCGTCGGCCTGGCGGTCCATGAAGCACCGGGCCTTTCCGCCAGAAGCCGCCGCCAACTCAAAGAAGGTATGATCGTTACGGTCGAACCGGGCATCTACCTGCCCGGCTGGGGAGGTATCCGTCTGGAAAACATGATCGTCGTACGCCGGGACGGCGCCGAAATCCTCAATGAAGACCAGACCTGGCTTGATCTATGATACCAATTTCGCCGACAGGACAGGATTTGCCATGCTTTTCCGCTGCCACGGCGCAACACGCTCTTGTAAGGACGACCGATGCGACAATACGTGATCGATGAATTATCCCCCCTGGAGTGGGATAATATCAATTCATTCCTGAAACGAACCCTGAAACCGGGACCGATGACCGGAATCTTCTGGCTCGTGCTACCGGATGATCTTTATGCGCAGGCGCAACAGGGGCACAAGGATTGCGGTCCATTTTATGTCGCCGTCGATCTCGACGCAAAACGGTTGTCCGTCGAATTGCTGGTCCGCAGTGCCACTCATCTGCACTGCACCTGCATCGCCTACGCCACACCGGTACAACGACAGTTCGTGCTGGATTTTATCGACCGCATGCTTGACGAAGAGCAGATTAAAGCCTAATTGACATTAGGGAACCTTGCATACCATTCAGTACCGACCTGGCCAACAGTTTCACCATGCACTGATTGGGCCGACAGCCACCGAGGGTAACCCATGAATAGCAGTGTCGATTCGACTCCCGCCTTTATAGAAGCCGTCTACCAAACCATGGAGAGAAATCTCCAGGCGGTCCGCCACCGATTGCAGCGACCATTGAGCTATGCCGAAAAAATCCTCTACGGTCATCTCGCCGATCCGGGCGGAGCAGAGCTCAGTGCCGGCCGTTCCTATATCAAGACCAAACCGGACCGGATCGCCCTGCAAGATGCCACCGCCCAAATGGCCATTCTGCAATTCATGCTGGCAGGCAAGGACGAGGCGGCCGTGCCGGTCACCGTGCATTGCGATCACCTTATCAAGGCCCAGACCGGCGCAGCACCGGATCTGACAATGGCCCGCAACGACAACCGGGAAGTCTACGATTTTTTGAACTCGGCGGCCAAGCGCTACGGCTTTGGCTGCTGGCTCCCCGGCGCCGGGATCATTCACCAGGTCGTCCTGGAGCGGTATGCCTTTCCCGGCCTGATGCTGCTCGGCACCGACTCCCATACCCCGAACGCAGGCGGCTTGGGCAGCTTCGCCGCCGGTGTCGGCGGCGCCGACGCGGTCGACGTGATGGTCGGCATGCCCTGGGAGGTCCTGCACCCGGAAATCGTCGGAGTTCGTCTGACCGGGCACCTGTCCGGCTGGACCGCCCCGAAAGACATCATCCTGAAACTGCTCGGCCTGCTGACCTGTGCCGGCGGTACCAACCGGGTCTTTGAATACATCGGCGATGGTGCCGACACGATCTCCTGCACCGGTAAGGCGACCATTTGCAATATGGGTGCCGAGCTCGGCGCCACTACCTCTCTTTTTCCGTTTGACCGGGAGATGGCCAACTACCTGCGGGCCGCCGGCAGACAGGAGGCGGCCGACCTCGCCGAAGGTTACCGCCATCTGCTCAGAGCGGACCCGGAAGTTATCGCCGACCCGGAAAGCTGTTTCGATCTGATTGTCGATATTGACCTCTCGACGCTGGAACCGCAAATCGTCGGACCGCACTCGCCGGACCGCATCACCACCGTCAGCAAGATGAAACAGCATATTGCCGACAGCGGCTGCCCCTCCACCATCAAAGCCACGCTGATCGGCTCCTGTACCAACTCTTCCTACGAGGATATGGGACGGATCGCGGCCATGGCGAGACAGATCGCGGCCCGGGGAGTGAAACTGAAGACCCCGCTGCTGCTGACTCCCGGTTCCGACCAGGTCAAGGCGACCATCGATCGAGACGGCCTGTTGGCCGATCTCGAAGCGATCGGCGCGACGCTGCTCGCCAACGCCTGCGGGCCATGCATCGGCCAGTGGCAGCGCGACGATATCAAGCCGGGCGAAGTCAACTCGATCATGACCTCCTATAACCGCAACTTCCCGAAACGCAACGACGGCAACGCAGAGACCTGCTGTTTCATCGGCAGCCCGGAAACGGCTCTTGCTTACGCATTGTTCGGCAATTTCGACAACAACCCGTTCACCACCCCGATCATGGCGCCCGACGGTTCAACGTTTCAGCTCGCCGACCCCGGACCGGTCGACAAGGTCCCGGCACAAGGCCTGATGACCAGCGACGAAGGCTTTATCGCACCACTCGATGATCGCTCCGACCAATCGGTGCTGGTCGATCCAGACTCCGAACGCCTCGCCTTGCTGGCACCATTTGAGCCATGGAATGGTCAAGATTTCCGAAACCTGCATCTGCTCCTCAAGGCCACCGGCAAATGCACCACCGATCACATCTCGCCGGCCGGACCCTGGCTCAGGTTTCGCGGGCACCTGGACAATATTTCCAACAATCTGTTCAGTGGGGCGGTCAACAGCTTTACCGGCGTGGCCGGATCGGGGGTCAGTCAGCTCACCGGCGAAGAAAAGCCGTTCAGTGAGCTGGCTCGGGAATACCAGGCGACAGGCAACTGCTGGGTCGCCGTCGGCGACGAGAATTACGGCGAAGGTTCGTCTCGGGAACATGCCGCGATGTGCCCGCGCCATCTGGGCTGCAAGGCGGTCATCACCCGCTCTTTCGCCCGCATCCACGAAACGAACCTGAAAAAGCAGGGCGTTTTACCGCTGACGTTTGTTGACAAAAGCGATTACGAAAAAATCCAGGAAGGCGATCGCATCGATGTGAAGAAGCTCGTCGACATCGCCCCCGGCTCCGAGGTGACAGCAGTCCTCCACCACCGGGACGGCACATCCGAGTCGCTGCTCCTCAAACACTCACTGAACGACGAGCAGATCGCCTGGTTTAAAGCAGGCTCGGCGCTGAACCATTTACGCGCCGCCTGAGCGTCGCCACCCCGCACCGTGCAGATTATCACCACCCACAAGAACACCGACTTCGACGCTCTCGCCTCGGTCATCGGTGCAACAATGCTCTATCCCGGCGCGGTGGGCGTCGTCCCGACTTCGGTCAACGCCAATGTGGCCCGTTTCCTGTCGACGCACAAAACGGCATTCAATATCGTCCTCCCCGGGGAAGTCGATCTGCGGCAGGTCAGACGCCTCATCGTCGTCGATACCGATCAGTGGCGGCGCCTTGAACGAATGGACGACCTGCGCCGGCGGGACGATCTGGAAATCGTGCTGTGGGATCACCATCAGAACGACGGCGATATCGAGGCTCACTGGAGCTGCCAGGAACCAGTCGGTGCCACGGTGACCCTGTTGGTACGGGAGATGAAAAAGCGGCAGATGGAACTCAACCCGCTCGTCTCAACAGTGCTGTTGATCGGCCTCTACGAAGACACCGGACACTTGAGCTATCCTTCGACGAAGGCCGAAGACGCTGCAGCCGCCGCCTACCTACTGGCCAACGGCGCCGACCTCAACGTCGCCTCGGTCTTTCTCAACCCCCCGTACGAAGAAGAGCAGCGGGACATCCTCTTCACGATGATGCAGGGAACCGAGCGCATCAAACACCGACACGATACGATCGGCATCAATATCGTCGAGTTGGACCGAAAGATACCGATGCTGGCGGCGATCGTCAGCATGTATCGCAAGATCATCAATGCCGATGCGGTCTTCGTTATCTTCATCAATGACGAGACGAGCAGCACCGTGATCGGACGCAGCGGCATCGACCGTATCGATATCGGCGCGATTCTGAGGGAATTCGGAGGTGGCGGGCACCCGGCCGCCGGTTCGGCTACCGTCAAGAGCGCTGACTATACACCGAACGAGATCAAAGGAAAAATCATCGATAGCATCAAACACCGGAAAAGCAGGGGGGCAACAATCGCCGACCTGATGTCGTTCCCCGTCACCATCGTCGACGGCTCCACTCCGATGCACGAGATCCGCACCATCATGCAACGCGAAAAGATCCGGGGTGTTCTCGTCGGCAATGAGCAGCAGTTAGACGGCATCGTCGTGCTCTGGGACCTGAAAAAACTCAAGCGGGAAAGTCAGTGGAAAAGCCCGGTCAAGGCCTTCATGGCCCGGGATATCATTACCATCCCGCCCGATCTTCAACCATCTGAAGCGGCACAATTGATGGTCAAAAAGAATATCGGCCACCTGCCGGTGGTACACGACGGCACGGTGATCGGTATCGTCACCCGAACCGATATCCTGACCTACTTCTACGGCCTGCTGCCCGAGTAAACGATCAGAGAGCAATCTCCCTGTTTTTCTCAAGTTTCTTACGACAAGATGGACAGATACCGACAAACTCGACCCGGTATCCCGTTATCTTGTACCCACCGGCCGACTCCTTAGTCGGCACCCCGGACAGCTCCCGATCAAATGTGATATTGTCGACCCGGTGGCATCGAAGACAATAGATATGATCGTGCTCAACGACATTGTAGTCAAATCGTTTCTGGCGACCGCTGATTTCCAGCTTGGCAATAATTCCAACGGCGGACAGGGTCTCGAGGTTGCGGTAGACGGTGGCCAGACTGATACGGGGCATGGATTTTTTGACCCGTTCATACAATTCGTCGGCGGTGAGATGTTGGCGACTCGCCCGTAACTCTTTCAGAATCATCTCACGCTGGTTGGTCATTCGCAAAACCATGTCTACCCCTTACAATAATTATTATCAATACTAGCTGATAATAATTGCTGTGTCAATTGCCGTTTCCCGTTCCCTCCAGCTATAACCCCAGCCGCGTGTCATCGCAGTCAACCACGGGAACTCGCTTGAGCACGGTAGGAATACCTCTTGCCGTACCGGCGGTAGCGATGCTAAAGTTGACCGTTCCGGCGACAATTGCGGCCCGATCCGGCGGCCAGACATGTAATCTACGGCTTCGACAGCACCATGGCCCTTCTTGACGTAATCAACCTGCAGAAACGATTCCGCTCCACCATGGCCGTTCGGGATGTCTCGTTTTCGGTCGAAACGGGCAGCTGTTTCGGGCTGCTCGGACCAAACGGTGCCGGCAAAACCACCACTATGGAGATCATCGAGCAGATCATCCCTCCGTCCGGCGGCACCATTCTCTACGAGGGTCGACAACGGGATCAGCTTTTCCGGGAAGAGATCGGCATCCAGTTTCAACACACCTCTTTGCTCAATTTCCTATCGGTGCGGGAGACGCTGGACTGTTACCGAGCCTTGTACCGCACCCAGGCCGACCTCGCAGAATTGATCGAACGTTGTGATCTGACGCCTCTACTGGAACGGCGTAACAACCAGCTTTCCGGCGGCCAACGACAACGATTGATGCTGGCCCTGTCCCTGCTCAACCGACCGAAACTGGTTTTCCTAGACGAACCGTCCACCGGTCTGGACCCGCAATCGCGCCGCCATCTGTGGCAGATTGTCCAGGACATTAAGGCGGGTGGCACGACCATTATGATGACCACACACTCCATGGAAGAGGCGCAATTTCTCTGTGATATGATCGCCATCATGGACCAGGGCCTGATTGTCGCCGAGGGCAGTCCACGTCGCCTGATCACCACCTATTGCAAGACCAACACCATTACCTTGTCCCACGCTTCCACCGCCGGTTGCCTGGAAACGCTGAGCATGCCCTATTCCGTCGATGGCGGATCGGTAGCCATTCATACGGAAGATGTGGACACCACATTGAAAGAATTGCTTTCCTGCGGCGTCAATCTATCGGAAATGGCCGTCCATTCAGCTAATCTCGAAGATGTATTCCTCCATCTCACCGGGAAAAAACTAAGGGATTAGGAGGAGATCGGCATGAATCCGCGACGGATCTGGATCATGTTTCTGGCACGTAATAAGGAATTCTTTCGGGACCGGGCAGCGTTCGGCTGGAATTTCGCGTTCCCGTTTCTCGTTATCATCGGCTTCGGTGTCATTTTCAGTGACCAGAACACGCAAAAATTCACGGTCGGAGTGTTTCCCGAGACCGGCTCCGTCGTCGAAACGACAACCACCACGGTAACCGACGCATTTCTGCAAACTAACGCCATCAAGCTGGTGCCGATTGCAACGCAGGCCGAAGGACTCGACAAGATCCGGTTGCACAAAATCGACCTGCTCCTCGACTCCACCGCCGACATTCCGACCTATTGGCTCAACAGCGACTCACCCAACGGAGCCATCGCCGAACAGCTCTACCTGGCGAGCCTGAGGGCCAATAACGCTGTGCCGACTAACCGGCATGTGATCGACGGCGAACAGGTCCGCTATATAGACTGGTTCTTCCCCGGCATCATGGCGATGAACATGATGTTCTCGGCACTCTGGGGGGTCGGCTATATTATCGTTCGCTACCGGAAAAATGGCGCGCTGAAACGCCTCAAGGCGACTCCGCTGACCGCTTTCGAATATCTCAGTTCGCAGCTGCTGTCACGTATCTTTCTGCTGATGTTCACCTTCGGGATAGTCTGGTTCGGATGTGACCTGATCTTCGATTTTCGAATGCAGGGCTCATTGGCGCTCTTTCTCTTTACCTTTTTTCTCGGCGGTCTCAGCCTCTGCTCGATCGGGCTGCTGCTAGCCGCTCGCGGCACAAGTGAAGAATTTACCAGTGGCGCTCTGAATTTCATCAGCTGGCCGATGATGTTTCTCTCGGAAGTCTGGTTTTCTCTCGAAGGAGCCCCACAGTGGGTCCAGCAGGTCTCCTGGTTGTTGCCGCTGACCCATCTCTTAAAAGCGGCGCGCAAGGTGATGAACGAAGGTGCCGGACTCGTCGACATTCAGCTCGAGTGCGGTCTGATGATCCTCACCTCGGTACTCTTTCTGACCTGTGCCGCGCGATTATTTTCCTGGAATGAATGATGGCTGTATCATCCCGCTTTACCCGGACCAGACTGTTGCTCGGCGACCAGGCCTTTGCTCGCCTAACCGCTGCTCATGTTGCCGTGATCGGTCTCGGAGCAGTCGGCGGTTATGCCGTGGAAGGACTGGCCCGCGCCGGTGTCGGCCGTCTGACCGTCGTCGACTTCGACACCATTCAGCCAAGCAATATCAACCGCCAGATCCTCGCCCTCGAATCAACCATCGGCCAGGCCAAGGCTGTCGTCGCCCGACAACGGATTCTCGACATCAATCCGGCCTGCCGGGTTGATGTCGCTACCTGCTTTGCCGATGCCGATACAATCCGTGACATCCTCGCACTGCGTCCCGACGTTGTCATCGACGCCATCGACTCGCTTAATCCTAAGGTGCAGGTGCTGACCGCCTGCCACCGGCATTGCATCGCCGTCTTTTCCTCAATGGGCGCCGCGCTGCGCCGCGATCCGCGGTACATCAAGATCGGCGACATTGCCCAAACCAGCAGCTGCCCATTAGCCCGGCGACTGCGCAAACGGTTACGCAGCGCCGGCATCACCTCGGGTATCACCTGTGTTTATTCCACGGAACCGGTCGACTTTGACTATCAACCGCCCGCCGATACGGACGACGCTGACAGCGACCCGGCGGGTCGCGGTAGGACCCGGCGAACCCTTGGCAGTCTGCCCACCCTGACCGCCCTGTTTGGTCTGTTGCTGGCCAACGAAGTCATCTTATGGTTAGGCGGGGAATCATTATGATCAGGACCTTTATCGCTCTGCAACTCGACCATTCGATCCGCACCCGGCTCAACGAACTGGGCCGAACTATTCCGGGCGCCCGTCCGGTCCCGACGGAACAGATTCATCTGACCCTGCGCTTTATCGGCGATATCGACAGCGCCCTCTTTCATGATGTCAGGGATGAATTGGCCGGTGTCGAAGCTGAAGCTCCAACCCTGTCGATCCGGGGCGTCGGCCATTTCCCGCCGCGTGGCGCGCCACGGGTCATCTGGGTCGGCGTTGAGCCGACGGCAGCACTTCTCGCGGTGCGCTCGGCCATCAACCGTGTTCTGGCCGAGGCCGGAATCGGTGCCGAAGAACGAAGCTACCACCCGCATGTCACCATCGCCCGCCTGAAAAACAGCTCAATCGGCCGAATAGCCGAGTTTCTGACGAGCAACAGCCTGCTCCAGTCGCCACCCTTTACCATTACCTCCTTCACACTGTTCACCAGTGCACTGACGGCCAAAGGTGCGATACACCGCATTGCCGCGGAATACCCACTGCGCCCTCGATAATTCGCAAGGCAACCTCCGGCTCCAGCCTGACCGGCGGGCCGGAGGAACTGTCGCGACTAGTTTTTTCCGCCGTAACGACGGAAAACCGGCACCTGCAGGACAACCATCGCGCCAAGGATGACGATGATCCCGGGCAGCACCCGCGGTGCCGGCCAACCGCGGCCGAGTAGCAGATCGATGATGAGCACCAGCCCCGGATAGAGATAGGAATAGGACATGGTGCGAGTCGGCCCGATATGGGCAACGGCATATTGCGTCAAGTAGAAGGTGATCACCGTGGTAAAACAGGCCAGGTAAACAATCCAGCCCCAGGTGGACGGCGGCACCGCCAGCCAGTCGACCCGCGACAACGCCACTGCTCCGATCGGCAGCAGCCACAGACATCCGCTGACCAGCACCCAGAAGGTCATCACCTCCATCGGTTCACCGCGATGCAAACGCCTGATCAGCGGCGTGTAGAGACCCATCGCCAGACAGCCGGCAAAAAAAACGGCGTCGCCGCGATTCCAGGACAGCGTCAGCAGCACGTGAAGATCGCCACGGAAAATCACCCAGACGGCACCGACCAGTCCGAGCAACAGCGCGACCAACCGATCCCTCCCCAGTCGCTCCTTGATGATCAGTGCCGCATAGATCGCCGACAGACCGGGAACCAACGTAAAAAGAACGCTGGTGTTCAAGGCCGTCGTCATGCGCAGTGCGAGAAACATGCACCAGAAGAAGACGACCAAGCTGCCGCTGATCAGCGCATAACGTAAAAATGAGAGCAATCCGATACGCAGACCATGACGCACCGCAATCACCGGCAGCAGGATGAAGACAGCGATGACAAAGCGACTCAGTGTCAAAGCGGCCGGGTCCAGGTGAACGGCGATATGCTCGCCGACGATAAACGACGTGGACACCAGCGTTGCACAAAGCAACATCAACAGGTGAATCCGTACCCAGTGGTCTGTGTTGCCCTGTCCTTGCCGTTGCTCGCCTGCCATAATCGTATCCCTTTATCCTGTATCGTCGTCACGCTCGGATGGTGCGAAGCAAACGACACCGCCGGCATCCATACACTAGTTGCCTGTGTGCTCCGGCACCAGGGAACGATAAAGGACGCCGGTCAGCGTAAATATCATCGGAACCGTCCAGAACAAGCCGATACCAAAGGGGATACAGGACAGCACATAGATCAGGTACATCACGATGTAGATGCCGAAAACCTGCCACCACCTGGGGTGAATGAGCCGCCGGGAAGCCTCCATCGCCTCCCAGGGACCATATCGTTTCACCACCATCAGCGGCAATGTCAGCGAATAGCCGACGGCAAGATAAATTCCCGGCAAAATCAACAGCACAAAGCCACTGGCAATCAGCAGCGACATCAAAATACCGGCCACCCCGATCCGACCGATAAAAGGAAAGCCACTGAAAACCGTTCTCCAGGAATAATAACTGCCACAACTGCGACGTACACCGATGGTATACAGTCCGGCCAGAAAAGTCAGCAAAAGAACTGTTCCGGCCATCTGCACAATGATCTGCAGCCAGACCGCCAACGTCTCTCCGCCAAACGCGGTGGCAAACGGCACAAGGAGCGTTGCCGCTGTTTCAACGCCAACGAGAACCGTAAACAGCAAGAGGATGCCGCCCCAGATCGGTCCTTTGACCCCTGTTACCATGGTCCAGGCAGCTTTCAGGATCGCGGTCACCCTGAACCCACCGTCCAGCGTATAGCCGGGCAACGGCGAAGTCCCGGCAGACGACGGCGGCAACGGGAAATCATCGTCATCACCGACCAGCGACGAAGCTCCTGTCTTTTCGTCGCCGGCAGCCAGATCTTTGCGACATTCACCGCCCCGTCCAACCACACCGCTTTCGTCCCCGGACACCTCTTTGTCGCCGACATCGGACGTCTCTGAAAGCAATGCCGCCAATTGCTCCTGCAGCTTCTCCTCGCTATTGACCGTCGCTCCCGGGCTGTCCGGGCCGCCGCTCCGTTCGCCTGCCACGGCAGCACCGTCATTAAAATCCGCGGCAACATCCTCCCAGGTAACACTCTGCGCCGAAAGATCAGGGAATTCTTCCGCCGCTGCAACCGGCTCCACCGGCTCGTCGCTGGCGGCGGGATCTGGATCGGCGATCACTGCCTCTCTCTGTTCAAGAGCGACGGCATCACCGGCTGGCGCCGCCGCCGTGAAATGGGAATCATCACCGTCCTCGAACTGAGGCCGCCCATCGCTTCGCTGACTGCTCTGGGATTCCGGCACGGCACCCAAACCGGAGTCATCCCCGGGCAGATTCCGGACCGACACCCCGGTGACTTTCTGATCGGCAGCATCAGACGAACCTGCTGCCGATCTGCTGTCGGGTCGTGTTTCCGGACCAGTCGGGTCCGGCTGCACAGACTCAAAACTTTCTTCCGGCCGGTGGAGCAGAGGCACTCTGAACGAAGCGAGGCACCGGGGGCAGCGAACCACACGTCCACTCAGCGTCGCGCTGACATCACCCCTAATACGGCAATGGGGACATCTAACTTTCATGCGTGTTCCTCCGACAGATCTTCCCGAAAGCCGGCCCTACTCTTGATAAACGCTGCGAATACTGAGCACAGCTGCCGGGACAAACTCGCCTCAGCCCGCACATGCCGCGCAGACCGGAAGAGAATCGATAACCTTGATAAACGAGCAGCTGAGGGAGAAACCGCAGCGGGAGCAAACCACCTGTTCCGGCTGCTGTGCATTCCCTCCTTCGCTCTCGTCTTCGGCTCCGTAATAGCCTGTTTCTCCGTTTTTATGTCCACCACCCGGTGCGCTATCGTCGATAGACCGCTCGATAACACCATGATCCTCTCCGGGAAAATCGACAATCACCGCTGCGGTGATCCGAAAAACCTCTCGGCACCCGGGACACCGGACTTTCCGGGAGAACAAACCGGCATCCGCCGTACCGGTTAACCCGCAACAAGGGCACACCATTTTCATCGTTAGTCAACCTCGCCTGTTCAAGCCATCACAATTTACCGCTAGCGCGGTATCCCGATTGCCGCAAAAAGCTACATACGCTATACTGCTTGCGCATTATTAAAGCGAAGAACAGCCAAATACAATCTTTTTTTCCCAATATCCCGAGCAATTAGTTGGTAATCACCATGCCGGAAGTAATTATCGTCGTTGCCATCGCCAAGAATGGGGTAATCGGTCACCAGGGCACGCTCCCCTGGCACCTTCCCTCCGATTTACGTCATTTTAAAGAAACGACACTCGGCGCTCCGATCATCATGGGAAGAAAAACCTATGATGCTATCGGCAAGCCGCTTCCGGGACGGGACAATATCATTCTGTCCCGCGATCCAGACCGTTCCATCCCGGGCTGTCTGGTGGTATCATCGCTAGCCGCCGCACTGGAACTATGCCGTTCGCGGGAAAAAGCGTTCATCATTGGCGGTGGTGATATATTCCGCATCGCCCTGCCGATCACCGACACTATCATCGTCACCGCATTGGAACGACCGGTTGAGGGTGATGTCACCTTTCCCTCTATCGATCCCGACCAATTCGTCGTGGTCTCTCGCCAACGCTATGAGCGCGAGGAGCCTTATGAGATTATCCGCTATGAGCGTGTCGCCGGCTGACCATGACAACAGAGATCATCTCGGCAGCACCTTTCGTAGTTACCGATTTCAGATGAATCCGGGCAGAGAGGCTCACCGATTATGATTGTTACCGGTCTTCACCACTATACGTTGAGAGCCGGAGCTGAGATCATCGACGAGTGCGTCTCCTTCTACACCAGCGTGCTGAATCTGCGGATCGGCTTCCGACCACCGCTCGAGCATCGCGGATTCTGGCTCTACACCGGAGATCAGGCGCTGTTGCAACTCGAGGTCTGCGAACACGAAGAGCTCGGCCGAGGGGCAGCACGTGATCGTCTCGCCTTCGCCGGTGTCAACCTACCGGTGGCTATCCGCCGTCTTGAGGATCTCGGTATCGACTATACGACCAATCATCTGGTTGAAATCGATCAATTTCAGATTTTTTTGAAAGATCCGAGCGGGCTTCGTATCGAACTGAATTTCGCCTGCGAAAAATTATGACGGTCGCTGCTTCATGACCGATACTTCCGACAACGCGTTCGCCATCGGTCTCAAGGCCGTTTATGCGGTGCATCTGATTCGGAATCATACCGTCGTGCTCTGGTTTCTCGGATTGTTGTCTCTTGCCAACGCCACTATCCCCCTGTTTCGCGAATCAGCACTGTTCATACCGGCTACGACGGTAATCGTGGTATTGTCGACCGTGGCCACTCCGGTTTTCTACGGTTTGTTCTATCAGCTGATTGACGGTTCTTCTGCGTCGTACCAATCTCTTGCCAAGACCTACATCGCCCCGTATCTCTGGCTATTGCTCCGGATGTATCTGCCGGCCGTCCTGCTCGCCAGTCTGCCGGCGATCATGTTCGCCGAGCACGGCAGCGGCGGCTATCTGGAAATTGGGCTGATCGCTTTCAGCATGCTCTACCTATACGTTATTCCATGCTTTTATCTCAGCGGTCGACAACACGGGACCATCATCCAGGGCATCTCGTTTCTTACCCGACACTTAACGGCATCGACACCGCTGCTGCTGACGGTTCTCCTTCTCGAATCGGCACTGCTTCTCGTCCACTACGCCCGGACTGCACTGGCAGGACAGGCGGTCCTGTTGTTGGCCGGTATTGATTTCTTCGTTTTTTTAACGGCTTCAATCGTTGATCTGGCGGTTTTCATCATTCTCGTTCAAATCCTGAAAAACGCAGATTTACACAATCAGTGACACCAAACAGTCTTCATACCCGGCAAAGACCAGGCCGAAGAGCAGCGTTTGGAAGTGATGCCCTTCGACGGGTCTTTGATCCGCAACTCCAAAAAAAGTACGCTCAATTCGGATGAGCCAACTTTTTAAACAACCCCAAGAACATCTTTTATCCTACTGTAATAGTTAACTATATGCGAATTCAACCAGCCACTACGGGATAAATTTTCCAAAGAAAAGCAACAATTTAGTGTTGACAATTGGCTGACTATTGGATTTTACTTGACTTATACATGGCAACAAAACGATAATGCACCATCTTCCAGTCATTACCACTTTGTTCACCATGGTAATACGTGGTCGGCAGAGATAAACGAATTTCCACCGGATCAAGATTCAAATGAGGCATTCAATGAAAACGGTTCTTTCAATGGCACTCGCGGTCACACTGTCGGTTCTGCTTGCATCATGCGATAGCGATAGTGATGGGTCGAGCGGTGGCCGGGGAGATTTCCCCAATGTCAGCTATGCAAAGGTCTCAAGCGGAGCAGACGGTTTTCTTGTCGAGTGCTACAACGCCAACGGCAATGTCTATACCGGCGGCAAACAGGTCTGCACATGGAATTGCGCCTATCACGATTCCCGCACGCCGCGTTTTGTGCAGTTGACGTTTGACGAGGCCCTGGTCTGCGAACAAACCGGTGTCGATGCAACAACAGGCCTGGCCACCGAGACTTGCACCAGGGAAATGGCGCTGGTCGATCGAAAATATGCTCCCTGCGCCCTCAAATAGGAATTGACCCGCCGGACCGGGAATCGACCTACCCCCCCAGTCCGGCCGATTCCCCGCGCTTTGCAGCACCAGACAGAGGAGGCAAGTCCCGCTCATGGCGGTACCGCGCATCCTCTGTCGCATTTCAGCCCCCCCTTCAGGGGGTGATCGAAAAATCGCGTGATAAAATCGGCTCGTCGTTGAGGTAAACCTCCACCAGCCAGCGGCCGAAATTCTCCTCATGGAAGTCCTTGTTGAGCAGGGTGCTGGCAAGCGGCCCGCGGCGCAGGAGCTTGAACCAGAAATAAACGGAGCGCGTGCCGTCCTCATGCTGAATGAATTCGTGCTTGTTTGAGCGAACCAGTCCCCGCTTTTCGTGAATCCAATTGGCGTGCATCACCTGCGGCCCGACCATCAACCCGTCGCATTCAATAACGATAAATATTTTATCGTACGGTGAAAACTCGGTCTGCGGCTCGGTAAAAACCGCGTTACGATACATCTGCGCCTCACAGTCGACACCGGCAACACCTTGACCGGTTGCACAGAGTACCATCAACAACACCATCGACGTTAGAAGTAAAAGACTTCGCACGACAATCTCCTAGATATCGGAGCGTGCAGCTAGCGTTCCTGCCAGACTGGATTTCGTTTCTCGAAGAACGCCCGCACGCCCTCCTTGGCATCGCTCGTGCTGCAGAGCCGTGCGAAGGCCTCGTTCATCAAATCGAATTGGTGACGATAATCCAGGTCTTCCGAGGCGTAAAAAGCCTTTTTGGCAATCTGGATTGCCAGCGGACTGCGCTTGGCCAGATCTTCGGCCCAGGCAAGTGTTTCCCAGTCGAGTTCGTCTTTGTCGACGATACGATTGACCAGGCCCAAGGCTTGTGCTTCTGGAGCTTTGATCAAGTCACCGAAAAGCAGCAACTCCAGCGCCTTTTTCCGACCAACACAGCGGGCGACCGGGATGATCGGACCAACACAATTAAGACCGACATTGATGGCCGTCAGTCCCATTTTGGCGTTATCGGCAGCAATCGCCAGATCGGCGGCGGCGACGAGACCCATTCCATTAGCTGCAGCCACTCCCTGGACCTGGGCTATCACCGGCTTCTTCATGGTCGCAACGGTCATCAGCGGCTGCTCCATGTGTTCGATCCAGGCCCGATATTCCATGGTCGTTTTATCCGCCAGCTCATTGATGTCGATGCCGGCACAAAAGGCACGACCGGCGCCTTTCAAGATAATGACCCTGACCCGCTGATCTTCGTCCATCTGCTGTAAGGCGGCGGTTAGTTCCGCTGCCAACCGGCTATTGAAGGTATTGAGGTGCTCCGGTCGGTTCAACGTAATGGTGCCGACATAACGATCTCCCACCGCCGTGATAAGATGCGTATCTCCCATGTTCTTCCTCCGATCATTGCTGCCGTTGATGGAAATCGAGACCGGCACACCGAGTCTGCCGGTGCACGCAGCCACAATCAGAGCGTGTGCCGCCAGGCTGGTCCGGGCTCGGAACGCTGCCTCTCACGCCTTGCCAGCATAACGCTGAATTGAGGAATCTGCCTCAAAAAAAAAGGGCGCCCGGACCGTCATCGGTCAGCGCTCCCTCATAGTTGTGCTCAAATAAATGAAAATCAGCCGATCCAGCCAGCCGATGATTGGATATCACCCTGTCGCCCGATAATGAGGCAGTCGCAGTCTGGGCGACGATTGATAAAATCAATTCCATCCCGGGGTTCGAGGACAAAAACGGCGGTCGATAGGGCATCCGCCTCGAGCACGGTCGGTGCAAGGACGGAAACACTGGCCGAGAGCCGCGGAGAATGACCGGAACGGCCGTTGACGATGTGGTGAAAGAGCTTTTCCCGGTCGTAATAGACCTCATAGTTCCCGGAGGTAGCGATGGCACCACTCTCCATATTGATGATATCCGGGTAGGCTTTTCGCTTCTCGGGGTCCTGAATCGCCACCGACCATTTTTTCCCCCGGGCGGCATGACCGCTCGTCCTAATATCGCCACCGGCATTGATCAGGTGATTGTCGATGCCATGCTGACGCAAGACGGCAGAAGCCCGATCGACAATATAGCCCTTGGCGATTCCGTCGAGTGTAATCCCCATCCCTGGGCGAGCGAAGGTCAGGCTGTGACCGTCAACGCGTACTCCTTCACCGCCGGTAACTTCAAGAACCCGAGAGATTTCAGACTCGTTTGGTTCTCTCCCGGCAGCGGCACAAGCCTGGTAGAGATCAACAAGAGGCGCAACGGTAACATCGAAGCCGCCCCAGGTCTGTTGATGAAACGTCAGCGACTGTACCACCACATCGCGCAATTCCCCCGGCACATCAGACAACCGGCCGGACCGGTTTAATTCGGCCAGTGGTGAGGATGTATCATGGCGGTTGAACAGCCGACTGAGCCAGGTAATCTCGTCAAATGCCCGGCCGAATGCTTCTTCGGCCTGATCCCGGGACGAATGAATGGCCGTCATGGCAACGAAGGTCCCCATGGCCAATCGTGTTTTAGTCACCTTGTATTCATTTCTGTTGAATAACAGGGCTTCGGCGTGCTCGGTCGGCAGAAGTGATGCCGCGACGGTTCCCAGGCCAAGGAGCCCTGAATATTTGAGAAATGAACGTCGCTTTCTGTCGCAGTTGTCGTATTTTACACTCATATCCGTGCCTTGTTTTCTTCGATTAGCCGGCCATCTTCAATCCGGCAGACGGATCACGTCGAACCATATCGTGGGTATCGTAGATACGGAAAATATCGCGCGGGCATTTGCTGACGCAAATCTCCTCGCACGAAGGGCCGTAGGCGATGCAGGCCTGATGATCGATGTGGATCAGATTATTTTCATAGGTGACTGCCTGCGCCGGACAGACCTTGACACACATCTTGCACCCTATACAACCGACTTGGCAGACACTGGTGACCGCCTTACCGAGATCCTTGCTGGAACACGGTACCCAGACCCGCGCTTTCAAGGTTTGAATCTCGATAATATTCTTCGGACACGTCTTGACACAAACACCGCAACTGACACATTTATCAGGACTGATCTCCGGGAAATTGTCAACCATCTCAATAGCACCGAACGGACACGCTTCGGCACACTCACCGAGTCCGATACATGCATATTGGCAGGCGGACGGCCCGCCAAAACCAAGGCTGGCGGCGGTACAGGAAGAAAAACCGATATAGTGGTGCTTGTGGCTGACGCGCCCTTCGATTCGTGAGCAGCGAACCACCGCCATGGTGTCTTCGACCGCAGTCATTTTTTTGCCGGTCAGCGCAGCCACCTTTTCAGCGACCTTCTCTTTTCCGGGAAAACAGAGATTGGGCGGGACATCTGGGTTGGTAACGACCTCGATCGCATAGCCCTCGCAACCCGGATAGCCACAACCGCCGCAGTTCGCCAACGGCAAAGACTCGAGAACCTCCTCGATGAGTGGATTGGACTCAACCGCGAATTTTTGCGCTGCGATAGCCAGCCCAATACCGAAAAAAAGCCCGATACAGCCAAGCAGTACCAGCCCCCCGATTGCCATTTTCACTAATTGCGGATCCATAATCGTTTTACTTCTCCTGTTGCAGACAGTAGTTCGTCAGACCGTGACAATCAGAACAATTGCAGCCCCGAAAACCCGAGAAAGGCCATCGCGAATTGTCCGGCAACGATAAAAGCGATCGGCAGCCCCTTGAACGAAGCGGGTACTCGAGCCAACTCGAGCCGCTCACTAACCGAACTCATCAAGTACAAAGCCAGCAGAAAGCCGCCGCCGGCGCCGAGACTGAGCATAAATGTCTCGAAATAATTATATTCGTTGCTCGCCATGAGCAGCGGTACGGCGATGATGACACAGTTGGCGATAACCAGCACCAGGTAGACGCCGAAGGATTTGAACAAAATCGGATTCACCTTGCGCAGCACCGTATCGACCGCCTGCACCGTCAGCGAGGTCAGCCCAATAAAGATGACGATCTGCAGATAGTCGAGATTGAACGGTTTAAGGACATACTGGAACAACACCCAACTCATGCTGACCGCCACCACGATAACGATGGTGAACACCACTCCCATGCCCTTGGCGGTCTGCTTGCGCTTCGAGGTGCCGAAAAAGACGCAGAGTCCCAGGTACTTGGTAAAAACGAAGTTGTTGATAAGCAAAGCCGAGATGAGAATGGAGAACAAATACCCGAGATACGACTTGCTCACCGAAAACGACGTCTCGGCAACCCCGCCGACATCGTGCAGCGTAACAACATGGGCAACCGAGGTATTGAGCGGCTCGGCAAAAGAAAGCGTCGCCTTTCGACCGTCTGTCGAGAGACTCACCTCGGAAACGGTCAGCCGGATATCGGGGTCGGTCTCTTCATAGACGGTATAGCTTTGCGTATCGGTTGCTTCAGCCGGGTCGACCGGTGTATTGAACTGCACGATGATCTCATTATCGGCGCCAAACTCCGTGGCCGCCACCAGGCCGGCTGCCTGTCCCACCCCGGTAAGGCCGAAGAAGACGGGTAGCGCCGCACATAGGATGAGACGGATTAGTCGCTTCATGCGTTACCTCTTTTTCTCTGGGCGTAGCGCGTTTCTATCCAGTTGAAAAACCCCATCATCAAACCGACCACGAAGAACCCGGCGGAAGGCAGGATGAAGAACAACAAGGGCTTGAAGCCGAGGACATCATAGCCCATGATCGCCCCCGAACCGAGCAGTTCACGAACAAAACCGATGGTCACCATGCCGAGCAAAAAGCCCATCCCCATGCCGATGCCGTCCCAGAAGGAGTCGGAAACCGTCTCCTTGCAGGCAAACATCTCCAAACGCATGGTGATGATGGCAAAGGCGACGATAATCTTGACGAAGATCCCCATTTTGGCATAAGCCACCGGGAAGAAAGCAGCCAAGGTCAAGTCAATAACGGTAACCCAGGTGGCGATCGTCAGGGTATAGGTCGGAATACGGATGCGCGGGTGAATGAAATCTTTGATCAGGGAAATCGTCACACTGGAAAACACCTGCACAAAAAGCACCGCGAGGCCGAGCATGATGCCATTCATCACCGTCGTCGAGATACCGACCGCCGGACACATCGAAAGAGCCAGTTTGAAAATCGGGTTCTCTTTCAGGATGCCGTTGGTGACTAATTGAAAACTGGACATATCGTTCGACACAATTCGTTCCTCTCGTTGATTTAAAAAGGTACGGCAATCTGCTGTTGCTCAAGCACGTTGTCGAGCAGATCGAGGCGATAGGCGAACTTTCGAGTCATACCCTTGACCCCGGAACTGACTGCCACCGACGAAATGGTAGCCCCGGTCAGGGCGTAAATATCCTGGTCACGATACTGCTGCATGATATCCACGGCGGCCGCTTCGCCCATATTACCTTCAAGGGCAGCAAAATACTGATCGGGCATCGGTTTCTTGACGACTTCGATGGTCTTGATCTTCTCGAATGGTTTGTATTTGAATTGATTCTTGAAATAATCCTGTTCGATCTCTGCGCCCAGTCCCGGATCCTCTTCATGCTCCATCACCTCGAGACCGATAACCGAGTACTCCGGATCAAGGGCCAGGATAATGGCGATATTGGTCTTGAAGCCGGGAAATTTACCGGACAGCAGGTACGCGGTACGCTGCCCGTGATCGGTGACGACAATGGTCTGATCGGTGAAACGAATCGTTTTATCACCACCAAGTGCGGCCTGAATGGCCTTGTCCCGCTCGCCCTGATCCCGGACATTTTCTTCACTGATCGACACCGGCGTCTGATTGATAAAGGAACCGTCCAGGCCGATCCGGACAAAACTGAATCCACCGTCCTGACCATGTTCTCCGACCGGAAGCAGATAGCCGATAGACTGACCTTCGCCATCGGTTACCACATAGCGATACAACTCGTGCATGCCCATTGTCTCGGGAATCTCCTGCCCTCCCGTGTAGCCGAGCAAGGCGAAGACCACTTTCTGCTCACGGGCATGCTCGTTGGTTTTTTTCGCCTTGTTGGTCAGAACGAAGGTGGTCCCCATGATCAAACCGGCGACCAGACAGGAAGCGGTCAGTCGAAAAATGATGGTGAGGATATTCTTCATTTCTCACCTCCTGCCGGCGGGGCAAAACGTTTCGGCTTGAACCAGCCGTCAAGCACCGGGCTCAATGGATTCATCAACAAAATTGCGTAGCAGACCCCTTCCGGATAACCACCTTTGAGCCTGATCAATACCGTCAACGCCCCGATGCCGGCTCCGAAGATCAGCTGAGCGGTTCTGGTCGTCGGCGAGGTGACATAGTCGGTAGCCATGAAAAATGCACCGAGCAGAGCGCCTCCGGTGAGTACCGCCAGCAAGGGATCGCCGGTAAAGAGCGTCTCGCCGCCGAAAATCCAGGTCAGCAGCGCAATCGTACCCAACACCGATACCGGAATATGCCAGGTAATATAGCGGCGATACATGAGGTACAAGCCGCCGAGAACGAGCAGCAACCCCGAGGTCTCTCCGATACACCCGGGCCGCCAGCCGAGAAAGAACGAACCATAGACTTCCGAGGGAGTGCCGAAGGTCTCACGGAAAGCGGCCATGCCCTGTTCTTTCATCACCGCCAGCGGTGTGGCGGTCGATACCGCATCAACACCGGAAGCGAGATACGAGAAAATCGCTCCGTCAGTGAGCGGCGGCAGCCAGGCCGACGTCATTGCAACCGGGAACGTGGCCAGCAGGAAAGCGCGGCCAAGCAAGGCCGGATTGAAAATGTTGTAGCCGATGCCGCCAAGCAGGTGCTTGCCGATAAAAATCGCCATTACCGCGCCGAGGACAGGGATCAGAGACGACACCCCGGGCGGAATGACAAAAGCCATCAGCATACCGGTCAAGGCGGCACTGCCATCACTGACCGTCACCGGTTTATTGAGCGCCTTCTGGCAAATCGCCTCAACCGCCATGCAACTGATCACGGAAACTGCCGTGATCAATAACACCTGGATGCCGAAGACAAAGACCGACAACACGAGCGGCGGCACCAGACAAGCCACCACTGTCCACATGATTTTGCCAACCGACTCGGGACTGCGGACATGGGGAGAAACCGAAACATTCCACATGGCCGCGACAGCCGGCGCCTGGTCGTTCGTCACTTTCGGTTCGATGGCTCTACTCCTTGCTACCTTGGTTAATGAAATGTCCTGCCGGCCTCATTATGAACGCTTCGCCTTCATCTTGGCCAATCGGACAAACTGTACGAGCGGACGCTTGGCCGGACAGACATAGCTACAGCTACCGCATTCAAAACACTCGAAAACTCCGAATTGTTCGGTGTTCTCCGCCCGGTTCGCCTCGACATAGAGACCGATCTCTTTAGGCTCCAGCCCCATCGGACAGGCATCCAGGCACCAGCCGCAGCGAATACAGGGAGACAGCGGTGTGGTATCGATTTCCTCTTTGGTCAAAAACAATACCGCGGACGTTGTCTTGGTTACCGGTATATCCAGCGTCGATACGGCAAACCCCATCATCGGCCCACCGAGGACCACTTTCGCCACCTCGTCACTGATGCCGCCGCAATACTCGACGATATCACCGACCTTGGTACCGATTTTGACCAGCAGGTTGGCCGGTCTGGCAATTCCCCGGCCGGAGATGGTGACCACTTTTTCGATCAACGGTTTACCGAGCGTAACCGCCTCATAGACGGCCCGGGTGGTCGACACGTTGTGCACGACGACACCGACGGCGGACGGCAGCGCCATCGCCGGCACCTTCCGTCCGGTGATCGCCTGGATCAGTTGTTTCTCAGATCCCTGGGGGTATTTTACCTGCAGCGTCGCCACTGAAATGTCGCCATCGTCGCCGCCTGCGGCGCGCACCGCCGCGGTCATTGCGGCGATCGCATCGGGTTTATTGTTCTCGATGCCGACGACGCATGTTTTAATGCCGAGTATCTTCAGCAGGATTTTCGCCCCTTCGACAATTTCCTCCGCCTTTTCAACCATGCTCCGGTGATCGGCGGTAATGTAGGGCTCGCATTCGGCGCCATTGAGCAGCAAGGTGTCGATCGGAGTATCGGCCGGCGGCTTGAGCTTGACGTGGGTCGGAAACCCGGCCCCACCGATGCCGACGATACCGGCGTCATGTACTTTCTGCAACAATTCCTGAGCCGACAACTGCTGCCACGGATCGGCAGTCCACTGACGCGGCTGCGCATCGCGATCGACGGCGAGCGTGATCGACGGCGTAGTTACCCGGATCGGGTGGGCCGCCGTGGCGATCGCCTTGATCGATCCGGCCACCGGGGCATGGAGCGGCACACCGAGTCCCTTGCTCACATCGGCAACGAGATCCCCTTCACCGACTACCGTTTTCTTGGCCACCGTCGGTGTGCATGGGGCACCGATATGCTGGCCGAGAATCAGGTGCAGCTCCGCCGGCAGCGGCATGACCTGAATCGGCAACTGTTCGGTCAGCTCCTTGGACTCCGGCGGATGCACACCGCCTTTTGGAAATGTCAGAGTGGATACCATGATACCTGCACTTTGGGCTGTAAGGGTTATCTATCCGGGTGCGCCTGAACAGCACCTTTTCAGGCCGACTATCATCGGGGTAACGATCTCGTTCGCTGCCGTCCTGTCGATCAACGACTTATTGTCACGAGCATCTTCAGACGATTCCGGCATAATGTTTCATGAACTGGATTCGCTCAAATGCCGACTGATCGGAGCCGAAGCTATAGGAAAGCCGCCCGCGAAACTGCTCAATGGTAGCGAAGGAATGATTTTGCATCCAAGTCTCAAGATCGCTGATGATCTTGGTCGCCTGTCCGGCACCATTCCGGTACAAGGCCGACACCGTCTGAACGGTGCGAGCACCGGCCAGAATCAGCTTGACGGCAGCGGCACCATCATGAACACCGGTCGATGCGGCAAAATCAGCCTCGACCATACCCGACAGCAACGCCACCCAACGCAACGGCGTACTTATCTCGGCTGGTTCACTCAACACCCCCGCCGACGTTAACGACAGTGAATCGATATCGATATCGGGCCGATAGTAGCGATTGAACAGCACGAAGCCGTCAACCTTTCCGGTCCAGAAAAGCCGCGACACAAGACTGGCCAGCGACGAAGAATAACTGCTCATCTTCAGCGCGATCGGAATGGCCAGACCGTCGCTGACCTTGTTGACGACGTCGAAGTAAACCTGCTCGTAATCACTGCATGATTTCCGTGGATCACTGGGCAGCAGGGAGATATTTATCTCCAGAGCATCGGCACCCGCCTTGGCGATCCTCTTGGCAAAACTGGTCCACTCGGCAGCCGTGACGCAGTTCAGGCTGGCAATCACCGGAATGTCCAACTCCTTCTTGGCATCACTGATCAAATCGAGATAATCGGATACTGCAGAGTCGCGGGTATACTCCTTGATGTAGTCGTAGGCCTCCGGATAATCGGTCTGATAGACTTCGAGGTTGCTTTTCAGGTCCGCCTCGATCTGTTCCTCGAACAGCGATTTAAGCACCACGGCGCCGACACCGGCATCGGCCAGTTCCCTGATCTTGACCAGCGAACCCGTCAGTCCGCAGCTGCCTGCGACAACGGGATTTTTCAGCTTCAGTCCGAGATAGTTCGTCGTCAGATCTGTCATCTTCGTCTGTCCATTTGATTTACTGGCCACCGAAAAACGGTTGCCCCATCAGGTCAAGCCGTTCCGGTGAAGCAGTGCGCCGCACGAGGCATGAGCACCGGGGCAGATTCGGTCTCGCTGTCGATACGGCTAAATACAACAACATGCGAGACAGCCTATTCCGCACACCCTGCACAGCGTCGTACACCCCGTTTTCTGTCGATATTCGGTACGAACTTCCACTTTTGACCGGGTAACAAATCGTGGGTCAAAAAGCAAGCGTCTTTTCCCGATTTCCCCATCTTAACTGCTCAACATAGTACAGAATCAGCAATTCTTTTCTGGTCTTACCAGGCTGTCCCGGTATCGTTTCATTCTTTTTGCATATCCCATCAAACCTGTTGATAACAAAGCACGCTCAATCCCGGTTTCCCCTTGCACTCCGGCAGAACCTTGTTAATATCCGCCCTTGTGAAAACTACCGGAACACCCCTAACACCCCTCCATGCCCGGCAAAGATAATCGCCGAAGCCCAATAACAATGATCCTTGCCGGGGCTGTGTGCATCAGCTTTTCAGGCATTTGGGTCAACCTGTCCGGCGCAGCGCCAACGTTATCTGCTTTTTATCGCGTCTTTTTCGGCAGCATCTTCCTGACCGTTGCCTGCTTGCTCCGCGATGAATTTGAACGTCCCTCTTACAAGACAATACTGTTCACCGTGTTATGCGGGCTGTGCTTCGCCGTCAATCTTTCCTGCTGGCATGCCAGTATCTTTTTTATCGGTCCCGGACTGGCGACCATTATCAGCAACTTTCAGGTCTTCGTCATGGCCCTGGTCTCCCTGGTCGTTTTTGGTGAGAAGATCAGGCCGTTATTCTTTGTTTCTCTGCCCCTCGCTTTTCTCGGGCTATTTCAAATCATCGGTTTCGACTGGTCGTCTCTGCCGGAAAACTATCGGACCGGCGTCTATCTCGGGCTCGCCACTGCTCTTCTCTATTCGGCATTTTTGCTCATTTTGAGAAAAATCCAGCAGGTTCAGCGATCGCTGTCCTTTTTTTTCAGCCTGCTGCTGGTATCACTGTCGGCCAGCTTTTTTCTTGGCGCTGCAACGTGGTGGACCGACACCTCTTTCAGGGTTTCCGGCCTGATTCCTATCGGTTCACTCCTCTGCCTCGGGTTGTTCAGTCAGACCATCGGCTGGTCTTGTATCGCCAACAGCCTGCCCCGGGTGTCTCCGGCTGTCACCGGTCTGGTCCTCCTGCTGCAACCCGCTCTTGCCTTCATCTGGGATGTCCTGTTCTTCGCTCGTCCCACTTCTACTGATCAGTGGCTCGGGGTCGGCGTCACCCTAGCCGCCATCTACCTCGGCATGACCGCAGCACGCGCTCCCCGTTACGAAAAGCGGTCCCGATAACACCGGGACATGGACCGGCGATACTGGCAAAATTCGAACAAAAGTCATATAGTGGCATCAGTCGTCAAATCGACGACACTATCCGGGCACTTTCAACGAAAAGGCACAAAAAAAATGAAAATCATAAACAACTACAAAGATATACAGTCCCAGTCATTCGATGGCGAACACGTCAAAGGGGTTACCGGAAGAGTGGCTGTCGGTGCTGCCGACGGTGCTCCCCATTTCTGCATGCGGATATTCACCATAAAACCGGACGGCTTCACACCGCGCCACACCCATGACTGGGAACACGAGATTCTCTTTCACTCCGGCACGGGACAAGTGTTGCAGGATGGCGCCTGGCGGGATGTCTCGGCAGGTTCGATCGCCTTTATTCCGGGCAACGTGGAACACCAGATCCGCAACAATTCCAGCTCCGAGCTGGTCTTCGCCTGCTTGATCCCCGCCGGGGCCCCCGAACTCTGATCGATCAACAACGGCGCCGAGTTGGTGGTGCCGGCAGGGAGCGGCACCACCAGGCAAAGCACCGGCTACCGGGGAGCTTGAAAAATCCGGAATTTCGTTCAAGATCGAGGCACGCAAGAAACTTTTATCGCAGGCATATACACGATATTCCGATGATAAAATTTGATTGTGTAACCACGAGATTGGGCGAAATGACAATTTTTCAAGCTTCCGTACCGTTATGAACCGAGCAGGGCCGCTCGCAGGTCTTCCGCGACCGGCTCAGGACCGAGCCATATGGAAAGGAGCAGGTCGTTAAACGGTTTGCCGGCGATCACTCCAACCCGCTCCCCCCTGATCTCCACTGCGGTACCGACTCCGGGCAGATAATCAAGAATGATCGTGTCGCCGGCATTGACAGTGGTGAAGAGCTGGTTGAAAGAGGCGATCTCGGCAGCAAGCGCATCGAGCTGCTCCGGAGTTCCATTACCGGCAAAGCCGGCATTCCAGGCTTCAACCAGATCCTCGGCGCTCACCTCGCTGTACAAGAAGTGCATCGCCATGCGCTTGCCTCCCTCTTCTGCAAGCACGGCATCAGCGCTCGTCGCCATTTGCTCCAGATAGAGCGCAGCGATATAGATCTTGAAGAAAAATTTCGTCCTGACCCCGGCTCCGTTCAAGGACAGCACTGCCCCGTCATCCCGTTTCACCTCCTCGGACAGATCAACACCGGCTATCTCTCGCGCCCCGACGGGAACCACAGTCAGCAAGACAAACAACAGCACCACGATTGCTCTTTGCATACTCCCTCCTCCCGTTATCAATAGTTCGGAAATTCTTCGGTCGCTGCAACCGACCGGCAACGATACAGCCCTCTTGTTTTAGCCCGTCGCTCGTCGCGAAAGAACAAAAAAACGGTCACAGGGAAAAAAAGTTAAGAGGGGTGATCACTCTGTGATACCCCCCCGGCGATATACTGGTAACAATGTCAAAACAAAGCGCTGGGGAGGATCACCATGAGACCTGGACATGAATTGACGGCACAGTCAAGCCTGGAGGGGAGCTTGAAAAATTTGCAAGGTTCCTTTGAGAGTGCAATCGTCAGCGGGATTAAAGGAATCGGCCTACCGTCAGGCAGGCCTGTCTGGCCGGCACGCCTGACGGAACGGTTGCCGCGATACCGCGAATTCCTGCTTTCCGCAGCCGCTTCGGTGGCCGTTGCCTTGCTCTGCCTGGCCGCTTGCTACCTGTTCCTCAGCCAATTGGCTGCCCACGGTTGGTAGAGCGGCGGCCGGGAAGCACCAGCGACAAGAGCTATTCCTGCCAGTCCGGCCTGATATGAAGTTCCGTCAACTGTCGACGGGCTACTTTGTCGGGGGCATCTGTCAGCGGACAGGTCGCCTTCTGGGTTTTCGGGAAAGCGATGACGTTTCTGATGGAGTCGCCGCCGGTGATCAGCATCATCAGCCGGTCCAGACCAAAAGCGATGCCGCCGTGCGGCGGAGCACCGAACTCAAGGGCCCGGAGCAAAAATCCGAATTTTTCACGGGCTTCATCATCAGAGATGGAGAGCGCCTGCAGAACCTTCATCTGCACGTCACGCTGATGAATACGGATCGAGCCGCCGCCGATCTCGGTGCCGTTGAGAACCAGGTCGTAGGCGTGACTGTAGACCGCGCCCGGGTCGGTCGCCAATTTTTCGATATCCTCATCGCGCGGCGCGGTGAAGGGATGATGCAGAGCCTGGAAGCGTTTTTCCTTGTCATCATAGGCCAGCAACGGGAAATCGGTGACCCAGACGAAACGAAAGACGGTGGCGTCGAGCAGATCGAGCCGCCGCGCCAGCTCAACTCGCAGTTCGCCGAGCACCTGAAAAACTGTTGTGGTCTTGTCGGCACCGAAAAACAACAGATCGTCGACCTGTGCATCAAGAACCGCAGCTATGCGCTGCCGTTCTTCAGCAGAAAAGAATTTAGCGATCGGCGACTGCCATTCTCCGTCCTGCTTGATCTTGACCCAGGCCAACCCTTTGGCGCCGAATTGAAGTGCGTAGTCGGTCAAATCGTCGAGTTCCTTGCGGGTAAAACGGCCACACCCCTTGGCGTTGAGCGCTCGTACCGTGCCGCCGCCATCGACGGCACCGCGAAACACTTTGAATTCGCAACCGGCGGCAATCTCGGTCAAATCGACCAGTTCCATGCCAAAACGAATGTCGGGACGATCGGTGCCGTAACGGCTCATCGCCTCGTCGTAACTGATGCGCTGGAAAGGCGGTCGGACGTCGCGTCCGATGGTTTCACGGAATAACGCGTCGATCATTCCTTCGACAATCTCGATAACCTGCTCTTCATCGACAAAGGACAGCTCCATATCGATCTGGGTAAATTCCGGCTGGCGGTCAGCTCGCAGATCCTCGTCACGGAAACATTTGACGATCTGATAATAACGGTCCAGTCCGGCGACCATCAGCAATTGTTTGAAGAGCTGCGGTGACTGAGGCAGCGCAAAAAAACGCCCCGGGTTAACCCGGCTCGGCACCAGATAGTCACGGGCGCCCTCCGGGGTTGATTTGGTCAGCATCGGTGTCTCGATATCGAGAAACCCCCGTGCGTTCAGATAGCCACGAATCGACTGCACGGCCCGATGCCGGGTGATCAGGTTGGCGGTCATCTCCGGCTTTCTCAGGTCGAGATAACGGTATTGCAGGCGCAGGCCGTCCGACACCTCTTTGTCCTCATCCAATGGGAACGGCGGGGTTTCGCTGGTGTTGAGGATGAGCAACTGATCGATCAACACTTCGATCTCACCGGTCGCAAGTTTCGGGTTTGCCATGTCACCCGGGCGCGGATCAACAACGCCGCTGACAGCGATCACCCACTCGCTGCGCAGCCGGTGCGCCTTTTCGTGGACGGCCGGGTTGATCTCCGGATTGAAGACGACCTGAGTAATCCCTTCACGATCGCGCAGGTCGATAAAAATGACACCGCCGTGATCGCGCCGGCGCAACACCCAGCCCATCAAGGTCACCCGCTCGCCGACATGACCGATACCCAGTTCATTGCAATGATGCGTCCTGCGCATTGTCCCCAAAGAATCCATAGTCGTCTCTATCCAACCCCGGGTCCTGAAAGGTCCCGGCTGTGTAAAATTATTCTCGGCCGATGGCCGAGCGAATTGCGTCGTGATCAAGGGCAACGTCCACTTGATCTCTGCTCATCATGTTACGCATCGGAGCACTGCCGCTCGCCAGTTCCTGTTCACCGACAATCAGGACATGGGCGGCGCCGGCTTTGTCCGCCTGCTTCATCTGACTCTTGAGGCTTCTGCCGCCATAATCCATGTCCGCGCGCAGACCGACCCGACGTATCTCGTGCAGCAACCGGAAACACCGTTCGCCGGCAGCATCGCCGAGAGCGGCGAGAAACAGGTCGATGGACGGCTCCGACGACGATACCGTATCGTGCTGCTGGAGCAACAGAACCAAGCGTTCGAGTCCGACGGCAAAACCGATCCCCGGCATCGCCGGACCGCCGAGCGACTCGACCAGCCCGTCATAACGCCCGCCGGCACAAACCGCCGACTGGGCGCCAAGCTCGCCGCTGACAAACTCAAAGGTTGTCCTGACATAGTAATCCAGCCCACGGACCATGAATTTGTTCAGACGATAGTCGATCCCGAGTTGCTCAAGGGCCTTTCGAACGCTGGCGAAATGATCGGCACAGTCCGGACAGAGGTGCTGTTGAATCGACGGCGCATCGGCAACCTCGGCACGGCAGGCCGTTTTTTTGCAATCAAGGACACGCAACGGATTGGTGATGCTTCGGCGCGAGCAGTCGTCACACAGCCGGTCCAGACGCTCGGCGATGAAGTCGAGCAACAGCGCCCGATACGCGGGCCGACAGGCGGGACAACCGAGAGAGTTGATCTCCAGGCTGGCCGAAAGCCCGAGTTCCTCGAGCAGCATCGCTCCCATGGCCAGAAGCTCTGCATCGAGACGAGGCGAAGCGGAACCGACCACCTCGACGCTGAGTTGATGGAATTGCCGAAGCCTCCCCTTCTGCGGACGCTCGCGACGGAACATCGGTCCGATGGTGAACAGTCGCTGGACCGGCCTGACAGCATGGAGGCTGTGTTCGACATAGGCCCGCATCAACGATGCCGTCGCCTCGGGACGAAGGGTTTCCTGCCGATCGACAAAGGTGTACATCTCTTTCTCGACGATATCGGTACCGGCTCCGATCGAACGCGCAAACAGCTCGGTCCTTTCCATGACAGGTAGTCTGATCTCCTGAAAATGAAACCGCTCCAGGACATCTCTGGCAACCGACTCGATGCGCCGCCAGAGCGAGACTTCGTCCGGGAGAATATCTTTAAAGCCGTTCAAGGCCTTTACCTTCACCGCTGCACCTCCATGCCGTCCATTACGATGCTGTTTTTCATAAAAACTCAAAGTTTAACCGTAAATGATGTCAAAAGTCAAGCTGGACCGGCTGCACCCGACCGCCCGCCAATCACCGCAACTATCATCCTGAAATCCTGCGCCATTTATCTTCCGCTCCGGCTCTCTATCGGCCCGCCGCCGGTGACGACGACGGGCCCTCCTATCGCCTTGTTTACCCGATACTTCGCTTGACAAAACCCGGGACAACGGGCATTATCGGTGCTCAGTTTCAGCTTAGCGACAAAGAAGGAGGAATTCCGACCAGCATGAAATTACCATCACTTTCCATCGGCCACTTGACGGCCCGTATCCCGCTTATCCAGGGAGGAATGTCCATCCGGGTTTCCACCTCGTCACTTGCGGTTCCGGTCGCCGAATGCGGTGGTATCGGCGTCATCGGGGGGTCGGGGATCCCCGCCGAAGAGTTGCAGGAAGACATTCGCACGGCCAAGAAAGCGACCGACGGGATCATCGCCGTCAATATTATGTACGCGATGAAAAATTTCTACGACCTGGTGATTGCTTCCATTGAGGCCGGGGTTGATATGATCATTACCGGGGCCGGGTTCTCCCGTGACATTTTCAAGATCGGTCGGGCACATAACATCCCCATTGCGATGATCGTTTCCTCGCCAACGCTGGGAAGACTTGCGGAAAAGCTCGGGGCATCGGCGGTCATCGTCGAGGCCAAAGAAGCCGGAGGACATCTCGGCACCGACCAGCCGCTGCGCACCATCTTCCCCCCGATTCGCGACGTCGTCAAATCCGTACCGCTCATCGCTGCCGGCGGCATTACCAACGGCTACGAGATGGCGGAAATGATGGATGCCTACGGAGCGGACGGTATCCAGATCGCCTCGCGCTTTGTTCTCAGCGAGGAGTGCGACGTGTCCGACGAATTCAAGCAGGCCTACCTGCGTGCCGAAAAAGACGACATCGTCTTGACCACGTCACCGGTCGGACTGCCCGGCCGGGCCCTGCGCACGCCCTTTGTCCAGGCTCTGGCCGATGGAGTGAGCTTTGCCACCAAATCGTGCAAGCACCTGTGCCTGAAGAAATGCGATCACCATTATTGCATCAATGAACGACTGAACGCGTCGCGTCAAGGCGATCTCCAGGAAGGGTTATTCTTCTCCGGTGAAAATACCTACAAGATGAAAACGATCCTGCCGGTTGCCGAGATCTTTCGTCAATTCATCAGCCAGGCAGAATCCGTCTACCGGGAAAACCGTGGTTTCTCCCCTCCCAGCCAGAGCGCCTGATAACGTCATCGCAGGCCCTTGCCACTGATCATTCGGTCATGTCCAGCACCTCACCACATGAACCCGTCGTCATCACCCGCGAGCAACACCGCATCTCGCCAGACTCGATCGATCGGGATGCCCTCTATGTATTGAAGAAGCTCAACAGCGCCGGGTTTTCCAGCTATCTGGTCGGCGGCGGCGTCCGTGATCTCTTTCTCGGTAAGACCCCAAAGGACTTCGATATCGGTACCGACGCCAGGCCCGGCCAGATCCGCCGGATCTTTTCCAACAGCCGGACGATCGGCCGACGGTTCCGCCTGGTTCAGGTTTTTTTCAAATACGGCAAGATCGTCGAGGTCTCAACGCTGCGCTCGCTCAGCGAACATGACCTCGACGGTCCCGAAGCGGTGCTGGCGCCGAACAACACCTACGGCACGGTCAGCGAGGATGCTCAACGTCGAGATATCTCCATCAACGCCTTGTTCTACGAGATCAACGAACAGACCATTATCGACCATGTCGGCGGTTTTGCCGACCTACAGGACGGCATCATCAGGATCATCGGCACCCCGGAAAAGCGAATCAACCGGGATCCGGTACGGATGATGCGGGTCATCAGACACGCCGCTCGGAATCAATTTCGGATCGAAGAAAACAGTTGGCAGGCCGTCTGCGACAACAGCCACAAACTGGCGCTCTGTCCTCCTTCCCGGCTCCGCGACGAAACACTGAAAGATATCTATGGCGGCAGCGCCGCCGCCTGGTTCGAGTTGGCTGTCGATTCCGGCGTTTTTTTTGCGCTGTTCGGTATCTACCGGGATGGTGGTGCCGACACTTCCTGGCGACCACGGCTTACCGCCATCTTTCGAACCATCGACAGGCTCAACAACAGCGCCGTTGCCGCCGGGCTGCACCGGCAGCCGGATTTTCTGCTGCTCTCCTTTATTCTGTTGCCCTGGGCCGATGCCGCATTGCAAATCTTCGACCCATCGCTCAAAGGCGGCCGTCTCTTCCACCTGGCAACGACCATTCGCGATGCCATTGATCAGAGTATCGGACCGGCACTCGGGCTGACCCGTTCCTGCCGTCAGGAAATCACCACCCTGCTGGCTCACCTGCCGACCCTGATCACCCAACGGCAGAAAGACTCCTGGCCGAAATGGTTGCGGCGCAAAAGCTACTTTAACAAATGCCGTCTCCTTTATCTCTGCCATCTCGAAGCGACACAGGGACAAACCGTTCCCGACCAGCTGTTCCTGGCTGGCGGTCCCGGGGCACCGCCCCGGCGCACCGAGTCGCGAACGGTGCAAAAGCCGCCACGACGTAAGGGCCGACCGGCCCTGGTCGACGATCACCCCGGCGGTATCTTCGGGTTTAAACGATAACCCAATCCATCGTCATCGACTCCGGACGGACACAACCGATCAGAAACGTTGTCCGGTTTTTCGGCTTTCCGAACAGCGCTGGCGAGCGGGACCCCGGACCTCTTTTGTTTCATTTTGTCTTGTTTGTTTCATAAATATTTCTTAAACTCATTTGCGTAAAATGAATTGACATTCATCCGGAACCCCTCTATTAACTAAAATTGTTTCCCTTTTGGCTAAAAATCCACTACCGAAGTTGTCGCCGGATGAAAAGGGAGCGTCCTGCAGTCAACAGCTCACGTGGGGGATTTTTTGATATACACACTGTATTGGTACAATGTGCCGGTATAACTGCGCTCTTTGCGCGCCAACTTGTCGTTCGAGCAATAGGAGGTTGATATGGCAGACACGGTAAGCAAAACTTTGGATCCGCGCTTGAATCGACGCGGCTTCCTGAAGGGATGTACCATGGCAGCAGCCGCTCTGGGACTCTCTGAAACCATGGTCCCGAATATGGTGGAAGCCGCTACTTCAGGCCAGCGCCCCCCGGTTATCTGGCTGCATTTTCAGGAATGCACCGGTTGTACCGAAACCCTGCTCCGCGGCGCCCACCCCGATCTGGCCCGACTGATCCTCGACATCATCTCCCTGGACTACCATGAGACCGTCATGGCCGCTGCCGGCCACCAGGCCGAAGAGGCGATGCATGCCTCGATGGAGGCAAACGCCGGCAAGTACCTGCTGGTTGTCGAGGGTGGTATTCCTCTGGCCGAAGACGGCATTTACTGCAAAGTTGCCGGCAAAAAAGCCATTGACAGCCTCAGGGAAGTTGCTTCCAAGTGCGCGGCCATCATCGCCATCGGTACCTGCGCAACATTTGGCGGCGTTCAGGCAGCCAAACCGAATCCGACCGGTTCCGTCGGCGTCGACAAGATCATCACCGACAAACCGATCATCAATATCTCGGGCTGTCCGCCGAATCCGGTCAATTTCCTCGGCACCGTCCTGCACTATCTCACGTTCAACCGGCTGCCGGCCCTTGATGGCCTGAAGCGCCCGAAATTCGCCTATGGCCGTCGCATTCACGATCATTGCGAACGTCGCGCCCATTTTGACGAAGGCCGTTTCGTCGAGCAATTCGGCGACGAGTTCCACAAACTTGGCTATTGTCTTTACAAGGTCGGCTGCAAGGGACCGGAGACCTTTGCCAATTGTCCGGTTGCCCGCTTCAATGAGGCCGGCGTCTGGCCGGTATCGGTCGGACACGGTTGTATAGGTTGTACTGAGCCAAATTTCTGGGATACCATGACACCGTTCTATGACCGCATCCCCAATGTCAAGATTCCGGGATCCGGTATCATCGATGATGCCGACACACTCGGCACCAAGATCCTCGGTGTGACTGCTGCCGCAGTCGGTATCCACGCTGCTGTCGGAGTCGGTAAACGCCTGATCAAGGGCAAGTCCGACGGGAGCGAATGATTACGCGCAGATCGCTGATCATTGATTATTGCAAACAACCACTAAGCTTTGGAGGTTTTACAGATGGCTCAGAAAATCACCATTGATCCGATCACCCGGATTGAAGGTCACTTGCGAATAGATGTAGAGGTCGATGGCGGGGCGGTCACCAATGCCTGGTCATCCGGTCAGATGTTCAGAGGCCTGGAGGTCATTCTGCAGGGCCGCGATCCACGCGATGCCCAGCATTTCGTCCAGCGTATCTGCGGCGTCTGCACCACCGTTCATGCGCTGGCCTCGGTTCGTGCCGTTGAAGATGCACTGAAACTCGAGATTCCGTTCAACGCCCAGCTCATCCGTAACCTCGTTCAGGGTATCCATTCACTGCAGGATCACATCGTTCATTTCTACGCCCTGTCGGCATTGGACTGGGTCGATGTCGTCTCCGCCCTCGATGCCGATCCGGTAGCCACCCAGCGCCTGGCCGAATCCCTGTCCAACTGGCCGGGCAACAGCGCCAAGCGATTTGCCGCAGTCAAAGCCAAAGTCAAGGCCCTGGTTGAAAGCGGCCAGCTCGGTCCGTTCGCCAACGCCTATTGGGGCCACGCCGCAATGAAGCTGCCGCCGGAGGCCAACCTGATGGCGGTATCCCACTACCTCGAGGCGCTCGATTACCAGCGCAAGGCCACTGAGGCGCTGGGCGTCATCGGCGGCAAGAACCCGCACGTACAAAATCTCAACGTCGGCGGCGTCACCACCGCCATCAACCTGAACAACCAAGCCACCCTCAACATGGAGCGCCTCTACCGTATCAGGCAGCTGGTCGAAGAGGTCCGTGATTTCATCAACAACGTCTATCTGGTCGACCTGGCCGCGGTCGGCGCCCTGTATGCCGAATGGCTGCCTTACGGTGCCGGTGTCACCAACTACCTGGCCGCCCCGGATATGCCGACCGACGCCCTGGCCACCACCTTCGATCTGCCCGGCGGCACCATCATGGGCGGCGACCTGGCCAGCGTCAAACTGTTCAACGACTTCAAAGATCCTGCCTTCCGCGACCACGTCGAGGAATCGATTGCCCGCGGCTGGTACGACGGCGACTGGCAGAAACACCCCTACGAGGAAGATACCAAGCCGAAACCGGGATCTTTCGACGAGAATGGCCGTTACACCTGGCTCAAGGCACCGCGTTTCGACGGCAAACCGATGCAGGTCGGTCCGCTTTCTCAGATGCTGGTCGGTTACGCCTCCGGTCATGGCGAGATCGTCAAACGGGTCAACGGCGCTCTCGACCTGATCAGCACCATCGCCGGGGTTCGCGTCGGACCGGATGCCCTGTTCGGCACTCTCGGCCGCCATGCCGCCCGCGCCGTCCGCTGTTCACTGATGGCCGATCTGACCCTGAAGCACTGGGATATGCTGGTCGACAATGTCGGCAAAGGCGATCTGGAGATATTCAATCCTCCGACCTTCCCGAAAGGCGAGCAGAAGGGTATGGGCTGGCATGAAGCACCACGGGGCCTCCTGTCGCACTGGATCGTCATCCAGGACGGCAAGATCAAGAACTATCAATGTGTCGTCCCGTCCACCTGGAACGCCGGCCCGCGCGACGCCCAGGATCAACTCGGACCGTATGAAGCCTCGCTACTGGCCAACCCGATCGCCGATCCGGAACGACCGCTTGAGGTCCTGCGGACCATCCACTCCTTCGATCCATGCATTGCCTGCGCCGTTCACATGCTGGATCCGGAAGGCCGTGAAGTAATGAAAGTCAAAGCGCTGTGATGGCATGACAGAACACTTTCAACTCTCGGCAACGACCGACAGGAGGCAATTATGACGTATGAGAAGAAGAAATGCTGGAGCATCCTGCTCCGGCTTTATCACTGGGCGTTTGCGCTCTCCATCATCGCGTTGGTCATCACCGGCTTCTATATCAACAGCCCATGGACCAACACGTTGCAGGAAGGCAGCGCCAGCTTCCCGATGGCCTGGACGCGCTACATCCACTTCGTGGCCGGCTTTGTCTTCACCGGTGCTGTCCTGGCACGGATATTCCTGTATCTCTTCGGCAACAAGCAGGAGCGAATTCTTGAGCATCTGCCGGTTACCCCGCGCAATATCAAGAACCTGTTCAACACGTTGCTGCGCTACAGTTATATCAAGGAAGGTCACGATACCGATCGGCTCGGCCATAATGTCCTGGCCGGACTGACCTATGTAATCACCATCATCGCCGCGGTTTTCCAACTGGTCAGCGGGTTTTATCTGCTCTACCCGGAACTCGCCGTCTGGGAAGGCTGGGGGCTGATGATCTTCGGCAGTCAGCAGTCGGCACGGTACGTCCACCACCTGCTGATGTGGTGGTTCATGATTTTTGCCCTGATTCACGTCTACCTGGTGATTTGGAACGACGTGCGTCACCCGGAAGGACTTGTCTCATCTATTTTCACCGGTGACAAATTCATCCATAAGGCGTAACGCTCCACAAAACGGGGTCGAAATCCGCGTCCGTGGCATCGTCCAGGGCGTCGGGTTTCGGCCCTTCGTTTTTCAGCTTGCCTCCCGTTTCGCCATCCGCGGAACGGTTACCAATACCAGCGATGGCGTAGTCATCAGGGCATGGGCTCCCGCTGCAGCGTTACAGTCATTTCAGAAGGCCCTTGTCGATCAGGCGCCCCCGCTGGCGCGCATCACCGATATCGATCAACGGCCGCTAAGTTCCCCCGCCGAAAACAATTCTTTCACCATCCTGCCAAGCCGGGACACCGGCACCGTTCTCGCCATTATCCCGCCAGACATAGCCCTCTGCGACGACTGCCTGGCGGAGCTTCATAATCCGGCGGACCACCGTTATCGCTATCCGTTCATCAATTGCACCAATTGCGGACCACGTTTCTCCATCATCGAGACGCTCCCCTACGATCGCTCCCGCACCTCGATGAAACTATTCCCGATGTGCCCGGTCTGCGCCGGGGAATACAAAGACCCCACCGACCGCCGCTATCACGCGCAACCTAATGCCTGCCCGGTCTGCGGTCCACAGCTGAGCTGGCATGATCGAAACGGCAACACGCTTCCCGTTGATGATATCGTCTCCGCTGCCATTGACGCCATCAACAGAGGCGCAATCCTTGCCATTCGCGGTCTCGGCGGCTTTCACCTGTGCGTTGATGCCTGTTCAGAAGCACCGGTCGCACAGCTCAGAAAGCGCAAGAGGCGACCCGCCAAGCCGCTCGCTGTCATGGTTGCCGACGTGGCGACAGCGCGCCGCCTCTGCTACCTGTCAGACGAGCAGGCACGGGTACTGTCCGCGCCGCAGCATCCGATCGTTTTGCTCACGCCCCGGCCGCAGACACGGCTCGCGGCCAACCTGGCTCCGCAGCTGAGCGATATCGGCATCATGCTGCCCTATACGCCGCTCCATCACCTGCTCTTTACGCAACCCGACTGCCCGGCCGCGCTGGTCATGACCAGCGGCAATGTCGGCGGCGAACCGATCTGCACCGGCAACGAAGAAGCCTTCCGGCGCCTGGCCGGTATTGCCGATTTTTTCCTGCTCCACAATCGCGATATCGTCACTCGAGTCGACGACTCGGTGGTCAAAGTCGCCGCCGGACATCCCCGCCTGATGCGTCGCTCCCGTGGGTACGTGCCGGCACCGATTCTCATCCCTTACCAATTACCGGCCATCATCGGGTGCGGCGGCGGCCTGAAGAGCACCTTCAGCCTGGCACGCGGCACGGCCATATTCCCGAGCCAGCACATCGGCGATCTATTCAACCTACCGTCTTACGACTTTTATCGGGAATCGGTGACCAACCTGAAGCGACTCTTTGCCATCGAGCCGGTTGCCGCCTGCTGCGATCTGCACCCCGACTACCTGAGCAGTCACTTCGCCAAAGAGCTTGGGGTGCCGCTCTATCGAGCGCAGCACCATCACGCCCACGCAGTTGCGGTGATGGCCGAACACGGCCTGTCCGGTCCAGTGCTCGCCGTCGTGCTGGACGGGACGGGTTACGGCACGGACGGCACCATCTGGGGTGGAGAGCTGCTCCAGGTCGAACTCACTTCGTTTCATCGCCTCGGCTGTCTCGAGCCACTGCCGCTACCCGGCGGCGACGCGGCTGCCGCGGAACCATGGCGGATGGCTCTGGCCTGTCTGTTCCGTTGCCTCGGGGAACAAGCCCGTGACGCTCCCTATCTGGGCGATATCGATCCGGATCGACGGCGCATCGTTTTGCAGATGCTCGAGAGCGGCTTCAACACTCCGCTGACCTCGAGCTGCGGCCGTCTCTTCGACGCTATCGCTGCGCTGCTCGGCCTGCAGTCGGTTTCGAGTTTTGAAGGAGAAGCCGCCATGCGTCTGGAAGCGTATGCCCGCCAGGCGGTGACCGAGCGCTGGCGCGACGAATTGCTGGAACGACAGGAAGATTGCCGGCAGGATCTGGACTATCGAGAAAACGAACAAAGGTGGGAGATTATTTCCTCGAAATTTGTTAAAAGGATGATAGACAATCTTGATACCGGCGGCAACGGCCCCGTCGCGGCTCTGCAGTTTCACTCCTGGCTTATCACTCGTATCTCACATCTTGTCGAGAAACTTGCTGGCAGAACAGGAATCACAACTGTCGTTCTGTCCGGCGGCTGTCTGCAGAACGAGCTGCTGCTGGACGGCTTGCTCTTTTCTTTGGGCCAACGTGGACTGTCGACCTACTCGGGAGTGGAAATACCTCACAACGATGGCGGCATCTCCGTCGGCCAGGCAGTTATCGGAGGATTACAACATGTGTCTTGCAGTACCGATGAAAGTTGAACAGGTGGAAGGAAATCCGGACGATTTCACCAGCGAACAGCTGGCCACCGTGAATATGGACGGGATCAGCAGAAAGGTGCGCCTCGACGTCGTCGATCGCTGGCCCGAAGTCGGCGATTACGTCATCGTCCACGCCGGCTTCGCCATTCATTCCCTGGTCGAAGAAGAGGCCAAACGCAATATTGAGTTGATCAAGGAGTTGGCATCGCACATGCCCGAGGAGATGCTCCAGGGCGGTGACGGTTCATGAAGCATGTCGATGAATACCGGGATCGAACCTTGATCGAGCCGCTTGCCGCCGAACTGCAGCGGTTGATCAGCAAGCCGGTTCGCCTGATGGAAATCTGCGGCACCCATACCATGGCCATTTTCCGCAGCGGTATTCGTTCGATCCTGCCGGCAGGCATGGAAATCGTCTCCGGTCCGGGCTGCCCGGTCTGCGTGACCTCGGCCGCTCACATGGACGCCTTTATCTCCCTCGCCGACGTACCGGGCGTCCGGCTCGCCATCTTCGGCGATCTGTTCCGAGTACCCGGCTCGAACGGCTCTCTGGCCCATGCCAGCTCCCGGGGAGCCAAGATCGAAATCGTCTATTCATCGATGGATGCCCTCGACATCGCTTCCCGTCATCCGGAGGATCTGGTAGTTTTTCTCGGCGTCGGTTTCGAAACGACCACCCCGGGAATAGCTGCCACCATTCTTGCCGCCCAGCGCCAAAGGATCGATAATTTCTGTGTCTTTTCGACCCACAAGGTTATTCCCGAAGCACTCGACGTTCTGCTGCAGGATCCCGATTTGCAGATCAACGCACTGCTCTGCCCCGGGCATGTCTCTGCAATAATCGGTGCCTCCGCCTATCAACCGTTTGTCGACCGGTATCACCTGGCCTGCGTGGTTGCCGGTTTTGAACCCGCCGACCTGCTCAACGGCCTGATCCGGCTGGCCCGTCAGATCGGCGAGGATCGGCCGGCTGTCGACAATATCTACCCACGCGTCGTCTCCTGGGAGGGCAACCACCGGGCACTGGCCATGGTCGATGAAGTCTTTGAGGCAACCGATTCACAGTGGCGAGGTCTTGGCGTAATTCCGGGCAGCGGCCTGAAAATCAGAGAACGCTATCGCGACTTCGATGCCGAGCAGCGCTTGGCCATCGTCGTCACGGACGTCCCGGAGCCCAAGGGCTGCCTCTGCGGTCAGATTCTCAAGGGGCAGACCATCCCGCCACGCTGCCCGCTCTTCGGCACCCGCTGTACGCCGGCGTCACCGGTCGGCCCGTGTATGGTTTCCAGTGAAGGGACCTGCGCCGCCTATCATAAATACGGTGAAGTCGGTTGAAACAGGTCCTTTCTCCTTGTCTTCCAGAGCAATCCGCGCTAAACGAAACACGAACCTGAGCAACCCGATTCGAACCGTCAACCAGCGAGACGCTATGTCAGAAACCACCATCCTCCTCGATCACGGCAGCGGCGGACTGGCCAGCCAGCAATTGATCGGCGGGTTATTCCTCAAATATCTCGACAGCCCGATTCTCAGAGGCCTGGAAGACAGCGCCGTCATCGACAATCAGCCGGGGAAACTAGCCTTTACCACGGACAGCTACGTTGTCGACCCGATTTTTTTCCCCGGCGGCGACATCGGCAAACTCGCCGTGCACGGAACGATCAACGACCTGGCCATGCGTGGCGCCAGGCCCCTGTGTCTCAGTCTCGGACTGATTCTCGAGGAAGGGCTGCCGCTCGCTGATCTCGAGCGGATCATCATCTCGATCAGCGAGGCTGCAAACGAGAGCGGTGTGCCGATCGTCACCGGCGATACCAAAGTGGTGCCCCGCGGCAAGGCGGATAAAATCTTCATCAATACCTCCGGCATCGGCATTGTCGCCGACGGTGTCACCCTTTCATCAAAACAAGCCGCTGTCGGGGACGCGGTGATTCTATCCGGTACCATGGGCGATCATGGCATCACCATTATGACCCGGCGCGCCGGGATCTCCCTGCAGGGCGATTTGCACAGCGACACCATGGCACTGCACCGCCTGGTTGCCGGGCTGCTCGAACAATTCCCCGGCCGCATCCATGTCCTGCGCGATCCGACGAGGGGCGGCGTCGCCACCTCGCTCAACGAGATCGCCGCCAGCAGTGGTCGCTCTATTGTCCTCGATGAAGGGTTGCTGCCGGTCAGGCCGGAAGTACGCGCCGCCTGTGAGATTCTCGGTCTGGAAGCACTCTATCTGGCCAACGAGGGCAAATGCCTGGCCGTCGTCGACCAGGGCAGTGCCTCAGATATCATCGCCGCACTGCACCGGATGCCGGAAGGCCGGGATGCTGCAATCATCGGCACAGTGGTTGACGGCACGGCCGGCAGAGTACTCATCAATACGCCGATCGGCGGTTCGCGGGTCGTAACCCCGCTCCACGGCGAACCGCTCCCCCGCATCTGCTAAGGGCAACGGACTCTTATGAAATCAGAAGAAAAAATCGGTATCCTGGGCGTCGGCAATACCATCGTCGGCGATGAAGGATTCGGCGTTCACGCCGTTTCCTATCTCGACAGAAATTTTCTCTTTCCCGACAACGTGCGGCTAATGGACGGCGGCACTGCCGGCATTTTTCTGAGCCCGTTTCTCGAGGAATGCGACCGCGTCATCGTTATCGACGTCGTCGATGTCGACGCCGAACCGGGATCGCTGCACTATTACAGCAGCGAGGATGTCAAGGCCGGCAAGATAAGCACCCGCATGTCTCCACACCAGCTCGGCCTGCTCGAAGTTCTGGAAATCTGCAAACTCCGGGACGCGGCACCGCAGCACATGGAATTTTATTGTGTGGTCCCGAAAAGCCTCAATGCATCGACCGAACTATCCGATGTGGTCGCCCCGAAAATCAAAGAGATTACCAAACTCGTGCTGGCACGCCTGGAGGAACTCGGCATCCAGATCCGACAACGCTCCCCCGAGGAGATCGCCTGACCCATGCACGAGATTTCCCTGGTTCAAAACCTGCTGCAGCAGTTGCGCGACATCGCTCGGGAAAACAAGGCTTCTCGGGTTCTGCGGGTGACGATGCTCATTGGACCGTTGTCCGGCGTGGTCGTCGATTCGTTCAGCTTCGGCTTTGATATCCTGGCCCGGGAAGACGATCTTTTCCGGGACGCAACCCTCGACATAGTCGTGCCGCCTGCCATCTTCCGCTGCAGCAGCTGCGGCCACCAGGAAGAGACGGACGGAGAGCGCCCTGAATACTGCGCTGCCTGCGGCGACCGGATCATCATTGCCCACGGGGGAGACGACCTGATCCTGCAACAAGTCGAAATGGAGTAGCACTCAACCCCTGTCAACCACCACCACAAGGAATCTGCCATGTGCGATGTATGCGGATGTCACAGCCACGGTCACGACCATGGACACGATCATGATCACGGTCACGGACACGATCACCAGCACGATCAGCCGGCCGGCAACGAGGCGCTGATCGTCGACATCAATCGTTCTCTGTTTGCCGCCAATGATGCAATGGCCCGCAGTAACCGGGAACACTTCGACGCCGACGGCGTTATAACGGTGAATCTGATTTCCAGTCCGGGATCGGGCAAGACCACCCTGCTTGAACACACGATCGACCGGCTCGGTGGTGAAATCGCCATCGGTGTCATCGAAGGTGATATCGAGACCGAACGTGATGCTCAGCGAATCCGGGCCAAAGGCGTCCCGGCCATCCAGCTGACTACCGGCGGAGCGTGTCACCTGGATGCCTCGATGATCCACCGCGCCTATCACCAGCTGCAGAAAGAAGCTGGCGGCGATCACCTCGATCTGGTGGTTATCGAAAATGTCGGCAACCTGGTCTGCCCGGCCACCTTCGACTTGGGAGAGCATCAGCGGATCGTGCTCGTTTCGGTACCGGAAGGACCGGACAAACCGGCAAAATACCCCAAGGCGTTCACCAGTTCACAGGTCTTCCTAATCACCAAGACCGATCTGTTGCCTTATTTTGACTTTCCGGTAGAAGAAGCGACCCGGGAAGCGCTCGTTCTCAATCCGGCCCTGAAGGTGATGGCGTTTTCTTCGACAACCGGTGAGGGTTTCGATGCCTGGCTCGAGCACCTCCGTCACCTGGTCAACCGGCGCCGAACCCAATCAGAGAGGGCATAGCGCTGTTTCTCCGCTTCTCAACACAGGAACCGTCATGATCAGAGACCTCGCTCTGGCGGGAAAAGCAGCATGTTCAGCCGCCGACCAGGAAACGCTGGTGCCACTTGTTCTCAAACTCAAGGAACTCGGCCAGATCGCCCAAAAAAACGGTCTACTGGCGTTGGAATCGGAACTGCCGAACATCGAAGACCGCTTTCTGCGTCTCGGCCCGCAACTCATCATCGATCGCACCGAGCCGAACAATGTCAAGGATATCCTTGACTCAGACATCTATTACAACGAATCGAACGGCAGAGAATTGATGAGCAAGATCATCATCAGGGAAGGATTGCTCCGCATCCAGGCCGGCGATACGCCGCGCAATATCCTGATCTGCACCTCGGTCTTTCTCGGTAAAGTCGATTCCTCCTCGTTTGTCTCAATCTGATTCCATGACTCAAGGGCGCAACGAACACTCAAAGACCGGCAGAGCCGGTCTTCTGTGCTACAAACTGTGCACCTATCATTACTGCCCGGCTCCACTGCTATGGTATTGATCATCATGGGTGTGTCGGGCTGCGGCAAGACCACCATCGGTCGGCTACTGGCCGGAAAGCGTGGTGCCGCGTTCTATGATGCCGACGATTTTCATCCCGAAGGCAATCGGCAGAAGATGAAAAGCGGTAAGCCGCTGACGGATGAAGATCGACTGCCCTGGCTGCAGCGGTTGCACGCCCTGATCGACGAGGCAATTCTCCAGAATCGCAGCATCGTGCTCGCCTGTTCGGCCCTCAAGAAGCGCTATCGTGATATTCTTCGCGGTCCGCATGACAGTCAGGTCGTTTTCGTCCACCTCGCCGGCTCATACGACGTTATTGCCCGACGGATGCAAAGCAGAACCGACCATTATATGCCCCCGGCCCTGCTGGCAAGCCAATTCAGCGCACTTGAGCCTCCAGCCGATGCGATCACCGTTTCCATAGAACAAACGCAAGACGAAATCGTTGCCGCCATAGACCGGCACCTGCCGCTGGTATGAACACCTCCTGAACCCCCCGCCGGCGCCCGGACAAACGACTGTCCGAAACAGCTTTTTTGCTGCAAAATTCTAAAAAATTCAATACAATAATCTCAACGCAATGAGGCCTTCGGAAGACCGGCCGAGCCGTCCTTTTCCTTACTCTTCGGTTCATTGTCAACGCTCTCCATGAGGCTCCGAGCATTTGTGCATGTGGTGGGCCGACTGGTTCGCTTTTTATCTCAACGAGGTTTCCCTTATGAACGATACGCAGATGATCCAGGAACTGATCGATTACAGTCGTTTGCTCTTCGAGCGCAAACTGATCCATGCTTCGGGCGGCAATACCAGTGTCCGCCGCGGCAATACCGTCTGGATCAGCCAGACGGGAGCAGAACTGGGTGCTTTGACCGAGGAGCTGGTAGTCACTGTCGATCTCGACGGTACCGTTATCAGCGGCAGCGGCCCGTCCAAGGAGATGGGCATGCACTTGGCCATGTACCGGGCGCGCCCGGACGCGGGCGCCGTCATTCATGCCCACCCCACCTTTTCGATCGCTCATTCAACCAAGATCAAAGAGGCCACTCTCGATGCCGTGCCGCCCTTTACTGCGGCATTTTACGTCCGGGCCGGCCGGGTACCGATGATCCCCTATCACCCTTCCGGAGCCATGAGTCTCCATGAAGCCGTGGTCGACCTTGCTCCCCACTACCATGCCCTGCTGCTTCGCCAGCACGGACTGCTGGTAGCCGGCACCAACATGGCCGCAACGCTCGGTATCGTCGAAGAGATCGAGCAATGTTGTCAGATCGCGGTACTGGTCAACGACTCGGGCGAGGCCCTGAACTCGGCGCAACGTCTGGCCATCGACCAGGCCATGGGCCGCTCGTGGCAGGATTGATTACACTCCATAGGGACACACTATGAATGAACTGCTGCTCGCCTTCTATGGCGACGATTTCACCGGGTCAGCCGACGCGATGGAGGCCTTGACGCTTAACGGGGTAAGCACGGCCCTCTTTCTCGGCAGGCCTGATCCAAACAAATTGCCGGAGCGATTAAGAGGCATCCAAGCCGTCGGCATATCGGGGATCAGCAGGAGCATGACGCCGCCCCAGATGGACGAAGAACTGCCGCAGCAATTCGCATTGCTCAACAATCTCGGTGCCCCGATTTTTCATTACAAGGTATGCGCCACCTTTGATTCTTCACCGACGGTCGGCAACATCGGTCACGCTGCGGAAATAGCGTTTCGTGTGATCGATCCGGCGATGGCCATCATCGCCCAGGGAGTCCCGGTACTCGGCCGCTATGTGGTCTTCGGCAATCATTTCACCACCTACGGCGATGAAACGTACCGGTTGGACCGCCACCCGATGATGAGCCGGCACCCGATCACCCCAATGGATGAAGGCGATTTGCGGCTTCACTTTGCCAGGCAATCGAAACGGCGAGTGAAACTTGTCAACCTGCTGCATCTCGACGAACCGTTTTCCACTCTGTTGAGCCGTGTCGACCGTTCCCTCGCCGAGGGCGCCGAGATACTCCTGTTCGATACTCTGGAAAATCGTCATCTGCAGACGATCGGTCGACTGGTCACTGAAAAGTCTCGCCTCGGCACGGTCTTTGCCATCGGATCGTCGGGCTTTGAATATGCGATGGCCATGCACTGGCAGGCTACCGGCGTAATTACCAAGCCGGCGCCGATTCCACCAGTGGGCCCCGTCGATCGGCTCATCGTCGTGTCCGGCAGCGCCGCTGCCAAGACCGCGGAACAAATCGAATACGCTCTGGCCCATGGCTTTAGCGGCATCAGACTCGATTCGGCCCTGCTGGTGGACGACAACACGGCCGACAAAGAACGGACCCGCGTCGTTCAAGAAGGTATCGATGCCATCGCATCGGGGAGCAGTATCGTCCTCTATTCCACCATCGGTCCGGACGATCCCGCTATCGCCGCGACCAGAGCACGCTTGCATGAACTTGCCATCGATACGGATGAAGCAGGTCAACGGTTGGGGAGACAACAAGGACTTATCCTGCGAGCACTGCTCGAAGCCAGCGGACTCAAACGGGTCTGCGTCGCCGGCGGCGACACCTGCAGCTATACCCTTCGCCAGCTCGATATTCACTCGCTGGAACTGCTCATGCCGATTACCCCGGCCGCCCCGCTCTGCCGGGCCTTTTCCGATCACCCGGCGTTCGACGGCCTGCAGGTCGCATCGAAGGGTGGGCAGATCGGCGCTCCAGGCTATTTTCTCGAGGTGCTGGCCGGCAAACGAGAAAGTGTGCCGCTCAGGTAAGGTCGGGCCGAAACTGCGCCGGGTTATCGCAACCGTTCCCGTTCGGGAAGATCCGTGTCCTGCTGGATCTTGATGATATTATCAATGGTGTTCTGGATATGCTCCCGGAGGATCTTGACCGTGCCCTCCCGGTCTCCGGCGGCAATGATATCGACGATCCGGCGGTGATATTTGCGGCCGGTCTGGTTGCCGAGTGCAATGACCACGTTTTCCATGGATGTACGAAACAGCTCGTTGAGAATTTTATTGACTTTGATAACCAACGAATTGCCCGATATTTCGCAGAGCTTTCGGTGAAAGCCGAGATCAAGTTCGGTAATCCTGGCAATCTCCTCCTCCGCCGTTCCCTCGAGTTCTTCAACGTTGCTCAGCAGCCAGTCAACATCGTCTCCGGTAAGATTCTGGAAAACAAGTGGAACGATACCCACTTCGAGGATCTTCCTGAACTCCAGCACCTCCAGGATACTCCCTTTATCCAGGCCGATAATGGGCACGAGCATGTTCATGTTCATGTCCACCGAGACATCGACGACAAAAGTCCCCTCTCCCTGCCGCGGGACAAGGAATCCCTGGGCTATCAAGGAATTGAGTGCAGTTCGTACGGAGATTCTGCTGACTCCCATCAATCGGCATAACTCCGTCTCCGACGGGATCTTCTCCCCGGCACGCCAGTGCCCCTCCAGCAAGATGGCACGCAATTGCTCATAGACCTGGGTATGGACCTTTTCCGTCTTGATGGTCTTGATCAGCTGTTTGTCCACCAGATTCTTGGCAACGACCACAATTTCTCCCCTCAATAGGCGGTCACGCCGCCATCTACCGGCAAGGCGACACCGTTGATAAAACTCCCGGCGTCCGATGCAAGGTACACGGCTGCCTCAGCGATATCCTCAAGACTGGCCATCCTCCCCAACGGCACTTCGCCCAACCGCTCCTGGCGACGCTGCGGATCCTTGAGCATTTCACGGACAAGCGGCGTATCGGCCGTGCTCGGACAGATGGCGTTGCAGCGGATATTGAACGAGCCGTAGCGTGAAGCGATCGACCGGGTCAGCAGGGTGATGGCCCCCTTGGCGGTGGTATATGCTTCCGGGGTGTACTTGTGCCCGATCAGACCACAGACCGACGACATATTGATGATCGAACCACCGCCGAGCTTCTTCATGATCGGCAGCACGTATTTGATACCGAGAAACGCGCCTTTGATGTTGACGTTATACATCATGTCGAGTTCCTCACCGCTCATCTCTTCGATCACTTTGCGGATATTGATGCCGGCGTTGTTGACCAGGATATCGACGCCGCCGCACTCCGTCTCCATACGGCGCACCGCCTCCCGCCAAGCGGCCTCGCTACTGACATCGAGTTCGACAAAGACGCCGCTGCCGCCTTGGGCGGCCAGCTGGCGCACAGCCTCGTCGCCCTGGTCTTTCTTGACGTCAGCGACATAAACGACAGCTCCCTCGCGACAGAACAACTCGGCTATGGCCAGACCGATCCCCTGAGCCCCACCGGTGATCAAGGCCCGCTTGTTTGCAAGTCTCATCTCTATTGAACCTCTGCCCTCCGGCCTGCTCCACGGGAACAGGCCGGAGGATCTGTGTGGTCTGTGGTTATCAGTTTGCGGCGGCGGCAGCGGCCTGGACTTTCTGAATCAAATCTTTACCGATCTTATCGGCAAACTCGTCATAAACGGGTTGTACCGCGTCCTGAAAGGCCTTGATCTGCTCCGGGGTCAGCTCGGTAACCGTCATGCCGTTCTTGCGCAACTCGGCAACGTAATCCGAGTTCATCTGCCGATTGACCTGCCGTTGATAGAGGGCCGATTCATAGGCAGCGTCGAGCAGGAGCTGCTGATCTTCGGGGCTGAACGAATCGAACAGCTTCTTGTTCATCAGCAGAATATGCGGCCCGTAGACGTGTCCGGTCAGCGAGGTGTAGCCTTGAACTTCATAAAATTTCTGGAGATAAATGGTCGGAATCGGATTTTCCTGGCCGTCGATGGTTTTCTGCTGCATTGCGGTGAAAACTTCGCTGAACGGCATCGGCGTCGGATTGGCGCCGAGTGCTTTCCAGGCGGCAAGGTGAATCGGGTTCTCCATCGTCCTGATCTTCAAGCCTTTCAAGTCGGCGGGGCTGGTAACCTCGCGGGCGCTGTTGGTCAATTGACGGAAACCATTCTCATAATAGGCGAGCAACTTGAGTCCCTTGCTCTCAAGCTTGGCGGCCAACTCTTTGCCAACCTCACCGTCGAGCACTGCATCGGCTGCTTTTTCGCTCGGAAAGATAAAGGGCAGATCCAGCACCATAAAGTCCGGGACCAGGCCGACCAGCGGAGAGGCCGAGGTACAGACCATTTCCAGGCTGCCCATCTGGGTCGACTCGGTGGCACGAACATCATCGCCAAGCTGGGCGTTGGCATAAACCTGCACCTCGAAGGCCCCGGGTTTTTTCTCATTGAGGATCTCACCGAACTTGACAGCGGCCAGATAGGACGGATGTTTCTCGTTGACACCATTGGAAATCTTGAGCAGCACCGGTTTATCTGCTGCAGCCGCACTGCCGGAAAATACCGGCATCATCGCCAGGGCCATTGCCAGCCCCATGGCCAGAACTCCTCTCTTCTTCATAACTGCCTCCTCTGGTAGTCCCTTGCGGGGATTCGCTCTACTGCACCATCGAGGTCATCCGCAATGGTGCGGAAATATCGACAAAGTGACCGTGATCAATCCATCATATTGGGAATGAAAGTTACAATCCCCGGGATATACGTGATCAGGATCAGCGTGGCGATCATAATGATGATATTGGGCGTAATTGCCCTGCTCAATCGAGCCACCGACAGTTTCGAGATGCCGCAGCCGACATAGAGAATATTGCCGACCGGCGGCGTGATCAGACCGATGCACAGGTTAACGATCATCACCACGCCGAAATAAACGGGATCAAGGCCAAAGTCTACGACTATGGGCATCAGCATCGGACCGAGGATGAGCAGTGCCGGAGTCAAGTCCATGACACAGCCGACCAGCAGCAACAAGATATTGATGAAGAACATCAGCAGGTACGGATTGTCACCGGCCAGGCCGAGCAGCGAGCGGGAAAGCATCTGCGGAATCTGGGCGACGGTGATCAGATAGGCGGCCGCCATGGCAGCCCCGCAAACCAGCATGACCACCGAGGTCATGCGCGCCGTACTGATAAACAACCGCGGCAGCACCCGCAGATCAAGTTCCCGGTAAATGACGAAACTGACGAAAAAGGCATAGACGACGGCGATCACCGCCGCCTCGGTAGGCGTATAGACACCGCTGACGATACCTCCCAGAATGATCAACGGCAACAACAAGGCCCAGAAGGCATCTTTGGCTGCTTTGAGGACATTGAGCAGCTTGAACGTACCCTTGTATGAGTAACCTCCCTTACGGGTATGGATATTCCAGCCGATCATCAACCCGACGCCGATCAGCAGACCGGGAATAATGCCGCCGAGAAAGAGTTTGACGATCGATACGTTGGCGATGACGCCGAAGATGATCATCGGGATGCTCGGCGGGATGATCGGACCGATAGTGCCGGCGGCACTGAACAACGCGGCCGCTTTTTCCTCGTCGTAACCCTCGTCTTTCATCACCGGGTAGAGCAGCGATCCCATGGCCGAGGTATCGGCGACCGCTGATCCGGAAACACCGGCAAAAAGCATACTGGCCATTACCGTCACGTAACCGAGACCGCCCCTGATATGGCCTAGCAGTGCACCGGCGAACGCAACAATCCGCTTCGAGATACCACCGGAGTTCATAATCTCGCCGGCGAGCAGGAAAAACGGAATGGCCATCAACGGAAAATTATCGATGCCACGGACGATATTCTGGGCGAGCAGGGCCGGCGAGACATTACCGGAAACGATCATCAGGGCCAGGGCCGTCAGGATCAAGGCAAAAGCGATCGGAACCGACAACAGTATAAAGCCGAAAAGGGCACAAAGAAATAAGGCCAACATTAGTGCTCTCCTTTGATCTCGATGACAAATGCCCGAACCAGTTCGGTCAGCTTCAAAACACCTTGCAACAGCAGCATGACGGCGCTGAAGGGCACGACCAGATAGACGATCCCGTAGGGAATGGACAAGGCCGGGGATGTCCAGCCGGTCTCCATCGTGTGTGCGGTAATGGCCCAACCGCCCCAGAGCAGAACTCCCAGGGCAACCAAGGCAAGCAGATTGGCGACGATGCGGATGATCATCGCCGTTCTTTGCGGCAGAAAGATGAGTAGATCGAGGCCGAGGTGTTCGTTTTTAATGTAGGCCAGGATCGAGCCGAGGAAAGCGAGCCAGATCAACATGAAGCGCGACAACTCCTCCGACCAGGCCAGAGATGAATTCAGGAAATAGCGGGCGATGACATTGGAAAAGACGATGATCACCATCAGGCCGAGCAGAATACCGATAAACCCACCGATAATCCGCGCAAACCAGTCTTCCAGTCGCCGGACGAGGCTGACCTGCGGAGTTGGAGTAGACATGGCTAAACCTCCTCTACCGGGGATCGGTCTGCCGTTGTCACGACGAAAAAAAACGGCCAGACACCCCGGTCGACTTCAACCGAAACCGGCGAACCGCCGGCCGGATCCCGAAACGGTACTGTTCAGTTGTATTACAAGTTGACTAGTATGATACCAGCCCATGGCTTGTCAAGCCTTTTTCCTCGGGCCGAAGCTGAGAATTGCAGCCGGTTATGACGCCGTTTTGATAGCAGCCAGCACTTCCCGACCGTTGTTTTCCAGGATGTCCCAGCCAAGCGAGCGGCCGAGGTGCTCGGGATCTTTGATCGATCCGGATCTCGTCTTGCAGAGCAACCAACTGCCGTCCAGATTGGCCAATCCGCCGGTCAGACTGATCGTCTCACCATGCAGCGTGGCATGGGCGAATGCCGGAATGCTGCAACCGCCTTCGAGAGTTTTCAGATAGGCCCGCTCGGCACGCATGACGAGTTCGGTTTCATGGTGATTCAAGCAGGCACGGATCAGTTGGCGCTTGTCTGCGGGCAAGCTCTGCGATGCTTCGACGGCAATACACCCCTGGCCGACCGGCGGTACGAATTGCTCTACCGGGAAATCGTGAACAATCAGGTCGTCATAGCCCATTCGGGTCACACCGGCAAAGGCCAGTATCAATGCATCACAAGCACCATCTTTAAGTTTGCGCAGCCGTGTCTGGAGATTACCGCGCATCGGCACGGTCTGCACCTGGGGATAAAAATGGTGCAGCAAGGCGACCCGGCGGACCGACGACGTGCCAACGACAATTGTGCTCCGGGGGCCGTCGAGCCGCAGGTCGGATTGGTAGCTGACCAGTACATCGTGGCTTTTCTCCCGTTCGGTATAGGCGATCAGCTCAAAACCGGGAGGCAGCGTCGACTGCATATCCTTGGCGCTGTGTACGGCTATATCGGTGAGTCCGCCGGCCAGCTGCTCCTCCAGTTCCTCGGTAAAAACCCCTTTACTGCCGATCTTGGCAATCGATCGATCGAGAATTTTATCGCCGCGTGTCTCGATGGGAGTGATTTTCGTTTTCAGGCCGTGCGCCTCGAGCATGCGCGCTACCGTTTCAGTCTGCCACATGGCGAGTTTGCTCTTTCTCGTGCCGATGGTAATCGTTGTCATCACGGTATCTCTTTAATTTGAAGCATCGATGAAAAAGGTGGCAACTTACCACAAATGATGTGGAAATGTAAGTCAGACACGTTGCTAGGCGGTGCGACCGGTCATCTGCGCCGCTACCGTCGCAACGTCCCCAGCCGCCGGCAGAGAGATCGTGAACGTGGCTCCCTGATTAGACGCACTGACCACGGTGATTCGTCCACCGTGCGCCGTCACCACGGCCTGGACATAATTGAGCCCCAATCCCAGACCCGGTTTGCTGCGACTTCGGTCGCCACGATATAAACGCTCCCAGATCCGAGGCTGTTCATGCGGCGAAATGCCGATACCGGTATCTTGAAAACTGATGGTCACCCGGTCATCAGCCTGCTCGGCCAGTATCGTCACCGTCCCTCGTCGGCGGTTATACTTAATGGCGTTATCGAGCAGATTGGCAAAGACCTGGACAAGCCGGGTCCTATCGCCGCGCACCGCCAGATCATCAGCCACCGACAGGCTGATATCGACCCCACTGTCTTCGGCGCTGTATTGGTAGAGCTCAATCACCTCCTGCAACACCTCGTGGAGAAAAACGTCCTCGATCTCCAGCTGCATGGTCCCGGCCTCCGCTTCGGCGACACTCATCATGATCCGCAGCATCGATAGGACGCGCTGTGCCTCTTCAAGGCAGTCCGACAAGCTGTTTTTCAGCAAAACCGGGTTATCCCCGCCCTGCAGACCATATTCGGCAACTGAGCGCAGACGGGTCATCGGCGTACGCAGATCATGGGCCACGTTGTCAAGCGAGTCTTGCATCTCACTGACCAGGGCGCGATTTTGCTTAATGATCCGATTCACCTCTTCACTGATCAGCCGATAGTCGGGATCCTTGACCATTGACGGATCGAGCAGTTCACCACCGCCCCGACCAAGTCGACTGAGCGAGACCCCCAATTGACGCAAAGGCCGCCGGCTGTAGCGGCGGCCGATCAGCACGATCAGAATGGATAGCGGCAAAGCCCCCACCACCCCAACTGCGACAAGCACGGCCAGGCGCTGATAAAGTCGGTAGGAAAGCTGGTCCGGCCGCCCGGCCTGAATAACCACACCGGCAGCGGTGCCCAGAGAGATGATATTGAAACGCGGTGCCGCTGCCTCATTGTTGCCACCCAGGTCCAGCCAGCAACCACTGACCTGCGGATCAAGCCGGGCGAGAATGGAAAAATCGATGGTACTGTCTTGACTGGCAAAAAAAAGCAGGTGGTGCTCATCCCTGATAACGCGTACGAAGGCGAGCTCATCAAGAGTATTCTCATCAAACGAGGAGGAAAAGACATCCGGCCCGAGAAACAACAGCCGGTTTCGTTCCATGAACGCCTCGACAGAATCGGCCAGATCATCCAGGATCGCCTGTTGCATCATCGACCGGGCGGACGCCAGTATCACCCCGAAAAAAATGAGCTGTATCAGCCAGAGCAGCAGAACAGCGCCGATCGCCCCGTTGCTGCCTGAACGGAGACGATCAGCCACCGACTTTAAGGACATACCCCATACCCCTGACGGTATGAATCAATTTTTGTTCGAAATCCCGGTCGATTTTGGTCCGGAGGCGGCATACCAGCACATCGACGACATTGGTCTGCGGATCAAACGAGTAATCGTAGACCCGCTCGAGGATAGATGTCTTGGAAATGACGATTTCAGGGTTTCTCATCAGATACTCGAGCAGTGCGTATTCTTTGGCAGGCAGCTCGATCCGCTGCTGTTGCCGGGTCACCTCCCGACGCAACAGGTCCATGCGCAAATCGTGGTAGTGCAGCATCGTCGGTTCTGCATGTTTTCGGTCCCGTCGAATCAGTGCCTGGACCCTGGCGAGCAACTCGCTGAAGGAAAACGGTTTGACCATGTAATCGTCACCGCCCTGCTGGAGCCCTTTGATCCGATCATCCACCGATTGCCGGGCGCTGAGGATCAATACCGGCGTGTCGATCCGGTGCCGGCGCAACTGTTCGATAACACGGAGCCCATCGAGACCGGGCAGCATGATATCGATAACGGCGGCGTCATAATGCTCGGCAAGTCCGGCGGCAAGCCCGTCCCGGCCATCATGACAGATATCGACGATAAAACCGGCCTGGCGCAATCCTTTCCCGATAAACGAAGCGATGGTCGTGTCGTCCTCGATGATCAACACCTTCATGGCATCTAATCGTTTCCTCTCTTCTCCTGCAGACAAATCGCCGATCCGTGTCGACCGGTGTGGCCGATACCATTGCGGCAGGCACGACGATAGCTGAAATAGTTGCTGGAACAGCTGGTACAGATCCCCGATATTTTGATGTTGTCGACCGGCAGACCGGCCTCGGTCAACTGCCAGGTCGACAGCTGCCAGAAATCAAAATAATTCGGTGCGCATTGAAAACGCCAGAACGACGGCGGCAATTCATTCCGGTAATTGACAAACTCGGCGCAACACGGGCCAAGCGCCGGACCGATAAAGGCTTCACAGTGACGGGGGTCGGTTTGCAACTCTGTTTTCATCAGCGACACCGTTTTACCGATCAGGCCGGCGACACTGCCGCGCCAACCGCAATGGACGGCCGCCACTGCCCGGCGCACCGGATCGTGCAGCAAAACGGCCTGGCAATCCGCCTGCTGCACCAGCAAGGCAGTCCCCGGGTCGGTGGTGATCAGGGCATCATAACCGTCCACTTCTTGATCACCGGCCGCTCCGCCGTCGACCAGACAGATCCTATCACCATGGACCTGGCGGGCACTGATCAGCCGTTCCGCCGCCATCGCTTCCTTGACTCGCCGTCGATTCTCAGCGACGCAGGCAGGATCGTCGCCGACATGATAACTCAGATTCAAACTACCGAAGCGGCCCTGACTGACCCCGCCGCCTCTCTGAAAAAAACGATAATGCACGACAACCCCCTGCGTATTGACTCCGTAGTCACCGCGGACCGACCGATACGATCCTTTGCTCCGTTGTCCCCTCGTTTAAGCAGATGAACTCGTCCCCTGTCAAGTTGCGACTCGTGCACAGGTCCCGATTCCACAATCGCCATCCAGCCGGCCCGGATAACCGGAGGCATACCCGAAGCGCTCCCGCTGAATTACCATATGCTTCCGGTGAAAGCCGGGCTACCGGCCGGGTTTGCCATCCGGCAAGTGCATCGCGAGGACTCCACGTAACGGAGGACAAAACCGAATGGTTGCGGGCAGAAGGTCTGTCCCCGGCGAGGGTAATCATCAGTCTCCCCGCCGAAGATTCCGCCAAGCACTATCCAGTGACCTGCAGTTCCCGGACGGCAACAAAAAAGGGACGCCTCCCATTGGAGATGCGTCCCTTTCACTGGTTGACAGCTTGGCCGTTGACTAGAAGAAGGCCTCGAAGGTCAGATACACCTGATCGGCCGACTCGACCGGATCAAGTCCCATCATCTGCAGCATCATCCGGTCGCCGGCATTGCCGAGATCATACGGCGCCATATTCCAGTCGCCGGAGCCGGAATAATCGTACTCGTAATGTTGATAGCCAAGGCGGATGAAGGCCTTGCCGTAGCGGGAAATCGCTTCTCCGGCAGGGATATCGTAAATGGTATAGACTTCAAACACCTGGCCGCGAGTGGCCAGTTTCGACTGATAGATGTCGTCATGCCCCGGGGTCAGGGCCAGCCAGTATTCGGAACCGTAATTGTATTCGGCGCCCACCTTCAGGCGGAGGTCATCGATATCATAGCGCAGGCCGGCATAGAAGGCATAGCCGTTGTTTTCGTCTGTCTCCGGACCGCTGAGACCGGCAGCCATCGCCGCGTAATCGTTGAACATGCCGTTCTCATTCGGTCGGCTCTGCGACCAACCACCGGCGACGAAATAGTTCCAATTGCCGGTGCCGGCCTGGTAGACCAGATCGGTATGCAGGATATTACCCAGCGTCTTCCGCGCGCCCAAACCGGACATATCGCCAAAATTCGCATTGATGATCGGATCCTGGAAATTGGGGTAATTGAAGACGTTGAAAGCCATGAACGACTGAACATTGAGCAGTCGGTCGCCACTGTCGAAGACATCCCAGTTGAAACCGGCGAAATCGACATCGTTGATCACGCTGTCTTCCTGGAGTCCGTCTTCAAAACCACGACCGTAGCAGAAACGAATCTTGCCGATACCGAGGCTCTCGTTACCCCAATGGTAACCATACCCGAGCACGAATCCGTCAAACGGCCAATCCATGAAGGCAACCGGCGTTGCCAGCCGCTCATCGACACCCATTCTAATCTGCGCCGGGACCCCATCGGTGGTCGGCCTGCGACCAACGGAAATCCAGACGGGAGCACCGCCGACGTTGTTCCAGTTGACGTAAGCACGATCGACATAGAGCGCACTGTCACCGACCGGAGACCTGCTGACATTGCCGTCAAACACCGGCCAGATAGCGCCGGATTCGTCACTGAACGCCGACTGCATCCCCCAGGTCTTATACATGGCCAGCCGGCCCTTGAATTCGACATTCTCCGTTGCCAGAACCTGCAGATTCAGACGAAAGCGATTGGTGAAAAGCGAGTCATTCTCGAGGGTCCTGCCAAAGACCGTCTCGGCATTATAGAAATCGTAGCGAGAGCGGAAGTCGCCACTGAACTTGAAACGTGCCGCCAAATCCCACTCATAGGCCCGATATTCCATATCATCAACTACATCGGAGAGTTCAGCCACCTGCTCCGATGTCGCCTGACCGGTCTCCGCCTGACGGCTGATCTGCGCCTTGAGTTCTTCGAGCTGCTTGCTGAGTTCCAGGATTTTCCGCTCCAGATCCTCGACATCAACCTCACCGCCGGCCAGAGCGGCGACCGGCAACGACATGACGCCGGCCAGCGCCAGAACCGAAAGTTTCTTCTTCATCTCTCATCCCTCCTCGAAAATGAGTTTTCTGTCCGCGCATTCCCCGCCTCTGTAGGAAAAAGGACGCCCGCCTGCATCGACAAAGAAAAGCGTTTAAAAAAATAATTATATTCTTTAATATTTTCTTTGTATCGTAGGACTACCACGTTGTCAAGATTTAGATAGTACCTCCATGACAAGAAGCACACAGAACAAGTAAAATCGGTCTATCAGGATTGGCGGGTTCTGCCAGAAAAAGCGTCCACCGGCCGGACCGACCGCAGCGGCACTTCAGAGAAAATCAACGGGCTAAAGGGTCCTTGAAAAATTCGGGATTTAGTTCAAGATCGAGACGCACATGAACATTTCACCACAGGCATATATATGACTGAAGTTTCCTAAAAAAGTTT
>NPIE01008587.1_pt1 | contig 77863 bp, 62 predicted proteins | sample 8637661 | NCBI WGS metagenome assembly NPIE01 (sample SAMN07420842, study PRJNA396082) | bioreactor metagenome | isolation source: sample BA12 brine-fed electro-methanogenic bioreactor BA | place: Japan: Kochi | collected 2016-12-09
TGGGTCAGGTTGGCTGTCAGCCACGACTGGCGATGAATACGCAGGGGATATTGCCTTCGTCACCGACAGCCATGCCGCCCCGGTCTGCGGGTTAGGCGATCGGTTCGTCACGACCTATAAGATTGCTGGTGATGGCGTGTATGTCACCGATGTCTGGGGCAACGGCAGCATTACCAGCCCAATTTATACCTGGAATTCCCATGGTTACCATTATGAAGCCGCGCCAGATCTCTCAGGGCTGACGGGTTACTATCCGGTAGTTGCAAGCGGCGCCCGGGGCAAGGTGATGGTTGCCTGGAACTGGTATTTCTCATCCACAGTAGATTGGGATGTGTGGGCACGCCTGATCCGGGTCTTCTGGACGGACTTCCTGCCCATCTTGGCGAAATAATTATCAAACCCATATAAAATTTTACGCCACGATAACCTTTTATCGTGGTTTTTTATGTGTTTTAATTTTTTAAATGAAAGCGATTATGTTGATTATCCTGCTCTAGGTAAATTCCTTGTATAAGATACTCCATGAATGATAGCTATCACAATTTCATTTATGTGCCTTTAATTTAAATTATTTTATTTTATTTTATTTTTCTGATTTTTATATTGACAGACGCGTTATTCACTTATATAATTTTAACATTGCCTGTATTCCATAGAAATTTTTCTTACTTTAGTGAAATCAACCCCTATAGAAAGCGAGAGAAAATGAAAGCTATCAAATTCGTCATTGGTTTCGTCCTGCTTAGTTTATTTTTCACAGCATCTCCAGCTGCTGCCCAGAATCCTGAACCCCCTGATGTTGATTCACAGGAAACACCTGTTGAGGGAGAACTTGACCTGTCTGTTCTAAATGGGCTGGGTGTGGATGTAAAATTTGAGGATGTTCCCCAGATCAACACCTGGGATGCCCCGGCACCCGACCTGCGTAAATCCAAATTACCCGAGACCCTGGCCGTCACGGAAGAACCCCAAACACCCTTTGAAGGTCTGCTGGATGTTGCCCCTATACCAGAGGAAATCCCGGCACATCCACAGCCCAGCGGCGGAGGCATCGATCTGACCCCGCCCGGTTTTGAACGGGCTGAAACGACTCCGTTGATTGATGAAACCAATCGGGTGGTCTACCCGGAGTCCGGCTTAATTGATGTGGCCATTTCCTCCACCTATGATGAATACAACCCCGATATCGCCCACGGCGGTGGTTACTACATGATTGCCTACACCATGAATGGGAACGTTTATGCCCGTACCTATGACAACAACGGTAAGTACTATGCTGGCGGTCAAATCTATGATGGCCCGTCAAATTGTTCAAACCCAACTATCGCCTATGATTCCTTCAATCGTAATTTTATCGTCGCTTTTGAGTATGATTTTGGCGGCGGCGGCACCGACTATGACATCCGCGCCATCGGCGTTTCACCTCACACAGGTGCTCTTGGTACCGTTACTCCCCTCACCCAAGAGCTCGGCATGGAAGATTATCCGAGCATCGCCTGCAACAGTCGGATTTCATCCGGCGGCTGTTTGGTCGCTTTTGAATACCTTAGCGACAATCCCATTCACGGCAAGTTCATTTATACCTATAGTGGCGGGATTATGACCTATAGCGCTACGCCCTACCCTCTCGATGTATTTAATGGGATTAACCCCTACCTGGCCTTCGGCAAAGGCACCGGCACTTACTTGCTGACCTACGACTATTACTATTCAACTTACAGCTCCTTCTTCCCGATTTATACGCACCTTTACGACGTTTATGTCTCAGGGGACAAATACGTTCATAATGGCTTCTATCCAAGTTTTACAGGGATTAATTTAAATCATTCCAAATACACCATCGCGGCAGCCTACGATCCCTGTATGCAAAAATATCTTCTTATGTGGCTTTATTATTACGACAGCACCTGGCAGTACGACATTCATATCCACGTCATTAGCCCCACTAGTGGTTCAACTTACGGATCAGGTTGGTTGGTTGCCAATTACGAAGACTCATACATTGGCGACATTGCTTTTGTCACAGACAGTCATGCCGCCCCGGTCTGCGGGTTGGGCGATCGATTCGTCGCAACTTATAAAAATTCTGGTGATGGTGTTTATGTCACAGACATTTGGGGCAACGGCAGCATTACCAGCCCGGTTTACACCTGGAATAGTTCGGCTTATCATTATGAAGCAGCCCCAGATCTATCAGGGCTGACAGGTTTTTACCCCGTGATTGCCAGTGGCGCCCGGGGCAAGGTCATGCTTGCCTGGAACTGGTATTTTGCATCCACAACAGATTGGGATGTGTGGGGGCGCATGATCCGTGTCTACTGGACGGATTTCCTGCCCATCATGGCGAAGTAAACACATAACATTTTTCACCCTTTTCCAACCCCCGGTGGTCCGCCGCCGGGGGATTTTGATTTATAAAGTGTCTATTTTTTACGAAATTTTAAATTTTAGAATAATCACTTGAAAACAGAGAAAATCTTATCTGATTTGTTTTCTTTTAGTCTAACATGTTGACTTATGATTTAATTTTTGTTTATAATGTTATTGAAATGACTAATTCGGGGGGAAAACATGAGCGTCACCTCTTTTGCATCTGTGAATTGATGGATCTCTTACCGGTACCGGTCTGAGAAAAAGTTATTCGGTCATGAAGGGAGAAAAAAATATGAGCACAAAAAGAATGTTTTTACGAGGGTTTGTCATCACCTTGGCGCTGGTCATCGTTGCTTTCTTACTCTCAAACCCGCGCCTGGGGCTGGCACAGGAGGAGGTCCAAACCAATGATATCCCCGAAGCCATACAAATGAATGAGGCCGGGCTGGATGACCCGCTTTTGTTAACCGACCACCCAGAAGGCCGGCTGCCAGGTGAAGCACCTGTCGGAGCTCCCGAAACCAATATGGAAGGCATCGCTGAATCGAGCCCTGGAACTGAGGTTGATTTCGACCAAACAAATCAAATCTCTGAACCGCCGGATGAAATCCCTGCCGATAACATTATCCTCGACGGACCAGAAGCCGAAATGGAAGGCACCTCACGGCTGACCGATCCAGGCGTATTGGTCATCCCCGGTGCTGATTTCCGAAGTGACGGTTATGATCCGGATGGCTTTTTCTTCTGGTTTGGGGGTGGTTACTTCCAAAATAAAGCAACAAATCCTGGGGTTTGTTTAATGGCGCCGGCTTACCTGCCACATGGCGCCACAATTAATTCATTCTTTGCGACAGCCTATGATAATACTGCCACAGGTTTCATTACAATGGGACTGTATCGGCTCGATAATTATTCAGGATCAGTCTCACAAATCGGGTACATTTCCACAACAATGAGTTATGTCAACTCAAACATCTTCACGATTGGCGACTCAACGATCCTCAATCCAGTAGTAAGTTTTCCCGATTACTCCTACTATGTGGGTGGGTGTGTAACCGAGTCTGCAAACCGAATCTACAATCTCCGCATTTACTACGATTGAGAAAGGATATTCAGCAATGAAACAACACAAAAAACCGAGCGTATTTATTGCTGGTATCCTGACCGCCCTCCTCCTTGCAGGACTGATCTGGATCATCGGTCCCCAGCACTTTGCAAATGTACAAGCACAGGTGCAGCCTTCAGAGGATTTTGAAACCCGCGCATTGGTTCAGGATGTACTGGTCATCCCCGCCGCATCCTTTCGGAATGATGGAAACGACCCGGCAGCACCTTACTTTTGGTTTAACGGCGGTTATTGGTATGGGAACGATAGCTATTCAACCTGCTTTATGGCGCCGGTTTATGTGCCGGATGGCGTGAATATTTACCAGGTATGGGCAACTGTTTTCGACAACGACGGAGTCAATGATTTATGGATCAGTCTCTATCGTCAAGATAATTACACAGGTATCGTTTCGCAAATGGCCTCAATGGCTTCTGCAGGAGAATCCACCTCATTGGCTTCCGCGTATGATATCAGTGTCAATAATGGAAAAGTTTCTTACCCGCAATACAGCTATTACCTTGGCACCTGCCTATCCGATTCAAATCACCGTTTATATAACGTACGTGTCTGGTATGAATTCAGTTACATGAATTACTTGCCAATTTTGGCAAAGAGCAATTAACGCTCTACTTCAACCAAGAAATTAATTAGTCAAATCCACTTTTCCTTGAATGACCCAATCAGATCATTCAAGGAAAAATGGCGCGAAATCAATGTTTGCTGATGGGGCGAAATTAGGTTTTTGTGCGTAATCTCTTGGCGGGTATTACAGACGACACGCTCAAAGTAAAGAGCGTATCGCTTTTTTATTGATCCTGAATAAATATTTTCCGGATTGTTGTATATGATGTACTCAACATACAAAAACGGTTTATTAATAAATTATTGCCAGGTTACTTTTTCAAAACGAAAAAACGATAAATTCATAAATTCAGATTAAATTTCTATGATAAAATATTTTTCCAGATAGATCATTACAAAAATTTTCGCATCCATCAAACAATGAAAGCTCATAAATATAGACAAAAATATGGAGGCTTTTTTATAATTAATGTTCACAAAATGCTTAAAATTCGATTTTTCCCTTAAATTCACCTTAAATTTAAACCAATTTTAATATATAATTGTTCATATTGTGATGGCATCGTTTTGAGATATTGAAGTAAGGGACATCAGAAACCACGACCTTGATACTGTTTTCTATGGCGAATTGTTATTAAGTATTGAATAATTAGTTCAGAGGATCTAAAAAAGGAGAGAGACAATGAGGAGAATACGACTAGCGAAATTATCATTAGTATTGACAATCATTTTTGGGGTAATCCTAAGCACTCCGCAGGTAGGGCTTGCCCAGGAAAATCAAATATCGCTGGTCATCGACCGAGTCATCACCAGCGCCTTCCCCACTGTGGATGTCTATTTTTCCATCTACGACCGTTCCGGGTCGCCGCTCACCAACCTCAGCAGCAGCAACTTCACGCTGCTGGAAGACCAGGCCGCGATTGCTGACTTCACCTATTCCAATCCCTTTGACACCCAAACGCCGCTGGCGGTTGCACTGCTGATCGACACCAGCGACAGTATGGCGACAGGCGAACCATCATCTCTGGATGTCGTTTCTCAGACGGCAATCAGCTTCATTGAGAACCTGCAAGACCACGATTCAATCGGCTTGATTGGCTTTAATGAACAGGTTACACGAGCACAAGAATTAACTGCAGAAAAAAACCTAGCAATCGATGCGATCAACAACCTGGTGCCAGGTGCGAATGCCTCACTTTATGATGCCCTCTTTGAAGGCGTTGAAATGCTCAAAGGCTCCGAAAAGAAAAAGGCGATCATCCTGATCACCGATGGTGTCGAATCCCAAACCAGCACGCAAACGCTTGAAAATGTGCTCCAGTCAGCCCAAACATGGAACGTACCGATTTATGCCGTTGGGTTTGGACCCAACCTGATTAGTGAAGGTGCGGTCAGCAAAGAAAGCAAATTGGATGAGATGGCCCAGGCGACCGCTGGGTTTGATGTGATCCTCGAAGATGTAACAGGCATTCAAAGCGCCTTTGACACCTTCAACCAGTTGCTGCGGAAGATCTATCACCTCAGCTACACCTCCACCCTGCCTGCTGATAGCACCCAGCACCAATTGACGGTTCAATTAAACTATAACAACGCCACCTTCAATGCGACGGAGGTCTTCGTTCCAAATCCAGTCAACCTGGCACTGACAGAACCTGGTGAAGGCCAAGTTTTGTGCTTGCAAACGCCCATCACAGTGGATGCCTCCAGCAGCCCATCAGGCATCGCCAAAATCCAGTTTTTGTTGGATGGCACCGAAATCTCAACACTCACGCAGCCCAACGCTGGTGAAACCCTCTACCTGTATAACTGGGATCTACAAAACGTCCCGGCAGGTGATCATGTGCTTACAGTTGTTGCCGTGGATGCCCAGGGCAACACCAAAGAACAATCTGTTAATATCACCGTCCGTGAGCCTATTCAAATCCAATTCGTTTCTCCAGTAGAAGGCGATCAACTGATCAATGTTGCCCAGATCAAAATCGAAATCGATTCCTTCCTCGAGCTTGACTCGGCGGTTGTCTCGATCAACGATACCCCCCAACAAACCTTCACAGAAGAGTCCATCACGATGGATTGGCCAATTCAGATGCTTGATGATGGGCTTTACAAACTCTCGGTGAATGCCACCGATGTTCAGGGCAACCAGGCGGTTGAAGACATCAGCTTCCGGATCGGCGTGCCCATCCCCGAAGATGAAGATGATGGGACATCAAACTTACTCATGATCTTATTTGGCGGTGGCGCAGCGGTGATTGCGCTGATCCTGATCATTGTTCCCAGCATCACCAAGAAAAATAGCGGGAAGAAGCAAAAACCTGCGGCTGAACCGCAAGAGGTCATGCAACCGCAACAACCGGAGATCGCCCCGCAAGTGAGTCCTTTTGGCACTTCCCTGGCGCTCAAAGAAATCTCGGGGATGAACCCGAATAAGGTTTGGCCGGTCGATAAAGAGGAAATCAGCTTTGGACGAAAACAGCAGGATAATGACATCCAGCTCCAGGGGCTCAGCGCTTCACGGCGTATGGCGGTATTGCGCAGAGTGCCCGAAGGTTTATTGCTGCACCCGCTGCACCCCGAAAACCCCGTAATCGTCAACGGACAGCCTATGAACCACCAGGTGCTGCTCACCTCTGGTGACAAGGTCCAAATGGGTGAAAGTGTCTTTGAAGTCATCTAAGTCACAAGCTAACTGGGAGAAGGTATGGTTAATGTACGATCAGCGGCGCTGACACATCCTGGACGTAAGCGCCCAAACAACGAAGATTTCATCACATTTTTTGAACCCAGCGATGAGGAAGTGCTGCGTCATAGCGGGCGCATCTACATCCTTGCAGACGGCGTAGGCGGCGCCTCTAAGGGCGAGCGTGCCAGCCAGTATGCCGCACAAAAGATCCTGCACGATTACTATCAATACACCGACATGCCTGTCCCGGATCGTCTACGCACCATCCTGCGGCAGGCTGGCAACGATATCTACGAATACGCTGAAAGCCAGTCCCAGTATATGCAGATGGCGACGACTGTTGTCGTGGCCGTGGTGCGCGGAGAAACCGTCCAGGTCGCGCATGTCGGTGACAGCCGGGCATATCTTGCCCATAACGGGCAAGTTACACAACTTACCTCCGACCACAACACCGTCGGTGAACTGTTGCGCAGCGGCACCCTGACAGAAGAAGAGGCATTCCATTTTGACGGGCGGAACCCCCTATCACGCAGCTTGGGCGGCCAGCGCGATGTCCGCGTGGATGTCACCGAGCCGATCCCATTCAAACCCGGGGATAAACTGCTCCTATCCTCAGATGGATTAACCCGCTACACTACCAGGCAGAACATCAGCGACTTGCTCAACCAGGGCGACCCGGACGATGTCATCTACCGCATGGTGGATTATGCCAACCAGAGCGGCGGCGCAGATAATGTCTCCGTGGTGATCATTGAAGCGCTAAGTAAAGCTGAAGCAGGAGCGGTGGTCGCTAAAGGTCAAAAGCCCACGCCTGTTGACTGGGAATCGATCCCGACCCTGCCGCAGAATTTTGTCTTTGCTAAACAAACAAGCCGGAAATCCGTGCTGCCAAAGGTCTTTGTTGGGCTTGGCGCAGCGATCCTGCTCGCATTGGTCGTCTTTTTTGGCGGCCGAGCACTGGGACTGTTCCCGAAAGTCAACGAGACTGAAACGCCCGTGGTTGTTGTTGAGCCAACAGTTACTGAATCGACGATCGTCGCTGGCAATCCCGAAGTCAATGAGCCACAGCCAACCATCGAACCCTTACCAACACTAACCGATACGGTTTCAGCCACACCGCCACCCGAAACAACCGAATCACCTGCAACAGGGAATAATGATGGGGTTCCCGAACAAGGAAACCCTGAGGCAACACCCACCCTTTCAGAAGAACAACCTACGTTGACGCCAACCGAACCCTCCACGGAAACAGTATCACCAGATCAAATCGGTTATTGCAGAATAACAGTTGATTTTACTGATTTCGATTCAGTTGATGATTGTTTGGACATCAACATTTTTCAGCTTGATGATGAAACTGTAACCAACAGATGTGTCTCAAACTTTAATTTAATTGATGATGGAAGATCAGATACATTGGATGTTACATGTCTGATTAGATGTAAATTTCCTGATTTGGTCAATCAAGACTTTGATTTCCAGGAGTATGCACAATCGATAAACTCTGTAGATTATATTTACAATGAAGAAACCTGGTATCAAGTATATGACGGTTGGCTCATGCGTTTCCCAAACATCTCCAGAGGTAATTGCGAAAGTATTGGAGGTGAATTTGAAGTTGAATGAAGAAATGGCCAGTTTTTCAACGATCACAAAAGATTATTGTGATAAGATTTTTGATTTGCCAGAATGCAGGAGGTGCTTTTGAGCCAAATCCGAGAGAGAAAAAGAGATTGTTATTTTCGTTTTGGAGAATTTTTAATCAACTTACACAGGAAAAAAGGAGAGTATTATGGATGAACTTGGCGGTCTTTTCGATGGTTTGATCGATGGTTTCCGAAATTTATTGTTTATCGGAAGATACTATCAAAATCAATGGTTGTTATATTTTGCGATCGCGCTGGCAGTAGTGGCGTATGTTTTCATTGATTCTTACCGCCGACGGGGTCAAAATTTTGGCTTCTGGCGCGCAGCCGTTTTGATCAATCTTGCGCTTTTTATCCCAACTATCGTCGTCGCGCTTGGCTTTGTCACCATCCTTGACCTTACCATGCTGACAATCTTTGCCTATATGGGTATCGCATCCGGCATCATTGCCCTTGGTTTAGGGATTGGGTATTTTATCAACTTCCGTGGCGCACCCAAAGCTGGCCCCGAATATGGAGCAAATGCCTATATTCCCCCCGCCCCGGTTATGCAGCAACCAGTCGCACCGGCACCTCGCCCCCAGCCACAAGCCCCTTATAAGCCCCCAAAGGTGAAGGTGGCGGCATGGGTGGTGATGAAATCCAATGGCAAGAATTATCAGCTGAACCAGGGCACAACCACCATTGGTCGGTCCAAGCAATCTGATATCCCCATCCTCAACGATCCAACTGTCTCAGGCCAGCACATCAAGATCGTGGAAGAAAACGGACACTACACGCTTTATGACCTGGGCAGCACAAATGGCACCTGGGTCAATGGATATAAAGTTCGCCAACCGATGCTGCTGGATATCAACGACGAAATTCGTCTGGGCGACAACACATTCATGAAGTTTGTTGCTTCATAATTAGAAAGGATTATTAACATGGCAAAATTAATCTGCCCTATTCACGGATACTACGACGCAAGTGAAGGCTCCTGCCCATATTGCCGTGGTGAACAACCTCAAGCCCCGGCACCCCTTGGTGATGATGCCCCCACGCAAATTGGTCAGGGCAACTTTGAAGGTGATTATGGCAACGAAGCCACTGAAATTGGTGGCGGATATGCTGGCGGTGGCGGCGGGATGGGGTATACCGACCAAACCGAATTAGGCAGGGCGCACCGGAACGATGTGACAGAAATTGAATTCAAAGATGAAGGTCCGATCGCAATGCTGGTTGTAAAGGCAGGCCCACGCCGCGGTCAGATCCACAGAATCAAAGACGGGATTGTGCTTGGTCGTTCCAACGGAGAAATCCTCCTGGATGAACCTAAAGCCTCCAGCAGCCACGCAAAAATCACCTTAGAAGACGACAAATGGTTTATTTGGGATTTTGGTACTCGCAACGGCACCTATGTCAATGGTGAGCGCATCCGGGCAGCAACACCGCTTGAAGAAAATGATGAGATCAAAATTGGCGATTTGCTATTTGTGTTAAAGATCATCGATTGAGCTTGAATTTTATGGACGCATGGAAAAGAAGTTCATGCGTCCATAAAACATCTTTGCCATAGCAATATTAAGTGGATGATGATGGCTGACCTAACCGGACAACGATTATCAAATCAATACATTCTGGAAGAGCGCATTGGCTCAGGTGGGATGGCCGATGTCTATAAGGCATGGGATAGTTCGCGTGCGATCAATATGGCCATTAAGGTACTGCGGTCGGGTTATTCCAATGACCCGCGCATTCGCAAGATGTTTGAGGATGAAGCCCGTATTCTCAAGGATTTCGGTCATCCGAATATCGCAAGATTGTATGAGTTTAACCAGCATCAGGGTCATTATTACTTGGTTCTGGAATGGGTCGACGGTCAGAGCCTGGATAAGATCATTAAGAAACGCGGTAACCCCCTATCGCTGGATGAGGTATCAAAAATCCTCTTTCCGATCACATCTGCGCTGCACTATTTACACAACAATAATTACCTGCATTGTGACATCAAACCCGGCAATATTCTGATTGCAAGAAATCAGAAGGTTTATCTGACAGACTTAGGAGTTACTCGCACATCAAAATCAGATCTGACAGGCGGCACGCCGCCGTACATGGCACCAGAACAATTCAAGGCAGCGAAGGTCAGTCCACAAACAGATATATACGCTCTTGGTATCACCGTATATGAGATGCTCAGCGGCGGCACCCTGCCTTTCAATGGCAAGAGCACGCAGAGCGTGGGTTCAACACTGAGCGAGAAAATCGCCTGGGAGCATCTTAATCTGCCGTTGCCACCGATTACGAAATTCAATCGGCAAATCCCAAAATCTGTCTGTGATGTTATGAACAAAGCACTTTCAAAACGGCCTGAAGAGCGGTTCAGATCTGCCAATGAATTTTACAATGAATATGAAAAAGCAAAGATCGGCGTTTCGTCAGCTCCATCACAAAACGGTGTCCAGAGTTTAACATCTGCGACCACCATGTTTTTTGGCAATCTCAAAAATGCTTTAGAGTCACGGCCTGACCTGCCAGGTGGGAACGGACAAATCCCGAATGACTTTGACCGTAAATATCGCGGGAAACCCCGCTTAATTGGCTTGAGTGGTGAATGGAAACAGCAGATTATTTTGATCCAACATAATTTTTTGTCCCTGGGCAGAAATAGCCAAATGCAGATCCGATTTTCTGACCGTCGCGTTTCGCGGATGCACGCCACTATCTTAAAGAACCATCAGGGATGCTGGATCAAAGACGAAAACAGCTCCATGGGCACTTTTGTCAATAACCGAAAAATAACAGGCACCGTTCAATTAAGTCATGGCGATCAGATCAAAATAGGAATCAATGAGGTGCTTGAGTTTAGAGAAAAATAGAGAAATATTATTCTGCACATGTAATAAGAAATTATTTGAGTAATAAAAGAAATATTCTTTATAAAATAGACTTTCACTTATCAATATATTATCGTTAACATCGAAAAGGAAGGCTTAATGGCATCAATGATCGGACAAGTCATATCCGGAAGATACAAAATTACTGAATCCGTTGGCAGAGGGGGGATGTCAGACGTCTATAAAGCATGGGACCAACAAAGAGCGACTTATCTTGCATTAAAAGCACTTCGTCAGGATTTGGCACAAGATCAAATCTTTCTGCGGCGATTCCAGCGTGAAGCACATACCCTGGAAAAACTCCAGCATCCTAACATCGTCAGGTTTTACGGCATTGAAAAATTTGACGATATGGTTTTTATGTTGATGGATTATATCGAAGGGACAACATTACAAACGCTCCTTTTCAGGAACACTGGCAAACCATTACAGCCTGAACTTGTAGCACAAGTAATGCGATCCGTGTGCTCCGCACTGCATTTTGCACACCAAATGGGTTTGGCACACTGTGATATCAAACCCGGGAATATCATGATCGACAGCAGCGGTAGGGTATTGTTGACAGATTTCGGTATTGCCCGCATGACCGATGCTGCGACATCCACCATGGTTGGATTTGGTACCCCAGCCTATATGGCACCAGAGCTGGTGCGAGGGATGGATCCCACACCGCAATCTGATGTTTACTCCCTGGGCGTGGTTCTATTCGAGATGGCCACCGGCGGTGAGAGGCCTTTCACAGGCGAAACCGCACAAACCACTGGCATGACCAGCGAAAAAGTACGTTGGGAACAGTTAAATCTCGAGCCGCCCTCTCCCCGTACATTTAACCCGAACATTACGCTGCAAATGGAAACGTTAATTCTAAAATGTCTGAAGAAAAACCCTGAAGAACGTTACCATTCAGCATTAGCGTTATTAAATGATTTCGAACTTATTCTTTCGGGCAAAATGCCTAAAAAAACTGAAATTGCTGAGGTAACTGAAATTTCCAGTAACAACACACCGCCGAAAAAACAGGAGGAAGAAAAAGAAATGTATCAACAAACGCCGCAATATCCAAATGGCACAAATCAACAAAATCCACCACCAGCCCACAAAACAGGTGTGCCAGGCTTCGTGCTGGCGATTATTATTATCATCGGCGTTGGAGTTCTGGTTGGCATCGGTGCGCTGATCATCACGATGATGGGAAACAATGGTATTACGCCAACACCAACTGAGCCTGTTGCGATCATAGAAACAGTCATCGAAACTGAAACACCCGTGACGGATACGCAAACGGACGATAACCGACCCCTGGGAGGCAGTGAAGAAACAGAGGTCCCTGTTGAGGAAACAGAAATCATTGAAACTGAAGTAGCCGTTGAGGAACCAACTGAGGAAGAAGCGGTTATCCCCACACCAGAACCCAGAACTGAGGAAAAGAATTCTACCGATGGGGCAACACTGGTTTACATCCCGGGCGGCCCTTTCATCATGGGGAACACTGCCGATGATGTTCAGGAGATCGTGACACAATCGTGGTGTGAGAAGTGCACAACCAATGTCTTAGACCAAACCAGACCTGCCCATGAGGTAACGGTTGATGGATATTGGATGTATAAAACAGAGGTAACCAACAGCCAGTTTGCCACTTTCGTCAATAAAACCGGTTATGAGACGACCGCAGAAATATATGGATCAAGTGTCATAAATTACTTTAAAGGATACGGTACTCTTGAGGGTGTTTCATGGAAAGAGCCGCGGGGACCGATGAGTGACCTCAAAGGGAAAGATGATTATCCGGTTACTCATGTCAGCTGGGAAGATGCCAAAGCCTATTGCGAATGGGCTGGCGGACGTCTACCCACGGAAGCAGAATGGGAAAAAGCTGCCCGAGGTACGGATCAGAGGCAATTTCCATGGGGCAATAGACCACCGTCTGACTCTATAGCAAGTTACACCTGGAATGGCGGAAATCAACCTGTAGGTAGTTTCCCTGGTGGCGCCAGTTTTTATGGCTTACTGGACATGGCCGGCGGTATGTATGAATGGGTTGCGGATTATTATTCTGTGACAGCCTATGACGAATCGGAATACGATAACCCACTTGGTCCTTCATCGGGCGATTACCGTACGGTTCGTGGTGGGTCTTGGAACTATCCGGTTTACACGCTCCTTGCAACATACCGCTCTGGTAGAGAAGAAACCTTTACAGCATTCTATGTCGGTTTCAGATGTGCGGTAGACCATCCAATAACCCCATAACAAATTAACTAAAAGTTTAGTTCATTTGGAGCCAGCCATTCATCGAGAAATAGCTGGCTCTTTTAGTCGTCATTGAGCTCATAAAGAAAATAAGTGAAGTCCTCTTGACCGTAGGTTTGCACCAATAAATAACCTTGATCAAGAATAAATTCTCGGAGTTTATCATTTTCTTCAAATGACCTTGTGACAATAAAGTCAATCACACCTTCTTCTATATACCTTTTTTGTTCATCTTGCATTTGAGGGAATTTTATATATGATAGATTTGCCTTCTGGAAAAAACGCAAATCCGGAATGATGTCCGCACCAAGGTAAAAACCACCATCGATAAAGAAATAATTTAAGAGCGAGGCGTTTTCTTTCTCATTCACGATCTTCCCAATTTGGTATTGTGCCAAATCCTCTCTTTTTGTTCTACTGTATTCAATTCTTCCAGTAAAAACAAATGACAAGATGGATAACAAAATTAATGAAACCAATGAGAACATTATTATGTATCTCATACTGAGTTTGTCAAATGAAAATCTTGTCGTAATCGCTTGGCTCGTCAGAACAAAAACCAAACTGGTAAAAATTAAAAATACAAACCGATAATAAACTGGCGCGACGCGTCCCGCAAAAATACCCAGCGATAAAAATACAAAACAAACCAGAGGAGTCACTCTTTCCAAGCTCCCCCTTTCATTCTTGCCCGTTAACCCAAACAGGATTATTCCCGCCAAAGTGATGGCAAACGAAAAATCCTGGCTAAGACTGAGATAAATGTTTTCTATGTAGGTTCTAATCGGTGTTATTCGTGTAAATGATGATGGGTAATAGAAAAGATTAACAACAAAATATGAATCGACCAGGTATGACCATGCGTGGTTAAGAGAAAAATACAATATGACAGGCAATCCGCTCAGGATAAAACCCGCAAAGAAATTAAACACAAAAGAGATAATGTCTCGATATTTTCTTTTAGAGATCAAGAATAATAAAATGATGAGAATCCATGCGATCCAAAACCCTGTGGCATTAAACTTGATCCAAAAAACTGAACCAAACGCAAGCCCATTCAAAGCAATGATAAATTTGTTCCCCAACCATCTTTCATCTCCGTGAACCAAAAGCAGCAAATAATAAAAACTGATGGTTAGGAGCGGAAGGATAAATTCTTCAGGGCTGTCACCCACCGCAAATGCCTTAGAGTGGTAAATCAGTAATGAAATCAAAGGCAATCCCAAAATTGCTGCTTCATCAGTCGTATAAATCTTTAAGGTTTTAAATGAATAAAAGAGAAAAATGGTTGAAAAAATTATCTCTAAGATGAATACTCCCGTAAAAGAATGATCAGAAATCAACGCTGAAATAGCATGGATAAAATAAAAATAGGGACCGCGATGATCGAATAAATCCTGGTAAACAACTTTTCCATTAATCATTCCTCTACCGATAGTAAACGCGGCATTTGAATCAACCCATAAATTCATAGGATAAATCGGGGAGGATGTCGAGCGATACAACAGCACTATAAAAGCGATTGCAAGACAATAGAGCAGAATCCAATTCGATTTTTTTAAAACGGTTCTATTGAAAATATGAGCCATACAACAACCTTGTATCTTCTTCCCATCAGAGAAAAACTAATAAAAAGCGCACTCACCTTATCGGAAAAATCTACCCTTACCGCAGAAAATATGGATAGGAGAAAATTTTAAAAAATTATATCATGCCATGAGTCTCTCATTTATCTTTCAATCATAAAAAATTAATAAGCTATAATAAAATCCACGATCAATATATAAGCCTACAGGGATATTACTTAATACACTTTCAAAAACTATTCATGAAAAAAAGCTTATTGATTTGGGAAAAATTCAACACTAGACTCATTCTCGCACTTCTTATCCTGGTCTTTTCAGGCTATGCGGTTTATGTTGCCACGCACCTACAGCGGGACATCGTCCCTGACGAGCCCTATCACTTCGCGGTCTCCAAATCCTTTGCACCTGCATGGGGCATTCCAAATGATGTCTTCGAAGCCAGGAGCATGGGTCTATCCATCAGGCAGAATCCATTTTTTGCTTACTGGTTGAATGGCAGGGCTTTGAACCTTCTCAACTGGGTTAAATCTAACTCAAGTGATTGGCAGCAGTTGGTCTTCTTACGGTTGGTCAATGTGGCTTATTCAATCGGCACAGTAATTTTTACCTACCTGTTCTCAAAAGAATTACTCCAACATAAGTGGTGGTCTTTGCTGCCCGTGTTTATCCTCACCAACACCTTGATGTTCGTTGTGCTGTCCGGCGGAGTCAGTTATGACAACCTCACCAACCTACTCAGCATTGCGGGTCTTTACTACTTGCTGCGCGTGCTGAAAGGTAAAGACTTTGTTATCAATAGTTTGCTTTGGCTGATCCTGATAGCATTGGGCGCGCTGACCAAAGAAACGATCCTGCCATTGGCTTTAGGTATGGCTATTGCTTGGTTGATTTTTATCATTAAAAACCAGTCAAACCTCGACCTTACGGTTTTGAAGACTTCAAAGGCAATAGTTCTGTTAACAGTGATGGCTCTCCTCGCCGTTGCCAACATGGCAATTTACGGTATAAACCTGATTCGTTATCAATCCCTAACACCAGCATGCTCTGATGTTTACACCCTTGAGTTTTGTCAAAACACAGCCCAGGCACTGCGGCGGCAGCAGCTTGCCCTACCCGAAAAACTTACCGTCCTCCAGGCATTCAGGCAGGGATATCCCGAACCCATCCGGTATGCCTTTGATACCTGGATAAGGGCCATGTTGATGAAGACATTCGGCATTATGGGCGGACAGAAGTCCTACTACCCCATTGGCATCGCCTATTTCCACATCCTTCTCTACTGGATGCTTGCTTTGGGGATCCGCTATTATCGAAAAACCAGCTACAAAATCTACGCCCTAGCCGGGATCTTTTGCTTTTATGCCCTTACATTGTTCATTAAGAATTACAGCATTGAACTCGCCTACGGATTTATCCAGGTGGCACTTCAGGGCAGGTACATTTTCCCTGTGATCGGCATCGCTTATGGATTAGGCAGCCTCATGTTAATGAAGGTGCCTCACAAATTCATCCGAACAGCCACATTAATTGGGATCATCTTATTATTCCTCTATGGCGGACCAATCAGATTCATAATTTATTATCAATCAGTTTTCGCAGATTGGTTTATGTAACGCACTTGAATGAGAGCGTTGAAAATATCTATTAATGAGTTCTCTACCGCAACTTGATATCGGTATCATTCGGAATAGATTGGATTAACAATGAAAATAGTCATCTTGATCCCTTGTTATAACGAAGAAGAAACGATTGCGACAGTAATTAACCAGATTCCCAGAGATTTGGCGCACATCGACGAAGTTGTCACGCTGGTGGTTGACGATGGTTCAAGCGACGAAACAGTGGAGCTGGCTAAGAAAGCAGGTGCGCTTGTCATTTCCCATTCACAAAACCGAGGTGTAGGCAGTGCCTTCACAACGGGTCTTCAGGCTGCATTATCCATGGGTGCAGATATCATGGTCAACATAGACGCAGATGGACAGTTTTCTCCGGACGAAATCCCCCAGCTGATTGCTCCTATCCTCACCAAACAAGCTGACTTCGTTTCGGGCGACCGCTTTACAGATCCTAACGAAAAAATTCGTAAACCCAAGAATATGCCGACGATCAAATATTACGGCAATCTATGGATGGCAAAGCTAATCAGCCTGCTTTCGAAGCACCGGTTTACGGATGTGAGCTGCGGTTTCCGCGCATACTCAAGAGAAGCCATGCTCTGGCTAAATTTGAGCGGAAAATTCACCTACACGCAGGAGTCCTTTCTTGATTTTGCTTACAAAGGGTTGAACATCAAAACAGTTCCCGTTCAAGTGAAATACTTTCAGGAACGTGAATCAAAAGTGGCTTCTAATCTCTTTCAATACATGATCCGAACAATGAAGATCATCTTGCGCTCTTACCGTGATTACAGCCCCATGCGTTTTTTCGGCTGGTTAGGGCTAATTCCATTTTTACTTGGGTTCGCTGCCGGCATTTTCATGCTGATCTTTTACATCAACAACGCCAGCTTTACACCGTATAAATTCGTCGGCATCGCCAGCATCTACCTGATTTCCCTGGCAATCTTATTTTGGATCGTAGGGCTATTGGCGGACATGTTTATGCGTATCCGCTCAAACCAGGAAAAACTGCTGTATTACGAAAAGAAACGACAATACACGGAAGAATCAGAAATAGATTCTTGACCTGGAATCCATTGGAATGAACCACTGACCCTAATCATCTCCAAATAATTTAATGAAATCTACAGCAAACAAGCCTTTACCTGATAAAAAGCTCAAAATACTGTTCATTGCACGCACCTACCCGCCGCTGGTTGGCGGAATGGAACGCTTTGCCAGTGATTTCTACCGCTATCTTGGCGACTTAGCCGATGTGCACTTGATCGCCAACCGCATCGGCAAGAAGCTTGTCCCGTGGTTTTTCTTAAGGGTGTGCTTTTACCTGGTTTTCAATGTCAAGCAATTCGATCTGGTTCATTTCAACGATGCGATTTTAACACCCCTGATCCCAATCATCCGCCTTTTCTCTAAGGCAAAAGTCACCGTCACCGTACACGGTCTTGATGTCGTCTACAATAAGCTCAGCTACCAAAAACTGGTGATCCCTTTCCTGCGCAAAGCTGACCGGATCTTCCCCGTCAGCCAATACACTAAAGAACAATGCCTTAAAAGAGAAATCACAGAGGATAAACTCCACGTTATCTCAAATGGGTTAGATTTTTCACAAGTTTCAGAATGTATCGAAGTTGATATGCAGAACATACTACTAAAAATCGAAAGTGCCATTGATCAGAAAACCATTCTCCTCTCCCTGGGCAGGCTGATTGAGCGCAAAGGCCATTCATGGTTCATTAAAAATGTATTTCGCCACCTGCCGGAAAACATCATTTATCTCATTGCAGGTGACGGTCCTGAATTTGATAACATCAAAGCGCTTGTACAGGATTATGCATTAGTAGATCGGATTTTTATGTTGGGATACGTCTCAGAAGGTGAAAAGAACTGCCTGTTTGAGATTGCTGACTTATTCATCATGCCTAATATCATTGATCCGCATGACCAGGAAGGTTTTGGGATTGTCCTCCTGGAAGCGGGCAGTCATAACCTCCCCAGCATCGCGTCCAGGATCGAGGGTATCCCTGATGCCGTCATCGATGGTGTTTCGGGTGTCTTGGTAGAAGAAAAGGATGCCCAGGGCTTTATCGATGCAATCCTGAACCCCTATATTCAACATGAGAACATCTCGGCCAATTTAAGGGCTAAATATGCTTGGGAGATCATCAGCCAAAAATACTATAATGCCTTTACATCCCTGGTTCGTGAGAGTTGATTAATCGTCAATGGCTTAAATATTCATAAACCGCATATCAATTTAACAAAATCCGTAAACACATCTATAATTCATATCATGAATTACTTGTCCGGCCAGAATGCCAATATTGAGTATTGATGCAAAAGAATAATAAACAACACATCAGAAAAATAATCACCTGGGCACTGACGATAATCGTCATCGTGTTGATGGTTCACTATTTAAACAACAATCGTGACATTTTTACTAATCTCCGAAAAATTAACGCCCTCGATATCATCGCCATCGCTCTACTGCAACCCATCAATATTCTCTTCAGCGCAATCATTAACAAATTGATTATTGACAGCATCGACCAACAAATCCCCATTTCAGATGCCCTTTTACTGCAGTTCACCAATAACTTCCTGAATCGGTTTATCTCAGAAGGCGGTGCAGTTTATCGCGGCATCTATCTTAAAGCACAATTTAATTTTCCGATTTCAAAATTTTTAGCCTCCTTGGGCGGCGTTTATATTATCGGTCTTTCGACAAATGCTCTGTTTGGGATCATCCTTTCAGGAGTGATTTACATCCGAGATGACGTCTACAACATCTACCTGCTTGGTGTCTTTGCAGCCATTTTGGTTGGCGCATTCTTGTTGATCCTCATCCACCCGCAATTTCGATCGGAAAACTGGTTCCTTAAAAAGATAAATCAGGTCAGCATGGGTTGGTTGAACATCAAACGAAATAAACCGCTCATTATAAAAATCTTTATTTTATCTCTGCTCGGTTTAGCTAATTCAAGCCTGATCGTTTTCATTGTTTACCGAAGTTTAGGGACAGAAATTCGGTTTCTGAATACCATCTTTTACAGTACAATTTCCTCGATGGTGAATGTGATCAACCTGACCCCTGGCGGTTTGGGTATCAACGAAGCGATCTTAATGTTTTCATCAGAAGTGATCGGCATTTCCAGTGAAATGATCTTGCTGGGTGCCCTGCTTCTTCGGGCGATCTCGATGATTTCCACACTTACCATTGGTGCCATGAGCTACTTTATCTTGAACGCAAGATTACAAAAATCCAATACCAGCAAAAACACGCCAGACAAAGAAAAAACTGATACCCTTCTCAACGACTTTGATGAGCAAAGATGATATCGATTTATGACATCTCAAAATAATCTTCTGCGACTTTGGAAATCTCACAATACAAAATTTGTGATAGCAGTGTTGCTGATCGTTTTTGCCGCAAACAGCCTGTTTTTGGCATTCAATCTTCAACCAGGCATTATCCCTGACGAACCAGCCCACATTGCTTTTTCTAAACATTTCTCAACCACCATAGGGATCCCGCCTGACACATTTGAAACTTATAAATGGGGATGGTACATCGAGCAAAATCCGTTTTTGTTCTATTGGCTGAATGGCCGCTATCTCAATATCATTAACTTCGTTTCACCACTCGCATCAAACCAAGAAATATTGGTTATTTTGCGGGTGATCAATACGCTCTATGCTCTGGGCACCCTGATTTTTTGTTATTTGCTTTCCAAAGAAGTGCTCCAGCACCGTTGGTGGGAAATTCTCCCGGTTTTTTTGCTCACAAATACGCTGATGTTCGTCTTTCTTTCAGCCGGTGTCAATTATGACAACCTGGCAAACTTATTCAGCATGGCAAGTTTATACTTCTTGGTGCGCGTCCTCAAAGAAAAGCGTTTTGTATTTAATAGCCTGATGTGGATCTTACTGATCGGGTTGGGCACACTGACAAAATATACGATCCTGCCCTTAGCCCTGGCGATGACCATCACCTGGGTTATCCATATGATTATCCGGAGAAGCACCATTTTCCCTCTAAACTTCTCGGGGTGGAAAACGGGAATGCTTGTTATCGTTGTCCTTTTAATCTTATTGGGTAATGTTCTGATCTACGGTGTGAACATTTTACGATACCAATCCCTTACACCTCCCTGCCGGGAGATTCTGCTCGAAGCACAGTGTGAGATCAGCCCCTACGAAAAACGGTCAGAAGCGATCGCCAATAACCCCAAAATGACGGTTGAAGAGAGCATCGCAGAAGGATTTCCCTCACCACAACGTTATGCTGCTGTCGATTGGGTGAAAAATATGCTCTTACGCACCTTTGGGATGATCGGGCACAAGTCATACTTCCCGCTAACATTGATCACTTATTACCAGGTGCTGGTTTATGGCATGCTCGTTTTGGGGTTGGTCAACTTGCTGCATTGGAGAAAAATTCCTTACATCCCCATCATTTTCCTGCTAATATCAGCCTTCTATGCGGCCGTCCTGCTATACCAAAATTACCAATCAGAGCTTTTATATGATTTCCAGCACATCGCGATGCAGGGGCGGTATATCTTCCCCATCATTGGTTTACTATATCTCCTACTGGCATATGCCATCAAATGGACCCCAAGTAAACTGTTCAGATGGCTCGTGCTGGTCTTTGTTGTTTGTCTCTTCTTACTTAACGGGCCGTTGGTCATTCTGCGCGGGTATGATACAATCTTCTCGAGCTGGTTCATTTCATAACGAAGATTGAAGAGCTTTATGAATAAAAATCAACCACCAAACATACCCGGCAAACTTCGTAGATTCTTCCACCCGATTACGATCTACAACAATTTAAAGTCAATATTTTTTGCTATCATACCCAAAGGCAGCAAGCGCTACGAACTCACCTATGGCTTGCTGCGCACCTTCGTAAAACAATTTCAGCCCTTCAACATCTATTATCGAGAATGGATCAGGCGCTTCGACAACTTCGAGGAGGTAGATCTTCAAGAGGTTAAGCATCAAATTCAAAATATGCAGATCAAGCCTCAATTCTCGATCATCATGCCTGTCTACAATCCATCACTAAAATTTCTCGAGGAGGCCATTCAATCCGTTCAGGCGCAACTTTATCCCCACTGGGAACTTTGCATCGCAGATGACACCTCAACAGACCCACAAGTTAGACCGCTGATTGAATCTTTCACACAGACCGATGACCGCATCAAGGCTGTTTTCCGACAGGAAAACGGGCATATCTCAGCAGCAAGCAATTCTGCACTCTCGCTTGCCCTATTTGAATTTAGCGTTCTTCTGGATCATGATGACAAACTGCATCCGCTGGCGCTTTACCACGCGGCTAAAGTCATCGAGCAGCATCCAGATAGCGAAATCATCTTTTCGGATGAAGATAAAATCACCAAACGCGGCAATAGGCTCGATCCTTATTTTAAGCCGGAGTTTGATTACGAGCTCCTTCTCAGCCAAAACATGGTTTCCCACCTGGGCATTTACCGCACCGCCACAATCCGTAAGGTTGGCGGTTTTCGGCTCGGGTTGGAGGGGTCACAAGATTATGACCTATTGTTGAGGGTTTTTGAACGCTGCGAACCGCATCAAATCCACCATATTCCCCGCCCGCTTTACCACTGGCGAATCTCGAAACAGAGTGTGGCAGAAAATATCGATATCAAACCTTATGCAGCGATTGCTGGCCAGCGTGCGATCAGAGAGCACCTTGAACGCCTTTCTATTCCCGCTGAAGTGACGTTTATCACAGGGTTATCTGGCTATTCTGTTGTCTATGCCCTGCCGGACCATGAGCCAAGTGTAAATTTAATCTTGATTGGGAAACAATTAGATGAGTCATTGCAGCGCTGCCTCGATTCGATCCTTCAAAACACAACCTATTCAAATTATAAGATCACGATTGCCTTACAACCAGCATCTTCATCTGCCGAGCATCCATTACCGAACAAGTGGGCTGACAAGGTAGAATTTATTACAACCCGGCATACCGGTAGCCAGAACCGGGCAGTTATCATAAACAATGTGATTTCTCAGACGAAGTCCGACTTAGTTTGTCTACTTGATCATAACCTGTCAGGATTTACTACAGGTTGGCTATCGGACCTGGTGGGTCAAGCGCTGCAAGAAGGTGTTGGCGCAGTTGCCCCCCGGCTGCTGAATCAGAATGATACCGTCAATAGCAACGGGATGATCCTGATTTCCGGCAAGCTGCCTCAACACCTTTCCAAAGGTGATAAAAAAGATGAAAGCGGCTATTTCGGCTGGCCTCGTTTTTGCCGTGGTTATTCTGCGCTTTCAGAAAAATGCCTGCTATTCAAGCGGTCTGATTTTGATGATGCTGAAGGATTTAATCAACAGCTTCATGACCCAAACCTGATTGGTGTAGATTTTTGCTTGAGGGTAAAGCAGCTCGGACTGCGCAATGTTTTGCGCCCTTCTGTTGAGCTTTATGTAGCTGACCGGAACAATCACAATGAAATAAACGCATCAGATTTGGCGTTCCTGGAGCAGCATTGGCACGAATGGTTTGAGGGAGACCCCTCATTTAATCCCAACCTGACGATCAATGATGATTCTAAGATCACTGTCAATTTGGCACCGAAAATCGATTTCCCCGGCTGAAGGATTTTAATCGCTATGACCTCCTGCCGATCAAAGAGAAAATAATGAGCAATCAATTCTTTCATAAGGTACGCTTCAAGCTCTTTTCACCCGATTCCAGGGTTGAGTTATTCATGCGGTCTCTTTACCATCGACTGGCAGCCACACACTTAAATTTTTTGCTGCAGAACTGGTTGGCAAAAAGATCTTATAAACAATGGATTTCGAAGAAGGAAGATGAACCTATACCTGAGGTGGATTCATTTGCGTTCCAGCCCAAAATTACTTTCATCATAAACCAAACTTCTTTTAGCGCCCAGTCCACCCTTACAACAATAAAATCCATACAAAAATTAAGAGGGGAAAATTGGGAAATTCTCCTTATCTCCGAAAATCACAAGACTAATAATCAGCTCAATGACATTATAGGAACAGATCATCGTATAAAACGCGTCAATCCAGATCAAGACGACATTCTCGCTGAAGTACAGGGAGATTTCATCATCTTCTGCCTGGCTGGCGACCGATTTTCCCGGCGAATACTGACCCGCTTCTATCAGATGTTGGGCACAACACCTGCCCCAGACCTGACTTATTATGATTGCGAGGTGCAAAAACCAAACCGAGAAAAACCGTCCCCCTTCTTCAAGCCTGCCACCATTCCGCCCGCGTTGCTTCTTTCGACAAACTTCCTTTCTCGGGGCATCATCAAGCTCACCACGCTCAAAGAAATAATGGGAGACCTTAACCCGGAGACTAGCATTCTCCCATTTGAATATGATTTTGGACTCCGGCTACACGAAAATAACAGAATATTTTCACATATTCCTGACATCTTGGTGTCTCAAATAGCCTTTGTTGATCCATCCACACCGGAAATTGAACAGGTTATCACCGATCACCTCTCCCGCAAAGGCTTAAGGAACGTAAGCGCCGATCAAGAGGTCAACGGTGTACGCTTTTCATGGCGTACTACAAAAACTGAGACGACCATCGTCATCCCCACAAAGAACAATAGACATCTGCTGAAGCCGCTGCTCGACTCGATCTTTGCTAACGCAGTAGGTCACAGCCTTAAGATCAACATCGTCGATAACAACAGCGATGATCCATCCACCCTCGCTTATTACGAAACCTTGCGCCGCGAGCCAAATTTCACAATCATCCCCTATCACGAACCCTTCAATTACTCCAAAGCCATCAATTTGGGTGTCTCAGAAGCAGATACCGAGTTAATCCTGTTGATGAATGATGATATGAAGATAAAAACCCCCAACTGGTTGGACGAGATGTCGCAATGGGCATTACGATCAGAGATAGGCGTAGTCGGTGCCAAGCTATTACGCGCCAACCACACTATCCAGCACGCGGGTATCGTCTTGGGATTGAGCGGATTTATGGGTCACATCTACTTAAACGCGCCTGAAGATTATTGGGGCTTGCTCGGATCCGTGAATTGGTATCGTAATTTTCTGGCGGTGACAGGTGCCTGCCAGATGATGCGACGCAGCCTGTTCAATCAGGTAGGCGGGTATGATGAGGGATACGAGCTGGCCTTCGGGGATATTGATTTCTGTATCCGCATCCATAAAATTGGTTACCAGAATTTCTATACCCCGTTTGCACAACTGTACCACTTTGAAGGCAAAACCCGGGGATATACAACACCTGTTGATGACATTCTTTTAGGATTTGAAAAGATGTCACAGTACATGATCCAGCCAGATCCCTATTTTTCACCAAACCTGACCTACTCGAGAATTCCAAAATGTGAACTTTCACCCAATACTAAAGACGCTCGAAAAGCTCAAATCGAAACGCGCAAACAGTTTTATCTCTCAAAACAATAAACAATCAAAACACGGATCCAAAAAGGGCTGGGGAGTTAAGTTTATGGATGTAAATTCACGCATGAGCCTTGCTGCTAAACAACCGCATCAGATTGTAATGCATCCACATCCAAGGGTATCCCTTTACGCTCGTCCCGCACCAGTGTGATTGCCCCATTCGGGCAATGATCTACGCAGACGCCGCATCCCATACACTTTTCCCAATTTAATTCAGCGATATCTGTCACAATTAACGCCTGAAACGGGCAAATATCTGCGCAAACGCCACACGCCGAACATTCATCCGGTGCGATTGAAGCCACAAATCCAGAAGAAGCCAGCATTGGCACACCATATTTGACCATCATCTCAATCCCCCCGCAGCAACATGGGCAACAATTACAGATCACATAGAACCGGTCCAACATTGCATCCTTAAACCAGGCCGTATGAACATGCCCCCGCTCATGTTCCTCCTTCAAGATGCTCAAAGCCTCCTGATGGGTTAGCGAGCGGCTTTCTTTAGGATGATGCTCTGCCATAAAATCAGCAAAAGGCTCTCCGATCCATAAACATACCTGTGTTGGTTCACAATGGTTTTTCCGCGCATGCCGGCAACCGCACTCATAAACCGTGATCTTGGGCGGCGCTTTCAACACCAAATCATGCGCAACCGGGTATGGGACAACCTTTTCGATCTTTTGGAATGGGATATCTTCGTCAATAGTTATCACCTTTTTTGCCTGGTCTTCCGTCAGCACCTTAGCATGGTAAATGCTTGACCACCACCGCCGCAGACCAGAAGTCGAAACCTTTTCAACCTGATTGATAAAAAAGCTCAAATAAAACTTCTGCCAGCGCATATATATGTAACCATGCAGTAATTTAAAATTGAGCAATCTCGACAAACCCCCAAGATGGATGAACGATTTCGTTGAGGGTAACACTCTGGCACCCCGTTCCCCCAGCAGCCAAAAGACCAGAACGAGCAAGCCCAAAATGCCTAATAACACTAACAACACTGTCCACTCCATGGCAAGCACTCCTGACCCATTTTCCTTCTGGACCATAACAATCAATTGTCTATACAAGTCTATTATATAATTATTTGTTCGGTATATTCAAATTTTAGATGATAGGGACCTGAAACCCTCACCGATCGATGAGAGTATTAAAATACAATATCCACACAACCCAATAGATTGTGTGGATTTGCTTCCTTTCGTGTCATTAATGATTAGACTATCCTATGCGCAATTCTTCTCCCGCTAAAGCTTCAATAACACCCAACACGGCTGAATTATCCAGTTCAGCCATCCCCATTTCAAGCATCGCATTGAACAATTGCGTATTGACGGAAGTCGTGGGAAGCGGGATACCATATTCTCTCGCCGTATCCATCACAATCCCTAAATCCTTGGCTTGCATGTAAGCCTTAAACCCCGGTCCTCGATTTCCTTCAAACAGCCGCTGGGGTTTGTTATCGAGTGTCCAGCAACCTGCTGCCCCGCCCCGGATCGCCTGAACCACCTTTTGCGGGTCTGCGCCTGCTTTCTGGGCTAAGATGAGCAGTTCACCCATCGCGACCATCTGTGCAGCTACCATGATCTGATTGGCAGCTTTTGCAATCTGTCCATCCCCTAAACCGCCCACATGGGTGATGGTTTTCCCAATTGCATGCAAAACAGGCATGGCTTTTTCCAGGGCTTCTGCTGGTCCGCCGACCATGATGGTTAACGTCCCATTGATCGCACCGATATCGCCCCCGCTGACCGGGGCATCGAGCATTTGCACCCCGTTTTCAGCCAGCTTGCCTCCGATCATCCTTGCCGTCGCCGGTTTGATGGTGGAGTTGTCGATAATGATCAAACCAGAATGTGCACCCTCAATGATTCCCTGATTACCAATCGCGACCAGCTCCACATCGGGTGAATCCGGCAAATTTGTAAATACAATATCCACCTGACCAGCGACCTCAGCCGGGCTGTGAGCTTCAATCGCCCCTGCAGAAACCAGTTCATTCACACTCTCCCTGCTGCGGTTATGAACAACAACCTCATAACCCGCTTTCATGATATTCCGTGCCATCGGCTTGCCCATGATCCCTAAACCAATATAGCCAATTTTCAACGTCATCATTTTCCTTTCAAATTTTATTGATAAAAAATTATAGCTCTTTGATAAACGCCTGTGGATCTGACAAGAAGGAGCGGTATAAGATCACATGCTCAAGATGATCATAATCTGTGCCTGCTGGCGGACACTTGTCAAAATCCAACAAATTCGCATCCGGGAAAGCCATCAGGATGGGTGAATGGGTGGCAATGATAAATTGTGCATCCTGCAAAATCATCTCTTTTATCAACGCGATCAAGCTCAGCTGCCGCAGGGGTGAAAGTGCCGCTTCGGGTTCATCCAGTAAATATAAACCCCCAGGCACAAAACGGGACTGAAACAAAGTCAGGAAAAACTCCCCATGGGAATAGGCATCCGCATCTTCTCCATACCGGCTTTCCAAGCCGTGAAGTGATGACGATGCCGGCATTTTCGCCAGATTCTTTGCGTATTCCGATCTTCCCACATATTCACGGTCGATGCGTGCTGTTTCTTCAAGCATGGACTGCCTGATTTGGTGGATGCGTTTGACATAACCAAAAACATCTTCGGCGCGTAAAAAGAAACCGCGGCGAGTGCGTTTGGTCCACACCAGCTTCAGACAATCCACCAGCGGTTGCAGTGAGGTCAGTGTTGTATCGCGCCCAATCTCTTCACTGCCAATAGCAATCGATTGGGCTGCAAGCGCAATTCCCTCGATCAGAGTAGATTTCCCGGTGCCGTTTTCACCGACAAAAATCGTGACGGGTGCGTTGAATGTAAGCTTTCCGAGGTTCGAGATAGCAGGTATGTTGAAGGGGAAAACAACATTCTCATTGTTCACATGCTGAATGGAGATTTCTCGCAGATGGATCATGTTTATAAAATAGCGCCTATGCCAGAACTTCATTCATCGCGGTGAACCAACCCTTGCTCCCAGGCAAAGACTGCTGCCTGCGTACGGTCAGCGAGCTGAAGTTTGCTGAGAATGTTGCTGACGTGACCTTTTACCGTGTTTTCACTGATAAATAGCTCCTCGGCAATATCGCTGTTCGAGAGCCCCCTGGCGATTAAGCGCAACACTTCCATTTCCCGGTTTGTCAAAGACGTGAAAGGATTAAATATCCCACCCTTTGCGCCGTCAATCTCTTTGATTACCCGTTCTGCAACGCGCGGATGCAATACCGCCTCCCCATGGGATGCTTTTCGTATGGCGTCTGCCAAATCCTCCATCATCACATCTTTCAAGACATACGAGATTGCCCCAGCCTGCAATGCCGGGAAGATAAATTCGTCCTGATGGTAGGAAGTCAGAACAACGACCTGGGTGCGAGGTGTCAAATCCTTAACCTTTCGGGTTGCCTGAACCCCACCAATTCCGCTCATCACTAGGTCCATCAACATCACATCCGGCAGATATTCCACGGCTAAATTTACCGCTTCTTCCCCTGATGAAGCCTCTCCAATCACCCTGAAATCAGGCTGAGCGTCCAGATAAGCCCTCAACCCCTGCCTGACAACCTCGTGGTCATCCACAATCAATATTGTAATTTTCCTTGCCATTTCGCTAAATCTCCATGCTTTGATAAGGATATCGTAAAATAACCTTTGTGCCAAGTTCAGGCCGACTTTCAATCTTGATCGTTCCATTAATTAATGCTGCCCGTTCTCTCATCGATTCCAATCCAATCCCATTTCGTGAAACACGGTTAGGGTGGAACCCAATCCCATCATCCTTTACAGTCAACATCAATCCCTCAGGCCGGAAGTTAAACACAATATCAACCGTTTCAGCGTGGCTGTGCCAGGCGACATTCGATAAAGCTTCTTGAACAATCCTGAAAATGCTGTTTTCAATTTCAAGAGGGAGAGAGCGTTCGCCGCGCACATGCACAGTAACCTCAATTTCATTGCGTCGGGACCATGTTTCAGCATACTCCTCAACTGCGAGGATTAATCCTTTACCCTTCATTTCAATCGGACGCAGTTCCTGAATCAGATCAGTCAACTCTTGCCTTACTTTACCAACCAATAATTCAGCTTCCTTTAGATGGGTTGCTGCTGCCTCAGGGTTTTGCTCAAAATGCGCTCTTGCTGCGCCGAGCTGCGCTGAAGCAGCAAACGCCTGCTGTTTAACGCTGTCATGCAAATCCCGGGCGAGACGGTTGCGCTCTTCAAAAACCGAGAGTTCCTGGCGGCGATCTAACAGGTTCTCAAGTTGTTTGGCCATCTTGTTGAGGTCGCGAGTTAACACACCCAGCTCATCATCATTATTATCCCGAATGACGGCTGAAAAATCACCACCCGACCAGGAATGTGCTGCTTGAGAGATCTTTGCCAACCGCTTTGTCAATCCACCAGCAGTAAGGAGACCGAAGATTGTCCCAAGAATACCGGCAAATAAAGTGAAGATTAAGACTGAACGGCCTATTGCCGCCAACACCTCATCCAATGGGAGAAATTCCCATGGAAAACGTTTTGTCGTGAAAACGATCACACCCACCAAGTTGCGTTCAACATCCAGCATGGTATCTGGCGAGTTTGAAGGAATTTCACCAACCTCGATCGGTTCATAGCGAAAGACCGGGATGGCACCCGTAATGCGATTGCCTGGATCGACCTTTTCATACAGTAAATTCTGATCTTCTACGCCGTCCAATGCTGCCTCAAGCGGCTTGCGCAAACCGGGCAGGTAATTGTAAGAAATCTTCTTGCCAATGTCAGAATCCGGCACAATTTTACGCGGAATGACATCCACCAATGTGCGATCATCTAAAAGATAATAAAAATGCAAGAAATCCTGCGCCTTCATTTCCAACTGCAAATTACCCAGGATGAACAAGGGGCGTGTGCTGATAACTGATCCCTGAACATCATTCAGATAATCCTGCATGCCATCAATATCCGGCGGCTCCTGGGAGAAAAATTCTTGAACCATTGGCGTCCACTCAGCCCGTAGATTGGTGATCAACGTCTCAGGAGACAGGTCAATGTTCTGGATGAAATATGCCATCAAGGAGGATACCAAGATCAGCTCGGCCACCAGCAACGCGGCGACAGTCACAAACGAATAACTGAAAGTTGTCCGCCAGCGCAGGGTCCGAAAGGACATCCTGACATGATGCATAAATGAATTTGGATTGTCTGCCGTGTTGTTGCCTTTTTCCTGGTCTTTAGTAATCATCATCAAATTTTATTCTAATTGATATCTGCGGCTATTTGGTGTCAGGCTAAAGCTTATATCCTATTTTACAATGAAAGAAAGCGACGCAGACCATTCCGCAGAAGGGTATCGCAATAAGGTGTGTTAGTAGATGTTGATTAATGAATGCTAATACTGCTTTAGATTCTTCATCACATACAAAACAGGACTCAAGAAACTGTCTCCCAATGTTTCCTAAACACAGGGCCATCGAAGCACGCCAGCCACCCCATCGGTAAGGAGGGGTCAGCATCAGGTGAAACTTCACAACTGCCACATAAACCCATCCCGCAGCGCATGTATGCTTCCCATGAGAATTGATAATTGATCTTTTGAGTATGGCATATGTTTGTAAGCGCCGACAGCATGCCCGTGGGGCCGCAAGCATAGATCGTATCAATATTTTCTCGGCGGAGCACATCTTCAATAACTGTCGTAACTAAGCCTTTAGTTCCAACACTGCCATCCTCGGTCGCAACAGCAACCTGGCAACCCAATCTTTCAAATTCATCTCGTAGCAGCACATTGGATGAGATGCCGGCGCCTAAACACACAATCACATGCTTCGATTGTCCTCGGCACGCCTTTGCCAGAGAATACAGCGGTGCCGAACCATAACCGCCGCCCACCATCAAGACATTCTTGCCCTCGAGTGTGAACCCGTTGCCAAGCGGACCTTTGATCCAAACGCGATCCCCAACGTTAAGCGTCTGCAGGGCATGGCTGACCGGGCCGACATCAACAACGACGATTGAAAGCGGTGATTGAGTGAATATACTGAAGGGTTTCTCGCCGATTGAAGGCAGCCAGGCCATCAAAAACTGCCCTGGCTGAGCGTCCACATCTCGATCGAAAACAATCCGGCTCGTGGCGGCATTTAACGTCTCGATTGTAACAACTTTGCAGGCGGTAAAGGTCCCGGCGTGTTTCATAAGGCTTTCCCGATCAATTGGCTTATCTCCTGAATATTGTGATCAATCATAAAATCCTTGATCTCATCCAAAATGACTGCAAATGCCTCAGTGCCGCGATACCAGAAGGCAGACCCCACACCCACAGCCGTAGCGCCTGCCATGAGCATTTCAATCGCATCCCGGCCGGTGATAACCCCTCCCGTTCCAATGATCGGCACATCTACACTTCGAGCAATTTCCGCCACACATCGCAAGGCAATCGGCTTTAGCGCTGGGCCAGAAATCCCGCCAGACCGATTGGAGAGCACAGGCAACCCGGCATCAGCATCGATCAACATCCCTGGCATGGTGTTGATCGCCGTGATCACATCTGCGCCTTCAGCCACCACCGCCTGCGCAATGCGCCCTATATCAGGCACATTTGGAGCGAGCTTCACAGCCACCGGGATCGTACCAACAGCATTTTTCACAAATCTGACGACTTCAGCCGCGCTCTTCGCATCTGCAGCAAACGGCAGCCCAAAATCATTATGGACATTCGGACAGGAAATGTTGGCTTCAATCAGTGCTGGGTGCGCTTCACTGATCACCGTTGCCACCTCGCCGAATTCTTCTGCAGAACCGGCAAAAATGCTGGCAAATAAAGGCACGCCGATGGATGATAGCTGTTGTTGCACCTCAATTAATTGCTCTACCTCCTCATCAACGCCCGGGTTAGAGAGGCCGATGGCATTGATCAACCCGTGTTCCCATTCTGCCATTACCGGATTGGGGTGCCCCTCCCTTGGCTGAGGGCTGCAGCTTTTGGCTGTCACCGCCCCTGCCCCAGAGCGCGCAACCCGCAACAGCAACGCTGGGCTGGTGCCCATCACACCTGAGGCAAGAACCAGCGGGTTTCTCAGGTGAATTTCGTTTAATTCGCATGCTAAATTAGATTCAAACCGCAATAGGCGCTCCTTGTTATTGTGTCAGCAACCTTTGACTATACGAAATATTGATAGTAAGAGGTGAGTAAACCGCCTTGCAAATCATCTTATTCGCGGTAAAATTATATCCTAAACTAGTGCGGGCGTAGCCAAGTGGTAAGGCAGTAGCTTCCCAAGCTACCATTCGCGAGTTCGAATCTCGTCGCCCGCTTTTTTAAAATCATTTGCCCTCTGTGACATTACCCCCGCAACATTGATCTTCAATATTTCTAAGTATGGCTCTTTTGACTCTCAGCGCGTATCCATTTTTATGGCACCATCCCAAAATCTGCTTGCTCTGGTGAAAAAGGAATTTAAGATGAGGGTGCCAACAAAAAATGGCTGCTCTTACATTCAGAACAGCCATCTATTCACTAATTCAATCAATCCATATCTTACTTAAGCGCTACCATCTCAAACTGGCTGTTGTAAATGTCGGCATAGAAGCCGTTTTTCTCCAGCAATTCCTTGTGATTACCCTTCTCAACAATGTCACCATCCCGGATCACCAGAATGAGGTCTGCGTTGCGGATCGTCGACAATCGGTGGGCGATGATAAAGCTTGTGCGTCCATGCATCAACCTGTCCATCGCTTCCTGGATGAGAATCTCGGTACGGGTATCGACCGAGCTGGTCGCTTCATCCAAAATCAGCATAGGTGGATCTGCCAGAACCGCTCGAGCAATCGTTAGTAACTGCTTCTGCCCTGAGGATATATTGGTTGCTTCTTCATTCAACTCCAACCCATACCCTCCGGGTAAGGTCCGGATAAAGTGATCCACATGGGCAGTTTCCGCTGCCTGTACGACTTCCTCATCTGTTGCGTCTTCCCGTCCATAACGGATATTTTCGCAGACAGTGCCATTGTATAACCAGGTATCTTGCAGCACCATGGCAAACATCTCGCGTAGGTCTTCCCGCCTGAAATCCTGGAGATTATGACCATCTATCAGGATCTCACCGCTGTCCACGTCATAGAAACGCATAAGCAGCTTAACTAAGGTCGTCTTCCCTGCGCCCGTAGGTCCAACAATCGCGATCTTCTGCCCAGGCTGAGCGCTAAAGGAAAGGTCTTTGATGACGGTTGTCTCTGGTTCATAGCCAAAGTGGACATCACGGAATTCCACAGACCCTTCCACATGATCCAGCACCACCGGATTCTCAGTCTCTGCAATTTCCTCTGGTTCATTGAGGAACTCAAACACCCGCTCTGCCGCAGCTGCCGTTTGCTGTAATATATTGGAGATATTCGCGATCTGCATCAGTGGGTTATTAAACTGCCGCACATACTGGATAAAGGCTTGGATGTCGCCAACGGTGACCATCCCTCGGATGGCATAATAGCCGCCCAGAATGCTGACCGCCACATAACCCAGGTTGCTGATCAGCCGCATGATGGGCATGATCACCTGTGAAAGAAACTGTGAAAGCCAAGCAGATGTGAATAATTTTTCATTCAAACCGTTGAATGTCTTTATTGATTCCTCTTCTGCGTTAAAAGCTTTGATCACAATATGGCCGCCGAACATCTCTTCCACATGCCCATTGACGTGCCCCAGGTAAGTCTGCTGCTCCATGAAGAATTTTTGCGAAGTCTTGACGATCAGGTTANNCATCATGATCAGGATGCCGATCACACTGGTGACGGAGGTGATGATCTGGGACAGACTCTGGTTGAGGGTTTGGCTGACTGTATCCACATCGTTGGTGACGCGTGAAAGCACCTCGCCCTGGCTGATCCTATCGAAATAACGCAGTGGAAGCCGATTGATCTTGGCGGAGATATCCTGCCTGAAGCGGTAGGTGATGTCCGTTGAAATGCCTGACATGATGAAACCTTGCAGAAACGCCAGAAAAGCTGAGAGGATATACAGGGTCAATACCTGGATCAATATCCTGCCAATAGCCGCAAAGTCCACCCCACTGCCAGTACCGGCGATCTCAGCCGCCACATCCTGGAAAAGCTGGGTGGTTGCCCGTCCAAGTATCTTGGGTCCAAGAATGGTGAAAACCGTCGAAGCTGCAGCGATTACCAGAACGCCTAAAATTAGAAGGTTATATTTTCCTAAATAATCCACAAGGCGTTTGAATGTCCCTTTAAAATCTCGGGCTTTCTCTCCAGGCCTCAGCGCATGGGGTCCCCCCCGTCCCATCCGAATGGGCGGTCGGCTGGACTTTTGTTCAGTTCCTTCTTTGTTGTTGGGCTTATGATCGCTCATGCCAGTTCCTCCTTGCTAAGCTGTGATGTGGCAATTTCTTGATAGGTTTGGCAGCTCTTCATCAAGTCTTGATGGGTGCCCTTTCCAACAATTTTGCCATTATCCAACACGATAATCTGATCAGCACTCATAACGGTCGCCACCCGCTGAGTTACCAGAAGCACAGTGCTCTCACCGGTTTTGTCCTTGAGGGCTTTACGAAGGGCAGCATCTGTTTTGAAATCCAAAGCTGAGAAGGTGTCGTCAAATATGAAGACAGGGGGTCTTTTGACCAGGGATCGAGCAATGCTCAAACGCTGTTTCTGACCGCCAGAAACGTTTGCACCTCCCTGTGAAATTGGCGCATCCAAACCTTCAGGGTTATCAAATACAAAGTAAGAAGCCTGAGCGATCTCAACAGATTCACGCAGGACCTCCTCGCTCGCATCCTGATCGGCCAGACGCAAATTGGATTCCACCGTCCCTGAGAATAGAACGCCTTTTTGAGGTGTGTATCCAATCTTTTCACGGAGATCACGCTGGCGTAGATCACGGACATCAACATCATCCACCAACACAGAGCCTTTATAGACATCGAAGAAACGCGGCACCAGGTTCACCACTGTCGATTTACCGCAGCCTGTGGAGCCGATAATGGCTGTCACCTGCCCTGGCGGCGCTGTGAAAGAAATACCTTGGAGTACATCCTCCTCAGCATCTGGATAGCGGAAGTAGACATCCCGGAATTCAATCTTTCCCGAGAAAGGTGAGGGCAAAGGTTTGGGGTCTTGCGGGTCATTGATTACATTTTCAGTGTCCAAAACTTCCGAAAGCCGCTCACCCGAAACAAAAGCACGCGGCAGGAATATGAACAGCATCGAAAGCATCAAGAATGCAAACATGATCTGCATGCTGTACTGCAGGAATGCCATCATATCTCCAACCTGGAGCGTCGAAGCGGCAATCTGCTGCGCCCCAACCCAGATAATCAGAACGGAAAGTCCATTCATGATCAGCATAATCACCGGCATCATGGTCGCCATGATGCGGTTGATGAATAGGGTCACATCTGCCAGATCCTTATTCGCTTTATCGAAACGCTTTTCCTCAAAATCTTGCTTGTTGAAGGCTCGGATGACCATCATGCCAGATAAGTTCTCCCGGGTGACCAGGTTCAAACGGTCGATTAATTTCTGGATAATGGTGAATTTGGGGACAGAAATGAAAAATACGATCACAATCAACAAAATCAGTACAGAAACAGCCAACGCTATGATCCACCACATGTTCGGGCTCTTATCCACTGCCCGGATGACTCCACCGATACCCATGATAGGCGCAAAAAACGCCAGTCGCATCACCATGAACACCACATGCTGAATTTGGGTGATGTCGTTGGTTGCCCGTGTAATCAGCGAAGCAGTTGAAAACTTATTGAATTCCTGGCTTGAAAAGGACTCCACTTTGGTAAACACATCCTCACGGATATCGCGTGCGACACTGGCTGAAGTACGGGCTGCCAAAAAGCTGACCCCGACATTCGTTACGCCTGAGAGGATCGAGAGCAGGATCATGACACCACCAGTGCGGAGGATGTAATTAGTCTGAATATTTCCGAGATCAATGCCCAAACTCTGATATTCTTCACGAATTGCCTCGGTTGTTAATTGCGTGAGCAGGGTCTCTGGTATGGATTGAAACTGCTCGGCGATCCCCTGCCTGATCATATCAAGCCGATCCGGTGCCATCCTGAGAAGTGAGAAAATGTCCATCCCCTCAGGGACCTGGGAAGGCTCAAAGGGTAATTCGCCCAACATCTGGCTGGCTCTTTCGGGGTTTTCGACGATCTGCTGGATCCCGTACAGTATCAATAAACCTCGTGACATCACCGGTTCAAGCCGATCCAATTCATCGTTTGTAAGGTCTCGCAAAACATATACCGATTCTGTTGCCAACGCTGGGACCATCTCGACCAGTTCTTCGTAATCCGTTGATTTCTCATCAACCAACCGATAGGCATCGATGATCATGGCTGATTCCTGGTCATTAAAAAATAACATCATATTATCGAGCTGACTCTTACGGATGTACTGCGGGATGACGCTGTCAATCCCGTTCTGCTGAATACCGACGTTGACAATCTTTGAGAGATAGTCCGGCAGTGCCAGATCAGCATTCGCCATCACAAACAACAGCAAGATCGCTGCGATCACAGACAACAAATAAGGTTTGAGATATTTAAGAAGTCGAATCATTAATTATTGGCCCTTCATTGTCGATTTAGGTTAGTTGATCCTTTTTTGTCAAATATTTTTTAATTCATGCCATTTCAAATTTGATTCAATTCTCAGGATCAGGCTTGCAGGGTTGATTTCCGTCAACCATTAATTTACGGGTATTCTTATTCAAGAGCTTAATAGCGGGTAAGAGCTCCTCTTTTTCAGCATCGGATAATTCGCGTGACAATTCTGACAACCAGGCGTGCCGAGTATTCATGCTATTCTTTACCAGTTCTTTTCCCATTTCTGTCAGGGCAATCAGCTTCTTCCGCCGGTCCTGTGAGTCTTCTGACCGCAGCACCAGCCCCTTATCAATTAATGGGTCTAACAGCTGGCTTACTGCCGCCGTGGTGATGCCAAGGTGATGCGCCAGATCATTCACTGAGCTGCCGCCATGGTGATAAAGACGAAACAAAGCGTTCACTTGCGAGAGTGACAGATCGCTTTCGCGGTTATGGCGAATAAAGGCGTGAAAAGACCGATGCATGGAAGCTTCCATCCATTCCCTGAGCGCGCTTAAGAAAATGTCTTCAACTGCCAAACTTTACCTCACTTAATAATTAAACGGGCTTAACTATATTCCGAGTGAATTGAGCTGTCAAGATGATTTAGATAAACATATTGTTAAAGTTTTTTGGGGTTTTATCCAGAAGTAAGGACATTGAATCTGGGGACTGGAACCCTCGCCCGTCTTTGAAATGGCACAGGATTCAATGAGGTGGCAACCGATTGATGGCCACATGCCCCCTGACAAAATTTATGCTGCTAATGCTTATTGAACATAGTTCCCAATCCAAATCAATCTTAAGAATTTGAGCTGTAGAAAAATAATTAAGTAGATAAAGTTAAGGATGCGTCTAAAGGGCGTCAAGATTGCTCTTACAATGATCAGTCTTTAACCAACGAAAGCTTTCTCCCAAGCCGCTTGTCGCGAGTTCGAATCTCGTCGCCTCCTTTTTAATCCCTGGCAGGTTGATTAAACTAGAAAACCAACCAATCCTCTAATTAAATGTGGATTTTCCATGTCTCAGCAAATCGAATTAAAGTTAAGATGAGCTGCAACTTCTTATTAGTTTTAGGGAAACCCATACCAATCTGGTTATAATAAGTCAAACAATTTTTTCCAACCTAAATACTTAGATTTTGTCATTTCAATGAGAGAACAACCTAAGACTTTCTGATATTAATTGGTTTCAAATACATGACTTCATCATGTACTCAACCATTGAAAGATTCAGAAAGAACAATTATTTCATCATCTTCAGAATATGATTTCATTTTCAATTTATGAGGATTTAGAACAATTCCATAATTCGCCTTATGGTTTGTTGCGTCTTTGCCAATTCTAAAGCCAATCGCCACCTCATTTCTTTTTCTTGCAGATTCTACAATCGTGAAAAAATTTACATCTTTATTAAGATCAATGTAATTCTGAGCTGGCTTCAAATAAATTTCTGATCCTTCTGAATTAAAAATATCTCTAAAAACACCACCGAGAGCTTTCCTCTCTGATATTTGACTAATCAAAAGACTAATAAATCTATCGCTCACAATAAAATCGTCAGCTTTTGTCACTTCTGCAAGCTCTAAATTTCTAATATCCAACATCTCTGTTAATATTGAGTATTGACAGCCATCAACATTACTTGCAATATCCCGTAGATGTAATAATGTTATTAGCGTCTTGGAATCAGCGGTTTGTTGTGATAATTTGTCGCTAAAGCTTAGCAAGATAATATGGTTAAAATTTGAGAGATCTAGATCATTTAATAAGTTCCTGTCTGTAGTATTACCATTAAGAATTTTTACATCGGCATTTACTAGCCTAAGCTCTTTTATGAAGTCACTATTGCATACAAGAGAATTGTTAATGAGTATTTGAATTTGCGATCCTTTAGGAATGTAATGGTCCATCTCAAGCAATAATTGATTTGCTCGTGAATTCCATCCTAAAATTAAAATTTTTCCGGGTTTCTCAGAGACGCTATTGATATTTCTAATGATTTCGAAATCAATCATCTCCTTTTCGTAATTACTCAAGGTTATATGGTCATCATCTTCAGCCAGTAGAAAGATTTTGTCTTTCTCTTTGATAATAGTGTCCATTGATGGATTAAGAATTGGGGCTTCATTGTCTAGCAATATTCCAAGTACAGCGTTTTTCTCAAATAGATTGAGGATTTCTCCAAATGTCTTTCCGATCAAACTGTGATGATCAAAAAAATACACTTCATCACCACTAAAGTCCATGAAATCTGTAAAAATTGTTGATAAACCTGGCTGATAACAGGTTTGAGCAATCATTTTAGCTATAATGTTTTCTGATAAAACCCATTCAACCTCATTGCCACCGACTATTTTAGCAACTGATAAGTTCTTTGCTTCGCGTAACTCAGCTACGATATGAAAATCTTTATTAAGTCGATTTGGATTACGGATAATCGCAAGACAAGTCTTAATAACTTCAGCATCTGGGTCATCACTTAAAGGTGATATAACAATAATAGATTTAGCACTGTTTAAATTAAGGAGATTCAACGAAGTTTGATCGATGGGTGAGCCATTTCTGCATACTATTCTTGTTGTACATTTTGAGGGGAGCTTTTCATTGATTGACTCTACCATACTAATCTTATCCATTTCCCCCATAATAACAATACACGAATCTTGCTTATTTTGGTTAGCGATACATAATTCTTTTACAATAGTGAAAACCTTTTCATGCCAACCTAGAATTACGGTATGATTTTCCTCGACAACAAATGACCGGCCTCTCTGTAAATTTTCTAGTCTGGTAAATAATCCATTGCTTATCACCCCTATAAATGCGCTTATTATGAAAATGCCACCCAAGGTTACGAATAACATTAAGATTCTGAAAGCCCAACCTTCATCGCCTGCCATTGATCCCGGGTCTAAAGTGCGCATTAGGCTCGCCCAAAACACTTCGAAAAAAGAAAGTGATTCCACATTATACGGAGCAATTTTGAAAAGTACAGCTATTAATGAAGCAACAATAATTATTAAGATTGATGCAATGCCCAGAAACAATATCATTGCACTTATGCCTTTTGAAAACAAGCAGTCTATTTTATAAATTATCTTAGCTTTCCATAAGGGTTTCTTTTCCATCAAAACGTTTCTCCCACTTGAATATTATGCCTATTGCTACTTGTCAATTATAACTGAAAAAACAAAATTCTCTAATAAATTATTAATTTTAACCATATAGAATAGGATAATCCTAAATATTTTTACTGCAGATTCTTTTCCGGCATGCTAAACTAGAAAAAAAATCAAGAACCTGTTTTTACGACCTAAAAGATAAAAAGCTAATTTTCTCCAATCTTTGCGGACACAGCCAAGTGATAAGGCCGTAGCTTTCCAAGCTGCCATTCGCGAGTTTAAATTCGTCGCCCGGTTTTACACATTAATATAGTGAGATTCAACTGCCCTTCTCAAATACAACGATAAAGAGGCTGCCTTTCGGCAGCCTCTTATGATTTACTATCTCAATAAAGGATTGGAAAGTCTTACCCAATCCGCTACTGAACCATGAACGTCATCGTGGCAGTCGCCGGGTCATAACCATCCTTGGTCGCGGTCAGGTCAAGTGTGTATAGTCCTGCCCCCATACTGTTGGTATTCAGGCGGTAGCTGAAGCTGACCGAACCATCCAGGCTGCTTGTGCCGGTAAGGACTGCTGACCGGAATGGTCCCGTCACGGTCACTGTCACCGCAGCACCGGATACAGGTGCGCCATCGCAGGTGATGTCGGCGCTGATCGTGATGGTCTGCTTATTTTTATAAGTCACCGCCGGATCCGGGGCTGTAAAGACAGCCGTCAGTGCGCCGCTCGGTGTCGGTTCTACGGTTTCCGTCGGGGTTGGGGTTGGCTCAACCGTTTCCGTTGGGGTCGGAGTTGGCTCAACCGTTTGCGTTGGGGTTGGGGTCTGCGTCGGCTGGACTCCACCACCGAGGTAAACCAGCGCATCAAGTGCCTGAACCAGGCCATACCCAAACATCACATCCCGCCCTGTCGGGCCAAGGTCTTCAGCCGTGGCAGTTAATGCCTCTCGGATTTCCACATTTGTCCATGCGGGATTGGCGGACCAAACCAGGGCTGCCACGCCTGCCACATGCGGTGTCGCCATTGAAGTGCCGTCCCAGGCTTCATAACCGCTGGCTGGCTTTAGGAGTGTGCTGGTCACGTTTGCAGTTACTCCCAGTTTGTTCGCCACCAGGTATTGACCATCTTCCTGGCTGATGGATAAACCAACGATCGTTGAGGTTCCATCACCCAATGTGCCGAGGAAGTTCCCGGGTTCGTTGTTGAATATGATCGCCGCAACGCCGCCGCCATTCTGGACAGCCATCACCTTGTCATAGAAGGAGATATCGCCACGCTCACACAAAACAACTTTACCAGTCCAGGCGCCGCTGCTGGTGCACAAACCGCCAGAAACAAGTGCTCCACTGGCTGTGCCGTAAGCGCTGAACTCGATGTGGAAGGGTTCATAATCGACACCATCCACAGTCAGAGTGTTGGTTTCAATGTAAGGAATGGTTGAAAGCACACCCACACCAGGGGCAGCAATTTCAACTGCTGTGTTCTGATTCGAAAATGTAGCAATGCTCATGGCAGAATCGACAGCGGCGACAGACATCACCGAACTATACGATGCGGGATAGGAGAATAAACCGGGGGTATCCTCTTGCTCGTTCCCGGCTGCAGCGACATGTAAAATGCCCCCGCTGTACAGCGTGTCAAAAGCACGTTGTTCCCTGCGGTTGGAACTGGATCCGCCAAGGCTCATGCTGATCACATCTGCGCCGTTATCCCGGCAGCTATAAATGGCTGCAGTCAAATCAGATGCACTTGTCCATAAACCATCGTCATTGAAGATCTTCACGATAAACAAATCAACCATACCAGGGCTGACACCGACCACGCCCAGTTCATTATTTAGTGCAGAAACTGTTCCCGCCACATGGCTGCCGTGCGCGCCGCCATCACGGGACCAATCATCATCCACCTGTGAAATACCTGATACCAGGTTTGAATCCTTCAAGTCCTCATGACCACCATAATAACCGGTGTCGATAATGCAGACCTTGATCCCCTCGCCCGTGGGGGCGCCGTCGTCAATCACAGCATCACGATCAAAATCCCAAACATCACGCGCCTGCACTGCGTCAATCCCCCATGGGATTGTTTGACCATTTGCATCGGTGCTATCCCCAAGCAACGCTTCAATGGGCGCTTGTTCTGAAGCAATTGGGTAGCGAACAGGATCTCCTTCCACATCCACCACATGTGGATTACGGATAATGCCGTTCAAAGCACTTGCGGGCAAAGTGACCACATAGGCTTCCAACTCGGGGAAGTCATAGTGAAATTCAGCTTTTGCGCTGGCAAGCGCCTGCGAAACCTCTGCAGCTCGGCCGCTGCGATAACTGACCCATACCCTGACGGTATCTTGAGGTGCCGCATCAACGGGTGTGGCTGCGCCAACAAGCATGGCGATCACCACCAATGAAACAACAATGGAACTGATTTTCAAAAAGCGCATATTTTCCTCCGTGAAAATGAATCGATACCCCATTATAAACCCATTTCCTGAAAATTAATATGATTAAATTAAATTCTTTAATTGGAAAAGAATCAAACACAAAGGGTCAATCCTTATTAATCATATATTCGATTATAAAAGATAATTGACCTTATTCGATTTACATTTCCATAATTATTCAAAGGTATATTCAGATGCTGACAGTGGTAGAATTGAGTGAGTTTTGTCAAAATCAACAATTCATGGAGAAACTATGGAAACTGATGCAATCATCGAAGAACAAGATTTCCAAACGGGCGGCGTGGCTGTAGTCTCGTCCGCCCATGCAGTCCACGACACTTATACCGCCTACCTACCCGCATTATTACCCCTCCTAATTGAAAAGTTTACCCTGACGAACACCGCCGCCGGTCTGCTTTCCGTCTTTATGCAACTCCCCTCACTTCTCCAACCCCTCATTGGTCACATTGCTGATCGCAAGAACCTTAAAATGTTGATCATCCTGACGCCAGCCACGACCGGTGTGGCAATGAGTTTGCTGGGTGTCGCCCCTGGGTATGGCTTCCTTGTTATTCTTTTACTTCTGGCAGGGATCAGTTCCGCTGCGCTGCACGCGGTTGGTCCGGTGGTTGGCAGCGTGATGTCTGGCCGTAAACTGGGCAAAGGGATGAGTTTTTGGATGGTCGCAGGCGAATTGGGCCGGGCGCTCGGACCCCTGATCATGGTCTCTGTGGTTGGCTTGCTGTCACTCGAACACTTGCCCTGGTTGATGATATTTGGTCTGGGTGCATCTGTCTTTCTTTATAGCAAATTAAATGGGATCACCACCCTGCCCAAGAAAAAACCCGCCAAAATTCACTGGAAAACAGCCTTACGAGATCTGAGCAAAGTGATGATCCCGGTCACTTTTATTGTCCTCGCTCGTTCGATGATGTTGTCATCGCTCACCATCTATTTACCCATTTTCATGACCAATCAAGGGGCATCACTTTGGGTCGCGGGTGCATCTCTCACGATCCTTCAAACATCCGGTATGGTCGGTGCATTCCTGGCCGGCGGCCTCAGTGACCGCTTTGGGCGCCGTTTGATGCTGTTCATCGCTTATGTTGCCACACCCATTCTGATGTATCTCATCATCCATGCGAAAAATGTCATGCAAATCCCCCTGCTGATCCTGCTGGGTTTCTTCGCGGTTTCCGTTGTGCCGGTCATCATGGCAATCGTGCTTGAAAACGCCAATGAGAATCGCTCATTTGCCAATGGCGTCTATATGGCGGTCAGTTTTATCATCCAGGCTTTAGCAACCCTCTTGGTAGGCATCATCTCAGATGCCGTAAACTTACAGGTCACCTTTACGATCAGCGCAGGTCTGGTGCTTTTGGGGTTGCCCTTTATCCTGATGCTCCCAAAATCAACAAAAAGTGAACCCTCTTCCACATAAAAAATCAGACCTCTAATCTAAGAGGTCTGATTGTGATTGCACACGGATTGTTTAGAACAAAGTGACACACATTTACATATAAAAGCGTACAAAATCGCTCTGAGGCTGCCAGGAACCCTCAGAACAAGGTCTGAGGTGCATCCTGCATCAACTGCCTAATTATTACTCCGGTTTTTCGAAATTCACCTGCATATAACCCAGTGTGTTGAACAACCTTTCGAGGTACACCTCGGCGTTTTGCTGTGCACGTTGCAGGATCCCGTCGTCAATTGCAGCCTTGAGGATCTCCTGTTCGGCGGCCTGGCGTGCCGCTGTTTCCAGGTCGGAGTCACTCTTACGTAACACTCCTGTCTCCCGGTCATACACATAGGAATCCTCATTGTTGAGCGTCGCCACAAACACCTCAGCCTCGGGTAAGGTCACATATAAAATATCATTTTCGAGCCGCAAATCCTGTTCATCAATCTCAGCAAGGTCAACACCTGCGATCACATAGCCCTGGGCAACAAACAACAGGCGATCGCCAAACAACGGGCCAAATACACCCTGGTTAATTTCTGCAGTGATCACCTTTTCCACGGAATACTGGATCGTTTCTAAACGGGCAAGCGATTGCACTTCACGGATGATCGTCACTGGGTCCGGCAGCACCGTCGGTGTTGGATTCAGCAGTTTAGATACCTGGGTGCTGATCGTCTGGTTCACATTTTGGATCGGTGAAATTGCTGCATCAACTGTTTTATTGATAATGTACATAATAAAGAATACCGATCCGATCACGGTGATTAGCAGAACAACCAGTAAGACCGTTACGATATTTACTTTAGGTTTTTGTTCAGTCATCAGACTCCCTCCTTAAGTCGCGTTTAGATATCGCGTTGATATACACGATGATTTTTATAAAACCTTACGCCCAGGTTCTTTAGATCCTTGCGCATTTGTTCTGCAGTCTCAGCCACCTGGGTCAGCTCTGAATGGACAAATTGCTGATTGGCATGCATCGCCTTTTCCAATTCGGCATACATGATGGCATTGCCGCCCAATCCCTGGAATTCCGGTAAAATACCCACGCCATTGAACGAAATCCACTTGGTGCGTTTGATCTCCAATAACAAACGCAGGATCGCAATCGGCCCCAATTTGCCTTTATTCTTCTGCATGGCTGACGAGACATCCGGGAATGGGAACACAAACCCCACCACTTCATCATCCTTGGTGATGATTTTGATCAGATTGGGATCCACGATGGTCATCACATTATCCACCACAAAATCAATCTCACGCTGGCTCAACGGGTAATATTCCCAGTTATCCACGAACGCCTTGTTATATGCCTGACCAATCCGCCCAGCCCACTGGATCAAATGGCGTTTATTCTTGAAATCCAACACCTTAAAAGTACCGCGCTTTTTTGCAATTTCTGCAGCTTTACGCACCTTTGGCGGCAGTTGGAAATCCTGCGGTTGAACATAACTGGAAACAAAATCAACAACCTTTACAAAGCCCAGATTTTCGACCAGTTCGCGGTAATAGGGATAGTTGTAATTCATCATGTTCATCATTTGCCGATGTTCAAAGCCCTCAATCTGAATCCCGTAACCATCCAGAGGTCCAAAGCCTTTAGGTCCGACCATTTTGTTTAATCCCCTGGCACGCGCCCAATCGAACACCGTCTTAAAGAGTGCGTTGGCAACCTCCTGATCATCAATACACTCAAATAGGTAAAACTCAGCATCTTTTGCATCGTGATAGCGGTTGAAGGGCTTATTTTCCAACGCCGCTATCCTGCCTACAGCCTTACCGTCTTTTTCGGCAATGAAAAATTCGGCATCCGAGTGTTCATAATAGGGGTGTTTTTCAGGGTTCATCATGGTCTTCACATCAGTGATGAACGGCGGCACCCATTGCGGATGTCCGGCATACAGATCAAATGGGACCTGCACAAAACGGTCGATATCAGATTTCGACGATAAATCTACTTTATGAATATTAATCATCATTCCCTTTCAAAATAAAACCAAAATATCTCAAGAAGTTAAACAAAAAAGAAATACCAAAGTTGCGAAGAACTTGTTCCTTAGGTTGTGAAACCACAAATCCCAAAAAAGCGTTGACTTCCTCAAAACCTGATTATAACCCTGTTTGATAAAATCCTAAGGAAAACTGATTTATTACAACCCCAGTAAATGCTCGAAGCATGTCTATAATAGCCAGCGACTTGTAAACCTCGCCTGTCTGAGCTATAATCCTTGTGTTATTTTTACCGAAAGATTAAAGGAATTAAACATATGATCGATGTCAATGAACTACGCAAAGGTGTAACCTTTGAACAAGATGGCAATCTTTACAAGGTGCTGGATTATGCCCATAACAAACCAGGCCGAGGGTCAGCCACCATCCGCATTAAAGCGCGTGATCTGCGAAGTGGGACCACCCTTGAAATGACCTTCACATCGGGTAACCGGGTGCAAGATGTTCGGTTAGATTATCACAACGCCCAGTTTTTATACTCCGATGAACGTTTCTTTTACTTCATGGATAACAATACCTACGAGCAATATCCGGTTAACCGAGATATCGTGGGTGAACAGGCTGAATTTCTGAAGCCTAATATGGATGTCAAGCTCATGTTTTACGAAACAGAAGCACTCGACATCGACCTACCTACATCCGTTGACCTGCTCATCACCCGGGCTGAGCCCTCCGTTCGCGGTGACACAGCCACAGGTGTCACGAAAAAAGTCGTCACTGAGACGGGTTTAGAGGTACAGGTGCCCTCATTTGTAGGTGAAGGTGACACCATCCGTGTGGATACCCGAAATGGTGAATATGTCACACGGGTGTAAGCACGAGATCCAAAACAACTAAATAGTAACAAACAGAATCCCTTCGGGGATTCAGTTTTAAGTGGGAGACCATTATGAGAGTCCCAACGACAGGAAAAGAATGCCCATATTTCTACGGTGATTATCACCGCGGCAAACACCACGAAGAGTGCCGCCTGATTGAAAACAGCGACCCGCCATGGCAAATTAAGCATTGTAAAACTTGTCCTGTCCCGGATATTGTGATGGCAAATTCTTGTCCGCACATGATTCTATCCGGTGAAATCAAAAAGGGCTTTCTGGGGTTCGGTCAAAGAGTAAAAATCTCAGCCTACTGCACAAAAAGCCACCAGATTGTCGAAGACCCCTTCGTCGGCTGTAGTGAATGCCATCCCATCCTCAATTTATTCAAAGAACCCTGATATCTCATTGGGAACTTTGAAATCACCTTTACATTGCTAAACATAAATTTTGGATAACACCCTACGACTATTCTTCATTAATCTCAGAATGATTCAAGAGTTATATCGAGCCTGTAAAAACAGATTTTTTCTTCACATTGATTTTAACGGATCTCTCTGCAAGAAATGACTTCATCATTTACAAGATGTACCAGACCCATCTTCGACATTGCAATCTTTTGACTAATATCTAAAACTTTTATTAATAATCCTGCCATAATGCTGGTCACACACTGTCATGATAGGTATAATACCTGAGGCATTATGTCTAACGGAACGTTTTTTAATACTATGGAGGACTAAGTGAAATCACGAAACCAATCGTTTATCATCTATATATTGCTTTTTGTAGCAATCATTGCGATGGTATTCTTTTCTGTCAACCAGCAGACTGCTGGTTCCGATGAAATTCCAATCAACAAACTTGCCACCGATATCAAGGCAGGCCGGGTAAAGACCATCATCGAAGATGACAGCCGACTTGAAATCGTTTACAAAGACTCCGACGCCATCAAAACGTCTACCAAAGATCCCAATTCACCCCTGATCGAACAACTGGTTGAGCTTGGCGTCTCCCCTGAAGATCTTTCCGCAGAGAATATTTCTGTGGAAATCAAACTGCCGAGTCCCTTCTTAGGCATCGTTTCGATTGCAAGCTATATCTTGCCTTTCCTGTTCCTGATCGGTATGTTCTGGTTCATCTTCCGGCAGGCACAGGGCAGCAACAATGCGGCCATGTCATTCGGAAAATCGAAAGCCCGCATGTTCTCGGGTGACCACCCCACAGTGACGTTCGAAGATGTCGCTGGTGTGGATGAATCCAAAGAAGAACTGCAGGAAGTGGTTGAATTCTTACGTGAACCGCAAAAATTCATAGCATTAGGCGCAAGGATTCCGAAAGGTGTGCTTTTAGTCGGTGCACCCGGGACTGGTAAAACCCTGATGGCAAAAGCCGTTTCAGGTGAGGCTGGCGTGCCCTTCTTCTCGATTTCTGGTTCAGAATTTGTTGAGATGTTCGTGGGTGTCGGTGCCAGCCGTGTGCGAGACCTATTTGAACAGGCAAAACGCCACTCCCCTGCAATTGTGTTTGTTGACGAAATCGATGCTGTCGGCCGGCACCGTGGTGCAGGTTTAGGCGGCAGCCATGATGAACGCGAGCAAACCCTCAACCAACTCCTGGTTGAGATGGACGGTTTCGACACAGACACCAATGTGATCATCATTGCAGCCACCAACCGCCCCGACATTCTCGACCCTGCCTTACTGCGTCCCGGTCGTTTTGACCGCAGGGTGGTATTGGACCGGCCAGACATTAAAGGCCGTGAGGAAATCCTCGAAGTGCATATCAAAGGCAAACCGGTCTCACCCGATGTTGACCTGCATGATATTGCCCGTTCGACACCCGGTTTTGTTGGTGCAGATATTGAAAACCTGGTCAACGAGGCTGCCATTCTCGCCGCACGGCGAGATAAGAAAGTCATTGAACATCCCGAATTTATTGAAGCCATTGAGCGCGTGATTGCCGGTCCTGAGCGCAAGAGCAGGCTGATCAATGAAAACGAGAAGCGAATCATTGCATACCACGAAGCTGGTCATGCCGTGGTGATCAATTCCCTGCCTGAAGCAGACACTGTGCAAAAGGTTTCGATTATCTCACGCGGTGAAGCGGGTGGTTATACCATCGCCTTCCCAGAAGAGGATCGAGTTCTTAAGTCAAGAAATCAAATCGTCAGTGACATGGTCAGTCTTCTTGGCGGCCGTGCGGCTGAAGATGTCGTCTTCAGTGACATCACCTCCGGGGCATCTAACGACCTTGAGCGTGTCACCAAACTTGCCCGTACAATGGTAATGCGCTTGGGGATGAGTGACGAATTAGGTCCGATGGTTTACGGCAAGCAAGAAGAGCTGGTGTTTTTGGGTCGTGAAATGTCCGAGCAGCGTGATTATTCAGAGCATATTGCAGAGAAAATCGACTCTGCCATCCAGAAGCTCGTGCAGGACGCGTACACACAAGCAAAAGCGATCGTTGTCAAATATCGAGAGGAACTTGATAAGATTGCTAACAGGCTTCTCGAGGCAGAAACGATCAGTGCCGACGAGTTTTACGAAATCTTCCCAACCCCGGTGGAGAAAAACGGCGGAATACCTGAAAAAGTTATCGGATAAAGATAAAGGCTGCGATCAAATCGCAGCCTTTTTTATTATACAAATCAGGATTGCCGTGTCATGTGCTCTCTGACCAATTCCCGCCTAAGTACTTTGCCCACACGTGTTCGGGGCAGTACTGTCCTGAATTCAATCCATTTAGGGATCTTATAACGGGTGAGAAATTCTACGCTAAAAGTTTGTATTTGGTCAACTGTCACAGAAGCCCCTTTCTTCAAAACCACCCACGCCATCACAACTTCAGAACCGTCCTGATCAACCACACCGGCAACGGCAACATCCTGCACATCAGGATGCTTGCGGATCACGGCTTCAACTTCATTTGGCCAGACCTGGAATCCCCCGGGTTTGATCACATCCTTTTTCCGATCAACAATGTAAAAATAACCGTCTTCATCCATACGCACGATATCACCGGTATACAACCAGCCATTCCGGATTGCCAGTTTACTCTCTTCAGGCCGCCCAAAATAGCCGGCCATCACCTGCGGTCCACGGATGATCAATTCTCCTGGTTGGTTCGGACCTAATTCGATTTCACCCGTTTCCATATCGACCACTTTGCAATCCACATTGGGCAAAGGCAAGCCAATTGAACCCTCACGATTATCACCCAAAACCGGGTTACAATGCGTGGCTGTTGGTGCTTCCGAAAGGCCATATCCTTCCACGAGGTGACCATGGGTCAACGCTTCAAACTCGCGTTTAACCTGAATGGGCAAGGTCGCTGATCCCGAGATGCAGGCTTTAATGGATGAAAGGTCATATTTGCCTTCCAATATAGGCGGATAGTGGTTAATCGCAGCATACAAACTGGGTACGCCCGGGAAAACTGTTGCCTGATGCTTTTCTGCTGCTGCCAAAAGGTGATCAAGATCAAGCGGATTGGGGATTAACACCATCCTGGCGCCCATTTTGACAGCCAGGTTCATCCCCAGCACCATGCCATACACATGATATATCGGGATGGCAACCAATACTGTTTCCGCACCTGGTGAAGTATTGACCAACCACTGGTTAAACTGGAATACATTGGCGACAAGGTTGCGGTGCATCCCAACGGCACATTTTGGTGTGCCGGTTGTGCCACCAGAATATTGAAATACAGCCGGGTCATCATGCCGCACATCAATCTCAACAGGCTCCCCGCCTGCTCGCTGTTTCAACATCTCGTTCCATGTGAGATCTGCAGAATTCAAATCGAGATTCTCACCACCAACCACGATCATCGAATCAATTCTTTTCCGGATCTGTTCAGAATTGATGGCTCCATAGGCCGATGCTTGCAGAATCATGAACTGAACATCCGACTCCGATACGAGGGTTTCAACTTCTGACGGCGTATAAGCAGGGTTCAACGCCATCACCACGCCGCCTGCTTTGAGGATGCCATAATAACTGATCACAAACTGAGGCGTGTTTACCAGGAAAATCCCAACCCGGTCGCCCTTATTCAATCCTCGTGAGATCAAGAAACGCGCAACACGTTCTGAAAGTAAATCCACCTGCTGATAGGTTAGTTGTTCATCGCCAAAGATGACACAAACCGATTCCCTAAAATTCTTCACAGCGTTTCTAAACAAATCAACCAGTGAAATATCGGGAATTTCGATCTCTGCCGGCACACCCTCATCATATTGTGCTAACCAGGGTCGATTATTTTTCTGCATTGAGCCTCCTCATGATGATCGTTTCAATGTCGTCAACCACATCATCCGTTGCGTCCACCCAGGTAATACGCGGATCATCTGGCTTAAACCAGTTCGCCTGACGGCGCACAAAAACCCGCGTATTCCGCCTGATCAACGCAATCGTTTCCTCAAGGTCAATCTCCCCTTGCAAAAATTGGATGATCTCCGCATAACCAATGGCTGAAAAGGTAGAAAGATCTGATGAATAGCCAGCATCCAGCAAACGCTGCACCTCTTCCACCAAACCGTCAGCGATCATCTGGTCAATCCTTTGATCCACCCGGTCATAAAGTTCTTCACGCGGCCGATTAAGGCCAATGATCACTGGATGGTAAGGACAGCTTTGCTTATCACGCAAGTCTGAGAACCTTTCGCCGGTTTTTAAGATCACTTCAATCGCCCGTACTGTCCTGCGCAGGTTGCGATAGTCAATTTTTTCTGCAGCTTTAAGGTCTAAAACTGCCAAACGGTTATGCAAACCTTCAGCTCCAATATCCTCCGCCCAGGCGTTCAATGCCTCTCGCAACTGATGATCCGGTCGTTGCTGCGGGATATTCCACCCTTCAATAATTGACCGCACATACTGCCCGGTGCCCCCCACCAACAAAGGCAATTTTCCTTTTTTATGAATGGCGTCAATCGCTCGGTAAGCCTCACGCTGATAAACCGCCAGGCTCCAGCGCTCATCCGGATCAGCCACATCAATCAGGTGGTGCGGCACTTCCTGCTGCTCTTGTAGGCTGGGCTTTGCCGTACCGATATCCATCCCCCGATACAATAGCCGCGAATCGGCAGAAATGATTTCGCCATCTAACCGCTTGGCAAGTTTAATGGATATCGATGTTTTACCAACCGCCGTTGGTCCAACAATCACAATCAGGGGAAGTTTACGGGGAGAAGTCATATGGCTACATTGATAAAATGCTGAATGTCTTTGATTTGATTCTGATGATCCATCATTATAGCAACCACGTCAATCCGCCAATCATCGGGCTGGTCTGGGTTCGCTTGCAGCCAGAGTAAGGCAGTATTGCTGATGCGCTCCAGTTTCTCCAAGGTCACACTGTCTTCTGGTTCGCCAAAAGTTGAAGATGTCCTGGTCTTAACTTCCACAAACACAACGCTGGCACCATCACGGGCGACCAAATCCAGTTCACCATACCGGGAGGTGTAATTCTGCTCAATGATCTGATAACCCTGATCTTCCAGGTATTTTGCTGCCAGGGTCTCACCTGTTTTTCCGATATGTTGTTGATAAGTCATCTTCACCTTGTCTTTGAGTGAATTAATCCTACGCTATTGGGTCAGAAGCGTCAAGAAATATTAATCCCCCAATCATTAACTTATAATTATCGGTTAAAATCAATATGGAGGTCTTATGCCCATATCAGAAATCATCACCATCGGAACCGAGTTGTTACTCGGGGAAATCACAGACACAAACTCAACCTACATCGCCCGTACACTGCGTGATTATGGGATTGATATTTACCGCATCACCACCATCGGTGATAACCCAGGCAGGATCGCTTCAACCATCAAAGAAGCACTCAAACGGGCGGATATCGTCATCACCACGGGCGGGCTTGGTCCTACCATTGATGACCCCACCCGCCAATCAGTCGCGGCAGCTGCTGATAGAGCATTGGTCTTCGAACCTGATCTCTGGGAACAGATCCTAGAACGCTTCAAAGCCTATGGTAGAACGCCAACAGAAAATAACCGCCGGCAAGCTTATATTCCGCAAGGTGCCATCAAAGTCAATAATCCTGTAGGCACAGCCCCTTGTTTCATTGTGGAAATCGACCACGCGTGCATCATCTCGCTCCCGGGCGTCCCAAAAGAGATGGAATTTATATTGCAGGAATCTGTTATTCCCTATCTCAGTCAAAATTACGAATTAAAATCTCAAATTATCAAGGCAACCGTCCTACATGCGGCGTCAATTGGTGAATCGATGATTGACGAAAAGATCGAAGACCTCGAACAACTCGCTAATCCTACCGTTGGCCTGCTGGCACACCCCGGTCAGGTGGATATCCGGGTGACCGCCAAAGCAGAATCCAAAACCGAAGCTATAAAATTAAGCAAACCCATCATTGAAGAACTATTCTCCCGCCTTGGAGATTACATTTACGGCATCGATAGAGAAACTTTGGAAGGCACAGTGAGTCAAAACCTGAACCAAAATCAGCAGCAATTAGCATTGAGTGAGTTTGGCATGAACGGATCTTTCATTTCCCGGATGAACCAGGGGCAACCCAATTCGCTGAAGACTCAAATCATCAACACCCAACCAGCAGATAAAAATGATTTTCTCAAGCAGGTTGTAGAATTTCAGCACCAACATCTTGCTGACATCGGCTTTGGTATTATTTTAACGGTCAATGACCGAGTCACAGTACAATTAGCCTATGTGGATTCACAAAAATCCAAAGCAATCACGCGTCATTATGGCGGTCCGAAAGAGCATGCCCACCTTTGGGCACAAAACACTGGCCTCGATTTTTTACGAAGGCAAATTCTAAACATTTAACGGTAACTCAATCAAATAGGAGAAACATGAAACAAGCAGATACGATTTTTTTCAACGCAACTGTGTTGACCATGGACGAAAACTATCATATATACGAGCCCGGTGCGGTTGTCGTCGAGGGCGATAGCATTCTGGATGTGGGCAATCAGGAAGAAATCCTCGCCCAGTACACCGCCGATGAACGCTTTGATTGCCATCAAAAGCTCCTCTTGCCCGGCTTGATCAATGCCCACACGCATGTTCCCATGACGTTGCTGCGCGGCCTTGCGGATGATCTTCGCCTGGATGTGTGGTTGATGGGCTACATGATGCCCGTTGAACGCGAGTTTGTCTCACCAGAATTCGTCAGATTAGGCACAAAATTAGCCTGTGCCGAATCGATTCGCAGTGGTGTCACCACCTTTGTTGACCTGTATTATTTTGAAGACGACATTGCTCAGGCAACAGCAGAGGCTGGCTTGCGAGCGGTTTGTTCACAGACCGTTCTTAAATTCCCCACACCAGATGCCACCTATTATGAAGAATCACTTGCTGCTTCAGAGGAATTCATCAAGAAATGGAAGGGACACCCGTTGATTGTGCCATCAATCGGCCCTCATGCGCCTTACACCACCACTGATGAAATCCTGCGAGCCTGCGCTCACATGGCTGTCAAATACGATGTGCCGCTCCATATTCACATTTCAGAAACAGCCAGTGAAGTTGAAGAAATGCGAGAGGAACATGGGATGCCGGTTGTACCCTTTGTCAGAAAGCGCGGTATCTTTGATGCGAAGGTCATCGCAGCCCATTGTGTCCATATCGACGAAGGCGAGATGCGCACGCTTCAGCACGCTGGTGCTGGTGTGGCCCATAATCCTTCCTCAAATCTAAAATTAGCCTCCGGGTTCGCCAATACCACCCGCATGCTCGAATTAGGTCTCAATGTCGGGATCGGCACAGATGGACCGGCGTCAAATAACGACCTGGACATGATTGAGGAGATACGTTTAGCCTCGATGATCGCAAAATGCTCTTCAGGCGATCCAACCGCCTTGCCTGCCAGGCAGACCCTGGCGATGGCCACCAGTCTGGGTGCAAAAGCGATCCACATGGATCACCTGACAGGTTCTATAGTCCCCGGAAAACGAGCAGACATCATCCTGATCGGCATTGATGAACTGCACAATTCACCCAACTTCAGGCGTGATATGGAAGGCGTTTATTCTCAGGTGATCTATGCCGCAAAATCAACTGACATCAGCGATGTGATGGTCAATGGACAATGGCTGATGCGGGATCGAGAACTGCTTACCCTCGATGAGAAATCATTGATCGCAGAAGCGCAGGAATACGCAAAAAAGATTGACACCTTCTTAATCGCCAGAGAACAATCCGTGCTTTCAAAGCTCATTGCCATTGGCGGTGCTATGGAGCAGGAGAGCTTCGAAGTGCAGGCAAAGGTTCACATCAAAGATCCAGATGCCGTCATCGCTGCCCTCAACCAGGAACAAATTGAGATTGTCTACACCCGTCATTACCATGAATACGATACTTACTTCTACTTTGACCGCGAAGAACAGGGCCGCCTCCGCTATCGTGAAGATGAATTTATCGATAAGAACGGCCAGGTGACAAATGTGCGCGGCCGGTTGACGCTGATCGGCATGACACGTGAAGGCTCATTCGACCGAGATGTGATGCTTTCTCGCAGCAGGTATTATGCACCTGCCACACATTCCCTCCGCTTCTACAGGGAATATTTCGAACCCAGCCATGAGATGGACATCGAAAAGAACCGCCGCCGCTTCAAGATCAAGTATCGAGATGTGGATTTCTACATCAACATTGACACCTTGCTCAATCCTGATCTGGGTCACTTCTTAGAGGTTAAAAGCCGCACCTGGAGCCGTGGCGATGCTGAACTGAAATCAAAAATGATTGCAGAGTTGATCGAATATCTGGGAGCATCATCTGAGATGGCAGAAACCCAGGATTATCCTGAGATCGTCGAAAACTATCACAATAATAAATAATTACGAAAGCGAAAACAATAATGAGCATACATGTCCTCTTTCTCGCGGCCGAGGCAGAACCCTTTGTGAAAATAGGTGGCTTAGGCGATGTAGCAGGTGCTTTACCCGATACGATTTATCACCTCACAAAAAATTTGCCGCCAGATGAGAAAGTGGACATGCGTGTTGTATTGCCATACCATTTCGCCATCAAGCAAAAAGATTTTAAACCCAAACACCTGGGAGAATTCACAGTTCACAGCAGTGAACGAGTTTATCCTTGCCAGGTCTATGAATACGATAAAGACGGTATGCCGATCTATTTTTTGGATGGCGAACCGATCGACGAGCAATCTCCCGTCTATTCACAGGACCCCCTCCATGACGGGTATAAATTCGTGTTTTTCTCGTTGGCTGCACTTGGTTTGGCAGAATTTTTAAATTGGCGTGTGGATGTGCTGCATGGCAACGATTGGCATACGGCAACAGCTATTTATGCACTCAATCACCTCGAGTCACTTCCCGACACACTAAAAGAAACCAAGACGCTCCACACTCTCCACAACCTGCCTTATATGGGTGTCGGTGTTCAACAAGCTTTAACTGATTTTGGACTTCCTCCGACAAAAAACAAATTACTCCCCGAATGGGCCAGGCATTTACCGCTCCCACTGGGACTGCTCTATGCAGATAAGATCATCGCAGTCTCACCCAATTATGCCAAAGAAGTCCTCACGCCAGAGTTTGGATGCGGTCTATCGGATTTTCTCAAAACCAAAGGCGCCGCACTGGATGGGATCGTCAATGGACTGGATACAGATGTTTGGAATCCGGAAACAGATGAGATGATTGAACAACAATTTTCATCACACTCGCTTTCACAGCGAATAGATAACAAACGAGCCTTACAACAGAAATTTGACTTGCTTGTTAATGACGATATACCGCTCCTGACCTTGATCAGCCGTATGGATCCTCAGAAGGGCATTGATATTGTCCTTAAGGGGCTGAGCTACTGCGCAGATCTGCCCTGGCAGGCGATTCTTCTTGGCACAGGCAACCCTGTTGTGGAAGATATGGCTCGTCAATTGCAGGAGAAATATCCTGATCGAGTCCGCAGTGTAATTGACTTTAACGGGAAACTTGCTCACCAGCTCTACGCAGGTGCAGATATCTTCATGATGCCTTCCCGCTATGAACCCTGCGGCCTTTCACAAATGATCTCAATGCGCTATGGTTGTGTACCCATAGCCCGGGCCACTGGCGGATTGGTGGATACCATTGAGCATATCTCCCGCAAGGTCAACGGCGGGACCGGGTTCCTGTTCGATGAACCCTATCCTTCTGTGTTCGCTGTGACGCTCAAACGAGCACTTAAGCATTATGCTGACAAAGAAACATGGAAAAAGATCCAGCTGAATGGCATGAAAATCGACTTTTCGTGGGAAAATTCGGCTCAGAAGTATATTGATGTTTATAAGGCGTTGCTCAATTGACAAAATTGAGCAACACGTTAAAGGAGTAGTTCATGGAACAAAACCGTGCATCCGGCATTTTACTTCACCCTACCAGCCTGCCCGGTCCAGACGGCATTGGCGATCTCGGTCCAGAAGCTTACCGTTGGGTTGATTTTTTATACCGAACAGGGTGTCAATTCTGGCAAGTGCTCCCATTGGGTCCAACGGGATATGGCGACTCGCCTTATCAGTGTTTTTCCGCCTTCGCTGGCAACCCCTATCTGATCAGCACGACCATCCTTCTAGATCAAGGTCTGCTGACAAAGGCTGATCTTACAGAAAGGCCTGAATTCCCCCTTGAGAGAGTGGATTACGGCCCGGTAATCGATTGGAAGATCAATGTCCTGACTAAGGCTTTCAAACACTTCAAATCCGGTCAGCACGCCCAGTTGATGAGAGAGTTTGCAGCGTTCAAACAACAGGAAAAAACCTGGCTGGAACCTTTTGCCACATTTATGGCGATCAAGGCACATTTGGGCGGTGGTCCGTGGGATAAGTGGCCGGATGATTTGCGGAAACGTGAACCCAAGGCATTGGAAAAATTTAAGCAAGAACATGACGATGAAATCGAAAGCCAATCCTTCTTTCAATTCATTTTTAATCAGCAGTGGCAGGACTTGAGAGAGTATGCACACCAAAAAGGTATCCGCATCATTGGCGATATCCCGATCTTTGTCGCTTATGACAGTGCGGATGTATGGGTAAATAAAGAATTGTTCTACCTCGAAAAAGATGGGCTGCCAGAAGTCGTGGCTGGTGTCCCGCCAGATTACTTCTCGGAGACGGGGCAGTTATGGGGTAACCCGCTCTATAATTGGAGCATTCATAAAGACACCGGGTACGCGTGGTGGCTAAGACGCATGCAAGCCGTTCTAAACATGGTGGATATCGTCCGTCTGGATCATTTCCGCGGGTTTGAAGCCTATTGGGCAGTGCCTTTTGGGAATGATACCGCCGTTGAAGGCCAGTGGGAACCCGGTCCGGGACATAGCTTCTTCAATGTGGTCAAAGAAAAGCTTGGCGAGCTCCCCATCATCGCTGAGGATTTGGGTGTGATCACTGAAGGCGTAGTCCAAATTAGGGACGACTTCAACCTGCCAGGGATGAAAATCCTGCAATTTGCCTTTGCCTCCGATCCAGATGATGATTTTCTTCCTCATAATTACCCCACACATTGCGTCGCCTACACGGGTACACACGACAACAATACCTCCCGCGGCTGGTATGACAATGCCCCTGAAAGGGAAAAAGATTTCTGCCGCCGCTATCTGGCACGATCCGGGCAGGATATCGCCTGGTCAATGATCCGCAGCTTATGGCAATCTGTCGCAGATTGGGTCTTAGCCCCCATGCAAGACTTCCTCAGTCTGGGAGAATGGGCACGCATGAACTACCCAGGTAACCCTTCAGGGAACTGGGGTTGGCGCATGCATCCCGACGCCATTAATGAAGGCTTGGCTCAACGGCTACACGAAACCAATTATCTTTATGGGCGATTACCGCAAGATGAGAAACAAGCGATTCGCCAAGCGCTGATTGAAGAGATGGAAGGCCAGACTATGCCGCATTAACTCGCGGCCGCCGGTTGACCGAGCCAATCACAATACCAATCAATATCAATACAGCCCCCACCCCCTCGAGGAGTGTGGGGCTTTCTTTCAGGAAGATCAAGGCTAAGATGATTGTCCCAATTGGCTCACCTAGCAATGTCAGTGAAACGTAGGCAGCAGAAATGTACTTCAACGCCCAATTCAACAGCGAATGCCCCAATAACTGAGGGAACACGCCCAATGCCAACAGCCAGATGTAGGTCTGGCCGGAATATGAAAATACCGGCTCTTTCCGGATCAGAACAACCACCAGCAAGATCAAGGCGGCCACACCATATACCAACGCCGTGTAAGAGATCGTACTCAGCTTATGCCGCAGTTGACGCCCCATGAGCATGTAACCAGCCGCCATCCAAGCTCCAAACAGCGCCATAAAATTCCCGAGCATGGCATCCCCGCTGAAGAATTGCCCCTGACACTGCAGAGTCCCACTCTGAAAGGAACATGCGTTGCTAAAACCGACAACCATCCCGCCTGTGATCGAAACCAGCAGGCCAATGATCACGGGTTTACGAATGGACTCCTTCAACACCAACGGTGAAAGTAAAGCCACCCACAGCGGTGTGGTTGTCACTAACACGACAGAACTTGCCACCGATGTATATTGTAATGAACTGATCCATGTGGCAAAGTGCAATGCCAAAAACAAACCCGACAACCCGCCTTTGATCAAATCGGACTTCGTCAATTTTCCAAACTCATCACGGAACTTTAAAAACGCAAGCGGCACAAGGATCAGGCTGGCGATCAACAACCTCGCGGCTGCAATCACAATTGAAGAAGCCTCACTTTGGGCAAATCGGATGAATATCGAAGCAGTTGAGACGAATAAGATCCCCAATGTTGTCGCAAAGATCGGCCGCTGATGTGCATCGTTTTTTGTTGTATCTGCCATAGAGACTAATTGTAATGCAATCCCCACGCTTGACAAAGCCATTTGCCAGGGCTACAATCTCTGAAAATCACAAGCAGCGGAGAACTTATGACTCATATCATCACCAGCCTGTGTGTACGCGAAGGAAGTTGTGTAACCGTTTGCCCTGTTGAGTGCATTGTGCCAGGCAAACCTGAAGGCGAGTGGCCGTGGTTTTATATTGACCCCGCCACATGCATTGATTGCGGCGCTTGCATCCCTGAATGCCCCTTTGGCGCGATCTTTCCCGAACATGATGTACCTGAAGATTACATTGCATTAGGCGGTGAAGTTCAAACTGCACCTGCCGGCACACCCGGTTTCGACCAACCCTTTGATGGTTTTGATTACGAGGGAAACGAAGTTCATCTGGATAATACACGCACCCTTGAGCCAGAAGAAACACTCGACCTTACGAAGGATATCCAGCCAAATTACGATTACTTCGAAAATGGCCCCGGGTATCTTTCTCTGATGGAAGATTAAACCAGCCAATACAAGAGGACAGATTTGTTTCTGTCCTCTTTTCTTTTAATCGATGATCAGCATTTCCTCTGCTGCAATTGCCGCGCCGACGATCCCGGCCTGGTTGCGTAATTCCGCAGGGATCACATCCGCATCAATTCCTATTAGGTACTTGCCATACTTATCATACTTTTTGCTCACGCCTCCGCCAAGAATGATCGCATCGGGGCTGAGCAGGAAATCATAAACCTCCAACACTTGGCGTAGTTTCTTCCCCCATTTCTTCCATGAATATCCTTTTTCCTGCCTGACGCCATCACCCGCTCGATCTTCCGCGTCTTTGCCATTAATTTTTAAATGGCCGAGTTCCGAATTTGGCCACAATTCTCGTTTTACGAACAATGCAGACCCAATCCCGGTGCCGATGGTGAGAAATAGCACGTAGTCATCCTGGTAGCGCTGCCCGACTCCAAACCGCATCTCAGCTAAACCGGCGGCGTCGGCATCGTTCAGCACCACGGCCTCACATCCGGTTGCTTCAGTGATCAAAGAAGCCAAATCTTTCCCCACCCATTCTGAGCTGACATTGGCAGCCGTTTTAACCACACCCTTTTGAACCACACCCGGAAACCCCGCCCCAACTTTTCCTTCCCACCCAAAGTGATCAACAATCCGTTTAATTACCTCGATCACTTGTTCAGGTGTCCCGGGTGAAGGTGTCGGAATACGGAAACGGCTTTCGAGAAATTCGCCGGTCTGCACATCCACTGGTGCACCTTTAATCCCAGACCCGCCAATGTCAATTCCTAAAACAGACATCATTCCTCCTCATCAAATAAAATCGTGTTAATCACACGCATTTTCCAGGTGTTCCTCAAAAGTGATCGCAAAATTGTGCCTTCCTGATCCATCACAGGCTGCCCTGAAGTAAAAATATGGCGTGTCAGCGGGGAAAGCTACTGCTTGCAGCGAACCTAAATCCGGGCTGCATATGGCCGTTGGCGGTAAACCACTCACGATATAAGTATTATAGGGTGAGTTCACGGCTAAATCAGCGCTGCTCAATGGTGATTTCCACCAGCTTTGATTCGCCTCCTGAAATCCAAGGGCATATTGAACGGTGGGATCCGTTTCAAGCCGCATACCCATTGCCAAACGGTTATAAAAAACTGAGGCGATCATCGGTTTTTCAGCTTCAACAACGGCTTCTTTCTCGACGATTGAAGCTAATATCACTGCTTGCTGAATGGAGAGCCCCTGGCGCGTAAACCCATCCATCAGGGTTTGGTCAACATGCTTAGAAAAAGCCGTTAACATCTCCCCGAGCAGTGACTCTAACCCGGTTTCTCTTGGCACCTCATAAATCCCTGGGAACAAATAACCTTCCAGAGAAGCAACATCCTCCGCAGGCAGTAAACCCACCAATTGAGGTGTTGGTGCATAAGCGAGTGTGATGAATTCTTCAGCCGATACCTGCAGACCGCTGCCAGCCACATTTTGGGCAATTTCCTCAATCCGCCAACCGGGTAGAACTGTGATAACAACATCTCGTGGTGTTGCATCCAACATTTCTGCAGCAATCTGCACCGGAGACATGGCTGAACTCAATTTGAATTGACCTGCTTGCACATACCGGTCTAAACCAGAATACACCAGGTAAGTGCGCATCAGTTCAGCATCATTGATAAAGCCCTCTTGTTCCAAGCGTAAACAAACCATCGAAACGGATTCGCCCTGACCGATTTCAAAACGCCCCTCTGAACCCGTCATTTCGCCAACCTCAGTAAGCGATTCCTGGTTGAGGAATAATTCCACCGGGTAAATCAACTGTTGCGTGAACGTGAGGTTTGGATTGGCTGGTCCAAACTTTTCTGAAACAGTCGTTTTGATCAGATAAAAACCTCCGACCAAGACAAAGCATAAAATCAAGAATAGGATCAAACAGCCTATTGCAAAAGCTGGTTTTTTGCCTTTACGAGCCACTTAACATCTCCTCGTCTTTGACCAGGTCTTGATTGTGAATCAGAAAATCCTGTAAAAGGATGCTGGCGGCAATATCATCCAAATGGCCTTTTCGCTTCTTCCGGCTGACATTAAGCGCAACCCGGCTTTGAATCGCCGCTTGTGTTGTTCCGCTTTCATCCCACATCTTTACAGGTAATGCCGTTTTGCTTTGTAGAGCATCCGCAAAACGCTTTGATTTCCTTGCTCTGAACCCAACTTCACCCTGCGAATCAAGCGCCCAGCCAATCACGATCATGCCCACTTCTTGCGTCTCTGCAATCTCAATGATCTTTAGTGCATCCTTTTCTCGGGCGCGGTGTTGCACGACGGTCAACGGACGCGCCAACGTCCCTGTTGGGTCGCTGATCGCGAGGCCAATTCGCTTATCACCTGGGTCAACACCTAAAACCTTCATGCTAAATCAGTCCTGATTGGCACTAGGATGATCTGCTCACAAACAACAATCATTTCATCAATCATAATCAAAATTATACAATATTTGGCTTAAGAAAAAGATTGATCAAAAAAGTTCCCGAAGCGTTAATTATCCTCGGGAACCTTTCTAATTCGGAATCTTCGATTGTGTTGATGGCTACAGATCAAAATCCAAAGCATGATCAGCAGGCAGGTGAATGCGGATCACCCTGCGTTCCCTTGCCCGTAAGGCTTCTAAATCACCCAATGCCTGAGCCCGAGCTAACACACCAAAGCTATACGCCTCGTTGGGGATATCAATATCCTCGGCATTTTCCTGAGTAATTTGCAGGAACAAACCGTTATTCGCACCGCCTTTATGCAATTGTCCGGTGGAATGCTGGAACCTGGGTCCAAAGCCTAAGGTTGTCACTTTACCCGTTTTCTCGAGGATTTCCTGACGTAGTCCTTGCAATGCAGACTGTGTTTTTTCATTGCGAGACAGGTATGCGTTGATCCCGATATAGTCGCCATCTTCCGCAAGCGCAATAAAACCATCAATCACATCCTGCAAGGAATTGCTTTCAGACAATCCCGGATAGTCTGTGCCGAACACTTTCACACCATCACGCGCCCAAACCACATCGGGTTCTCTTAGCTTCCCCTCCTCAAGAAACGCGGTAATCATTTTCTTCGTGCGATCTTTGCTGTCCTGCACATCTGGTTGGTCAAAAGCGTTCACGCCGATGATACTGCATGCCACGGCTACCGCAAACTCCCACAAATAAAATTGGGCTGCCAGGCTATACATACCGCTAACCTCAAGGACAATACAAGGATGCTCATTTTTCTTAATATTCTCTACAAAGCCATCCAGATCACCGGTATTCCGTAAATAAACAAATACCCGGTCTCCAGAATAAGCGCCTGCCTTGATAATCGGTTCATCCACTACCGGGACGATCCCCATGCCTTCCTTACCGCTGCTTTCTGCCACTAGCTGTTCCAACCATGCACCAAGCGGTTTAAGTGATTCATCGGTAAGAAATGTTAGTTTGTCCCGCCCCGATTGATAACCCAAACCGATATAGATGCCTAACAGTGCACCGAGATTGAGGTCAATCTCTCGAGATGGTGCACACATTTTCGCAGCTTTCTGCGCCTCTTCTATTAACCGTTTGAGATCGATACCCATTAATGCTGCTGGAACCAGCCCAAAATGCGTCAGGGCTGAATAACGCCCGCCAACATTCGGGTTAGCCGTAAAAACTCGCCTGAATCGCAGCGCATTGCCCATCTCAGCCAGTTTGCTGCCCGGGTCAGTAATCGCGACAAAATGCGTTTGGTGACCTTCACCAAGCACTTGTTTTGACTGCTCCCAAAAATAGTGGAACAAGGACATGGTCTCGCTGGTTGTGCCAGATTTGCTGCCGACGATAAAGAGCGTCCTGCCATAGTCCACCCAATCCTCAGCTTCTTTAACCTGGGCAGGCACTGTAGAGTCAAGGATTTTCAGCTCAGCGCCCTCAGTGGTTCCCTTGAAGATCAAGCTCATCGTTTCTGGCGAGAGTGAGGAGCCGCCCATACCCAGCAGCAGTACCTTTTCAATGCCATCTTCAAGGCATTGCTTTGAAAAATCATTCAAATCAGCGAGTAAATATTCGCTTTCAAATGGCAGATCCAGCCAGCCAAGCCGTTTCTGGATTTCTGCTTTACCACCGGCATCATTCGTCCATACCGTTGGGTCATTCCGGAAGATCCGTGACACAACACCGTCCTTCTCGAATGAACGGACTGCATCCGTAAACCCTTTTTCTAAAGAGCCCAGTTCTTTTACAAAAGCCTTGCGTTGGGTTTCAATAGCTTGCAACAAACCTTTAAAGGACTCTGCAAATTTCCGAACACCCTCATCTTCCAGTTCCTGGGTGATTTCATCAATCGAAATCCCAAGCGAATCTAATTTTTTAAAATCTTCCTCAGCTCGATCAATATCATCATGGATGGTAATCTTGGGATCACCGTGGTCGATGAAAGCCGCCAGGGTCTCCGGAGGTATCGTGTTGATCGAATTTTCAGCGACGAGTTCTTCAACATACTTAATATCGCTGTAATCAGGATTCTTGGTGCTGGTGGACGCCCATAATGGACGCTGCCGTTGTGCGCCTGCATCCGCTAATTTTTTGAACCGTTTCGAATCGAAAAAGGATTCATACGCCTGATAAGCGAGCCGTGTGTTATCAACAGCGATCCTACCGATAAGCTCCTTGGCAATCTCGGCTTTATCGCCGCCCTGATCAACAACCTTCTGCAGGCGCTGATCCGCTTTAGATTCAAACCTGGAAACGAAAAAGGAAGCAACGGAGGCGATGTTGGCAAGTTCTTCACCGCGTTCAAGCCTTTTCTCCAAGCCGGAAAGGTAAGCGTCCATCACCTCTTCGTAACGTTTGCGCGAAAAAATCAGGGTGACATTGACATTAATCCCAGCAGCAATCACTTCTGTGATCGCCGGCAAACCTGCCTTTGTCGCCGGGATCTTGATCATCAAGTTAGGACGGTTAACTTCTTTCCACAGCCATTTTGCCTCAGCGATCGTGTTCTCGGTATCATCCGCCAAATCAGGATTTACTTCAAGACTCACGTACCCATCGGAACCATTCGTGGCGTCATAATAGGGACGAAACAGGTCTGCTACGTTCCGGATATCTTCAATTGCCACCCTGTAGAACATTTCCTTTGCGGACAACCCCACCCAAGACATGGTTTGCATAACTCCATGATAATTTTGGGTGGTTTTGATGGCACTTTCAAAGATACTGGGGTTAGATGTCACGCCAAATATTTCTCGGCGTTCGATCATCTTCCTAAATGAGCCATCTTCAATCAATGAGCGGGTGATATTGTCATACCAGATAGACTGCCCTAATAATTTTAATTGTGTGACACTGCTCATTTAAGATCCTTTCAATTCATTTTGTTCAATCGCTCTGATCTTGCCCACCCTGCGTTGATGGCGTGGCTCATCCGAGGGAACTGCCCCCACAAAGGCTTCTACAATAACCTTAGCCAATTCAGAGCCAATGATCCGCCCGCCAAGGCATAACATATTCATCTGGTCGTGTTCAACGCCTTGTGCGGCTGAGTAAGTGTCATGACACAGACAAGCGTACACACCGACAATCTTGTTCCCGGCTATGCACGCTCCAACGCCTGAACCACAAATCACTACAGCGCGTTCTGCTTCGCCAGAGACAATTGCCCGTCCTGCCTTTTCAGCAAAATCCGGATAGTCAACGCTTTCGGTTGAATCGGTGCCCAAATCAAGGGGTGTATGACCCAGCATTGTTAAAGCATCAATAACGGTTTGTTTTAAAGGAAAACCAGCGTGATCAGCTGAAACCGCAATTTTCATCTTACTTTCCATTTCTCTAAATGAACTATTCGTCTTATAAAATTACGCGTTTGCATCCTTTTTAAGCAGGTCAAGGGCTTTCTCGATGACATTGGCGACGGTAAAACCATATTTCTCCATGACAAGGTCGCCGGGTGCTGAAGCGCCAAATTTATCAATCCCAATCACGGCGCCCTTGTCACCAACCCAACGCTGCCAGCCAAATGATACGCCAGCCTCAACCGCCAGCCGCTTTGTGACCTGCGGCGGTAGAACCATTTCCTGATAATCCTTGTCCTGCGCTGCAAAAAGCTCCCAGCTTGGGAAGGAAACCACTCGCAGGTTAACTCCTTCTGCTGCCAGGTTTGCACCTGCGCGTAGCACAAGATCAACTTCTGAGCCGGAAGCCATCAGTATTAATTCCGGATCCTCATTACCAAAATCTGCCAGAACATACGCACCTTTAGCGAGTTCCTCAGCACCTGCATACACATCTCGGTCAATCGTCGGCAGGTTCTGCCTTGAAAGAACCAGTGCCACAGGCCCATTGTGTTGAATGGCAACGCGCCATGCCTGAGCCGTTTCATTTGCATCAGCAGGGCGGATTGTGACCAGGTTCGGGATCATCCGCAAACTGCCAACATGCTCAATGGGCTGATGGGTCGGGCCATCCTCACCCACGCCGACGGAGTCATGCGTGTAAACCCAAATCGAAGGATAATGAGAAAGCGCCGAGAGCCTAACAGCCGGCCGCATATAGTCAGAAAAAACCAAAAATGTTCCGCCATATGGGATCAATCCGCCATGAACGGACATACCGTTAACGATCGCACCCATGGCATGCTCTCGCACACCAAAATGCATATTCCGTCCCTCAGGCGATGAAGCCTGAAAGTCAGGTTCACCCGATATCCAGGTTTTATTTGAGGGCGCCAGATCCGCGGAGCCACCCATCAGCTCAGGAATCGCTTTTGCCAGTGCATTCAACACCTTACCGGATGCCGCCCGTGAAGCCATGCCTTTTTCATCAGCCGGGAAAACGGGCAATACTGACTCCCAATCCTCTGGTAATTCACCGCTAATCCGCCGCGCTAATTCAGCCGCCAATTCGGGATATGCCTTGCGATATGCATCAAACCGATCTGCCCAATCAGATTCCTTATTTTGTCCTTCTACTACTTTCGATAGGAAATGTTCCTTAACATCCTCCGGGATGTAGAATTTGGGTTCCACAGGCCAGTCTGCGTTCTTTTTTGCCTGCTCAATTTCATCCCATCCTGGAGGGGACCCATGCGCTTCCTCTGTGCCTGCAACCGTCGGTAACCCATGCCCAATGGTCGTCCTAACGACGATTAAAGACGGTCGTTCATCAGCTTTAGCAGTGTCAACCGCTGCAAGCATTCCATCCACATCAAACGGATCTTCCACTTCCGACACGTGCCAGCCGTAAGCCCTGAACCGCGCTTTCCGATCTTCAGTAAAAGCCAGTTCTGTGGAACCGTCAATTGAAATGTGGTTATCATCATAAAAATAAATCAACTTCCCGAGCTTTAGATGACCTGCTAAAGAAGCAGCCTCTGAAGCCACACCCTCCATCAGGTCACCGTCTGTGACGATGGCGTACACATAATGGTCCACAATTTCATGTCCAGGCTGATTGAATTCTGCAGCCAGATGCGCTTCTGCAATTGCCATACCCACACCATTGGCAAAACCCTGTCCCAGCGGACCCGTGGTAACTTCAACACCGGGCGTTAAGCCATATTCAGGATGTCCCGGGGTTATGCTGCCCCATTGCCGGAAGGATTGTAAATCTTCCATCGAAACCTCATAACCCGTCAGATGGAGCATGCTGTAGAGCAGCATAGAACCATGTCCACCAGAGAGAACAAACCGATCACGATTAAACCACTTGGGGTTTTTGGGGTTGAAATTTAATAGTTTCATCCATAATGCGTAAGCAATCCCGGCATTACCCATAGGTAAACCCGGGTGCCCTGAATTCGCCTTTTGAACGGCATCAACAGATAAAAATTTGATGGTCTTAATAGATTTGGATTGGAGGGAATCAGAACTCATATTTAATTTTCCTTTCGTCTAATAATCCTCTCAATTTTACCATGAGAGGGTATTTGGCTTTGATTAAGATGTTGTAAACCTTTTCCCTTTATATTGATACCACCTGATCAAAGATCTTATCGATGCACGTAAGGAATGGTCAAAGGCCCATCCGGGATAACGCACACCTTATGACCGTAGGTTTTCATCATCGCAGGTAAAGCAAGGTCAATCGAGTCGCATGGTGTCATCAATGCAGTGCGAATCTCTTCATCCCGCAGACCCTCACTAAACACGAAAACATCGGCATCCTTTTGCACCCTTGCCTGGATTTGTACCTGCCATTGATCCTGCATTGAAAATCCTGGTTGTTGAAGCATCTCGAGCACGCCGTCAACCGAACCGGCTTTCCGCAAAATTTGGGCATACCCACCATATTCAGGCAAGCCCTCAATGCAACGGGCAGCCAATAAAATCGCGCCGCCCTTTCGAACAATCTGCCTGGCAGCGCTGATACCCTTGATCGATTGGTACAGGTTTTGATCGAGGGGATAGCCGCTATTGCTTGTGATCACAATATCAAAGGGTTCAGAAACCGCTGCCATGGCATTTTCCTTGGCGAACTGACATCCTGCTTGATGCGCCTGGTGCACATCACCTGTAAAAACCTGTGTGACTTCATTTTTCGTATTCATGGTGACATTGAGTAAAAAGGATGGACCTAATTTTCTGACCACTTCCATCATCTCCATCCATACCGGGTTTCCTTCTGTGACGCCGAAGGTTGCCTGAGGGTCAGCAATCATCTCATAACCATGATTATCCTGGATCGTTTGCAATCCAGCAGTTCCTGGCATAATCGCTTTCGGACCGCCGCTAAAACCGGCAAAAAAGTGCGGTTCAATAAACCCCGTTAAGATCCGCAAATCAGCATCGACTACAGCTTTGTTGATCCATATCGAGTGGCCGAAGCTTGACTCACCAATCAACCTCAATTTTTCCTGATCCCTGCAGTCATGCTGCAAACACCTGAATCGCTTCAGGATATCCTGTCCCAAAAGTTGAGCCATTTCCTCCGGGGTCTGCGGCCTGTGGGTTCCCAGCCCATTGATCAATACAATATCTTCCGGTGCAACGCCTACATCAAGCAGGTAATCGAGGATCACGGGCAATATCAGCCGATTAGGGGTCGCCCTCGTAATATCAGTATGCAGGATTGCCACTTTATTACCCTTAGCCACCAGGTTCTTCAATGGTGGTGTTCCAATAGGTGCATCTAGCCCATTTAAGAGGGCAGACTCAGGGTCAATCAAACCCATAATTGATTTTGGATGCAAAATCACCGCCGAATCAGGGAGCTGAATATTCAGTCCTGTGCGCCCATAGGCTAATTTAATCACCAACCATTCCTCCAAATATGACTCAAATTCAAGCGTTTGCGGACATTCTGCTAAAGCTTGCAAATCAATATTGATTATACCTTTTGGTGCTCGCAAATCCTGTATGCAAACAAAAACGACACTAATCCACCAAAGCCTGCATCATGACCTGACCATATCAGAATTAAAACCAACAACCTTATCCATTTGCTATGTAAATGGCTGATTTCTACTATAATTAGAACACGAGATACACCTGACACTTTATTGAAGCATGTTTTTGAGGTGAAATTTGAAGAAAAGAAGATTTATTATTGGTGCTGCAGCCCTCACTGTGCTGAGCGTTATCTGGATCGTATTGACACCAACGATTTTCCCGGGGGTCGAAGGCGCCGCGCAATCAACTGCGGCCCATCCCGGTTTTACTGCTCCTGATTTCACATTATCAACCCCGCAAGACCAAACCATAACCCTGGCTGATTACCGCGGGCAACCGGTTCTAGTCATCTTTTGGGCGTCCTGGTGTTCTGTGTGCAAAGCCACGATGCCCGGTCTGCAAGCCGTTTATCAGGATTATCAGGACAAGGGATTTGAACTATTGGCCATTAACACAACTTATCAAGACACATTGTCCACTGCGATCAATTACTACAATACCCAGGGATATTCATTCCCCTTCTTACTGGATGAATCCGGTTCAGTTTCTAAGGACTACCAACTGCACGCCCTTCCAACATCTGTGATGATCGATCCACAAGGCACGATCACACATGTAATCATCGGATCCGGCATGAGCGAGGGGTTCTTACGGTCCCTCCTCGATAATATGCTGGCTGAGAGGCAGTGAGGTAGAACTATGTTTCCAATCATCAACATCGGTCCCTTAGCCATTCAAGCTTCTGGATTCATCCTCTTGCTTAGCTTGTTTATCGGTTTTTGGCTCAGCGGGAAATATGCAAAAAACCTGGGAACAAACGGCGATGCCATTGAAAATGGTTTATTGATTGGGCTGCTAAGCGGCATTCTCAGTGCCCGAATTGGTTTTTTTCTGCAAAATCCTTCAATATTCGTGGCGAACCCCTTAAGTCTTGTCTCACTGACACCCACCATGCTGAATACAAACTTTGGGCTGTTGATCGGCTTGTTGTCCATCTTTATCTACGCCCAAAAACAACACCTCCCCCTGTGGCCAACTTTAGACACGCTCACGCCTTTGATCATCCTAATTTTCGGGGGTGCGCATCTGGCAAACTATGCCAACGGTAATGCTTATGGGCTTCTAACAAACCTCCCTTGGGGAATCCAGCTTTGGAATGCCATCCGGCACCCCGTTCAACTATACGCAATCATTTTAGCCATCGGGCTTCTTGTCTGGTTGCTGCTGAAAACCCGGGGACTGAAGCACAACCCTTATCCCCGCAGCGGCACATTATTTCTTTTAATTCTCGTCGGGTTAGCCGTCACCACCGTTTTCACACGATCCTTTGTCGCTCAAAAGTCGCTGACATTAGGGTTAGACAGCCTTCAGGTACTTGCTTTTTTGCTACTTTTGCTCAGTCTTTACCTTACTTATCAATTGTCCATCAAACCCCAAAAACACATTCAGGTTTTCATCAGCCTGGGTTCCAATACGAACCCTGAAGAAAATTTTGCTGCAGTTCAGCAGCGGATCAAAGATGAATTTAAATACAGGCGCGGGTCAAGTATTTACAGGACAGAGGATGTTATATCGCTCCCTGCTAACGGCAGCTATTTTCTAAATCAAGTGATGGAAATAGAAACATCCCTCAGTTTTCAAACACTATCAGAAAAACTCAAATCACTCGAACGTGACTTTGGCAGGATTCCCGGCGATAAGAAGGTTGTGCCTTTGGATATTGACCTACTGACATACGATAATGATGTCTTTTCATACCAAAACAAGAAAATCCCCAACCCGGATCTCACCCAATACAAGTATATCGTTGTGCCTTTGGCAGAAATCGCAAGCGACTTTCGTCATCCGGCAACCGGGAAAGCCATCGCCGAAATCTTAGATGACCTGCAGGATAAGACAACAGTTATCAAAATTGAAGAGGTGGAAAATGGAACTACAGGGTAAAACGGCACTGGTAACTGGCGGCGGAATTCGCCTTGGCAAAGCTTTTTCACTGGCACTGGCTAAAGAAGGTGTCAATATCATCGTCCACTACAATAGTTCACAAAAGCCTGCAGAAGAAACAGCGGAAGAAATCCGCTCACTGGGTGTCAAAGCAGTTACAATCGGCGCAAACTTCAATAACCCGGATTCTGTCGAACAGATTATCCCACAAGCGCGCCATCATTTCGATCAGGTTGATATTCTGATCAATAACGCAGCAGTCTATCTTAAGGGCAAAGGACTGGAGACGAGCCGCGAGATTTGGGAGAAACAATTCAGGATCAACCTGCAGGCGCCTTTCATTCTCACCCGTGCATTTGCTCTGCATCTGCCAAACGGGCAACCGGGCAGGGTGCTGAACATTGCGGATGCACAGATTATCCAGCATGACACAGACCATTTTGCTTACCGGTTGACGAAGTATGCCCTGGTTGAGATGACCCAGATGTTTGCCCTTGAATTGGCACCGGAGATTACTGTAAATGCACTCGGTCTGGGCATTATGCTCCCCTTAGCAGGCAAAGAGGATGTGGATTTACAGGCTTATGCCGACAAATACATTCCCCTCAAACGCACCGGCAGCCCTGAAATTGCGGTGGAAAATGCGCTGCATCTAATCAAAAGCGACTTCACCACCGGTGCATTTCTCAGGGTTGACGGCGGTCAATACCTGTGAAACTCAGGCGCTGCCATAAACAGGGATGGCGGCCCCATTCACTGCATCCGATTCCTCTGATGCCAGGAAGACGATCACATCAGCGATTTTCTCAGGTACAACCCATTTCGAAAAATCTGCCTTGGGCATCTCTTCCCTGTTTTCAGGCGTATCAATCGTTGAAGGCATCACGCAATTCACCTGGATATGATATTTCCCCACCTCATCTGCCAGGCTTTCCGTTAACCGTAAAAGCGCACCTTTAGCAGCCGCATACGCCCCCATCTTAGCCCCGCCTTTCAACGAAGCACGCGAGCCTATGGTTATCACTTTTCCCGATTCGTTTTCAATCATTTCGGGCACGAAGGCTACTGAACAATTCAAGAAGGATTGTACGTTCAGTGACATCATATTTTGCCAAGTTTCTGTTGATATCTGATCCACGCGCTCACCCATCGTAAAACCACCGACGGTGTTGACAATCACATCTACGCTGCCCACCTCCTCCCGAATTTTCTCCCCAAGGCGCAGCATGCCTTCCCTATCGGTCACATCAACATTATCAAAGATGTATAACATGCCTTTGCCAGAGACAAAATCAACCATGCCATCCAAACGACCCTGTTTGTAATCCAGGCCGCAGACCGTGCAGCCCTGTTCTAAAAATGCCTTGCATACAGCGCTTCCAAGATTGCCCGCCGCACCTGTCACGACAATAACTCGATCTTGCAATTTTCTCATCTGTTCTCCTTTTTTCAATTGGTAACTGGCACGATATAAGATTTCAGGATCCAGCATTCCCACGTTTCTGCTGATACATCTAAATTCATTGCCTCATGATGGCTTATCAGTGGTGAACCCGTCATGATCTCGGCTAACTGACCCGCTGGTTCAAATTTACCGCGAAAGTCATGGTAAATTTGCCGGTCGTGGAGGTAACACCATGGTGCCAGCATGTATTGTTGATCTTCAGAATGCACAGGCGGGGTGAAACGCAGCGCTTCACGCTTTTTGCATTGCGTTATGATCTCAGCATAAGCCCTCACCTGTTGATTAAAATCTAACTTCGATTGTAGGTACCGGGTTGTTTCTTCTCTAAACTGATCACTGCCCGCTTTGATAGCCAACACCGCATCCACGGCACCATCAATATCGCCGAAATGCACTTTTGCGATCAATTCATCTGGCAGAAGTGTTCGATGCACCCCCACCTTTGCAACAATGCTCGGCGTGCCGCAAGCCATCGACTCATAGGCAACATTACCAAATGCTTCCACAATACTACCCAAACATAGCGTCACATTCCCAAGGCTGTAAAGTTCGGGCATCCGCTCGATTGGCAGCCACGGGATGAACATAAACTGATCCCGCACACCGAGGTCCGTCATCAGGCGCATCATTGCATTATAAAATTCCGAATCCACGGATGAGGTCATTTCCCCGATCCATTCCGGCACAAGCACTTTGATGTTTGTCATCTGATAATCATTCACCAACCTTGCCGTCACCTGGATCGTCTCAGGTAGACCTTTGCCTGCTTCAGGCCTGTGTGGATGCAAGATGATGAAGTCTTCATTTGGGTCAACACTTAACTTCTGCGCTAAGGGATTCGAGTCAACATCAGAAAAAACACCAAAATCGATCCCATTATGGACCAGGTGCATTCGGTCTTTCATACCGGGATAAAATCTTCCTGCGGTATGTTCAATGATGGCGGCAGAATATTCAGAGACACAAACGATCTCATCCGCTTTGCCAGTGAAAGTGCCTAATACCGATTCGGGGTAAATATTGTCTCTGAATGAAGTCACTGTTGGGATTTCATCATAAACATCCGGGAGCAGCCACTCGCCATCGTGGATGTAAAAACGGTCAGCTCCTCGTAACGTATCGGATAGTTTCTCCACCATAAGTGCCAAATCAGCACCGCTGACTGCATAAGGCTGCGGGAAGGGTAAATTAAACGACAATTCCGGTAGGACTGTGACATTCTCCGCCCACTGAAAACGATCTGTTGTGCCTTTCGGTTGCGCACACAACACCACGACCTCGTGTCCCAGTTCGCCTAAATATCGGCTGATGTGATACAAATGTTTTGAAGCACCGCCTGTGACGCGATCATGATACAAGGGGTTAATCGAAAACATCACAATTTTCATACAACCTCAATTCAGAATTCTCGGTACAATCATAACAACAGAAAAGCGAGAAACTATGGACACCATTTTTATCAACAATCTGCAGGTTCAGGGGATATTAGGGATCCATCGCCATGAACAGCAGAATCCGCAACTCATCCAGATCAGCGTGCGTGTCAACACAGATATCCACAACGCTGCTGTAAACGATGATATCCTTCAATCGGTTAATTATTCAACCCTGGCGAAGGATATCATTGAATTCATTGATCACAACCATTTTCTTACAATCGAAGCCCTGATTGAGTCACTGGCTGACAAAATCTTGCAAAACCCACAAATTAGTGATGTGTGGCTTCGGGTCGAAAAGCCAAATGCTGTGCCTGCCGCACAATCGGTAGGGGTTGAGATAACCCGCTCCAAAAAAGCTTAGATATGCAGGCTGGATGCACCACGGGAAATATTATTCAAAAACTCCATCCTGGTGGTGATTTCATCCCTGAAAACGCCCAGCATTGCTGAAGTAGTCATCCGGGCATCTTGTTTCTTCACACCGCGCAGCATCATGCACATATGTAATCCTTCAACCACGACCGCTACGCCCTGTGGATTTAGCACAAATTGAATGTATTCCGCAATTTGCGTCGTCATCCGCTCCTGAACTTGCAGTCGCTTTGAAAACAAATCCACAATACGTGGAATCTTTGACAAGCCGATGACCTTATCCGTTGGCACATAGGCAATATGCGCCTTACCAATAAATGGCAGCATGTGGTGTTCACACATGCTCGAAAATTCAATATCCCGCACGATCACCATCTCATCATAAGCCACATCAAAAACAGCCTCGTTGATCAACGCTTTGGGATCCATGCGGTAACCACTAAGCAGTTCCTCGTAGCTTTTTGCCACCCGATGAGGAGTCCTGACTAAACCTTCACGATCCGGGTCTTCGCCAATGGCGACAAGGATATCCCCAACTGATTTTTCTATCGAATCAATATCCATCTCTTCTTCACAAAATAAGTCCGCTGCCTCAGCAAGGGGATCTCTACAATCATCTACCATGTTGAACCTCCGTGTTCTTCATTATTTACTTTATTTTAGCACACTCAAAAACCGAATTCTTAATCATAAAGCGGCTTGTATAAGGTCTTTATACAAGCCGCCGTCATTTTTCTTCAGAAATTATCCAATTTCAGGAATGATGATCCCGTAAGTGTCATCACGACGCTTATAAAGCACATTAAACTCACTGGTATTAGCATTATAAAAAACGAAGAAATTTTCATGCCCCAAAAGCTTCATTTGTTCGACGGCTTCCAGTTCGTTCATCGGCACAAGTGGGAACCGCTTTCTGCGGACGATTTGAGGTTCTTCTTCGATCTCTGTTTCAACTGGGTAAGCCACGTCGATGGCTTCAGCTATCGTCTGACCGTCTCCGCGGCCGCGATCTCGTTTGCCCTTGTACCGTCTGATCTGGCGGCGCATCTTATCAAGGGCGGCATCAACTGCGGAAAAGATACTGTCAGAGCGTTCTTCAGACCGTAAGATAAAGCCTTTCCCGCGCAAGGTTAATTGAGCGACGTGACGGTCATTTGCATTTCTGGCGGTCTTAACATGTGAAAGATCTACCCGGCATTCATCGACTTCATCCAGAAATTTTTCAAGCTTTTCTACTTTCTTCACAACGTAATCATTCAGACGATCGGTTAATTCTAAGTTCTTCGTGAAGATATCGATTTTGACAGTCATATTAGCCTCCATTAATTGTGGGTAAATTTATTATACTTGAACAGACTCCAAGTTGGACAGGTTTTTATCATTCAACAAGGCAGCACCAACCGTTGCACAGAAAATAAATTTTGCGCCTGCCTTTTTAAGAGCCTTTGCACATGCTTCCAATGTCGAACCGGTCGTTGTGACATCATCTATCAGCAGAACGCGTTTCTCTGAGACAATTTCAGGTACACCCTGAAACGCACCAGCAACATTTGCCCTTCGTTCTTCTGCAGATAACCCGACCTGCGACTGTGTATTGCGGATTCGCTTCAATCCATAGGGCGAGTAAGGCACACCTAACAAAATGGAAACAGGTCGGGCAATCAATGCGGATTGATTGTAACCCCGTTCTTTTACCCTTTTTATGCTAAGCGGTACAGGAACCACAAGATCAAGCAACCAACCTTCGTCTTTGACCATGGCTACCAGCCACCCGGAAAATTGCTGACTGATCCCATGATCGTTCGCGTATTTCATCGTATGTATAGCTTCACGGATCACACCATCATAAACGGCCAGTGATCTCAACGATGAATAAGGCAGGTTATTCATGTAGTTATTTTTCACTATCTGTTGGTGATTGACGGAGGAATTGGGGTGTTTTTTATCAATCAGGAAGTGGATTTTTGCTTGGCACTGTGGGCATAAATGAAAACCGGGTTCACCGCACGCCGCGCACACAGGTGGATAAACCCAATCGATTGCTTCACAAAATCCTTTATAGAGCAGGGCTGATATTTGGCCTCTCACCACAGATTGCCACCTGTTTTTTGTCTATTGGATCGATAGTAAGAACTCCTGCCAGAGGTTTGAAAACGCGGGCCGGAGTAAAAAGAAGATTGTCACCAATACCATGATGGCTAAAATGATGATCAACATCATTTCCACCCACCCAATCCCCCTATCATCCGGAAACTTTGCCATGAAACCTCCTGTCATTCATCTTTTCACCATTATATACTATCTCAAAAATACTTTATAATGATTATTACACTAATCTCAGAAAAGTTTTAGAAATCCTTAGATAATCTATTGCTTACCATTTATAGAATTTGTATAATAATATTGAAGTTAGGTCAGGACATAACTTACTATCAAAACAAACTAATGAGTATGGAGGAACAATGAGCGATATATTAGAACAGGTTACCGGCGATCGTGATTTTCTCAAAAAGCTTTTTGCGAAGATCCCAGGTTTCAAAGGTTACATTGAACGCGGCGATCGGCGTATGTCAGACAAGTTGCTGCGAGATCATGTTGCAGCGGAATTCGAAACCCTTTATCAGCGTGTTTCAAGTCTCCAACGTGATTTGATCAGCCAGGGTGGTCTCGAATATATCGACGACCTTGAAGCCGCAGCCATCAAATTACGCCAATTCATTGATCGGGTTCGTACCGCATCCTATGGTTACGCAGGCATCTTTGATGCCATCAAGATCAAAGAAGAAGAGCTGGATAAAGTTTATGAGTATGATAACGCTTTGTTAGCCCTTTCAGAGGAAGTTCGGTCGGCAATTGACAATGTGGAACGATCGATCGGTACGGAAGGTTTAGATGCGGCGATCCGTCATTTGGTGAGTGTCAGCCAGCAATGTGTGGATGCTTTCAATAAACGCTCTGAAGTGATGAAAGGCATTGTCCCAGACGAACAAGCATAATCGAAAACTAAGACGAAAAAATATTCGATAATTATTTTAGGAATTGGAGTAAACAAAAATGGCTAGAATTTTTGATGTTGTTGAATATCCACGAGAGATGAAGGACGAAATTGTCCATCGTTTCCCTGAAACTGGTGTTGCCGATTTACGGATTGGCTCACAGGTGATCGTGCGTGAAGGCCAGAACGTGGTCTTCATGCGAGATGGACGGGCATTGGATGTGTTTGGCCCCGGCCGCC